>JAABUM010001783.1_pt1 | contig 30843 bp, 32 predicted proteins | sample 5559161 | NCBI WGS metagenome assembly JAABUM01 (sample SAMN10711868, study PRJNA513369) | rock metagenome | isolation source: Antarctica rocks | place: Antarctica: Victoria Land, Siegfried Peak nord
CGTCCTTGCGGGCCAGGAGTGAGGACGCGCAGGAAACCGAAACAATGCTCAGGCTCAACGCCTTGAACCAGATGACCGAGTTAGGAATGCCTGATGCTTACTTGCTATGATTTATGCAACAAAGCCGATTCAGACAACAATTGGGGTCCGATCACCATTTGGCCGGAAACATCTCCGTTGTATGACTCAACCAACCTTCTCGACCTGCACAACAACCTGGCTCCTCAGACTCCGTACTACCGTCTGCCTTTAGGTTTTTAGCGTAAGCGGGACGCTCATTGCCTTGCGTCCGCCTCATTCGATGTGCTACAATTATGCCTGTTGAGGGCCTATAGCTCAACGGTTAGAGCTGCCGGCTCATAACTGGTAGGTTGGGGGTTCGAATCCCTCTGGGCCCATTTTTCTTCGTCTTTGCCTCTTGGCGAAATCCTAAAACGATGGCTCGTGCCGACGAATTGCTGTCTACAGTGGGCGGTGTCTTCGGCCTGCTCAAACATTTGGCTTCTGAGGGCAACACGTGTTTGCCGCAACGACGAGGGCAGTCATGTCAGAAGAACGTGTCGCAGTTAAAATTGTAGAGGTTGTTGCCAGCGAGGATGAGGGGGCTTCCGGCACGCGGTTTGTCGTCCTCCAGGATGCCGCAGGGCGCGAGATGCGGGTGTTCATCGGGAAATTCGAGGCACATGCCCTGGCGCTGGGCCTCGGCAGGCTGCCTCCTGATTCTCCCAAAACTTATGAGGCCATGCTGACCGCCTTGACCGTGGCCGGGGCGACTGTGGAAGAGGCCTGTATCCACGATCTTCGGAATGAGAGGTTTTACGCGCGGGTGAGCCTGCGGGTCGGCGAACAAGTTCATGCGGTGGAAATGCGCCCCAGCGACGCGCTGAACCTGTCGGTTCGGGCTAACTGCCCTCTTCTTGTCAACGAAGGGGTTTTTCACTCTCAGCAGCAAGGCGGCTCGCCTCCCGCCGCCGCGTCAGACAAGGAGCGTGTCACTTCGCTGGCATCCCATCACGGTGAGGGATTGGCGCGGCTAACGGCAGACGAAGTCAGCGGAGAACTCGCCCGGATGTTTGCGGAGGACCAGGGAGATCGCACACCTCAGCCCGCGGGTCCGATTGACTGGGATGTGGTCGGCCCCCGTGATTCGGTCCGGCTCGCTCGTGTCAAGCAGATGTGCCGGAGTCAGCGTCTCTCCACGGGGATGGACCACTATCACGCCGCCATGATCCTTCAGCACGCGCATGAACCGGAGGATTACTTGCTGGCCCATGAACTCTGCATTGTGGCTGTGGGCAAAGGGGTTGAGCAGGCCAAGTGGCTGGCGGCGGCCAGCGAAGACCGCTACCTGATGAACATCGGGCGTCCTCAGCGATTCGGGACTCAGTATCGCATAGACGGCACGGATGGGAAGTGGTCCCTTTACGACGTAGGTGAGGGCTTGACTGATGGCGTGCGCCGTGGCTTCAACGTACCGCCATTGTATGAGGCGCAAGAGTACGCCGAGAAGATGAACGAGGAAGTGCCACCGTCTACGGCTTAAGATTGCACTTCGCGAGTCGCCGGTTCCCTCCATCGTTGACTTGACTCCTGCTACAAGATGCCATAGAAATGCCCGAAGGCCGTAGCATCCGCTGCGGAGACAAATCCTTGGAAAATAGAAAAGGCGTCACAATCATCCTCCTCAACGGCACCTCCAGCGCCGGCAAGACAACCCTCGCCAAGTCTTTGCAGCAAGTCATGGACGCCCCCTACCTGCACGCCCCCATAGATAGTTTCGAGGACATGATGCCGGGGCATGAGAGACTCGGAGAACCCGGTTCTCGCCTATGGCAGTCCGTGTTCAACCGTATGCTGTCCGGCTTTCATCACTCCGTCGCGGCACTGGCCGCCGCCGGAAGTAATCTGATCGTGGACCATGTGCTTGTTCAAGGGGTAGAGCCTGAGAACTGGCTGACGGAGTGCTTGGACTTGCTGACCCCCTTCACCGTCTACTTCATCGGCGTACATTGCCCTTTGGAGGAGCTGCTGCGGCGGGAGCGGGCGCGCGGGGATCGTGGGGAGGGGCAGGCGGAACGCCAGTTGAGTCAGGTCCACCGGCATGGAGTTTACGACCTGGAACTGGACACCTCGGTCTTGTCCGCCGAGCAGTGTGCCCTCAAAGTCAAAGAACTGGTGGAGCATGATGCCCATCCGCAGGCGCTCATCAGTCTCCGCCGGGCCGGGTACTTCCGAGCCGACTTTCCATGACCATGCTCCGCGCCGCCGAACTCCTATCTTCCCCCGTCGTCGCCAATACGACCATGAACCGTGGGCGCGGCTTCAGCGGCGTCAACTCCTATGAGCGCGATCTGCGCTTCTCCATAACAGAGTTCCTGGCGGAGCGTGTTCGGGAGCGCGGCGAGGCCTTCTGGTACGATGCTTGCTGCGGGCAGGGGTGCGCGTTGGTGAAGGCCGGAAAGCAGTTTGCCGTTGCCGGATGGGGCCATCAGGTGAGGATCGTCGGCGTGGACTTGGTGGAAATGTTCACACTAGAGCAGGCGCCCGCTGTGACTCTGCGGGCGGCGGATGTCGCCGCATTCACGCTGGAGCAGCCCGCCGATCTCATCACCTGCGTTCACGGCCTGCACTACCTCGGCGACAAGTTAGGCTTTCTCCAAAACGCCCACGCTATGCTGGCCCCTGGTGGGCTGTTTCTGGGGCACCTGGACACTAACAACGTCCGAGCCGTTGAAGGCGGTTTGTCAATCTGGCGGCAGGCGGCGCGTCATGCGGCCAAAGGCGGCGTGGCGCCGGAACTCAAAAGTCATGTGCTGCGTCTCTCCTGCAAAGACACACCGTTAGATTTTGGCGTCACTTATGAGGGCGCAACCGTCTCCGAGCAGCCCAACTACACCGGCATCACCGTCATTGACTCCTGGTACACAATGCTGTGTTTGCCAGAAACGCGCGATTGTGGTATCATGGCGGCAGCCTGAAACAAGGCACACCGTTTGGAGGAGGACATTCCTTGACCATGAAGTCACTTGCGACCATGAAGTCATTTGCGCGCACTCAGGGCCGGGCCGGGCTGCTGGCGGGCGCGGCGCTGGCCCTGCTGGCGGCGTCGGTCTCGGCGGACAGCATCACCCGGACGCCGTTCGGCAAGACCAAGAACGGCCAGGCCGTCTCGCTTTATACCCTCACCAACGCGCGCGGCGCTCAGGTAAAGATCACCAACTACGGCGGCATCGTGCAGTCCATCCGCGTCCCTGACCGGCAGGGGCGGCTCGGCGATGTCGTGCTCGGCTTCGACTCCATCCCCCGCTATGAGAAGGACAGCCCGTACTTCGGCGCACTCATCGGTCGCTACGGCAACCGGATCGCCAAAGGCCGGTTCACGCTCGACGGCGAGACCTACAAGCTGTTCGTCAACAACGGCCCGAACAGCCTGCACGGCGGCAAAGTCGGCTTCGACAAGAGAGTGTGGAAGGCGACCACCACCAAGGCCGCGCACGGCGTCGGCCTGGCCCTGAGCCTTCTGAGCAAGGACGGCGACGAGGGCTATCCCGGCAATCTGGACATGCGCGTCGTCTACACCTGGACCGACGACGACGCGCTCCGCATCTCCTACACGGCCACCACCGACAAGGACACCGTGCTGAACCCGACCAATCACACCTACTTCAACCTGGCCGGCCAGGGGAACGGGACGGTCCTGGACACGCGGATGATGATCAACGCCAGCCGGTACACGCCCGTGGACAAGACGCAGATCCCGACCGGCGCGCTGGCCCTCGTGGCGGGGACGCCGTTCGACTTCCGCCGCCCCCACGCCATCGGCGAGCGCATCGGTCGGCCCAACCCGCAGCTCCTCATCGGCAAGGGCTATGATCACAACTTCGTCCTGAGCGGCAGCGGCCTGCGCCTGTCCGCCCGCGCCTCCTCGCCCCGCACGGGCCGCGTCCTGACCGAATACACCGACCAGCCCGGCGTCCAGCTTTACACCGGCAACTTCCTGGACGGCAAGCTGAAGGGCAAGGGCGGCAAGACGTATGCCACGCGCGGGGCGTTCTGCCTGGAAGCCCAGCACTTCCCCGACTCGCCGAACCACCCCGAGTTCCCGACGACCGAGCTGAAGCCGGGCGAGACATACCACCAGACGACGGTCTATCAGTTCTCCGTGCGGTAGGCGCAGCGGGGCAAAGACGCAAACCAGCCGCCCGCGCCCGTTGCGGGCGGCCTCTTCTTGTCAAAGGAAAGAGCGAGATGATGACCATTGAGGAGGCTCTGTACGCGCTGGGCGTCCGTGAGGACACCTTAACGGCGGTGGAAAGGGAGCGGCTGGACCGGGACGGCTTCCTGCCGCTTCCCGGCATCCTGAACGGGGAACAGGTAGATGCCCTGCGGCGGCGGACGCGGGAGCTTTTTCTCCAGGAAGGGGCCGAAGCGGGCAAGGAGGTTCACCAGGAGGCGGGCACGGATCGCCTGTCCGACCTGGTCAACAAGGACCCGCTGTTCGCCATCTGCTTCACGCACCCGCGTGTGCTGGCCGCCGTCGCGCACGTCCTGGGCGGCGACCTGAAGCTGTCGTCGCTCAACAGCCGCGCCGCCCTGCCCGGCGAAGGTCTCCAGGCCCTGCACCTTGACGGCGGCCTGCCCTCGGCGCCCGGCGTCTACGACGTGTGCAACTCCATCTGGCTGCTCGACGACTTTACGCCCGACAACGGCCCGACGCGGCTGGTTCCCGGCACGCACCATGTCGGCAAGTCTCCGGGCGACGTGATGGCTGACCCGGCCGCGCCGCACCCCGATGAGGTGACTTTGCTCGCTCCCGCCGGGACGGTCGCCGTCTTCAATTCCCATGTCTGGCATGGAGGGACGCGCAACAACGGCGACAAGCCGCGCCGCGCGCTCCACTCCTTCTTCACCCGCCGGGGCCTGCCCCCGCAGCTCGACCAGCGCCGATTCCTACGCCCCGAGACGGCCGCCCGCCTGAGCGAAGCCGCCCGCGTCATCCTGGACGTGTGAGGCTGAACGTGTCAGTCCTTTTGGAGAGCAACCCATGAACTATCTCAAATGGCTGTCAGCACTCTGCATTGTTCTATTCACATCACAATGGGCGGGCGACCTATTGCCTGTCCCTATCGTGGTTTCGTCAGTTTCCAAGAGTGATAAGCACTGGGAAATACTCGCCCCAGGGGATGTGTTTGTGCGTAGATTAAACATGCACAAATACAAGCCTGGAGAAGAGCGGATCGCCAAGCCTGGTGTCAACTATGGTCAGGATTATATGGGCTTCCCCAGCTTCCTGAACTACCATGATTCCCCTGACGCGGTGCAGTCAATTCGTATGCGGGTTGTTGTCCAATCAAGCAGGCCTGGAGGACTCGACAACAAGGGGTTCTGGTCAGGCCGTGTAGTTTCCGAAACGCGGGACTACAAAGTGTTTGATGTTGACTATGAGCAGTGGAAGTAACTGCTGCTATTTTTCTGCTGAGGAGAAGTTCTGTGACCTCTACTGGTATTGCCATGAAAACTTTTCTCGCCGCGTCGCTCGGCGCGCTCCTCTGCGGCGGCGCGTGGGCCGCGCCCAAACCGGCTGCTAAGAAAGCGGTCCCTGAGCCTGTCGCCAAAGCGGCCGCGTTGCCCGCGTCGCCGGTCATGCAGAAGCGGTGGCTCTTCGTCTGGCGGAACATGAGCGACCCCAAGGACGTGGACCGCACCATCGCCCAGTTTCCGCGCGCCCAGGCCGACGGCTACAACGCGGTTGTCTTCTCCTCCAATATCCCCCCTGCGAAGGCGGCGGAATTCAAACAGGCTGCCAATAAATACGGGCTGGGTCTGGTCGCCATGGTCATGGGCGGGGCGCACGACAAGAATTACGAGGAAGGCCTGCTTTCCCAGGATGCCCTGTTCGTCGCGCACGGCGGGCTGGCGTCATTTCAACCCGACAACCCCACCCAGGTCCTCAACGGTGACTTCGAGCAGGCGACCGGCAACCACTTCGGCGGCTGGTCGTTCCAGGACAACGAGGGCGTTACCACCTTTGCTGACCACGACGTCACCCACGGCGGCAAGACCTCGCTCCGCATGGAAAACCCCGGCAAGAACGACGGTCAGCACTGCCGCGTCATGCAGACGGTCGCGCTCCAGCCGCACCGCCAGTACCGCATCTCCTTCTGGGTGAAGACGCAGGCCTTGGCGGGCGGGTTTGCGCCCGAAGTCAAGCTGCTGACGGCGGACGGGCAGAACGGCATCAGCTACCAGACCTTCCACTGCGACGCGACCCAGGACTGGAAGCACTACGACCTGGGCTTCAACAGCCTGGACAACGTCAAGGGCCTGCTTTACCTCGGCACCTGGGGCGGCACGACCGGCAAGGTGTGGTGGGACGACTTCCGCATCCAGGAGATCGGCCTGGTCAATGTCCTGCGGCGCCCCGGCTGCCCCGTTTCCGTGCGGGGCGAGGACGGCACGGCCTACGCGGAAGGGCGCGACTACCAAAAGATCGTTGACCCGCTGCTCCACCCCTGGGTGGCCTACCATGACCCGCCGCTCATTCATCTCACGCCCGCCTCGCGCATCAAGGACGGCCAGCGGCTGCGGGTGAGCTACTACCACCCGACCATCATCTACGAGGACCGCGTGACGCAGTGCCTCAGCGAACCGAAGATCTTCGACGACTGGCGGAACGAGGTGAAATCGGCCAACGATCTGTATCACCCCGCCGCCTTCCTGATGGAGCACGACGAGATGCGGGTCATCAACCAGTGCGCCCTCTGCCAAAGCAAGCACATGACGCCTGGTGAGCTGCTGGCCTGGAACATCCACAAGTCGGCGGGCATCATCCGGGCCATCCGCCCCGACGCCGGCATCTGGGTCTGGAGCGACATGTTCGACCCGTACCACAACGCCACCGACCATTTCTACCTCGTGAACGGCTCGCTCAAGGAATCGTGGAAGGGGCTGGACAAGGACGTCGGCATCGTGAACTGGAACGGCGGCGGTGGGGCCAAGGACGTCAAGTTCTTCGCGGGCCTGGGTTTGAAGCAGGTCCTGTCCGGCTACTACGACGGCGATGAGGACGGGTCCGGCATCCAGAAATGGATCGCCGGCGCCCAGGGCCTGCCGGGCGTCGTCGGCGCGATGTATACCACCTGGAACGACAACTACGCCCCGATGGACACCTGGGCGCAGAAAGCCTGGGGCAAGCCGCAGGCCAGCGCGAAGTAGGGTGGGACCCGTTGCTGCATGAAGTGCCCCGGCCTTGAAAGGCCGGGCTACTCCCGGCTTCGCCGGACAAAGCCCCTCCGGGGCTGGGGAAAACCAGGCCGGCCACCCGCGCGTCTTTAGCCCCGGAGGGGCTTCGTGCTCTCAGTAGCCCGGCCTTTCAAGGCCGGGTGGGAACCCGCCGATACCACGGACAGCAACCATGCAACAAAGCCGCTTTGGAAGATAAAGGCAGGCCATGACGACCCTCCTGTGCACGATGCCGGAACCCACCTTCCGCCGGATGCGGCTCCCCGAGCAGGAGGCGGCCCTGCGCGCATTGGGCACGGTCGTCTTCTGCCTCGACGCCGGGGCGCTGTCCGAGGCGGACTACGACGCGCTCTGGCGGGAGGCGGACGCTGTCCTGACGGGGTGGGGGACGCGCCCGCCGACGCCCGCCCTGCTGGACCAGGCCCCGCGCCTGCGGGTCATCAGCCACACGGCGGGGTCTGTGCGCTGGCTTCCCCGCCAGGCTACAGACAGGAACGTATGACACACGCCACCGAGAGGGTACTGAAAATCGGCATCATCGGCACGGGAAACCGGGGCGTCGGCTGCTTCGGCGCGCTGCTCACCCCGCGCGCGGATGCCCGCGTCGCCGCCCTGATGGACCCGAATCCGGTGCGCTTAGAGGCTGCTGCCGCCAAGATCGGGCTGGATGCGGCCCGCTACACGGATGCGGCAGAGATGCTGGCGCACGAGGCGCTGGACGCCCTCATCATCACCAGCCCGGACTACTCCCACGCCGGCCACGCCGTCGCCGCCCTGCGCGCGGGCGTCCCGCACGTCCTGGTGGACAAGCCGCTCGCCACGACGACGGAGGACTGCCGCCGCGTCGCCCAGGCCGCCCGCGAGACTGGCGGCCGGGTGGCAATCGGGTTCAACCTGCGCCACCTGCCGCTGATTCGTAAGATCAAGAACGTCATCGCGAGCGGCCTGATCGGCGACCTGATGCTGATCGAGAACCAGGAGTTTTATGACGGCGGGCGCACCTACATGGCGCGCTGGAACCGCCGGAGGGAGTGGTCCGGCGGACTGTGGATTCACAAAGGCGCCCATGACTTCGACGTGTTCAACTGGTGGAACGCTGGGGGCAACCCTGTTCGTGTGGCGGCCTTCGCCGGAGTCAACGCCCTGCGCCCGGACAAGATACCATTCGCCGTGGACTCGGACGTGCCCGTTGGGCCGAACTGCCGGGCCTGTGCCTACCAAACGGTTTGCCCGGACTTCTATGCCCCCGACGGCGGGCAGGACCTGTTCACGACTGAGGCGGCGCGTGAAGACGGCTACCTGAAAGACCTGTGCATTTTCCTGTCCGACAAGGACACCCACGACAACGGCATCGCTATCGTCGAGTACGACAACAACGTGCGCGCCGGCCACAGCGAGTGCTTCGTCTGCAACTTCGACGACCGGCGCTACACCGTCGTTGGGGATCGCGGCACGCTCCTAGCCTCCGTCTCCGACCCGACCCACATCACGCTGCGCCCGCGCTGGGGCGCGGACCAGGTCATCGAGGTCCCGCCCGCCGGGGACGGCATGCACGGCGGCGCGGACCCGCTGCTGCTGGAGGACTTCCTGCGGAGCGTCCGGGGCGGCGTCCCCGCCCTGTCCGTCCTGCGGGACGGCCTGCGCGCCGTGGCCGTGGGGGAGGCCGCCGAGATCGCCTGGCGCGAACACCGTTTGGTCACCATTGACCTGGGCGCCGTTGAAGGAGTCGAGCCATGAGCGATTACACGCATCTCGGCCCGTTCAGCGACCTCGTGGACGCCGCCCGCCGCTCCCGTCCCCTGCCGCCGCCCGCGCGGCCCGGCCCGGAAACGCAGCGGGCCGTCTTGGACGCGCTCTGGTTCGCGCCCGGCCCCGCCCAGCCGCAGGCCGTGGCCGTCGAGCGGACATGGGAGCGCGACGGAGTCGCCGGGGAAGAGGTCTCGTGGTCGCCTGGCTACGGCCCCCGCACCCGCGCCTGGCTGCTGCGGCCTGCCGGCGCGAATGGGCAGCTGCCCGGCGTCGTCGCGCTGCACGACCACAGCGGCTTCAAATATTACGGCAAGGAGAAGATCGCCGACGGCCCTGACGACACGCCCGGCGTGCTCGTCCCATTGCGCGAACGCTGCTACGGCGGCCGCGCCTGGGCCAACGCGCTGGCGCGCGATGGCTTTGCCGTGCTTGTCCCGGACACGTTTCTGTGGGGCAGCCGCCGGTTCCCCTGGGAGATTGTCAGCGGCGACAGGGACGCGCCCGAAGAGATCTCCGCCTACAACGCCGCCGCCGGCCCGCACGAGCATGTCGTCGAAAAATACTGCTCCGTCCTGGGCACGACGCTGGCGGGCATCATCAGCTATGAGGACCGCATGGCCGCCGCCTACCTGGGGAGCCGCCCGGACGTGGATTCCGGGGCGATTGGCTGCCTCGGCCTGTCCGGCGGCGGCTGCCGGGCCGCCCTGCTCGGCGCGACCTGCGGCCAAGTGCGCGCAACGGGGATTGTCGGCATGATGAGCACTTACGAGGGCCTGCTGGACCGCAACATCGCGGGCCACACGTGGATGTTTTTCCCGCAGGGCTGGAGTCGGCACGGCGACTGGCCCGACCTGGCCGCCTGCCGCGCGCCCTCGCCTTTACTGGTGCAGTACGACCGGGAGGACGGCCTATTCACCCCGGAAGGCATGGAGGCCGCCCATCGCCGCCTGGCCGCGCACTACGAGTCTGTGGGGCATCCCGAAGGGTATGAAGGGCAGTTCTACCCCGGCCCGCACAAGTTCGACCTGGAAATGCAGGGCGCGGCCTTTGCGTGGCTGGCGGGGCATCTGAAGGGGGAGTAGGAGAGGGAAGTAGGCCCTGGAGAGTGGCGCGGATGAGGAGAACGTGGGAGAAGAACGTGGGAGAAGAACGTGGGACTGAAGTCCTCGGCTGTGGGGCGAAGCGCCCAGTCTCACCCTAATAAAGCCTCCCCCTGCGGGGAGACAGAAGGGACTGCCTCTCCTTCCCCCTCCTTGTCCGCGAAGGCGGACAATGGGCGTCTGCGCCCCATAGCGTAGGACTTCAGTCCCACGGCTTCGTCTGGAATAACTGATGACCACAGCGATGCGAGACGTTCTGACCTTCGGCGAGACCATGTTGCGCTTGTCGCCGCCGGGACGGCTGCGGCTGGCCCAGGCCGCGTCCTTTGATGTCTGGGTGGCGGGCAGCGAATCCAATGTCGCCGCCGCCTTGTGCGCGCTGGGCCTGTCCGTCTCCTGGGTGAGCCGCCTGCCGGACAACCCCCCTGGGCACAAGGTCGCCGACGTCCTGCGCGGCCTGGGGGTGGACGTTTCCCACGTCGTCTGGACGCCGCCCGTTGAGCGTGTGGGTCTGTTCTACGCCGAGCCAGGCACGGAGCCGCGCGCCGGAACGGTTGTCTATGACCGCGCCTATTCCGCCGCGGCCTCCCTGTCGCCCGCCGACCTGCCGGATGCCCTGTTTGACACCCATCGGCACCTGCACGTCAGCGGCATCACGCCCGCCCTGTCAGCCTCCTGCGCGGAGGCCGTCGCCGACGCCGTGGCGCGGGCCAAAGCGCGCGGGCGGACCGTGTCGCTGGATGTCAACTACCGCGCCAAATTGTGGTCCCCGGAATCTGCCGCCGCCGCCCTGTCGCCGCTGATCCCGCAGGCCGACGTTCTCTTCTGCGCGCGTGATGACGCCGAACGGCTTTTCGGCCTGTCCGGGGACGCTTCGGCCCGCGCGTCCGGCCTGCGCGCCCGGTTCGGCGTCCCCGTCGCCGTCCTGACGGCGGGGGCGGACGGCGCGGTCGGCTGCGATGCCGAGGGTGGCTGCGTCGTCCCCGCCGTCCCGGTCGAGGCGACGCGGGAGCGCATCGGGTCGGGGGATGCGTTTGCCGGGGGCTTTCTGGCGGAATATCTCTCCGGGGCCTCTTTGGACCAGGCCTTGCGGATGGGTGCCGCCGCCGGGGCGCTCAAGCGCACGATTTTGGGCGACATGCTGGTCGCCACGCGCTCTGACGTGGAAGCGGTCCTGGCCCGCGAAGGCCGCGCGGCCTGGCGGTGAGGATACCCTGCCCTGAACGGCGGGGCTTTGGTAGAGCAACTCCCCGCCTGCGCGGGCATCGGACTTTCTTGCGCCCGCGCAGGCGGGGGCTTGCACGTCTAAAGCCCAGGGGTTCAGCCCTGGGTAAGAGCCTATGGCGAACTGAGGCACTCACATGACCGACACACTGACCGCCGCTGAATTAGAAGAGATCGGCCTGATCGCCATCGTCCGCACCGACGCCGAGACAGATTTCCGGCGCGTTGCCGACGCGCTGGCCGAAGGCGGCATCCGGGCGATGGAGATCACGCTGAACACGCCCGGCGCCTTGCCCGCGATTGGGGCGATCCGCCGGGCGCTCTCGCCCGCCCTGCGCGTCGGCGCGGGCACCATCCTTAGCCCCGAAGACGCCCGCGCCGCCCACGAAGCCGGGGGGGAATTCATTGTCACGCCGACGCTTCAAGTGGACACTATCGCCTTCTGCCGGCAGCAGGGCCTGCCCATCGCCTGCGGATGCATGACCCCGACCGAGGCGCTGGCCGCGCACCGGGCGGGCGCGGACTTCGTCAAGCTGTTCCCGTCCGAGGGCCTGGGGCCGGGCTACGTCCGCGCCCTGCGAGCGCCCCTGCCGTTTCTGAAAATCATCCCGACCGGCGGCGTCTCTTTGGACAACCTGGCCGCCTTCATCCAGGCCGGCAGCGCGGGCGTCGCCCTGGGCGGCAATTTAGTGAGCAAGGCCGTCCTGCGCGACCATGACTGGACCGGACTGACGGCCACGGCGCGCGAATACGTCCAAGCACTGGCCGAGGCGCGGGCCTTGCACTCCCGGCCTTGACTTCCCGGCCTTGAAAGGCCGGGCTAATAGAACACGAAGCCCCTCCGGGGCTGCGGAAGATTTGGGCATTGACTCTTTAGCCCCGGAGGGGCTTTGTAACCTATTTAGCCTGGCCTTTCAAGGCCGGGAAATGCAATCGAAAGGCAAAAACAAACCATATGACGGAAAGCAACATCCGCAGCCTGGAGCTGTTCCTGGTTCCGCCCCGCTGGCTGTTCCTGAAGGTCACGACCGAAGACGGCCTGGTCGGGTGGGGGGAGCCGATTGTCGAGGGCCGCGCCGAGACGGTCCGCGCCGCCGTCGAGGAGATGGGCGATGCACTGATCGGCAAAAATGCCAATCATATTGAGGACCTGTGGCAGACCTTGTACCGGGGCGGCTTCTACCGGGGCGGCCCCGTCCTGACCAGCGCCATCTCCGGTATCGAGCAGGCGCTGTGGGACCTCAAAGGCCGCCGGCTCGGCGTCCCCATCTATGACCTGCTCGGCGGCCCCGTCCGGGATAAAATGCGCGTCTACGCCTGGATCGGCGGCGACGACCCCGCGGACGCCGCCGCGTCCGCACGAGGCCTGGTCGCGTCGGGCTACACCGCGCTCAAGATGAACGCCACGGGCGCCTTGGAATGGATCGACTCGACCGTCAGGATTAATGAGGCCGTCGCCCGTCTCGCCTCCGTCCGCGAGGCGGTCAGCCCCGCCGTCGGCATCGGCATTGATTTTCATGGGCGGGTTCACAAAAGCATGGCGAAGATGCTTGTCAAGGCTTTGGAGCCGTTCGCGCCCCTGTTCTTCGAGGAGCCGGTGCTGGCCGAAAATAACGAGGCGCTGGCCGAGATCGCGCGGCACACGGCCATCCCGATTGCGACGGGCGAGCGGATGTACACGCGCTGGGACTTCAAATCGCTCCTGGCCGGCGGCCATGTGGACATCATCCAGCCGGACCTGAGCCACGCCGGGGGCATCTGGGAGACCCGCAAGATCGCGGCGATGGCGGAAGCCTACGATGTCGCCGTCGCCCCGCACTGCCCGCTCGGTCCCATTTCGCTGGCCGCCGCCTTGCAGCTCGACTTCTGCACCCCCAACGCCTTCATCCAGGAGCAGAGCCTGGGCATCCACTACAATCAAGGTTCGGACCTGCTGGACTATCTAGCCGACCCCGCCGTCTTTCACTACCAGGCCGGCTACGTCCCCCGCCTCCTCGGTCCGGGCCTGGGCATCGAGATCAACGAAGCCAAAGTGCGCGAAATGGCCGCGCTCGGCCACCGCTGGCGCAACCCCCTCTGGCGCACCCCCGACGGCGTCGTGACGGAATGGTGACAGAAAGACGGAATGGTGACAGAAAGTTTGCGGGGGCATCCGCGCGGGTAGGAAAGGAGAGCCGCCGACGCCAACGCCGGCGGCTCCAGGAAAGGGCTGAAGATAGACATGAGCACACTGGACAAGGTTGTTTTGATCACAGGGGCGTCGAGCGGCATCGGGGCGGCTTCGGCGCGCGCCCTCGTCGGGGCAGGGGCGCGCGTGGTTCTGTTCGCCCGCTCGGCGGACAAGCTTCAGAGCTTGCAGGACGAATTCGGCACGGATCGCGCCCTGGCGATGGCGGGCGACGTGACCCGCCAGGCCGATCTGGACGGGCTGGTGCCGGCAGCTCTGGAAAAGTTCGGGCGGCTGGACGCGGTGTTCGCCAACGCCGGGTCGGCGATCCCCGGCCGGATCGCGGACGGCGATCCCGAGACCTGGGCGCGGGGCGTGGACCTGAACATTATGGGCGTCCTGCGGACGCTGCGCGCGACGGTTCCGCACCTGGTCGCCCAGAAGTCGGGGCAGATCATTCTGACCGCCAGCATCGCGGGGCGGACGGTTTGGCCGGGCGAGGTGGTCTACTCGGCCACGAAGTACGCCGTCTACGGCATCGCCGAGGGTCTGCGTAAAGAGGTGTCTCAGAGCGGGGTGGGCGTGGGAGTGATCTCACCCGGCTATACCTTGAACGAGTTCTGGGGCGAGCGGGGCGTGGACCCGGAAGCGCAGCGGCGCCAGTCGGAGGAGGGGACCGCGCTGCTGTCGGAGAACATCGCGCAGGCGGTCGTGTTCGCCCTCAGCCAGCCGCCCCATGTCAACATCACCGACATGCTGGTCCTGCCGACCCGGCAGGATGTCCCTGCATTCTAGGCTTTGCCGTTCGTCACGGGCTTGCCCTCGTGGGGGAAAGTTTTGACCTTGCCCGCCGTCTGCGTCTCCCAGGGCTTCAGCACGACCTTGATGCAGCCGTCCTCGTGCTGTTTGAACGTCTCATAGGCGCCCGGCGCGGCGTCCAGGGGCAGCTGGTGCGTGATGACGAACGAGGGGTCAATCTTGCCCTGGTCAATGAGGTCCAGCAGCGGGCGCGTGTAGCGCTGCACATGCGTCTGCCCCGTCTTGATCGTTAGGCCCTTGTTCATCACCGCCCCGAAGGGAATCTTGTCCAGGAACCCGCTGTAGACGCCTGGCACCGAGACCGTGCCCCCCTTGCGGCACGCCTGCATGGCCTGACGCAGCACGTTCGGCCGGTCCGCCGTCAGGCGCAGGCCCATCTTGATCCAGTCGTAGATCTCGCCGGGGCTGGTCCCGTGCGCCTCCATGCCCACCGCGTCAATGCAGGCGTGCGGGCCGTGCCCGCCGGTCATGTCCTTGAGCTGGTCGAACAGGTTCTTGTCGTTCAGGTCGTCATCGTCCTGGAAGTTGAGGGTCTCGGCCCCCGCCTCCCGCGCCATGTCCAGGCGCTCGGGGATGTTGTCAATGGAGATCACCCGCCCCGCGCCCAGCAGGAAGGCGCTGCGGATGGCGAACTGCCCCACCGTCCCCGCCCCCCAAATCGCGACAATGTCGCCCGGCTCGATGGCGCAGTTTTCGGCCGCCATGTAGCCCGTGGGGAAGATGTCGGACAGGAAGACCACCTTGTCATCGGGCAGGTGCTCGGGAATTTTGATCGGGCCGACGGCGGCGAACGGCACGCGCAGGTACTGGGCCTGACCCCCGGCGAACCCGCCGAACATGTGCGAGAAGCCGAACAATCCCGCCGGGGAATACCCGTAGGCCTTCTCCGCGATCTCCTTGTTGCGGTTGGACACGTCGCAGCACGAGAACAGCCCGCGCTTGCAGAACAGGCACTCGCCGCAGGAGATCGTGAACGGCACGACCACGCGGTCGCCGATCTTCAGGTTCTTGACCTCGGAGCCGAGTTCGACGACCTCGCCCATCGGCTCATGTCCCAGAACGTCGCCGCGCTCCATGGTGGGGTTGAGGCCGTCGTAAAGGTGCAGATCGGAGCCGCAGATGCACGTCGTCGTGACCTTGATCACGGCGTCGCGCGGACCCTCGATCTTGGGGTCAGGGACTTCCTCAACCGCCACTTGATGCTTGTCGTTCCAGCGCAGGGCTTTCATGGTAAAATTCCTCTCCGAATGGCCGTACCTGTCCGCCGGGGAAGCTGGGCTTTTCGAAGCCACGCTTCTCGCCGTGCCGGACATCTGAGTCTTAGCCAGCCCTGGTAGTTCCCAAACCTGCGTTTGCATGACAAGATCGGGGCGGCTTCCGCGTCTGAAGAAGAAAGGTCGAGCGCTATGCCATGAGATGGACTGCGAATGCGAACTGGCCGTCGTCAGCGTCCGCGACTGGCAGATCGCGCGGGGCGGCAGCCAGTGGACGCGCGGCAAGAGCTTCGCCACCTTCTGCCCCCTGCCTGGCGACGCCGGGCGACGTTCCCACCCTCAACGCTCTGGGCATCAAAACGACCCTGACCGACGGGAGGGGGTTCCTGGCAGGAACCCCTCCTGGCTATTTTTCAGACTTCATAATCCAGCGCCAGGACATCCGCCCGGATCGGGTTGATGCACTCCTGCACGACCCGCTGATGCGCCGGGTGCGGCCCGTAAGCCTCCAGTGCGGCCCGGTCTTCGAAGCGGACGACGAGCGCATGAGTAAAGCCCTGAGAGCGCGAATTGAAGTTCTCCCCGCAGGTCAGGTCCCGGATGCCCGGAATCTGACCTGTGAGAGCGCGCAGCCCGTCCATCACCTGCGTGATCGCCCCCCCGGAAGCGTCGGGCGTCCACTGAAACAGCACGAGATGTTCAATCATTTTGCTTTCTCCTCAAACACGACCGCTTGAGCGATCAGAACGGTGGGAACGGTGACGTGGCAGTAGCGTCCCTCCTGCCGGAACGGGATGTCTTCGCCCGACGGCGCCAGGAAGACGCGGGCGGGGGCCGACTCCGTCCGCAGGGCAAACGAAACGTCGCGCAGGGGGACGGCGTCCTCGATGAACTCATTGGCCGCCGTCCGCCGCTGCGGCTGGAAGTTCACCAGATGGACGACCATTCGCCCCTCGGCCTCCTGCCGCAGCACGGCGATTTCCATGGCCGCAGGGACATTCACCCCCGGCCGCACCCGCGGGTCGGGCAGGAGCGTGTCGAGCAACCGCCGGGCGATGTTCTTGTAAAGATAGAACCCGTCCTCGCGGTAGCCCTGGAAGAGCGCGGCGTAGACATAGGCCGTCTTCCGGTCCGCCGACACGACGGCGACCGGATGCCCGGTCGGCCTGTCGGCGGGGGTCTGCGCGTGGGACGAGAAGTGTCCCGGCATCCGGTTGAAGTACGGCTGCCAGACCTCGCCCAATGCCTCGGCACCCTCGCGCGGCGCGACATACGAGCCGGGCTGGTAGTTAACGAACTCCGTGTCCGGCTCGCCCGCGCCTAGCATGTCGCCCAGCTTCATGTAGGACGGTGTGTACGGGCAAGGCTCCAGGTAGTCGACGGGCGTGTCCGGCAGCGCAAACGCCCCGTCCACCAGTGTCGCCTCGTGCGAAAACAGCACCGCGCCCCCGCCGACCTGGAATGCAGCCAGTTTGGCGCGCATCTCGTCTTCCAGGATGCCGCCGTCCGGGATGACCACGAGCTTGTACCGGCCCAGGTTGTCCCGATCCGGCGTCTCGCCGTTCCACTGCTGCTTCAGGGCGGCCAGGGTCGCCGCCGCCCCTTCGAAGGAGTGGCCGACGGCGGCGATGTTCATGCCGCCCTTGTGGAGCGGGTCGCTCGATGGCGCTTCCGGCAGCAGCAGCACGGCGATGTCGGCCAGCGGCGTCGCGCCGAGGCAGTACGGCTCCAGCGCCTCCACTCGGCGGAAGACCTCGCCGATGACCTGGTACGCGCCTCGGTCCAATGTCCCGCGCGGGTGGAGCTGGTCGCCGATGTTGACCACGCCGCCCGCCGCCGTGATGGTCGCCGCCTCGTAGTCGAGCTGCGGCACGGTCTTTAGCCCGCCGAAGTCCGCCCACGACTTGTGGAACCGCGCCGTCATGCCCTGGACCGGGCGCGGGTAGGTGCGGACCAGCCGCGACCACGTCGGGAAGAACAGATACCCCCAGCCGCCCGTCGTCAGCGACTCGATCTCGAGCTGCGTCAGCACGTCCAGTTCCCGGTGGACGTTCGGGCTGATCCGGGCGTTGAAGAACGTCGTCGCGTTCGGCTTCAGTTGATAGCAGAGCTTTGCCAGCCGCGTCGTGTACTCGCGCATGATCTCCCATGTCTGCACCCGGTGCGCCTGCACGTCGTCGCGCGTGTGCCCCGACTTCTCCAGCCGCGCCAGGCACGTCTCGCAGAAGCAGCCGGGGTCCGGCGGGTAGTAGCACATGTCGTAAAAGATGCCGTCCGCGTCATAATTCGCGAACACCTCTTCGGTCTGCGCCGCCAGGTAGTCCACATATTCTTTGTTGTTCATGCAGACCTGATACCACGACGCCTCGTGGGCGCTCGGCCCCCACAGCTTCCCGTTTTCCAGCCGGCAGATCAGGTCGGGCCTCGTCAGCCCGATGTGCTGGTCCACCCGGACGGACAGGTACACCGGCGTCGCGATCCCGCGCTTCTTGCACGCCTCAATCTGCGCCCCCAGCAGGTCGAATTTGAGGCTCGGGTGCATCACCCCGGCCTTTGTCGGGTAGTAGCTCATCCCGTGGTGGCACTTGCCGAACAGCGTCACCCAGTTGACGCGCGCCTCCGCCAGCGTGTCCCCGAACACGTCGGCGTCAAAGTCCCGGCCGACATCGGGGATTTCGGGCGATGTGTGAAAGTCCAGGTGGATCTGCCGGAACCGGCTCGACACGAGTTCGGCGGCGGTCAAAGAGTCCGTGAAAGTGTCCGTGAAAGTGTCCGTTGGGGTGGGGGAAGTGTCAGGCAAGGTGATGTCTCCTCTGGCGAGAAATGGCCGGACGCCCATAAGCGCCCGCCGCCACAGTTGGACACCCGCCCCCGATATTCCTTTACGCTAGGAGGCTTCTGCTGTATAATGGTCCGGGTAGCGTCTATGATCAGCCGGTGCTAAACGGTAGGAGGAACAAAATGAACGACCCTCGTCTCGTCGGCGTCTGGAGTGCAGACATTATGTATGGCCCAGGCGCGCAATCGGATACTGTGTTCATCTTCAAGGCAGACGGAACCGGGTGGATGGAGTCTTGGAATTTCATGCTCACCTCCGCAGAGTTCTTCCATTGGGAAGTGCCGGAGCCAGAGCGTCTCATCTTGCGTGGATGCCGAGCATTGGAGCTTGATGATACCGATCAAATTATGGTGGATATCAAGCCTCTATGGGACAAGGCGGACACTCCGTTCTCAATCCGGGTTGAAGAAACCCCATCAGGAAACGTCATGCCGGTCTTGCGGGTGAAGCTCTTCCCACAGTTCAGGGACGCCTGGAACACATATGGTCTCGATGAACAAGGCGTACTGGCAGTCAATGAACCGAAAGCCGGGCCAGCGTAACATCCACCCCAAGAAACAAGGGGCTTGACTACGGGCCGAATAGCCCGACAGCTCGCGCCGGGTCACGCTGCCGCCGGGACACCTCCGACAGCACGTTCGCCGGTTGAGAAAACGACCGCGCCGGGGAGGGCACGGGCCGCTTCCGGCTCGCGACGCACCAGCAACAGGCAGACGTCGTCGTGGAGGGCGCCGCCGGTGAACCGCTTGGCGTCCGCGATGATCGTCTGGCCGATCCGGCCCGCGTCCGCCGCCTGCGCCCGCTGCGCGGCCCGCATCAGGCCCTCATAGCCGAAAAACTCACGCCCATGGCGCGCCTCAGTCAGCCCGTCCGTCACCAGCAGCAGGCAGTCGCCGGGCGTCAGCCGCACCGTCTGCGATTCGTAGTCGGATTCGCGCAGGGTCCCCAGCAGCATTCCGCCTGCTCGTATCGCTTCCACGGTGCCGTTCGCCCGCAGCAGCAGCGGGTGCTCCGCCCCCGCTGAGGACATGGCCGCCTCGCCGGTCCGCGTGTCCACGACAGCCAGGGTGACTGCGACCAGGGGCGGCCCGGCCCCGGCCGGCTGCGCCTGCGTCAGAAAGCGGTTCAAGCGCGCCAGCGCCCGCGCCGGCTCAGGGTGCTCGTGCAGGATCGCCCGCAGGGCGTACTTGACTTCCGCCGTGTGTGTCGCCGCCGCCAGTCCTTTGCCGGTCACATCACCGACCACCAGGGCCACCTTGCCGCCGCCCAAGTCCAGGGCATCGTAGAAATCGCCGCCGACCAGAGCCTCTTTCGAGGCCGGCTCGTACTCGGTGTGGACGCGCAGGCCGGGGAAAGCGTCTTCGGCAGGCGCGGACAGCAGGGACCATTGGAGCGCCTCGGCGATCTGGTGCTCGTGCCGCAGGTCTTCGGCGAGCTGGGCCTCATGCCGCTGAAGCTCCTGAATCCGCTGCTGGTTTTCCTCCGCCCGGCGGCGCGACAGCGCGTAGGCGAGGTAGGTGAGAGCGGCGACGGGGGTGACAAACAGAAGGACCGTTCCGACTTGAGCGCCGAGGAGGAGGATCGCCAGCGTCCCCGCGCTGGCTGCGGCGAAATAGGAGGGCGCGGTCCACAGGAACGAGTCGCGCCAGATGTGCGCCAAGTTCTTGCCGGTAGACAGGGCGATAATGGAAGCGACCCCCAGGCTGTTGATCAGGAAGTAAGACAGGCAGGAGACCATCACGGCGGCGAACAGCGGGAGCAGCCCGGCTGCGAAGGTCCCGCCGCTGACCCAGAGGAAGACCCGGCCGGCGGCGAACGTAGAGACCGAGATCACGCCGAGGTTGAAGGCGATCTGGTGCGGCGGCTGGCGCTTGGGATAGAGGCAGAAGGAGAGCGTGCTCAGGCCCCCCGCCAGCATGGCGGGGCCGGGGCCAAACCGAAGCAGCGTGGCGAAAATCAGGGCGAACGAGAGTGACAGGGAGCCGATGTCCTCGGCGGCTCCGCGCGGCATCAGCCGTACCTTCGTCCGTCCCGCGAGGATGCTGAGAGCCAGGAACAGCGCCAGCTCCCAGCCCTGGCCGGCCTCCGCCGGGGCAGGCAGGCGCAGCGCGGCGAGCGCGGCGAGGGAACCGAGGAAGCAGATAAAGCCGACCAAGAATCGGGCGTTATGCGGCAGAGCCTGCATGGCGTTTTTCCTCACGGGAGCAGAAAGCTTAGGGGGCCTTGAGTCAGGGCGTCGGGATCGCCAAGTAATGCCGTGGAAGACAGGTCTGTGCCGCTCCAGCTTTCGCCCCAGAGAATGGAGTCGTCCCAAACCCCTTGGTTCCCCAAAGACTCGCCCCAGAGGATGGAGCTGGCGCCGGCCCCATGCGGAGACACAGCCGGCCCCCAAACGCCGCCCTGATCCGTCTGGCCTGTTCCCCAAAGGCCCGCCCCGCCTGCGAACAGCGGCCGCGCGTTCAGGAAGACGCTCCCCCACGGGTCGCGCCCGAGGGACGGGCTGAGGGCGGGCTGCGTCGCCACAACCGTGCTCTGGAGGGCGGCGGGGATGTTCAGGCAGCCCGCGCCGTAGGTGCAGGGGTCCGTGTCGCCCTGGCCGTCCGGGCCGTAGCCGGTCTTGTCCGCGCTGATCATGAGGCGGGCCTTGATCGTGTCCGGCTTGAGCGTCGGGTCGGACTGAAGCAGCAGGGCCGCCGCGCCCGCCACCACGGGGGCGGCCATCGAGGTTCCCGATAGGCGCAGGTAGGTGTCGGCGGGCGAGTGCGTCAGGGTGCTGTACTCGGACAGGGCCACGGCATCCACCGGGCCGAAGTTGTTGTCTAGGTAGCTGCCGTTGGCGTTGACCGAGATGATCCGGTTGCCCGGCGCGACCAGATCGGGCTTCAGGACGAAGTCCAGGCGCGAGGGACCACGGCTGGAATAGGTCGCAATTGTGTCATCGTCGCGGACGCCGTCCGTGGACTTCATCGCGCCGACCGTGATGACATACGGGTCGTTGGCCGGCGACTGGATGGAGCCGTAGGCGGTCCCCCAGCCCTCGTTGTCTTGGGGGAATTCGCCGGCGGCGCCGGCCCGCCCCCCGTTGCCCGCCGCGCAGACGACGACGATGCCGGCCTTCCAGGCGGCCTCGACGGCGAGGCAGAGCGGGTCGGTCGCGCAGCGCTCGCCGACCGGGTGGCCGAGCGAAAGGTTGAGGACGCGGATGCCGTAGCGCGATCTGTGCGCGACCATCCATGCGATGCCCTGGATGACGCTGCTGACGGTCCCCTGTCCGCTGCCGTCTAGGACGCGCACATTGACCAGCCCCGCCTGCGGCGCGATGCCATAGAAGGTGCGGAAGAAGGCGGGTCCGGTGGAAGCCGTCCCGTCGCCCGCGATGATGCCGGCGACATGGGTGCCGTGCCCGCACAAATCCTCCGCCGTGTGCGCGTCCCCGGCGAAGTTGACGGCGGCCACCGTGCGGCCCCGGATGTCCGCCCGCGCCGACTGAATGCCGCTGTCCAGGACGGCGACGGTCACGCCCGCGCCCGTCAGCCCGCCCTGCGCGAACGCGATGTCCGCGCCGGTTGCGCCTGCCGAATACTCGTCGCTCTTGCGGCAGGCCAGGTCGGCGGAAAGGTGCTTGACGAACGGCAGCGCGGCCAGCCGGGCCAGGTTTGACGACGGCAGCCGCATCGCGTCTGCGCCGATCAGCGGCAGCGGCCGGTCCGCGCACGCCCCCAGCGCCCGCAGGCGCCGCCCCTGCGCCGTCGTCCGCGCCCCTTTCCACTGGACGATGACGGAAGACCAGGCGCGGGCCGAATAGGCGGCGGGCGTTCGAGAAAGAAAGTGGTCGCTCTTCGGGAGCGGGGAAACGTTGGCCTGGCTGGGTCTGACCGGCGCGCACAAAATCAGCGCGAAAAGGACCAGCCGTGCGGTCCGTGCAGTAGCGTACATCGTGTTTCCTTGTGAGGGCGTGAACTGCGTGAGAGCGTGAACTTTGGACATGCCGTTGATTGCGAAGTTGATTGTCAAAGCGCCGCCGATATGCTATAATCTTATGCTATAATCTTACGTCAGCGACATTCTTCCACATTTTTTGTTACGACTTCCGAACTTTTTTGCGTAGGAGTTTTTGTTTCCGCCATGGACACCAGCGAATTTCGTAACGGCATCTCTATCGTCATGGATGGGGACATTTATACCATCACCGACTTCCAGCACGTCAAGCCCGGCAAGGGCGGGGCGTTCGTGCGCTCGACTTTGAAGAACATCAAGAACGGGCGCTCCATTGACAAGACCTGGCGCGCGGGTGAGCGCATGGAGCAGGCGTTCCTGGAGCGCCGGCCCATGCAGTATCTTTACAACGACGGGGCGGAGTATTTTCTGATGGACCCCCAGACCTTCGAGCAGACGAGCGTCCGCAAGGAACAAATCGGCGACGGCGTCAAGTACCTCAAAGAGAACATGGACCTGAGCGTGATGACTCACAAGGACGCCATCATCGGCATCGAGGTTCCCCCCTTCGTCGAGCTGGAAGTGACCGAAACGGCCGGCAGCGAGAAGGGCGACACGGCCTCAGGCGGCGGCAAGCCCGCCACGGTCGAGACCGGCGCGGTCGTCACCGTCCCGTTCTTCGTCAAAATCGGGGATCGGATCAAGATAGACACGCGCAGCGACCAGTATTTAGAGCGCGTCAAATAACGAGCCGGGCAGTCTGGGCCGGCGAGGGTAACGCCCATGTCCGAACGCATTGACTTAACCGAAGCGCCGCTGCCGGCGGCGCGGCGGCCCTCCCAAAAAGGCAAAGGCAGGGGGACGGGGGCGCCCAAGCTCGACGACTTCGCGCGCCGCGTCCTCGGCCCTGCCGCCGTCCTGAGCATCCTGCTGGCCCTGTACCTGCTGTGGGGGCTGTTCAGCGGCGCATGGTCCCATCAGGAGATGGGACAACTGACCGCCGCCCGCCGGACGCTGCAGCTCGAAAATATCGCGCTGGTCTTCCACCTGCTCCAGATTTCGAGCCTGCTCATGCTCGCCGCCCTGCTGACCGCCTGCGCGCAGGTGGAAGGCATCGGCTACTGGCTGCTCGGTGCGGCGGCCCTGTTTTACGCCGGCCCGTCCTTTCTGGCGAACCAGATCTACCCGACGCGGCACATCACGGCCAGCGATGCTTCCAAGTCCGTTCTGGCCGATTTCCAGATTCTGGCCTGGCTCTTCGCCGTGCCGGGCGCGGTCTGGACCATTGTTGAGCTGGCGCGGCGCGTGGCGGCGGCGGCGGACCTGGCCGCCATCCAGCGCGCGAACGCCAAGTACGGGGCGGGGACCAAGACGCAGCCGAAATCCAAGCAGCGCCAGGTCTTCCTGGGCCGGTGCTGGGAGGGGCCGTACTGCCGCGACCACGTCCGCGCCAAATGTCCTATCCACCTCAAGCGGCGCGGGCCGTGCTGGTGGTACAAGGAGGGCTGCATGTGCGAGGAGCGCATCGTCCTTCAGGCCATGATCGCCCCGGACTGGAAGGATCAGATGGCCCGCGCGCAGCAGACTCAAACGCTGGGCGGTCCGCGCAAAAGTCTGTCGCCGGAAGCCAAGCGCGAACGCTGCCGCAACTGCATCATTTACAACGAGCACCAGCGGCAGAAGCACAAGGCACTCACCGCCGTCGCTCTCGTCGCCGTGCCGGGCGTCTTGATCTGGCAGTTCCCGGTTCTCAATGCGGTGGTCAACAAGATTCTGCTCGGCTTGGACGCGCTGACCAAGCGGTTCACGCTCGGTGCAACTGACCCGACCGGCATCCCGGCCCTGCACAATAGCGCCTATGCCCTGATCGCCTGGGTGTTCGTCTTCGCGCTGGGCGTCGTGGTTCTGTCGCAGGTGATGAAGGTGATCGAGTATGCCTGTTTCAAGCTGAAGATTTAGTGCCCGTCGGGTCAACGGAGGGACGCGGTGTGCCGCGCCCCTCTTTTCTTGCGCCCCTCTTTTCGGGTATCATCCCGTCTTATGAACCTTGACCTTGTCGAACAGATCGTGGCCCTGATGGGCGAATATCCCGTCTCCGAAATCACCGTGGAGCAGGACGGGCAGCGCGTGTGCGTCCGCAGGCCCCCCGTTGTCGCGCCGCCCGCCCCCGCCTTGCCTGCCGCCTCCGAAGATGTTCCGCGCACGCCCCTCCCCGATGGGGGCAAAGCGCCGCCGGAGATGACGCCCGAAGAGGTGCGGCAGCTTCTCGCGCCGATGGTCGGCATCTTCCACCATGCCGACCCCCCGCTGCCCTACGCCGCCGCCGTTCGCCCCGGCCAGATCATCGGTTATATCGAGTCCATGAAGCTGATGAACGACGTGGTCGCCGAGGAAAGCGGGCGCGTCACCGATGTGCTGGTTGAAGATGGCGCTCCCGTGGACTATGGCCAGCCTTTGTTCCGGCTCGCTGCCGAGCGCCCCTGAAGGAGTCCGTCGATGCATCCCTCCCTCCCCACCGCCCCCGCGCGCCCCACCGTCCATCGACGCGGGCAATGGTCGCTGGTCGGGCTGCTCGTTTCGCTGGTGATCGTCGCCATCCTCTCCGCCTGGTATTATTCCAAAATCCTGAAGCCCCAGGCTGGCTCCCACAACGGCGCCCCCGCCGCCGAGCAGCAAGCGTATGGGACGGCATGCAGTGAGTATGTCTCGCAGCTTAACATGGCCTCGACGATGTACAAGCAGGAGCACGAGGATCACCCGCCGCAGAGTTTCGAAGATTTGAAAAAAGCCGGCAGCCTCGGTGACGACCTGCTCCATGCTCCCGGCTGCCAGTTCCAGCTTGATCCCGCGACGGGCGTTGTCTCCGACATCGGCGGCGGCCGCGCCGCCCCCGGCGCCCCGCCCGTCGTCCTGGGCGCTGCCCCCGCCGCCGCGCCCGCGCCGCCGCCCGCTCCTGGTGCGCCGCTCGTCCTGGGGGGGCCTGCCCCGCAGAGCGCGCCCGCCGCCCCTAACAGTTCGAGCGGCCCGCCGCGCGGCCCCGGCGGAGTCGCCCTCCCGCCCAATGCAGGCGGCAGCGTCCCAGCCAATAGCGGGGGCGATGGAAGCGAGTAGACCCGCTGATGCCCCGGCACTGGAAGTGCCGGGCTACTGTAAAGTGAAAGTCGCTCCGCGACTAAGGAAAGGCCATCCGTAGGCTTGTCCTTAGTGCCGGAGGCACTTCCACTTCGAGTAGACCGGCACTTCCAGGTTCTCAAAATATTATGTTCAAAAAAATCCTGATCGCCAACCGGGGCGATATTGCCGTGCGCGTCATCCGCGCCGCCCGCGAAATGAAAATCCCCACCGTCGCCGTCTACTCCCAGGCCGACATCGACTCCCTGCATGTCCGCCTGGCCGACGAGGCCGTCTGCATCGGGCCGCCGGAGCGCAAAGGCTCCTACCTCAACACGCCAAACATCCTCAGCGCCGCCGTCATCACCGGCTGCGATGCCGTCCACCCCGGCATCGGCTTCCTGGCCGAAGTCGCCTCGTTTGCCGAGATGTGCGACGCCATCGGCCTGAAATACATCGGCCCCCCCGTCCGCGCCATTGAACTCATGGGCGACAAGATCGCGGCCCGCGCGACGATGGAGAAAGCCGGCGTCCCCATCGTCCCCGGCACCAACACGGCCCTGCGCGATCCCCTCGAAGCCGCCAAAGTCGCGTCCAAGATCGGCTTCCCCGTGATGATCAAGGCGGCGGGAGGGGGAGGCGGGCGCGGAATCCGCGTGGTCCAGAACGAGGAGGAGTTCCCCAAAATCCTCAAGACCGCCCAGGTCGAGGCCGAATCCTCCTTCGGCAACCCCGACGTCTACATCGAGAAGTTCATCGAGACGTTCCGCCACATCGAGGTCCAGATTTTGGCCGACGAGCACGGCACGGTTCTGCATTTAGGCGAGCGCGACTGTTCGCTCCAGACCCAGCGCTACCAGAAGATGGTCGAGGAGGCGCCCGCCCCCCACCTCGACCCCCATGTCCGCAAGCGCATCTGCGACGCCGCCGTCAAGGCCGCCCGCGCGGCAGGCTACACCAGCGCCGGGACGGTCGAGTTTATCGTCGCCCCCGACGGCCATTTTTACTTCATGGAGATGAACACCCGCCTCCAGATCGAGCATCCCATTACGGAGATGGTGACGGGTGTGGACCTCGTTAAATGGCAGATCAAGATCGCCCAGGGCGAAAAGCTCTCCTTCGGCCAGCGCGACGTCGAGTGGCACGGCCACTCCATTGAAGTCCGCCTGACCGCCCGTGACCCCGCCCGCGACTTCGCGCCCTCGGCGGGCCGGATCACCTCGCTGCGTCTCCCCGGCGGCCTGGGCGTCCGCATAGACACCCACGTCTTCGCCGGCTATGACGTTCCGCCCTATTACGACTCTATGCTCGCCAAGATCATCGTCTGGGACGACACCCGCGACGCCGCCATCAACCGGATGCAGCGCGCCCTCGACGAAGTGGAGATCGGCGGCGTCAAGACCGACCTGGAATACCACAAGAAGATTCTGGCGAATGCCCTCTTCCGCAAAGGCGACCTCAACACCAAGTTCCTCCAGACCCATGTGGACCCGTAGGGGCGCGATTCATCGCGCTGTCCTCGGCCATTTTTCGGGTATCCTGTAGCAAATCTGCCCGACTTGGAAGCGTACAATCTCTGGGTGCCGCACTGAGGCATGAAGCCAGCCGTGGGCTTCATTCGGCTCTTGCGGCACCCCCAACTAAATTAGAGGCTGTATAATGGTAACAAGAAAAAAGATCGCGAGTGCTCTCGCAGAGAGAGTGCAGTTTGCAAGCGACCGGACTTGTTGCATTTGCCGTGTTCCGGGGAGGCGGTGTCAAATTGCTCATATTGATAATGACTCTTCCAATGATGCTTTTGACAATCTAGCGTTTTTATGCTTTGACCATCATGATGAAGCTCACATAGAAGGTGGATTAGCAAGGAATCTTACTCCTGGAATAGTGAGACTCTACAACGAAAGCTGGAGGGAAATAGTTAAGGGAAAGTTGTTACCACACTCCGACGTGCGTATCCAGCGTGAGTATCAACAGGAAGTGATGCTTGAAATCAGTCTTACTTGCCAGCAATGGATAGACATCTACCTGTTACACGTCCCACAGGCATTCATCCTAATTCTTGGCAACAGAGAAAACCAATGGAACATACTTACAAAGAACTGTAGCCATCCATATTCGGAGGAAACATGGAAGGAGTTCCTTCCAATGGCTAATCAGGATGCTGAGGTGATTGCAAAAAGGCTTGAGAACATCCTGCTTATCCATCCTGAAGCCATTCCGACTCAAATTAAAATCCTGCAGTTGCGAGTACTGCGGCGGCTTAAAGATTTTCCTGTTAGGTATATGTTGCTTGTTGCTGCGGTGAGTCTATCTGAGAATGACCAGACGCATAGAATCAATTTTTGCAGCGTATTTGAGGCTTTGGGGTTGCTGGATAAGGAAGCCTGTAAAGTGAAAGAGGCTTTGGCGATACCTGATTAGTCTTAACAATCAGAACCGTCGTAGGCATCACATTCGACTAAGTTCTTCTCGCCATAGCTCAATATGCCCAAGCCTCGCCGCCGACCGCCCCGCCGACTGTCCGACCTGCCGCGCCTTGTCGTTCCCGTCGGTGCGGGCGTGACCCTGCTCCTCAGTGCGTGGGGCTTTGTCCACTTCACCCGGATCGCGCTTTACAAGCAGGCCCACTTCGCGCCCGATTCGGTCCACCCCGACGACGGCTATGCCGCCGTGTGCTTGTTCCTCGGCATGACCGCGCTGGCCTTTCTGCTCCTGTCCCTGCGCGACCCGCCGCCGATGCGCTGGCGTCGGCCCCGGCGGGGCGCTGTCCGGCGAATTGCACGGCGGAAACGGGCAAAACCGGCGTCCCCTTCGGGTACAATAGTCTCACGATGACACCCGACGGCACGAACCCACACTCCGAACACCACGCTCACGGCGAGAGCCGCAACACGCGCCGCGAGGCGCGCGAACTGGCCCTGCGGATGCTGTTCCAGCTTGACCTGGGCAAGCAGCCCACGGACGAGGTCGTCGCCGCCGCCCTGGCCCAGTCGCGCTTGGAAGGCGCCAACCGCCTGTATGCCGAGGAACTGGTGCGGGGCACCCTAGACCACCTGGCCGAGATTGACGGGCGCATCACCGCTCTGACCCCCGACTGGACCCCGGACCGGCAGGCCGCCGTGGACCGTAACCTCCTGCGCCTCGCCGCCTATGAATTGCTCTATCGTCCTGATGCCCCCGTCGCCGCCGTTGTCAACGAGGCTGTTGAACTGGCGAAGAAGTACAGCACCGCCGAATCGGGCCGCTTCGTCAACGGCGTCCTCGGCGCCCTCGCCCGCCAGCCGCGCGGGGAAAGTGAAGAGGAGGGGAAGAGCCTGGGCACGGACGAGGAAGGCGAGGACCATGCCTAGCCCTAACCTCCCCGTTTACGAAATGCGCCCGCTCGCTCTGCCCGAATCGGAACTGATCGCAAGCTGGGCGGCGACGCCCGAAGAGGTCTGGGCCTTGGCCGCCTCCCCGGAGTTCCCCCTGACCGCCGATCAGGTCGCCGCCTGGACCTACGAGGCCGACTTCGCCTTCACCCTGCGCCGCGACGGGGACCTGGCTGCCTATGCCGAGATCGTCGAGGACGTGGTCGAGCAGGATGTGGAGATACAGCACCTCCTGGTCGCCCCCGACCTGCGCGCGGCGGGCGTCGGGCGGGCTTTCCTCTCCCGCCTCTGCGCCTTTCTCGCCGCCACCCGCCCCTACCCGGAAGTCTGGCTGCGCGTGGGCCGCGACAACTCCGCTGCCGCCGCCTGCGCCCGCGCCGTCGGCTTCGAGGACGTCGCCGCCATGTCCGGCCCGCGCTTCCGCTGGCTGAAGAAGAGTTTGGTTCCCGGGGGTTCGGCACCCGAATGACACTGACACTCGATCTGAGCCATGAAGTCGTGGAAGCTATCACCGAAGCCGCCGCCCGTCAGGGCCGCTCCTGCGAGGAACTAACTGCCGCCGCCCTACAGTGCCTGTTCTTGCCGCAGGAAGACATTGTCGCCTTGCTGACCGCTGACAATCCCGCGACGGCTCCACGCTGTCTGAGCGGGGTTTTCTGATGGCGGCTGAGGGCACACGGCACGTCTGGGACACGCCCGAGGAAGATGAGGCGTGGGCGCATTTATCTTCGACAGCCTTGCCTGCACCCACGACTCGATTTGGCACAGCCCCATGATTCTCATTAGCCGCAGCCTCAAAGGAAGCATCCCCATATCTGGAACCGGTCTTCAGCGGCTCGCCCTCGGCACGGCCTTGTTGCTGCTGTACATACAAGCGGCGCAGGCGCGTCCTCTGCGGCGTCACGCGGGTGCAGAAAAGACGCCGCCGGTGCTCTCTTATGTCGGCGGGAAGAACCCGCATGTAACCCTCGCGTTTGGCCGCAGGGACTGGGACTGGCCCCATGTTTTTCATCTCAGGACGCCATGCGGGCAGGTGACGGTGCGCTGGCGAGAGGACAGCGGCATGGAAGACGGCGGGCCGCCGCCGATGGACTTAGAGATCGCGCATCCCGACACGATCTTTCACGTCGTCATCCTCTCGCCGCCCGCCCTTCCGGTCTACTTCCGGGGCGCGGGCGATGCAAAGTGGGCGCACCTCAACGGCAACCGTCTGCCTGCGGTCAAGCCGAGAGATCCGCCGAACGGGTATCCTCCCGACCCATTTCGCATGGAGGGAGGGCTGAACATCGTCGCCGTCGCTTACCCCGATGTCGAATAGTGATCAGTTGCCGCCCAATGGGCGGGGGCGCGTGTGTTCCGAGACCAAGCAAAATGATCCTATCTGATCGCAGCATCAAAGAATGCGTCGCCTCCGGGCGCATCGCCATCACGCCCTATGATGAGGCGCTGGTGCAGCTCGCCTCGTCATCACGCCTTGCAGAGTAAGAAATTGGCAAAAAGCAGAAAAGAAATACGCGACGATTATTATGAGGGGACATCAAGAACAAGGTCTCTGTACGATGTGGCCTAATTCAGTTAGGGATGGGCGCTCTCGTTGTCCAATCTGTGAGAAGCGACGAACGAAACTAGACGCAGAAAGAAGACTGGCAGCCGTTTCTAAAGGCTTGTGCTACGACTGCCGGAAGTCCAAACCATTGCAATGGCATAAGTTGTGCGATTTGTGCTACTGCCAGTCCGTTTCAGCAAATAGGTTCAATCTAAATACGAGGGCTTCTGGACAGTCTCTATTGAATAAATTTCATTCTCAGAAAGGCCAATGTGCAATATCTGGAGCACAAATGATTTTAGGGAAAGAATGATTTTAGGGAAAGATTGCGATCTGGATCATATAATCCCAACTTCTAGAGGTGGGCAGAACACTCTCGACAATACTCAGTGGGTGCTGTCTGGAGTGAACCCTTTGGGTGAGACAAACAGTTAAGGTGTAATCGTCTGGTTCTTGTCTCGGCTTTCGTTGTAGTCTCTCTCGAACTCGGCGGGCGGCAGGTAGCCCAGGCTCGAATGCAGACGC
>JAABUM010001785.1_pt1 | contig 30830 bp, 23 predicted proteins | sample 5559161 | NCBI WGS metagenome assembly JAABUM01 (sample SAMN10711868, study PRJNA513369) | rock metagenome | isolation source: Antarctica rocks | place: Antarctica: Victoria Land, Siegfried Peak nord
CCCGCTCCGGTCGTAGCGGCCACGGTTCTCAACAGTCCACATCAGCATCATCCAGCAGGTCGGATCAATGCCGGTCAGATTGTAAACCACTCTGATCCTTCAAGATGTTGAAGGACAGACACTTAGCGCTTAGTCGGGACTATGCGGCTGTTCATTCTGATGTTGCCGCACTGCTCAAGTCGCACCTGCTGGAGCGGGACGGTAATGCGCTGCGGTGTGAGGTTGATCCTGGCCGGGCCGACCTGATCGCTGCGTAGTGCAGGCGCCCGTCATCGTCGGCGCGTGTTCAAGAGCGGTGATCCTGAAGTGCAGCGTCCCGGGATGCCGTGTTCGGGTTGGCGCCTTCCCTCACCCCGGCCGTAAACCGTTTCACGGTTTGACCCCGGAGGGAGAGGGAGCAGGAAGCGGCTCCGCGTCATTTGCAGGCACCCTGCCATCCGGGAACGCTGCCGCCATCAGCGCCATGGTGTAGGGATCGCGCGGCGCCGCGAACACTGCCGCCGCCTCCCCCTCCTCCACCACGCGCCCGGCGCGCAGCACCATGACGCGGTGCGCCAGCGCCCGCACCACCGACAGGTCGTGGCTGATGAACAGGTAGGCCAGGCCGTGCCGGTCCTGCAGCCCGCGCAGCAGGTCCACAATCCCTGCCTGCACGGATCGGTCGAGCGCGCTGGTCGGCTCGTCCAGTACCACCAGGCGCGGCTGCAATACCATGGCGCGGGCGATGGCGACACGCTGCCGCTGGCCGCCGCTGAACTCGTGCGGGTAGCGCCCGGCGGCGTCCACCGGCAGCCCGACCTCGCGCAGCGCCTCCAGCACCCGGGCCTCCCGCGCGGCGCGGGGTAGGGCGGGTTCGTGGACCTGCAATCCCTCGCCCACGATCTCCCCCATGCTCATGCGCGGGGACAGGCTGCCATAGGGGTCCTGGAACACGATCCCCATACGGCGGCGCAACGGGCGCAGGGCGGACTGCGATAGTGCGGTGATGTCCCGGCCCAGCACGACGATGCGCCCGGTGGCCGGCTGCATGCGCAGCAGCGCCAGGCCGATGGTGCTCTTGCCGGACCCGCTCTCGCCGACCAGGCCCAGCGTCTCGCCCTCCCGGATATGCAGCCCCACGCCGTCCACCGCCCGCACGCCGCCCGCGGCCCGGCGCAGCAGCCCGCGGCGCACCGTGAAGGTGACGCCCAGGCCCTCCGCCCGCGCCACCTCCGGCGCACCGGCAGGAACCGGGCGCGGCTGGCCGGACGGCTCGGCGGCGATCAGCATCCGGGTGTAGGGGTGCTGCGGCCGGGCAAATACCTCGGCGACCCGCCCGGCCTCCACGATGCGTCCGTCCTTCATCACGCAGACGCGGTCGGCGACGCGGCGGACCACGTTCAGGTCGTGGCTGATGAGCAGCAGCGCCAAGCCGCGCCGGGCGCGCTCCTGGGCCAGCAGGTCGAGGATTTGCGCCTGGATCGTCACGTCGAGCGCCGTCGTCGGCTCGTCGGCGATCAGCAGGCGCGGGTTGTTGGCCAGCGCCATGGCAATCATCACCCGCTGGCGCTGCCCGCCGCTGAGCTGGTGCGGGAAGGCGTCCAGGCGCTGCGCGGCGTCGGGGAAGCCGACCTCGGCCAGCAGCGCCTCCATCCTGCCGCGGGCCGGGCGGGCGCCGTGCAGGGCCATTGCTTCGGCAACCTGGCGGCCGATGCGGTGCAGGGGGTTCAGGCTGGTCATCGGCTCCTGGAACACGATGCCGGCGGTGCCGCCGCGGGCCTGCTGCAAGGCGGCGGGGCCGGCGCCCAGCATGGGCTGGCCGTCCAGGGTCACGCTGCCGGCGCAGGCGGCGCCGGGCGGCAGCAGTTGCAGCAGGGACAGGGCGGTCAGCGACTTGCCCGAGCCGCTTTCGCCGACCAGCGCCAAGGTCTCGCCTGCGGACAGGGTGAACGACACGCTGTCCACGACACGCTGCGCGCCGAAGCTGACGGTGAGGTCGGACACTTCGAGAATGCGGGTCACTGCTCCCTCTCCCGGAGGGAGAGGGAGCAGGCAGCGGCGCGTCACAGCCCCTTCCGCGGGTCGAAGGCGTCCCGCACCGCCTCCCCGATGAAGATCAGCAGCACCAGCACCCCGCCCAGCACCGCGAACGCCGTAATGCCCAGCCAGGGCGCCTGCAGGTTGGCCTTTCCCTGCGCCACCAGCTCCCCCAGGGACGCCGACCCCGGCGGCAGCCCGAACCCCAGGAAGTCCAGGCTGGCCAGCACCGTTACCGACCCGGACAGCGTGAACGGCAGGAAGCTCAGCGTCGCCACCAGCGCGTTCGGCAGGATGTGCCGCCGCATGATGGCCGCGTTCGACACGCCCAGCGCCTGTGCCGCCCGCACGTAGTCCAGGTTGCGCCCGCGCAGGAACTCCGCCCGCACCACCCCCGTCAGCGCCATCCACGAGAACGCCAGCAGGAAGAGCAGCAGGGTCCAGAACCCCGGCGTCACGATGCTGCCCAGGATGATGAGCAGGTAAAGCTGCGGCATCCCCGACCACACCTCGATGAACCGCTGGAACAGCAAGTCCGTCAGCCCGCCATAGAACCCCTGCACGGCGCCCGCGGCGATGCCGACCACCGACGACACCACCGTCAGCGTGAAGCCGAACAGCACCGACAGCCGGAAGCCGTAGATCACCCGCGCCAGCACGTCCCGCGCCTGGTCGTCGGTGCCGAGCAGGTTGCGGGCGCTGGGCGCCGCGGGCGCCGGGGTGGGCAGGTCCTTGATGACGGTGTTGTGGCGGAACGGGATGGCAGGCCACAGCATCCAGCCCTTTTCGTTGACGGCGGCGGCCAACTGGGGATCGGTGAAGTCGGCCTGCGTCGGCAGGAGGTCGGGGCCGAAGGTGTCCTCGCTGAGGTCCTGCAGGACGGGGGAGTACAGCCGGCCGTCGAAGCGGACCAGCAGCGGGCGGTCGTTGGCGATGACCTCGGCGAACAGGCTGAGGCCGAACAGGACCAGGAAGATCACCAAGGACCAGGAGCCGCGCTTGTGCGCGCGGAAGATCGCCAGGCGGCGGCGGGTGGTGGGGGTCATATGGAGGATGCCCCTGGGCGGGTGCGAGAGTGCCGCGCAGGGCGCAAGGAACGCCGCAACTCCCTCTCCCTCCGGGAGAGGGTTGGGGTGAGGGAGGCGGCCAGCGCCGCGCCTTCCCGTGCGGGAGCCGGTCTGGCTGGGCCGAGGTCCGCGCCTGTCGCCTCCCTCACCCTGGCCCTCTCCCGGAGGGAGAGGGAGTAGGCAGCTCTGCCGTGCGCGCCGGCATCCTGGGGTCGCCGCGTTGCTGCGTTCATCGCAATGACGGCGCCATCACCGCCGCGCCTCGAAGTCAATGCGCGGGTCCACGACGGTGTAGAGCAGGTCGCCGATCACCTGCAGCACCAGCCCCAGCAGCGTAAAGATATACAGCGTGCCGAACACCACGGGATAATCCCGCCGTATCGCGCTCTCGAACCCCAGCAGCCCCAGCCCATCCAGCGAGAACACGATCTCCACCAGCAGCGCCGAGCTGAACAGCAGCCCCAGGAACGCCGCCGGGAACCCGGCCACGATCAGCAGCATGGCGTTGCGGAACACATGCCCGTACAGCACGCGCTGGTCGCCGGCACCCTTGGCGCGGGCAGTGGTGACATACTGCTTGCGGATTTCGTCCAGGAAGCAGTTCTTGGTCAATATCGTCAGCCCGGCGAAGCCGCCTGCCACCAGCGCCACCGTCGGCAGCACCATGTGCCAGGCGTAGTCCGCGGCCCGCGCCGGCCAGGACCACGCATCGGACCCCGGCGTGGTCAGCCCGCGCAGCGGAAAGACCTGCAGGAAGCTGCCGCCCGCGAACAGCACCACCAGCAGGATGGCGAACAGGAATCCGGGGATGGCGTAGCCCACCAGCACCGCCGCGCTGCTGGCCACGTCGAACCGGCTGCCGTCCCGCACCGCCTTGGCGATGCCGAGCGGTATGCTGACCAGGTAGATCAGCAGCGTGGACCACAGGCCCAGCGACACGCTGACCGGCATCTTCTGCAGCACGAGCTGCACGACGGTCTGGTCCCGGAAGAAGCTGCGGCCGAAGTCGAAGCTGAGGTAGTCCCGCACCATCATCACGAACCGTTCGCCCGCCGGCTTGTCGAAGCCGAACATACGTACGAGGTCCTGCCGCTGCCTCTCGTCCAGGCCGCGCCCGCCGCGATAGGTGCCGGTGTCGCTGGTGGCGCCGGTGATGCGCTCGGTGGCCGCGCCGCCGCGTCCGCGCGCCTCGGCCATCGCCTGTTCGACCGGGCCGCCCGGGGCGAGCTGCGCGACGGCGAAGTTGATGGCGATGATGCCGAACAGCGTCGGCACCAGCAGCAGCAGCCGGCGAAGTATGTAGGCGCCCATGCCTACTGCCCCCTCTCCCTCCGGGAGAGGGTTGGGGTGAGGGAAGCGGCAAGCGCGGTTTCTGCCCAGGTCGGCGCCCATGTGGCAAGGGCTGTCCTTGCGGCCTCCCTCACCCCGGCCCTCTCCCGGAGGGAGAGGGAGCAGAAGCGCGTCACTGCTTCTCCGTCCCGCGCGCCGCGTCCACGCGGGCGGCCTTGGCCGGGTCCAGCCACCAGCTATCCAGCACGAAGCCGTCGCGCACCGGCTGCTCCGGCCGGCCGAAGCGGTCCCAGGTGGCGATGCGGAACGTCTTGTTGTGATAGTGCGGGATCAGGTACCACCCCCGCAGCAGCACCCGGTCCAGCGCCCGCGCCGCAGTGCCGAGCGTGTCCCGGTCCGGCGCCTGCACGATGCGGTCCACCAGCGCGTCCACCGCGGGCGCGCAGACGCCGGCCATGTTGCTGCTGCCGGACGCCTTGGCCGCCTCGCAGGTGTAGGAATCCCGCAGCTCGTTCCCCGGCAGGTCGCTGCCGGGGAAGATGGTGGTGGTCATGTCGTAGTCGAACTCCTCCGTCAGCCGCTGGAACTGCGCGGGGTCCACGGTACGGAGCTTCGCCTCGATCCCCAGCCGGCCCAGCCACTGCACGAAGGGCAGGCCGATCCGCTCCAGGCTCGGGTCGGACAGCAGGATCGTGAACATCATCTGCTCCCCGGCCTCGTTCACCAGCTTGCGGTCGCGCACGGTCCAGCCAGCCTCCTTGAGCAGCGCCAGCGCCCGGCGCAGCCCGTCCCGGTTGTTGCCGCTGCCGTCGGTCGAGGGCACCGTGAACGGCTCGGTGAACAGCGCCGGCGGCAGGCCGTCGCGGAACGGTGCCAGCAACGCTGCCTCCGCTGCGTCCGGCACGCCCTTGGCCTCCTGGTCGGTGTTGCCGAAGTAGCTCGTGCTGCGGACGTAGGCGCCATAGAACAGGTTGCGGTTGGTCCACTCGAAGTCCCAAACCTGGCCTAATGCCTCCCGCACCCGCACGTCCTTGAACACCGCGCGCCGCGTGTTCATCACCCAGCCCTGGATGCCGATGGGCAGCCGGTGCTCCAGGTCCTGCTTCCGCACCAGCCCGGTCCGCACTGCCGGAAAGTCGTAGCCGGTGGCCCATTCCTTCGAGATGTTCTCCTGCCGGTAGTCTATCTGGCCCGCCTTGAACGCCTGCATCAGCACCGTCGGGTCGCGGAACCACTCGATCCGCACGCGGTCCAGGTTGTGAAAGCCGATGCCGGTCGGCAGGTCCTTGGCCCACCAGTCCGGGCGGCGGGCATAGGTGACGCTGCGGCCGAGGTCGAACCGCTCCACGCGATACGGGCCGGAGCCGAGCGGCGCCTCCGTCAATGGGCGGGAGAAGTCGCGCGTGGCCCACCAGTGCTCGGGCAGTATGCCCATGCCGCCGACGATCAGGGGCAGGTTGCGGTTCTCGTTGGTCTTGAAGTGGAACACCACCCGGCGCTCCCCCTCCGCCACGCAGTCCTGCACGTCGGAATATACGATGCGGTAGCTGGGCCGGGCCTTCTCCATCAGCGTGCGAAACGTCCAGGCCACGTCGGACGCCAGGACGGGCCTGCCGTCGGCCCAGCGCGCCTCCGGCCTGATCTCGAAGGCGATCCACATGCGGTCCGCCGGCATCTCCACCGTCGCGGCGAGGTGGCCGTAGCCGGTGGCGGCCTCGTCAGCGGACCCGACCAGCAGCGTTTCCCACACGTGCCCGCCCGCGGACCCGGCGGCAGTGCCGCCGACGCCGGGCTGCCAACTGGCGCCGGTGCCGATGGCGGCATTGCCGCGCAGGATGAACGGGTTGAACCCGTCGAAGCTGCCGACCATGCCGAACACCGCCTCGCCGCCCTTGGGCGCGTCGGGGTTCACGTAGGGGAAGCGCGGGAAGCCCGCCGGCAGGGTGGGGGTGCCCAGGATCGTGATGGCATGGCTGCGTGTGATGGCGGGCTGAGCCTGGGCTGGGTCCGGATGGGCCAGGGCGGCGAGCAGCAGGAGGGCGAGGGCGCGGAGCATCGGCAGGCCTTTGAGCGGGACGCCGCCATAGCAGGGGGTGGGGCGGGCCGCGTCAAGCCGCCTTCCCCCCTCTCCCTCCGGGAGAGGGCCGGGGTGCGGGGGTCTTGGCTCGGAGCGGGGGGCTGGCGGTGCTGTGGGAACGGGGTCTCTTAGCCGTTGAGGACCGCACTTGAAGACCCCCTCACCCCAGCCCTCTCCCGGAGGGGGAGGGGGAGGCAAGCAGCGCCACCGCCACTTCAAGCAGCGCTGGGTTGCCCACCGCCAGCGTGCAGCCGTCACCGTCCGGATGCATCGGCTGGCCCGTCCAGTCCGTCACCCGGCCGCCCGCGCCCTCAATGACGGGGACCAGCGCCGCCCAGTCCCACACCTGCAGGCCCGGCTCGGCGATCACGTCTATGCCGCCCAGCGCCAGCAGGCCGTAGGCGTAGCAGTCTCCGCCCCAGGACGTGCGGCGCGTCGCGGCCTGCAGGCGCCGCCACGCCTCCGTCTGCGCCGGGGTGAAGATTTCGGGTGCCGTGCAGGACAGCTCCGCCGCGTCCAGCGCCGGACAGGGACGGCAGCCGGCGCAGCCATGCGCGCCCCGGAAGGTGGTGGGCCGCCCGGCGGCGCCCACCCAGCGCTCCCCGGTCACGGGCTGGTCTATTACGCCCAGGATCGGGGTCGGCCCGTCCATCAGCGCCACCAGCACGCCGAAGGTCGGGCGCCCGGTGATGAAGGCGCGGGTGCCGTCTATCGGGTCCAGCACCCAGCGCAGCCGGGCGCCGGGACGGTCCAGGCCGCCTTCCTCGCCCAGGATGCCGTGATCGGGAAACCGCTGGGACAGCAGGGCGCGCATCGCCTCCTCCGCCGCCCGGTCGGCAACGGTGACAGGGCTGTTGTCGCCCTTCAGGTCCGCGCCCACGCCTTGACGGTAATAGGGGAGGATGGCAGCGCCGGCCGCATCCGCCGCTGCCTCCGCTGCCGCGATCAGGTCATCCATAATGCATCACCTTGAGGCGACGGCGCGAGCCACCCTCCCGGTCCCGTCGTTGCGGGAAGCGCGGCGGCGCGATGGTCCAGCTGCCGCTGGCACAACCCCAGCCGCCACCGGACCGCCATGCTGCAAGGGCAGCCCGCAGATGGCGGGTTGCCGGATGACGGCAGCGTGGACGCCCTCCTATCGCGTCTGGCCGCTGGCGGGCTGCCCAGCCTGGGCACGGCTGGCGGGGGCGGTCGCGGGGCCTTGCGGCTTGGTGGCGCCGCTCGGGTCATTGGTGGGCGTCGCCGCGCTGGGCGGCAGCTCCCGCACGTTGCCGGGGTTCTGGCCCTGGGTCTGCTGCGCCTGGGACTGATACTGCGACGGGGTGGGCTGCGACAGTTGCTGGCCCGACGCCTGCCCGGCCGTGCCGCTGTTGCCGCTGACCGGCCCCTGCGGCTTGGTGGCGCCCGCCGTGTCCCCGGTGCGCGGCGTGCCGCCAGTGGGGCCGGCGTTGCGGACGTTGGCCGGCTGCTGGTTCTGCGTCTGCTCCGCCTGCGTCGAGCCGAGGTTGGGTGCCGGCCCAGATAGGGACGGCTGCGCGTTGGGCGTCGTCATGGACGGCTGCTGCGTCTGCGCCAGGGCCGGGACGGCGGCGAGCAGGGCGGCGGACAGCAGGATGGCAGGAACGGTGCGGGCCATGACGGAAATCTCCATTGGGAAGCTGGCATTGGGAGGAACCGGCCGCCGCGGCGTTGCGCCGGCCCGTGCGCCCGCCTAAAGCTGCGGGCGCACCATGCCGCTCTCTACGCACCAGCGCCGCGCCGGGTTCACGTCCCTGGCATGACGCCCATCATCGTGATCCCGTCGCGCATGGCGTCCACGCGCCTGCCGGGCAAGCCGCTGGCGCTGATCGCCGGCCGCGCCATGATCCTGCACGTTCTGGACCGCGCGCGGGAGGCCGACGTCGGCCCCGTCGCCGTGGCCTGCGCCGACGAGGAGGTCGCGGCGGCCGTGCGCGCCGATGGCGGCACGGCGGTGATGACCGACCCCTCGCTGCCGTCCGGCTCGGACCGGGTCCATGCGGCGCTGGCGGCGCTGGACCCGCAGGGGCGGCACGACGTGGTGATCAACCTGCAAGGCGACCTGCCGACCATCCCCGCCCTGCAACTGCGCGCCGTCATCACGCCGCTGTCCGACCCGGCGGTTGACATCGCCACCCTGGTCGCCCCGATCCTGACGCCCGAGGAGGCCGCCGCGCCGTCCGTCGTCAAGGCCGCCTGCGCCTTTGACCGCGGACGCGCGGTGTCTCCGGCGCTGTACTTCTCCCGCGCCGCCATTCCCGCAGGGGACGGGCCGCTGTGGCACCACATCGGCATCTACGCATACCGCCGGGCCGCGCTGGCCCGCTTCGTCGCGCTGCCGGAGTCCCCGCTGGAGCGGCGGGAGCACCTGGAGCAGCTCCGCGCCCTGGAGGCCGGCATGAGGATCGCCTGCGCCCGTGTGGACCACGCCCCCTTCGGCGTGGACACCCCCGCGGACCTGGAGCGCGCCCGCGCTCTGCTGGAATATCCCGCTTTAGAACATCCCACGCTGGACCGTACATGACCCGCATCGCCTTCCAGGGCCTGCCCGGCGCCTATTCGCACCTGGCCTGCCGCACCGCCTACCCCGGCCTGGACCCCCTGCCCTGCGCCTCGTTCGAGACGGCGATGGCCGCCGTGCGCGACGGCGCCGCCGCGCTCGCCATGCTGCCCTGCGAGAACAGCCTGGCCGGCCGCGTCCCCGACATGCACGCCTTGCTGCCCGGCAGCGGGCTTTCCCTGGTCGGCGAGCACTTCCAGCGCGTCGAGCACTGCCTGCTGGGACCGCCCGGCGCCACGCTGGCCGGGGTGCGCCGGGTGCATTCGCATTCGGTGGCGCTCAGCCAGGTCCGCAACATCTTGCGCGAACTGCACGCCGAGCCGGTGATCGAGGCCGATACCGCCGGCGCCGCCAAGCTGGTCGCGGACTGGGGCCGGGCGGAGGACGCCGCCGTGGCGTCCTCGCTCGCCGCCGAGATCTACGGCCTGCAAATCCTGCGCGCCAACGTCGAGGACGCGGCGCACAACACGACGCGGTTCTATGTCGCGGCGCTTGAGCCGAGGACGCCGCCAGCCGACGCGCCGGACCTGATGACGACCTTCGTGTTCCTCGTCCGCAACGTGCCGGCGGCGCTCTACAAGGCGCTGGGCGGCTTCGCCACCAACGGCGTGAACATGAGCCGGCTGGAGAGCTACATGCTGGGCGGGCAGTTTACCGCGACGCAGTTCATGTGCGACGTGGACGGCCACCCGGAGCAGCCGCCGCTGCGCCGGGCGCTGGATGAGCTGGGGTTCTTTTCGCGGGAGATACGGGTGCTGGGGGTGTATCCAAGGGCGGCGTTCCGGGGGCGGGCGGATGGGGACTGAGGCCGGCGGCAGGCGCCCTTCCGGGGATTGCCCGGCGCACGGCGCTCCGACGCATCCGGCGACATGCTATGTTCTTGCCGGCATGGATGCGACCCCTCCTTGCACCGCCCCCCGCGCGCGGCGGGTGCCAGGGCCATGACGGAGCCGGACGCCTTCTCGGCCGCGGACTTGGCGGCGATCAACGGTGCCGGGGTGACGCCGCGGCTGATGTGGGACGTGATCCAGCGGATGGAGCGCCTGCCGCCCGAGGACCGCCAGGGCATGATGCGGCAGGGGGAGACGATCCTGCGGCTGTGCAAGGCCATCAAGGTGCCGGGCAACGTCGCGATGACCGCGATCGTGATCAACATGCGGCTGCTGTGCTTCACCGAGTTGATGGGCCTGCCGCAACTGGACGGCTGCTTCCAGCCGGCCGAGGCGGACACGGTGTCCGTGAGCCGTGCCACCGTGCAGGCCATGGCCGAGGAGCCGGTGATCCTGGACGCCGACGGCGAGCCTTGCTTCGACGCGGACAGCCTGCGCCGCCGTGTGCTGGCGATTGAGGAGGAGTGGCGGCAGGCGGCGGCGCGGGAGAGCGTCGGGGCGGCGGTGCTGCCGGCCTCGGCGGGGCGCCGCATCGGGCGGGGCCGGAGGGGGCGCTAGGCGCAGGTCGAGCGGGGATTGCGTTCCCCTTGCTCGCTTTGCGTCGCCGACACTTATCATTCCATTCTTCTGCACCGCCGGGACGTGAGCAACTAAACACTCGAAAATTGCTCTGTCCATTTTACCGGTATGACTGTCCATATAGGCGGCGCTATCTTTCCGGACGACTACCCGACGTTCTGTCGAACACTGCTTTCAGATGCTCGAAGCTTATCATTTCAATCTCAAGATGATATAGCTATACCCGCTAGTAGCCGAATGAAGTTCTCTGCGGTTTGCAGATACAGGTGCGCAGGAACATCTCTGGTGTATTGGTATCCTTCACCCCAATCGCGTATGCCGTTCATTGCCTCTTTCGAAATTGGGTCTCCAAGAAACTTGAGGCGCTTGAGCGCAGCGCTGCTGCACTCTAAAATCACCATGTGCCGGGTATCTTCTCTTAAGTGCAGATCAAGGTCAGGCATCACGCCATAGCCAAAGTGACCAGTCGCTTGGACCTCCCAATCGTCACGGGTTTCGCGCAACCAGGCTGGAAGCTCTGGAAGGGAGTCTATTTCGTCCACCAGCAAAGCGAGCCAAACCTCTAACGTGAAGTCTTTAGCATCGAACCCCTGCTTTCTGAACTCGATGAATGTGTATCCCATTCCTAAATTTCCTTAAGGTATTCGTACGATGCGGGCGCTTCCAGACCCGGCAACAGAGTTAATCACGCCATCAAGAGCCTGAAGCTGCGCCGGCGCAAGACCCAATCCAGATACGTCAACAACGATGTAATCTATGGGCGGCGGCGCCTCCAAATGCCGACGCAAAGAGACTTCATATTTTCCTCCGGACTTGATTCCATAATCGAAAAACTTGGCTGGAGGGGGGCTGCAACCATCATAGAGCCTATTGGAGTCATCAATCCAATCTCCTTTCTGCTTCGAGGTCTCAGCATATCGCCGAAGTTGAACGCCTGTCTTAAGTTCGACCCGCAACGCTGTATCCCGTTCGTTCGGACGAGGCTGTCCTCCCGAAGGGTCGTCTCCCAAGTCCGCTCGATGAACTGGATCGGTTAGTCTCGCCAGCTTCGATCCTGAAGGACCCAGGGACTTCAGGGTTGCATGCAGCTTCTCAAGCTGCACAGGCGTCAGCTTTGCCAACTGGTCCAACTGCACTCCGGTTCCAAGTGGACCGAGCTTCCTGGCAGCTACCTCCATGTCACCTTTAGCGACCGCATCAAGAAATCCCGGAAGGTCCGGTTGCTCGACAGGTGCCGGTTTGTTCCCTTGCTTCCCTTTTGCAACGTCGCCTTTGCCGCTTGCTTTCTTTGCCTGGGCGTCCAGGTTATCCCCAACCTTGATTTCCGCCGCGTCCTTCGCCGTCATCCGGACGACGCCGCCCTTGCTCGTCACCACGTCCACCTGGCCCGCGCCCGGCTTGACGAATCGCTTGGCCGCCTTTGCCGCGGCCCCGGCGCCGCCCATGACCAGCGCCAGCAGCACATCCACCGCGACCAGGCCCGCCGCGTGGGCCAGCGCCTCGCCGGCCTTCTGCGCGCTGCCGCGCGGGCTGTTCACCTGCTCCATGAAGGTGTCTAAGTCCTGCAGCACGGCCCACAGGTCCACGCCAACCGCCAAGGCCGTCCCCAGCACGAGCGCGCCGGCCACCAGGTCCGCCACCCAGCCGGCCGGCGTGAGCTGCGCCGCCACGAACAGCAGCATGAAGCCGGCCAGCTTCGCCAGGTTCTCCTTCCGCGCCAGCTCCTGCAGCGCCGCCTTCGCGTCCGCCGGTGCCAGCTTCACGGCGATCTCAAGCGCCTTCCCCAGCCGGTCCAGCAGCTTGTCGTCCACCGGATCCGGAATAATGCCCGGCGCCCAGCGTGGGTTCACCTGCTCGAAGTCCAGCGTCATGCCGACGCACTTCTCGCGGAACGGGTCGCCGGCGGGGAAGCCCTGCGCCGTGACCCAGCCAGGGAAGCCGCGCCTGTCCTTGTCCTGCAGGCTCGCGAAGCGCTGCATCCGGAGCATCACCGCGACGGCTGCGTTCTCCCGTCCCGTGAACAGCGCCGGGTCCATCCCCATGCCGGACGCCAGCGCCTTGGCCTGGGCCACCGCCAGGATCGGACCGTCCTGGCCCGGCGCACCGCTCGCCAGCAAGGGTGCCGCCCCGTCCTGCGGCAGCCAACCGGCGGCCTCCACAGGCAGGCTGCCGTTGTCCGTCCCCCTTGCGCCGCCGCCGGGCGCGGCGCCCAGCAGCCGCTCCAGCATGTCCGCGGCCCGTCCCGCACCCGCCAGGTCGCCGGCCGCAAGCGCGTCGCGCCCTGCATAGCCCGCGGCCCTCATCGCCTCTGCCCCGGGAGGGCCGGACGGGAACACCTTCGCCACACGGCCAACCAGGCCCGTCAGCCGCCTGCGGACTGCCGCCGCATCCGGCGGCGCAGCCGGGGCGCCCGCGCCGGTCCCATCCTGTCCAAGCTGCGGCACCGCCGGGCGGGGCGCCGCGGCGGGCGGTGCCGCTGCATCCGCCGGGGCGCGAACGGCTGAGTCGGCGGAACCTTCCCGTGTCCGCGCCCCAGCGACCGGCCCGGCGTCCAGGCTGGCGGTCGGCATGTCCGAATCGGCACGCGCCTGATGGCCCGCCGTGCCGCCGCCGGCATCGGCTGCACTGCCGCCAGACCCGTCCGCGTCCCCACCGTCCTCCGGTTTGTCCTCTAGAGCCTTGTCAACGACGATCTCGCAGCGCTGCAACCCGGCAGGACGCACCTTTTCCAGCATGGCACGCCGCATCGGGCCGGGCGTGGGCTTGTTCACGGTGAAAGTCGCCAAACCGCTGTCGCTCGCCCCGTCCACCGATACGTGGCCGAAGCGGAGGGTCGTGGGGTCCAGCTCGACGCCAGCGGCCTTGGCCTGCCGCTTCAACTCGGCCAGCAGCTTACGGGGCTTGGTAAGCCGGTGCAGCAGGATGATGCCCTGCTTGTCCTTGTCCATCGTGATGGCGCAGCTCACCACTTGGCGCCGGGCCAGGTGCAGCAACGGCTTCATCTCGGCCGGCGACATGATTCCGTCCGTGCCGCCCTTCGCCGCCATCCCCTAATCCGCCTCGCTCGCCACGATGCGGAACAGCAGCTCCTCCCCGTCCGGCCGCCCCAGCCGCACCAGCTCGCCCGGCCGGAACACATGGCCCTCGAACGTCCATAACGGGTCGTCCGCGTCCTTCATGCCCTGCAGCGCCCAGCCCTCGTCCAGGCGGATCAACTCGACCCGTATGGGATCGGCGCCAGGGCGCTCGCGGGTGGCGAGCCAGGGGTTCGGGTCGGCGTCGTAGGCGGCGGGGTCTATCTGGCCCTGATGATTCAACTGCAGGTGCGTCACCAGGCGGTCCTCCAGGTTGCCGTCGGGCATCCCCGGCCCCTGCGCCAGCAGCATCGTCAGCTTCGCCATCACCCCGCCTTGTCCAACGATACTAGCCCAACGAACGCAGCAGGGTGCCGCCGGGTTCGCCCCGCAGCCTCCCGGGATAAATGCCGCCCGCCCCAGCCCGCACAGCGCCTTGCCAAGCCCTATCGCCCCGCGGCAACCCGGTCCAGGCTGGAACGTTTAGAAATTGCAAGCTCGCTGCCGAACGAAAGCCTGGACCTTTGCCGGCTTGCTTGGCTGGGCTGATGCCGGCTCAGGTGGTTCCCGGGCCTGCCGCCGCTGCGCCAGGCGGCACACCAGCCTGGTTGTACCACGGAGGCAGGCCGGGCACGACCCTCGCGGCCGGCGCCGATAACGGGCTGCGGTGGCCGGTCCGCTCCGGCATTGCATCCAGGCGGCGGGGGCGTCCGGTCATCCGCCCGCCTGCGCCGCCGCCTGCGCGTCCGGCCCGGCCGCCTCCGTCGGACCTGCCGACGTTAAAGCGTCTTAAGATATTCGACCACCGCCCGGCGGTCCTGCTCCGGCAGGGCGGTGCCATACTCGTGGCCGCCGTTGCCGTTGCCGGTGGACGGGTCCACGACGAACATGGCGCGGCCGGGCGCCGCGGCGGTCTCAAGGCCGACATCAACCGGATCGAAGTCCCGGTGCCCCACGGCGAAGCGCCGCATCCGGTCCTTGGCCGGCTTCAGCAGCTCCCACAGGGTCGGCACCGACCCGTTGTGCAGGTAGGGTCCGACGGCCCAGATGCCGGTGAGGATGCGCGCCTCGTAGGCGGCTCCCTGCCCGTCCCCGCGCAGCTTGTACAGGTCCTTCGTCGCGTTCCCGACGCTTGCGGCGGCTGTCGGCGCGGCGCCGGGGCGTACGGGCTGCAGCGGCAGGCGGTCCTCGGCCAGGTCGCGCTCGATGGCCCGGCGCACGCCGCCGTCCCGCAGCAGCGCCGCCCGGACCAGGCTGCCGACGACGGCGTTGGCCAGGATGGACAGCTTGGGCGCGGGGTCGGCCAGCCGCTCCCCCAGCAAGGGCGGCTGCTGCGTGCCCGTCAGAACGCCGGGCGAGGCCATGCGCTGGGAGTTGTCGAACGCGCGCCGGTCGGTGCCGACGTCCCGGACCTCGGTCCGCCAGGCGTTGCTGACAAGGGTGGAGGGCTTGATCCCGTGGCAGCCCGCGCATTCCGACTGGAACACCTGCGCGCCCCGGCTGGCGCGCACGGGATCAAGCCCGAAGGCGCGCGGCCAGGGCGGGGGACGCAGCGCGGCCACCTTTTCCTCAAGCGCCTGCAGGCCCGGCAGGTTGACCGAGTTGCGGTAGATGGCGTGCCGCACCGGGACCGGCACCGGGTCGAAGCGGCCGAACACCCCGAACACCTCCCCGGTGTTGCGGGCCAGGCCCCGGAGGTAGGTGCCGTTCGGCGCCGCCCCGGTCCATTGCGTGCGGTCCTGCCGCGGCGCGTCCCAGATGAAGGGATACCGGACGGGCGCGTCGGCCTTGGACAGGTTGCCTGGGATGCTGAGGTCCAGCCCGGCGACGCGGTTGAAGATCATGCCGAACGCATCCAGCCGCCCCGGCCCCCAGGACGGGTCCGGCAGGCTGGCCTCCATGAAGCTGGCGTAGCGCCCGGTCCAGCCGGCCAGGTCCTGCCGCAGCCGCTCCGCCTGCGCCGGCGCCGCCGCCGGGCCGAGCACGGCGGCGGTGAACCCGGCCAGGCGGTCCGGCGCGTCCAGCGTCGCGCGGGCGGCGGCGCCGAGGTCGGTCAGGAACGCCTGGAAGTCCGCGTCCGCCCGCCCGCCGTCAATGCGCCAGGCTTTCCCGCCGTGCCGGACCTGCCCGGTGTGGCAGGCCGCGCAGGTGATGCCGAGCTGCGGGGCCTCCGCCGTCCCGTCCCGCACGAACCCGACGGGTAGCGGCGGCGGGCCGGCCAAGGGCGATGGGCGGGGCAGGTAGCCGTAGCGGCGCAACTGGTCCGCGGCGAACGGCTCGTCCCGGTCCGTTCGCCTCAGCGCCCGGAACCAGGCCAGCGGCATAACGTACGAGCCTTGGGGCGTGTTCGTGAACGTCTCCCGGTCGGCTGCGGTCCATCCCTGGTCGAGGAACGCCTCTTGACCCGGCACCGCGTCCGCCGCCCCGGCCGTGCGCTCCGGCGGCGCCGGCATCGTGCAGGAGGCAGTTGCCAAAGCCGTCCATACCATCCACTTGCGCATCAGCTTCCTCCGCTGGCTACAGTCATGCCGCCGGCTGGTTCCGGCACAGGCCATCTCGCCTGGCTGAGCTGCACCACGCCGGCCGGCAGCCGGGCGGCATAGCCGCCGCCCCGCGTCCAGGCCGCATCGTGGACGACGGCGCCGGCCGGAAGCTCCCGCCGCTTGAAGCGGTTGGCCCGCCAAACCCGCTGGCCGGTTCGGGCGTCCCAGCGTGGCCGCGGCAGCCACTCCGCCAGGCGCCACCACCGGGTCAGGGAGTCGTGCAGCATGGCGTCCGGATCGGGCCGGGCATAGCACCCTGCGCCCGATACGCCCGACGCGCCCGCGCCCATGACCAGGGCCGCCGCCGCATCGTCAAGCAGCAGGCCGGCGGACCGGGCTTCGTCCATCATCCAGCCCAGTGCGATCTTCGACAGCCCGCTCTCACGCTCGGGGTAGCCGCCACCCACGTCGCAGTGCGCGCCGGGAAACCAGACCTGCCGCAGGTCGCGCGGGCCGCGCTCCGCCGGGTCCGCGGCCGGGCGCCACAGGTTGGAGCGGAAGAAAGCGCGGTGCTCGTCTATGGCGACCGCGTGCCGGCCGATGGCGATGTCGGGGTTGCTCGCCGTAAAGGGCAGGCTGACCGGGCTGGTGAACCAGCCGACGCTGCTGACGGTGTCCCACACGCCCACGAAATGCGGCTGGCAGACGCTGGAAAAGGTAGCCTTGAACCTGGCGGCCTGGCTGAAATAGCTGGCCAGGCGAGGGCCGGGAGGGCTGCCGGGCGCCCGCTTGCGGTCCAGCGCATGGACGGCCCACAGCATCCGGACGATGTAGGGCACCAGCGGCTCGTTGCCGCGCTCGATCAGGCCATAGAGGTGGAGCATGGAGGCCAGGGCGCGCACGGTGTAGGCGCCGCGGCTGAAGCCGAACAGGAACAGCCGGTCGCCCGGCCTGTAGGTGTTGGCGATGTAGGCGTAGGCGTCCCGCAGGTCGGCAGTCAGGCCATAGCCGAACGCCAGCCCGGCCACCCGCGCCACGGCGGCGCCTGCGCCGGTGACGAAGCCCGGCGGCGCCATCGTGCCGACGCCGGGGTGGTAGAAGCACGCCTGCCGCGGCGACCCCTTCTCCAGCGCGCGGAACAGCTTGACGACGTTGGTGGCGTCGGTCGCCACCTCGTTGGCGGTCCCGTCGCAGCAGACCACGATGTTCCTGGGCCTGGTGCCGTCTGAGCGCAGCGCTCCCAGGGCCGGGGCGACGCCGGAGCCGAGGGCCGGGTTGGGGTCAGCGTCCGGCAAGGGCGTCTCCCAGGGGCTGGAGCCGTACCTCGATCCGGCCCTTCGGCAGGCTCGGGAACGTGCCGCCGGCATGGACCGCCTCGGCCTTGGCGGGAAACTTCGCTTCCCTTGCGGCGGCGTCCGGCGAAGCGGCCAGGGTGCCGGTTGCCGTCATCCAATCAGCCCGATAGTGCCGGACCAGGATGCGCGCGAGGCCGGGTGCCTCCGGCGTCCCGTCCTGGCCGCTGGTGCAGGACATGGCCGCTACACCGCCAGGCCGAGGTTGACCACGCTGCCGGCGTCAACCTGGTACGGACCCCAGGCCGCGCTGGTGAGCTGGGCGTTCGCCCTGTCGCGCCCTTGCAGCAGGATGCTCCACTTTCCCGGCGCGAGGACGTGCCCGCCGGAGGGCGGGAACCGCCCGGCGTCGCGCAGGAAGAACGAGGCGATCCTGAAGCGTTGCGCCCCGTCCACGGTGCCCAGCGCGTGCTGCACGCCCCCCTCGTCCGCCGCCATGACCGTGACCGTGCCCACCGCCGCCACCCGGGACACCTTGACCGCGACCCATGCGGCGGTGGCCACCGGATGCGCCGCCGCGGGCGGCTCCCGCACCGGGCGCAGGCCCAGGGTGGTCAGCAGGTTGTTCACCGCGCTGCTGCCGCCGCCCAGGATCAGCGCCGTCAGCGCACCGGACACGACGCCGCCCGCGGGGACCACGCTCCCGTTGGCCGCAAACAGGTGCAGCAGGTCCGACAGCAGGTTCAGGTCGAACCACCAGACTAGGAAGGCCGCGACGATGAAGGCGACGAGCGGCTTCGTCGCCCGCTCGTCCAGGTACTCGCGGAACAGATTCCAGTTGAACAGCAGCGCCAGCGCCTGCTCCAGCACCGCGGCGACGATGAACAGCTTGAACAGGATGCGGAACGACGCCTCGTAGAGCGGGCCGGAGGACGGCAGCCCGCCCCCGTCCTCCGCAGCCGCCGCGACGGCCGGAAGCAGCACGGCCGCGAGCAGCAGGACGATGTGCGACCTACGCAAGGGAACCCTCCCATTGATAATAAAGCGGTCCGTCCAGGCCGGGGCAGGCCGGGTCCCGGGCAGGAAACAGCGCCGCCGCCGCCGCGCCGCCCAATGCGTCGGGGAAGGGCTTGTCCATCTGCACCACCTGTCCGCCGCACTTGCGGTCCAGCGCGTCCAGCAGGCCCGGCAGCGGCATGGCATCCCAGTGCTTGACCTTGGCCATCTCGTGGTCCACGGGCAGGAACGCCACCAGCCCGTTCGGCATCAGCTCCAGCCCGTCCTTGTCCAGCGTCGCGTTCTGGCTGCCGTGGTGGCCCACCTTGTAGAGTACCGTGCGCCGCAGCAGCTCCGGCCCGGTCACGGTCCGGCCGTCCATGGTCCAGGACAGGTCCTTCCACGACTGCCAATTGCCCACCTGGGCGTCGGCCGCCAGCAGCAGCACCTTGCCGCTCTCGATCCCCTCGATGGCCAGCACCAGGCTGGTGTTGTTCGTGGCCGCGTCGAGCTGCAGCGCGAAGTCGGACGCGCTGCCCAGCCAGTCCTCGCCGATCCTGCGCCAGTCCTGGTCAGGGTGCTGGAGGTCGTCCGCGGACCCCCAATAGCGGTCGTACAGGAACGCCTCCGCCGCCTTGGTGGGGCGCTTCCCGTCCTGCGGCGCCTGTAAGGGGTGGCAGTAGGCGCCGTCGAAAGGTGTGCAGCGGTCACCGGACCTGGAACCGTCCTGCAGGCCGGCCGCGCCGAACAGCGCCGCCGCGCCGCCGTCGCCCTCGCCGGCCAGGTGATACACCGCGTCGTTGGCGAAGGTCTTCTTCAGCAGCTTTTCGTCCCGTGGCGGCCCCAGCACCCAGATGCGGACGCCGGGCAGGCCGGGCAGCTCCCGTGGCGGCTGGTCCGGGCGCAGGTAGCAGGTCTTGGCGCCGAGCTGCCGGGCCTTGTCCATTCCCTTCGCCGTGTCGCCCTGGCGGTTCCCGGCCGCGCCGAAGAAGTCCAGGACGCCATTGATGTCCTCCGCCAGGTCCGGATAGGCCGGGCGGGCGCCCATGGCCTGCACCAACCCTTGCAGCTCCTCGATCCGGTCGGCCCGGGCCTTGCGGATGCGCTGGCCCAGCGGGTCGTTCGGGTCCTCCGTCCAAGCGAACCAGGTTTCCTTCGCCTTCAGCCCGGTCGGGTTCGGGCCGGTGCCGCCGTCGAACTCCCCCTCGGCCAGCACGAAGCCCGAGACGTGGTCGTAGTGCTCGTGCGTCACCGCCAGCACGTCCAGGGCGCCGCCCGTCGTGGTGGCGATATCGCGGACGGCATTCTGCATCAGCTTGTCCTTGTCTTTCGTGCCCAGCAGCACGCCGCAGTCCACCATCATGCGGAACGGCGGCCCGTCCGCGCGGCCGATGCTGACCAGGAAGCAGTCGCCCAGGCCCTGCCGGTACATCCGCACCTGGACGCGCCCGGCCGCCAATCCGCCGGGCGAGGGACGCTTGGGCGCCTTGGCGCGGGCAGCGGGACGCGTGCCGGCCGGCGGCGGGACGCCGACATCAGGAGGCATGATTGTGCAACATGGCAAAAGGCTCCTTGGCCTGGCTGCTGAAGAGGAGCGACCGCAGCCCCGACTCTGCATTGAAAGAGCGGGGCGCTGTGTCCGGTTCGCCGGGCAGGGCGCAGACCGGCTTGACCACGGCGTAGCGTATGGGATGCGGCACGCCCTCTCGCCGGTCGAGCACGAGGGTGCAGCCGCCACGGTGGAAGCCGCCGCCGGGCACGCCGCGCTTCTGGGTGATGACGGCGATGATGTCCGTCCGCACGTCTCCGTCCGGCGTGGCCCGGCGGGCCGGGCGCACGGCATGGACCTCGAACATCGGCAGCCCCGTCCGGCCGCGCCGTCCCTCATAGGGGTCGGGCGTCCCGTCCGTGGGCGCCGCCATGCATTCCAGGCCCATGGCCGCGAACACGGCCGGCGCGTCGCCGGCGGGGATGCTGTCCAGCAGCCAGTCGTGCAGCAGCCGGGCGTTCTTCTTGGCTGCGCGCCAGGATTGCAGCCGGTCGCCTTGCAGGTCCCAGCCCAGGTTGATCTTCTCGCGCAGGAACTCGCCAAGGCCATTCGGCTGGCAGTCCGGCGCCACCGTCTGCCAGCGCAGGCTCTCCTCCGACAGGGTACGCAGATCCTCCGGCAGGATGCCCCGGCGCGCGAACGCCTCCAGCAGCGCGACGCGGCAGCCGAGCCGGTCGTTCGGCACCAGGTCCGAATCCGCCGTCACCAGCGCCCGCAGGTATTCGGGGAAGGTCGGATCAACCGGCGGCATGTAGTCCAGGGCGCGTATGCAGATGCCCAGGACGTGCCGGGCGGTCTTCGCGGCCTCGTTCGCCAGGCGCTCCACCAGGTCGGGATGCAGCGCGCTGCGGCCCGGCAGGCCGGTGCCGCCGCTGGCGATCCGCACCAGGTCGGCCGTGCGCCGCGCGTAGATGGCCAGGAAGGCATCGAACACCGCCGCCACCAGGACGGCGCCGCGGTCGTGCGGCTCCGTTGCGTCGGCGTAGTCGGTGGGCTTGGCCTCGACGCTGATGGCGTTGCGCAGCCCGTGCTCATGGCCCAGCGCGGCGCCGAACTCCTGCGCCAGCCCTGCCAGCAGCGTGTCCAGTTGCAGCTCGCCCTTCACCGCACCGATGGCGAAGCGCAGCAGCTCGGGGAAGGTGAAGTGCTGGAAGAGGGCGACGATGTCGGCGAAGCCTTCGTGGAAGGCGTGGACGTCCGGGTTCGTCGCCTCCTTGTAGCGCCGGTGCATCCCGTCCAGCAGGGCGTGGGTCGTCTCGTGCGCGACCACGTCGTGCGACAGGCAGGTGAACACCAGGCGCCGCCCGGTATCGGCTTGGAAGTAGCCGAACAGCAGCGCCATGCGCTCGGGGCTGTAATAGGCGTTCTTCTGGCGGAGCGCGTGCGGGTAGATGCGCAGCCGGCGCACGAACGCCTCCCGGTAGGCGCCGCTGCCGCCGATCCGCCGCGTGGCCCACAGCGCCCGCCGGCCCAGCGCGCGCTCGAACGCGCCGATGGTCCGCATCGCCACGGCATAGGCCATCTGCTGGTGGAACTGCGGCGTGCCCTCGGACGGCGTCAGCCCGTCCTGCGCCAGCAGGAAGGGGTCGTTCAGGTCCACCGGCGCGTAGGCGGCGGCGCTGGCCGGGTCCACGTCCACGACCTCCAGGTATTCGCCGACCGGGCCGGGCTGCAGCAGGTTGTCGTTCTTCGGTCCCCGCTCCCAGGGCACCTCGACGACGGCGGTGTTGATGAAGGCGGTTCTGAGGTGCCGCCCGTCGCCGGGGTCGGTTGCGAAGATGCGCAGGCGGCGGCTGAGCGGCGGCGGCGGCAGCATCTCCCTGGTGCCCGTCGTCGTGATCGTGGCGGCGGGCGTCATAGCGGAAGCGGCTGGCGGGAGATCGTCCGGCGGGGAACCGTCCGGCAGGGGACTGCCGAGTGGAGGCGAACCGGGCGGGGCGGCACCGCCCGGCAAAGGCGGGGATGAAAGAGCACCGGGCCGAAGGGCGCCAGGGACGGGCGGCACGGCCAAGGTGCGGACAGGGCCGGGAATGGGCTGCGGCGCCGTCCGTTCGCGGCCCAGCGTCCGTGCCAGGAAGCGGCCCAGCGTCACGGAGCATTGCCGGTCGTTCAGAATGGCTTCCATGAAACGCCGCCGGCTCGCGTCCGTGATGGCGGACGCCGGCAGGTCCGGATCGGGCACCGCCTCCTGCGCCGCGCCGGACGTGAGGGCCAGTTGGGTCAGCTCCAGCGCCAGCATCGCCTGCGCCGGCCCGTCGACCTCCGCCACCCCGAACACGCTGGTCAGCAGGTGCAGGAACGCGAAGCTGGCCCTGTCCGGCGCCTCCATCACCAGGCCGGGGGGGCCGGCCATCGCCAGGGCCTCGGGTGCGCGCAGCAGTCCGTTGCCCAGTAGGGAATCAATCCCGCCCGCACCGGACGCGCTGCGGAACAGCGCCTGACGGGCGGCCTCCGCCCGGCGCCAGGACCCCTTGGGGAAGGCCGCGCCATGCCGGTGCAGCCACAGCGCCGCCGCCGCCGCGACCTGGGGCGTGGCCGCCGACGTGCCCGCGCCGTCGAGGTCAATCAGCCCGGGCGTGCCGAGCCGCGCCCAGGGGATGTTGGGCGTGAAGGCCGATACGGCGGTCCGCATCTTGGAGCCGGGGCCGGCGTTGCCTTCCATCTTGTTGGCAGGGATGTGGAAGTAGGGCGTGCCGTCCGCCATCGCGCCGCAGGCCGCGATCACCCGGTTGAACCGTGCGGGATAGACCGTCAGGCTGGTCGGCAGGCCGCCGAAGCTGTTGCCGGACGCGCAGACCACCACCACCCCGGCCTCGTAGGCCGCGTTCACCGCGTCCGCCCAGGCCGCCGACGGCAGGCCGCCCATGCTCATGGACACGACGTCCGCGCCGATGGTGCGGGCGAAGTCAATGCCCCGGGCAACCGCACTGGTCCGGAACTTGACTACGGAGTCGGCGATGCGGACCGGGATGACCTGCATCGGCGCCGCCGCCCCGAGCAGGACGCCCTCCGCATCGGCCGGCAGCACGCCGCGCAGCAGGCGTCCGGCCAGGATGCCGATGGTGCCGGTGCCGTGGCCGCGGTTTCGCAGCGCTCCCCCGGCGGGCGTCAGGTCGTCGGCGCGGTCCGGCGCCTCGCCCTCGATGAAGCTATGCTCCTGCGGGACGTGCTGCGGCCGGGCGGGGTGGTTGCGGTCGTAGCCGGTGTCGAGGTGGACGATCGTGACCTGGCTCTCCGTCACGCCCAGGGAGTCCCGCGCTGTCCGCAGCCCGGAATGCCTGTCGTCCAGGTGCCAGGCGAAGCCGGGACCCTGGATGTAGGGAAGGCCCATCTGCGCCGCCGGCGACCCGGAGGCCGCGGCTGCCGGCAGTCCGGGGTCCGTGCCTGCCGGGGGCCGGGGGAGGCCGCTCTGCTGCATATCAGGCTCGGCCATCAGGACGGTGTGGCCGCTTGCCATGCCCATCCCGCCTTGCGCCAGGCCGTGCGCCAAGTCCCACGGATGGCCGGACTCCGCGGCGGCAAAGCCGCCGGACCCTGCGGCGTCCGCCACGTACCATGCCTGCTCCATCGCAGCCCCGCCGGCCGCAAAGCCGGGCGCCTGCCCCGCCCCGCCCGGCCCGGCGTCGAACAGCTTGCCGAGGGGCGCCGCCCCTGCCGCGAAGCCGGACAAGCTGGGCGTCGCGCCAGCCGGGTGCGATACCTTGACAAGGATGCGTTGCTCGGCCACCAGCACCTCCCGCTGCTGGTAACGTCCAGCTAACGGGCGAACCCTGCACCAGAACGAATCGTGCGCGCAACATGTTTATTGCGTATATGCAAAGGAATTATGCCGGTAGCCGCCCGCTCTGACCCTTGCGGCCTCTTGCTGTCATTGCAAACCGCCGCGGCGCGGCGATCCAAGGGCGGCCAGGGCCATGTTGCGGCCTTCTGGATTGCCGCGCCGCAAGGGTGGCTCGCAATGACGGGTGGCAAACGATCAATGCAGATGGCAGTTGGCATTGCTTGGCCAGTCCCTGTCCAGGGCGTTGCTGCTCGGATTCGGGCGATGACGGGCTGCCCCGTCCTAAGCGGCAGCCAGGCGAATCCGGCCGAGAGGGGCTTTGCCCCCCTTAGCGCAGCGGCGGCAATGACGGCCGTGGATAGGCGCCGAACCAGGGTTCCGCAACGCGGCGCTACGACGGGACGCCCTCGGCAATCTCCTCGACGGCCCGCGCCGGTGCTTGAGGGCCGTGGCCCATCGCCCTGCACAGGACCGCGGCGGCGTCGCCCGGCGCCACTTCGGACGCCCAGGTCACGAACTGGTCCGGGCGGACGAGCACGTAGGCGGCCTCGTAACGCTCCCGCCCGCCGGACCGGCTGTCGCCGACCACCGCCAGCGGCACGCCCGCGTCGCCCGCCGCCCGGACGAAGCCGTCCAGCACCGCGTCGTCGGCGTCGAACCCGAGCAGGGTGAACCCCTCGCCCAGCGCGTCGAACACGTTCCGGCCCGAGGACAGCGGCTGCGGCGCCAGGTGGTGCCCGGCGCGGGCCGCGAACCGGTGCGCCCCGGCCGCGCCGCACACCGCCCCGGGGGCGCCGAATACGGCCGGCGACCCCTCGTAGTTCGGCTCGTAGGCGTTGACCTCGCCCTGCGCTCCGCCTCCGCGCTCCGCCCAGCGCCGCTCGAAGGCGTCGCGGTCGCGCGCCGGGTCGAACGCGGCGAGGAAGGTGCGGTCGTCCTCGATGCACTTCTCGATGAAGTCGCGGGCGAGCGACTGGAACACCGGGCGCCGCTCCGCGTCGTAGGTGTCCAGCAGCCCCGCCCCGCCCCAGCCCTGCAGCGCCGCCGCCAGCTTCCAGCCCAGGTTCCGGGCGTCCTCGAAGCCGGTGTTGATGCCGTAGCCGCCATAGGGGGGATGGCTGTGCGCGGCGTCGCCGGCGATGAACAGCCGCCCGGCCCGGTAGGCGTCCGCCACCGCGAAGCGCAGGTCCCAGAAGCCGATATGCTGGAACTCCACGTCGAAGTCCGCGCCCACGGCGGCGTGCAGCAGGCCCTGGAAGTCGAAGTTGTCCCGCGTCGTGCCGGCCGGCACCGGCGCGTGGAAGAACCAGGTGGTGCCCAGGTCAACCCGGCCGAAGAACTGCCAATAGCCCTCGTAGTCCGGGTGCAGGACGTTGAAGAACGACTTGCCGGGATAGCGCTCCAGCAGCCGGTGCAGCCCGTGCGAGCGGAACACCAGCAGCACCATCACCCGGTCGTGGTCGGACCTTGTCTGCGTGATCCCCGCGGCCTCCCGCACCAGGGAGCGGCTGCCGTCGCAGCCCACGGCGTATTCGGCCCGAACCACCCGCCGGTCGCCGCCGCTGCGCGCCGCCGCGGTCACGCGTACGCCGCCGCCGCCGTCCTGCTCGACCGCCTCGGCGGTCCAGCCGTACAGCACCTGCACCGCCGGCAGCTTGGCGGCCCGGCGGCGCAGCACCGCCTCGGTCGCGTATTGCGGCAGGCGCTCGTTGTCGGTCAGGTAGTAGGGCCGCACCAGCTCCCGTTGCAGCCAGTCATAGCTGTAGTCCCCCAGCAGCGTGCCGTAGGCTGTCAGGCCGCCGATGCCGAAGTCCCGCGGCACCGTGCGCGCCGCCCTGAGCTGCGGCTCCGCGCCCCAGAAATGGAAGTGCTCCATCGTCCGCTGCGTCAGGTTCTGGCCCCGCGGGATCGGCTGCGGCTGCTCGTGGCGCTCCAGCACCGTGCAGCGGACGCCGCGCTGGCCCAGCTCGATGGCGAGGCCCAGCCCGACCGGCCCGCCGCCGACGATGACGACCCCTTGGTCCTGTCCTGGCTCCTGGCCGTTCGCGGTCATGGCGTTCCTCTCGGCTGGGCCGTCGCGGCAGGCGGGATCGTTGCCGCCCGGATGGTGGATGGGTCAAGGCGCCCATGCCCCGGCACGAACGCCAATCCCAGGGCGGCGCCGGCCGCGCACAGGGCGGGCACGGCCGCGGCGAGGAACAGCGACTCCGTGGCCCAGTGCAGCGCCAGCAGCGCGCCGCCCACGAGCGGGCCGATGATCGAACCGATCCGGCCCACGCCAAGCGCCCAGCCCACCCCGGTGGACCTTATGCCCGTGGGATAGAACGTCGCGGCCAGGGCGTTCGAGGCGATCTGGCCGCCGACGATGCAGAACCCGGCGCAGAAGATCGCCACCGTCGCCAACGCAGCCGAGTGCGCGGCGAAGCCGATGGCCGCCACCGCCACCGCGGCGAGCAGGTAGTTGACGGCCAGCGCACGGAACGAGAACCGGTCAATGACGCTGCCCAGGGCGAAGGTGCCCACCACCCCGCCGACCTGCAGCATCGCCCCGATCACCGCCGCCACAGACACCGACGCGCCGAGGTCGTTCAGCACCGTCGGCAGCCAGTTCGACAGGAAATACAGGTCGAGCAGGCTCATGAAGAACATCACCCAGAACAGTGCCGTGGCTGCGGCCCGCCCCTCGCTGAACAGGTGGCGGACCGGCAGCCCCAGCAGCGCCGGCTCGTGCACGGCGAACCGCGTGCCGGGCGGGAGGCGGCTCGACGGCACGACCAGGGCCAGCAGCCCGGCCACGCGGTCGTTCGCCCTGCCCGACGCGGCAAGGAAGCGGACCGACTCCGGCAGGCCGCGCACCAGCACCGGCACGAGCAGCAGCGGCGCGATCCCGCCCACCAGGAACACGGACTGCCAGCCGAACCGCGGGATCAGCGCCGCCGCGATCAGCCCGCCCAGCGCCGCGCCCAGCGAAAAGCCGCAGAACATCGTCATCACCATCGTGGCCCGGCGGCGGTGCGGGCTGAACTCCGCTGTCAGCGCCACGGCGTTCGGCATGGCGCCGCCCAGCCCGAGGCCGGTCAGGAACCGCAGGGCGAGCAGGCTGGACGCCCCCTCCGCCCAGACCGTCGCCAGCGTTCCCAGGCCGAAGGCGGCGGTGCTGAGGACGATGATGCGCTTGCGGCCCACGCGGTCGGCCAGCGGGCCGAACGCCAGGGCGCCCAGCATGAGGCCGAACAGCCCGGCGCTGAACACCGGCCCCAGCGCGGCGCGCGGCAGGCCCCAGGCGCGGGCCAGCTCCGGCGCGACGTAGCCGATGGCCTGCGTGTCGAACCCGTCCACGAACAGCACGGCGGCGCAGAGCAGCAGCACCCGGACCTGGAAGCGGCCGACCGGCTGGGCGTCAATGAAGCCGGCAACGTCGAGGGCGCCGGGCCGCGGCCCGTCCGTGCCGCTTGGATGGTTCTGCCGCATTGCTGGACTGTCCTCCCCGATGCGCTTGTCTTCTTTAAGCAGGCCCCGGCTGTGGGCCGCCGCGCCCTTGATCCTATAACGCCCGCCAACACGTTCCTAGCGCCGCCCTGCCAGGTTCACGCCAATCGCCTTCCGCCCTGATCCTTCCGCAAGCGCACCGTCATCGCGAGCCGCCCTTGCGGCGTGGCGATCCAGGGGCCGACAATACGATCTTTGCCGCCTCCCCTGTTGCCGCGCCGCTGCGCTCCTCGCAATGAGGAAAGCGGTCAGAGCGAAAGGCGGTCGGCATCGGCACCACGGGCGCAGGGAGCGCCCGAAGCAGGGATGCCGCCGCTGGCCAGGCAGCCTACCCGGCGCCGGTACCGCTTTGGATATGGGCCTCGATCTGCTTCCAGATGGACACCTCGTCCGTCACCATCCACTCCCGCCGGATGCGCCCGCCGACGATCTCGGCGTGGCTCAGGCCCATGACATAGACGGGCGCCCCGGTCGGCTCGCCGAAGTGGCCGAACCCGGCATGGGTCCCGCGCAGCGACCAGCGCAGGGCGACGCGCGGCGCCTGGCCGCCATCGTGGTTCACGGTGGCGCTGTCCAGGGTGAACGCCGCGTCCGGGAAGGATGCGAGGTAGCCGAGATAGAAGCGGTCAATGTCGTCGTGCCCGTGGTGGTGCTCGCCGCCGGGGGCGGCAAGCTCTGCGCCGTGGAAGTACAGGTCCCGGATGGCGGAGGTGTCCTTCACGCCCCAGATGCGCCTGTAGCCCTCGGCGTAACGCGCGATCTCCGGGCCGTCCTGGACAACCGGGCGATAGCGTCCGGGCTTGTCGTGTTCCGGCAGGTAGTAGGCGACGGCGCCGGTCCGGCGCCGGTCGTCCGCGGCCATTTGCCGGGCCAGGGTGCGCGGGTCCATGCCCAGGCAGTTGGCGAAGCTGGCCTGGTCGCGGACCAGCCACTCCTCCGTCACCACCCCGTCCACCACCCAGCAATCGGCGATGATGCGGGTTTTGACCATGCGCCCGGTCGCCGGGCCATAGCTGCCGCTGCCCTGGTGGCGCATCACGGACATCAGCCGGTGCGACGACAGGAACGAGCCGTCGTCGTAGCCGGCCCAGATCACCTCCTCGCCCACGAGCTGCCGGCCGGGGAACTGGTGCAGGGTTTGCAGGGTCTGCGCGAGGACGCCGGTGTTGTCCGTCGTCAGGCCGGTGGGCGCGCGCAGCAGGATGCCGGGGGCATACAGCTTGTCCAGCTTGCCGCCGGTGCCGCGGTCCTCCCAGATCTCGCGGGTAATGCCGTAGATGAAGCTGGGAACGTCGGGGTAGCCCGGGGTGCGCGGCGCCATCAATGCCGCCACAGGATCGCCGACGCGCGCCGCGCGCCCTCTGCCAGGGCGCCCAGCTTCATCCACACGATGTCGGGGTCCACCACGCCGAACCCTGCGAAGGTGGAGAAGCCGCAATCCGACCCGCCCATCACCCGTTCCCGCCCGACCAGCCCGGCGTAGTTCAGCAGCCGCTCGGCCACTAGGTCGGGGTGCTCGACGTAGTTGGTGCTGCTGTCCAGCACGCCGGGGATGATGCGCTTGCCCTCCGGCAGCTTGATGTCCTCGAACACGCGCCACTCATGGGCATGGCGCGGGTTGGCGCCCTCGAACGACAGCGCCCCGGCGTTGATGCCCAGCACCGTCGGCAGCAGCCGCGCGATGGGCACGTCCATGGTGTGCGGCCCCTCGTAGTTGCCCCAGCACAGGTGCAGCCGCACGCGCTCCGGCGGGATGCCGGCCAGCGCGGCGTTCAGGGCGGCGACATGGGCGCCGATGCGAAGGACGAACTCGTCCTCCGTCAGGTGCGCGTACATGGTCTGCCGGCCCAGGGCGAGGTCGGGGCTGTCTACCTGCAGGATCAGCCCGGCGTCCACGATGCCGCGGAACTCGGCTGCCATCGCCTCCGCCAGCGCGCCCAGGTAGGCGTCGTCGTTGGCATAGTGGCGGTTGGGCTGGAACAGGCTGATGACGCCGGGCGCCGCGGCGTTCATGAAGCCCTCGGCATAGCCGCTGGCAGCCAGGGCCGCCTGGAAGCGGCCAATGTCGGCCTGCAACGGCTCCATCGTGCGGACCCGTATGTCGCCGGTGCAGCACGGCCGCTTGTAGCTCGGCGTGCCGCCGGAGCCGGCCAGGCGCTTGGCGTAGCTTGGCACCGCCAGCAGGTCCGCCGGCACCCGCCGCTCGCTGTCGCCGGAAAAGCCGGTCAGGCGCTCGCTGATGTAGGTGGCATAGCTGATCTTGCTCATCTCGCCGTCGCTCGGGATGTCCACCCCGGCGGCGCGCTGCTTGGCCACGACCTCCGCCACGGCCTCCGACACGGCGGCGTGGAACGCGGCGGGGTCCACGGGCTGCCCGGCCTCGCGGGCGAACAGCATGTCGGACACCCCCTTGGGGCGCGGCAGGCTGCCGACATGGGTGGTCAGGATGCGGTCGGCCATCGTGGGCTAGACTCCACTGAACTGGTTGGCGACGCGGCCGGCGTGGATTTGCGCCAGGATGGCGACCTCGTCGAAGATGCGCCATTCCCGCAATATCTTGCCGTCCCGCAGCTCGTAGTGGCTGGCGCCCAGCACGTTGACGGGGGTGCGCGTGACGGGGCCGTAGGTCGGCACCCCGCCGTAGGTGCCGCGCAGCAGCCAGATCACCGCGACGCGCAGCCCCAGCTCCGGCCCGTCCAGCACGGCGATGTCGCGCACCTCCACCCGGAAGTCGGGGAAGGTGGCGAGCAGGTTGATCAGCTCAATCTGGTAGGGGTCAATGCCCTGCACCCGCTTCATGCGTACCGAGTGGCACACGATCTGCCGGTCGAAGTAGTGGGGGACGCGGTTGAACAGGCGGGCGTTCCACACCTCCTCGAACATCGCCTGCACCATCGCGCACTCGGCGGCGTGGGTGGGCGGCCGGGCGCCGGACACGCCCAGCCGCGCCGGGTCGGCGACGTGCCCGGCGAAGGCGCCCTGGTCGCCGCCCGCCTGCATCGCGCCGCCGAGCACCGGGCTGGCGTCGGCCAGGTCGGCGGCGATGAGGTAGGGGTCCAGGCCCAGGCGCTCCAGCACGGCCCATTCGTCGCGGACCAGCCACTCCTCCAATACCTTGTTGTCCTGCACCAGGCAGTGCGCGACGGTGCGCGACACCCAGTCGCGGCCGGTGGGAGGGCCATAGGTCCAGTAGCCCGAGTGGGTGCCGGTCTTGAACACGCGATGGCTGCTGATGAAGCCGTTGGGGCCGCGCCCCTCCCAGATCACGTCCTCGCCGTGGCCGCCGCCGCCGTTGGGGAAGGCGGCGAACTTCTGCAGGCTGTTGTTGACGACGTGGTCCCAGTCGTAGGTCTCGCCGTAGGCGGTGTGGACCTTGACCCGCTTGTCGTAGTGCTCGGTCAGGCGGCCCAGGCCGCGGTCTATCCAGATGGCGTCGGTCCAGCTCAGGATGTAGTCGCGGGGGTCCCGATACGGCGCGTAGGCGGAGGGCAGGAGGACGGAGCCGTCCGTGCCGGTGTTCGCATCCATGGCCGCATTCTCCCGGTCCGCATTCGAATGCGGAGTAGAATGCGGGGGCCGCGCAGGCGCAAGCCCCCCTGAAGGCGCGCAGTCCGGGTGCTGCGGCTTCTTCTCCCTCTCCCTCCGGGAGAGGGTCGGGGTGAGGGAAGC
>JAABUM010001786.1_pt1 | contig 30819 bp, 24 predicted proteins | sample 5559161 | NCBI WGS metagenome assembly JAABUM01 (sample SAMN10711868, study PRJNA513369) | rock metagenome | isolation source: Antarctica rocks | place: Antarctica: Victoria Land, Siegfried Peak nord
GTAGGCCGCGGCGCGACGGAGGTCGACGTGACCACCGCCGCGCCTGGAGCCGGCGCCGTCCTGTGCGCCGCGCGCGGACCGACCGATGCCGCGCGCGGACCGACCGATACCGCGGCGAGTAGGGCTGCGGCCAGCAAGGGGACCGCCGGCCCCAATCGGGCGCCTCGACGCGCGATGCGAAAGCGTTTTCGCGCGCCCATCCTAGCCAAGTCCATCCAGGAAGAGGTCGACGAGGCCGCGCATATCCTCGGGGCCGGGATGCGCCTCGGGGTGAAACTGCACGGCGCGGAACGGCCTGGAGCGGTGGCGGATGCCCTCGTTGGTGCCGTCGTTGGCGTTGCGGAACCACGGCTCCCAGCCGTCCGGCAACGTCTCCTCGTCGACAGCGTAGCCATGGTTTTGGCTCGTGATGTAACAGCGGCCCGTGTCCATGTCGATGCACGGCTGGTTCTGACCGCGGTGCCCGTAGGGCAGCTTGTAGGTGTCGGCCCCCGCGGCCAGGGCCATGATCTGGTTGCCCAGGCAGATACCGAAGGTCGGCACGCCCTCCTCCATCACAGCGCGCACGCGGGCGACCGCACGAGGCACGTCCTTGGGGTCGCCCGGCCCGTTGGAAACGAGCAGCCCGTCGATGCGCGGCGTCGCCGCGAGCGGATCGGCGTCCCACGGCAGGCGTACCACGTCGGCGCCGCGACCCAGCAAGAGGCGCAGCATATTGTTCTTGACGCCGCAGTCGAGCACACCGACGGTCACACCCGAGGGCCGCTCTGAGCGGTAGACCCGCGGCTCGGCGAGCGAGACCTCCGGGACGGCGCGCACGAGGCTGTACATTCCTCCCTCGGCCCCGTTCCCGTCCCCGTTCCAGTCAGCACCCGCATGGGACGCCGGCAGGATGCGGCCGCCCATGACACCGTGCGCGCGCAGGCGCTGTGTGAGTGCGCGCGTGTCGACCTCCTCGATCGCGGGGACACCCTCGGCCCGGAGCCACTCGTCGAGCGAGCGCCGCGCGCTCCAATGGCTGGGCGTGCGCGAGAGCGTCGAGACGACCAGGCCCGCGACTTGGATGCGCTCGGATTCGAAGTGGTCGAGCAGGCCGCCCGTCGCCGTGCGCTCGGGGACGCCGTAGTTGCCGATCAACGGGTAGGTGAGCGCGAGGATCTGCCCCCGGTACGACGGGTCGCTCAGGCTCTCGGGATAGCCCGCGATGCCGGTGCTGAAGACGACCTCGCCCACGCCGGCGCGGTCGGCCCCGAAGCCGACCCCCTCGAACACGGTCCCGTCGTCGAGCAGGAGGCGCGCCGGCCGCCCTTCATCCATCGATCCTCGCCCCCTCGTCGCGTCCGCGTCGCCTATAGATGTCTATCGTCGTTAAGTCTAGCATGCCCGCCCGTACGCCCCTAGCGTCGCGCTGTTGGGCGCAGGGCTCGTGAAAAGTCGCCGGCCGCCCCTCTCGCCCCTTCTCGCCCCCTCCGCCTCTGGCTGACTGGACCCTCCGCCTCTTCCTCGCTCCCCTCCGCCCCTGGCTGACTGGCCCCTCGGCTGCGGCCGACGTTGGGGCGCACCTCCGGGGGGAACCCCGGGAGATGGCTCCTTTTAGGGGTAGGTTAGCCATCATGCCACCTGTAAGGCAGGGGCAGGCGAGGCGGTCGGGAAGGTCGCGGGCTAGGGCAAGGGGACGAAGAAGCCCCGTGGCAGAGGACGCCCAGCCAGCAGAGTGGCGCAGATATGGAGGACGCCGCGCCGGAAACAACTCAGGAGGCGTGGACGCGACCGCCGGGTAGGCGTCACCGGCAGCGGGACGCACAGGGCGGCCGTCAGGGCTTCCCAGGTGATGGCGCTGCCGTCCTCGGCGGCTTCGACGGCCCCGCCGACGCTCACAGTCCACAGTGTGGCGACCGCCATGGCCAACCACAGCCGGTTGGCCCGCTCCGGTCGGGTCATTTTGGTCTGCTGCCAGTCCCAGCCGCCCCGCTTACAGTCCTTAAACCCGCATTCGATCCACGCGCGTAAGCCGTACCAGTCCGCGTCGGCAGCTTGGGGGGGGCAGATCGGTCAGGATCAGCCACGGATCGGTGTGGGGTTCCGTCCACTGGGCCAGTAAGGTGCAGGTCAAGCGGCAAGAGGAACTGGCAAAACAATCGACCGCGCCCTTCCAGCCGTCCTGTCCGCGACAAACCACGGTCGCCAGGGGCCGGAAGCGGGTCTGGCCCACCGGACGATACTGTCCTTGTTGGTTAATGCGCAGGAAGGGATGCCAGCCGGGGCGCTGGATGGCCTGGTAGAGCCAGCGGGCGTACAGCCCGCGATCCGCCAGCACGATGACCAGCCAATCGTCGGGCACCCCGGCCGCCACCTGCGCGAGCAGGCGCTCCCAGTGCGGCCGCCAGCGCCCTGTCGCTGTCGCCGGCACGACGTGCCAGGCCACGGGGATGGCACACCCACGGTAGACCACGCTGATTGCCAGCACTGTGAAGCGTTGCCCCAGCGTCGTGGCGTCTAGTGCCAGGGCCAGACGGCGCTCACCGGGTGGCCACAGCGCCAGCACCCAGCCCAACAGCGGTGCGAAGCAGACGCCCACCTCAACCTCCCGCCGCCCTGTCCCCCGTTGATCCGACGCATCATAGCACCATTCGCGCACCTGGTGGCGCTGGGCATCATACCCGGTTCCTAACAACGTGGTCAGGAATATCGCCACCGTCGTCAGGCCACACGACTGCGTCAGTACCATTCCATAGCTCCAGTATGCCAAGACCCGCGCCTGCGCCGGCGTCAATACCCCGAAGCGACTTGACACCTCCGCGATCCATTGTGATACTCCCCCTTGATGCGACATGTCTCCCTCCTGTTCCACCTGGTCGATTCAGCACCTTCCAGCGTAGCAGGGTGGCCTGTCGCATCGCTCTCTCTTAGGGACGTAAAAATAGATATGCATCCCATACACTCGACTGGGAGAGCCCGAGTTAAGCGCAATAGGTGGGATAAACAAGTATTTCGACGTCCCTTAGCGCGTCTCTTCATTGTGGCTCTGTGGCTAACCTACCCTCAAGAGGGAGATGGCTCCCCCCAGACCCCCGCCAACGACGCGGCGTGCGGCCGGACGAGCACACATGGGCACGCCTGCCCCAACAATTCACGAGCCTTGGTTGGACGGGTTCGCCCAGTATGTGTGACACGGGCCAGAGCGCGCCCCACGATATCGTGACGCGCGCCGTGATGTTTTTGCGTGATAGGCGTAGTCTTTTTGTGTGAGGGCAATGGCGGCGATGTGTGACGGTACTGGCCCTAATGTGTGACGTGTGTGGAGCGTGTGTGTGAAATAGCGTGGAGCTCCATCTCTGGTAGTAGGGGCTTTTTACCCTTCCGGGACGTGTCGCGCCCACGCGCACTCTTTCGTGGAGGACACGTGGACAAAGGGTGAAAACATGGTTGTCCATCGGGCGGCGCTGCGCTATCCTGCCACATAGACAGGAGGTGCGAAAAGTCATGAGCGCAGACCCCGCGGATATAGTGCGGTCGACGAACCGGGAGGTGACGGTCCTACCCGGCAACGGCGAGTTCGACGTCATCACCGGCGAGCCGCTCTCGCCCGACGAGATCAACTTCCGCGTGCAGATCGACCAGGAGTCCGCCGCCGGTTTCATCGCGGTCGACACCAGGTACGCCTCGCTACGCATGGAGATTCATCAACCGATCGTGCCGGCGGACCTGCCGGACTCGCTCAACGACGACATCCCTCTGACGATCCGCCGCCCGCACACGGCGCTGGCGTTGCAGCAACTCCCGCTCAACCTGGATGAGCCGGGACAGCAGGGCGTCGTGGAGTTGATCCGGCACGCCGCCGGGGAGTTCCCTGCGCGGGTGATGCACCACCTCTATGCCATCGCCAACGATCCGCCCAACTATCGCCGCAATAAGTTCCGCGTCCGGGTGAGCGACCTGCTCGATCGCCTCGGCTACGCGCGCGACCGGCGTGGCATCCATTATAGCGTCAACCGGACGAAGCTGACCAGGACGCTTTTCGCGCTCTACCTGACCTCTATCTCGGTGCAGGGCCGCACGACCGGGCAGGGCCGCAAATCGAAGAATTACGGCTTTGTCGCCAATTTGCTCTCGACGGTCGGCTACCTGACCAGCGAGAACGTGGGCGAGCTGACCGTGCAAGGTGTCTTCGAGCGCGGCCTGCCCGAGATCGTCGAGATCGAGATCAACCCGCGCTGGTACGAGGGCGTGCGCCGCGACGACATGACGCCAGGCCGCGACTACCGTCTGCTGCCCAAGCCGCCAGCCGTCGAGCCCAGGCGCGGCCGGCGCGGACCCAAGCCGGGCGGCGCTGGCCGCGGCCAGTCGCGTACCGCCGACCTGCTGCGCGCCTACATCCAGCGCTGTAAAGAAAGCACGCAGACACAGCGCGTCTTGGTCGAGCGCCGCACGCTACTCGGGCACGCCGGCATCACTAACAGCAACATGTCGATGGCCGTGACCACTCTCAAGAAGGCGCTGACGCGGCTGATCGAGGAGGGCACGCTGGTCGCTTTCACGGTCAAGCCCAGCAAGGTCGACGAGCTGTTCGAGCTATCCTGGTGAGCTTTCAAAGGTCCGATGCGCGAAGCGGACACGATGTGTGAAATAGCGTGGAGACAATAGGGGTATGCCAATGGGGATGACCGATGAAAGGTGATAGATAGGCTGGAGGGACAAGGCAGTCGCCATCTGCCTCGCCCCTCTAATCGGTAGTAGGCCCGCGATTCCAGCCGCCAAGCACGAGATCGCGGAGCCAGTACGAACGGTCGGCACACGCTGACATGGCCGCGCGGTTCGCTTGCTCTCATTACAGCATGCGCCACGCGCCCTGTCAATATGCTCGTGTGCCGCTATGCCCGGCTACTCCGCCTCGGTGGACCTGGTCGGCGTCGTGGTCATAAGGGAGAGACGTGCGCGAGAAGAGGGACGATGCAGGGTACGACGACGCTGCGTCGACGGGTGCGGGTGCGGGTGAAGAAACCGGCGAGCCCACGATCGTCATCGAGGACGAGGGGCTGCGGCTCGGCTTTACCCAGTTGCCCAACTACCTGTTCCAGGTGCGCGGCCTCTCTCACAGCGCCAAGCTCACCTATGCCCTCATCCTGAGCTACGCCTGGCAGAAAGACTACTGCTTCCCGGGCCAGGAGACTCTCGCGCGTGACCTCGAGGTCTCCACGCGCTCCGTCATCGAATACCTCAAAGAACTGCAGGGCCGCGGCTTGATCCGCATCCAGCGGCGCGGCCTCGGCAAGACCAACATCTACCACGTCCTGCGCTACCCCCCGCCACAGGATTCCACCCCCCGCGAGCCTCTTTCACATCAAGAAGTGAAGCGTTCTTCACATCAAGGGCTGAAGCAGCCTGCGCGTCTGGATACGACGAAGATGTCACATCCAGAGGTGCGCAGAACCGCACGTCCAGAGGTGCAGCGTCCTGCACGTAACAAAAAGACACCACCGGCAAAGAACACCACCGAAAACGAAAAGGGGCAACAAGAGCATGCTGCTGCTCGTGGACAGGGACGAGATGGGCGTGGGAAAAGGACGGGGACGGGGACGGGGACGGGGACGGGGACGGGGACGGGGACGGGGACGGGGACGGGGATAGGGACACAGGATGGGCTGTTCGCCGGTCTCGACGACGGATCGTCCCCAACTTCGGTGAGCCAAACGTCCTCGAGCGCCGGCGACGCGGCCATGGCGCGGGCCGCGCTGCAAGCGCACGGCATCCGCAACGAGCGCCTGCTAGCGGAACTGACCGCCGACCCGGGCGAGGCCCTAGCGCAGATCGAGCGCTTGCGGGAGGAAGTGGCGCGCGGCGTCGTCGGCAACCCGGCCGGCTGGCTCGTCGAGGCCATCCGAGGCCGCTACCGGCCGGCGGACGAGGCCGAGGCCGAGACACCCGAGCGGACCGATGTGGGGGTGACCGCGACGAGCCAGTTGGGCAAGTCGTCCGCGCCGCGCGCCGAGGGCGCGGCGTCGTCGCCGGAGGACAGGGCGTGGGCGCGCGTGTGCGCCGAACTGCGCGGCGATATCACGCCCGAGAACTACAGGCGTTGGTTCGCGCCAGCCGTCGCGCAAGGGTACACCGGCGACCGCCTCACCGTCGGCGTCCCCGACGCCTTCCACCTGCAATGGCTCGACCGGCGGCTGCGCGGCGCGATCGAGCGCGCCGCCGCGCGCGTCCTCGGCGACGTCGCTATCGCGTTCGTCGTCGCCGGTCGCGCGTAGGCGCCCGCCGGGATCAGCGCGCTAGATCGACCACGCTGACGCTCCCATGGACGGCGCGCGTGCGCCCGGCCCGAGCCCGATCGCCCGCTTCTTCGTCACATGGGGACCCACGATTCGTCCTCCCTGGCACCGGGCGAGCCAGCGCGAGCGCGACGCGCGGCGGCGCGCGCGAACACGATGCCCAGCGCCGCCGGTATGCCCAGCGCCGCCGCGCCGAGCATACCGCCGCGCAACCCGATGCGCGACGCCATCACGCCCATCAGCGGCGGGTAGACGACCGAGCCCACGACCGCGGCGCCGGAGAGCGCGCCAGACAGCGCGGCGAGGCGGCGCGGATAGAGGTCGCCCCCGAGCGCCATGATCATAGGATAGATCGGCCCGCAGAACAGGCCGGTTAGTGCGAAGAGCGCCACCGCGAGCGGGAGCGCGGGGGAGAGCGCGGCGGCTACGAGCGTGAGCGAGGAGAGGGCGATGCAGCCGATCGTGAAGGCGGTGTAGTCCATGCGCTCGGCCAGCCAGTTGGAGAGCAGGCGCCCCGCGGCTAGCCCACCCCAGAAGAGCGAGAGCGCGCCGGTCGCCGTCGCCACCGAGGTCCCCGACAGCAGCCGCACCAGCCAGTTCGAGACGCCCGTTTCCGTGGCCACGTAGAGCCCGATAGCCAGGGCGAGCCCGGCGAAGGGCAGTAGCGACGCCTCCGCCCCCATCGGGGCCCGGCCCGTTTCCCGAGACCCTCGCCCCGCGCCCTCCTCGCGACGGCCCGCCGGCATGGCCACGGTTGCCAGCAACGCGACCAGCGGCAGGCACCCCGCCCCTGTGGCGAGCAGGATCGCGCGCCAGGGGACGCGCGCCGCCAGGGTCAGCCCGACCGCAAGCGGGGCGATCAGGGCGCCGACGCTGAAGAACAGGTGCAGCAGGTTGAGCGCGCCGCCGCGCGCGTCACGGTAGAGGTCGAGGAAGAGACCGTTGACCCCGCCGTCGATGGCGCCGGCCCCCGCGTTGACGAGGACACCGGCAAGGATCAGCGCGACCCAGCTCGGCGCGAGTCCCTCGCCGCCCAGTCCCAAACCGAAGGACAGCGCGGCCGCGAGGAGCACGCCCCGCCGCCCCAGGCGCTCGGCGACGAGGCCCCCGCCAAAGGCCCCAGCGGTGTAACAGAGGGCGGCGAGGAAATAGAGCAGCCCGAACGCGGCGTCGGACACCTGGAAGTCGCGCTCGATCGAGCGGATGAGCGAGGCGAGGAGGACCGCGTTCCAGCCGATCAGCGCGAAGCCGTAGTAGCCGGACAAGGTCAGGATGTATGTACGACGTGGAGGGAGGGAGTTCATGCCACTATGCTAACATGGGCCGCCCTTGTGCGGGCGCGTTTCGTATAATGCTGCTGATACATTGTAGAAGACTCTGTACCCGCGAGCGGCTCCAAGAGGGATGAAGAAGTGGCGGACAATAGCGCCGGCCGGCGCGTGCATGTGATCGCGCTGGTCAATCAGAAGGGCGGCAGCGGCAAGACGACGACGTGCCTCAACGTCGCGGGCGCGCTGGCCGATCGCGACCTATCCGTGCTCGTGGTCGACCTCGACCCGCAGGCTTCCTTCACCGTGGCGCTCGACATGGAGTCGCCGCGCGGCGGACGCCTCTCCGATGCCTTGTTACGCGACGATGTCGACCTGACGGCGATCATCCAGCGCAGCCCGGTGGCGGGGATCGACGTGATCCCCGGCGACGCGGAGTTGCGGCGCATCGAGCTGGCCATGGGTGAGCTGGCCGGCCGCGAGATGCGCCTGCGCATGGCCCTCCAGGCGTCCATGCGCGCGCTGCGTGGCCGCTACGACTACATATTGATCGATTGCCCTCCGGCGCTCGGCCACCTCACCAGCAACGCCAGCAACGCCGCCAACAGGGTGATCCTGCCCGTTAACCTGGATAAGATGGGCATGAACGCCCTGCGCGCCACGCTGCGCACCGTCAACCTCGTGCGCGAGAAGACCAATGTGGGCCTGGAGATTCTCGGCATCCTGCCCACGCAGGTCAATATGCGCACCAAGCTCGACCAGGCGCGCGACGAGCACCTGCGCTCCCTCTACAACGGCCAGGTCTTCGAGACGGTCATCCCCTCCTCGGTGCAGGTCAAGGAGGCCATCGAGATGTCCATGCCCGTCACGAGCTACGCCAAGCGCGGCGCCATCGCCAAGCGCTACCGCAAGCTGGTGGGCGAGATGATCGAGCGCGAGGCGCGTTATGCCTAAGAAAACGTTCTCCATCGCCCCGCCGCGCGACGACGAGGCCGAGGCCGCGGAGACGGCGGCGGTCGACCTGCAGATCCTGGAGAAGACGGTCGACGACGGTGTGCGCGGGCTCGAGGGCGCGCGCATGATCGCCCTCGACCGGCTGCGCCCCGACCCGGCGCAGCCCCGGCGCGACTTCGATCCCCGGGCCCTCGACGAGCTTGCCGCCAGCATCCGCGCGCACGGCGTGCTCCAGCCCCTCCTTGTGCGCTACCGCTACGAGGAGGACGACTTCATGATCATCGCGGGCGAGCGGCGCTATCGCGCGTCGCAGCTCGCCGGGCTGACCGAGGCGCCGGCCCTGATCAGGAATATCGGCGGCACGCAGCGTTACGTGCTCCAGCTGATCGAGAACCTGCAGCGCGAGGACCTCAACCCGGTCGACAAAGGGCGCGCCCTCGACCACCTCAAGACGATTATGCCCGGCAACTGGCAGCAGATGGCCGACCTCGTGGGCCTGACGCGTCGGCGCGTCGAGCAGCTGCGGGCGCTGCCACGCTTGCCCGCGTCCCTGCAAGAGGCCGTGCGCGCCAACCGCATCACCGAGGACCATGCCCGCACCATCGTGCGCCTGCCCGAGGAGTATCAGGTCCCCGCGCTGGCCGCCGTCGAGAAGGGCGCCCTGAGCACCCGGCGCGCCAAGGCCCTCGTGCAGCGTATCCAGGAGAGTGTCCCGGACACGCCGGCGGGCGCCGCGGGCGCCGTGGGCGCCGCGGAGGACGTCGTCCCCGCGCCGGACCTCATCGTGCGTAGCGTGGCCGAGGCCTTGTTGCGCAGTGAGGGCGCGCGCGGCCCGCGCAGCAAGATGGCCGTGCCGGTCTACGAGAAGGCGCTCGAGTTCGAGCGCGTGCTCGACCGCATGCCGGTGCTCGAGTTCCAGGAAGACCGCACCCTCCTCAGCCAGATCTTCGCGCGCATCGAGGACAAGATCGGGCGCATCCGCGGCGAGGAACTGTAGGCGCGGACGCGGAGAAGTCGACCATCTTGACGTCGATGGCCGCGTAGCAGCGCAAGCGCACGTGGTAGAAGAGCAGGTCGATGTAAGTAGTCGCGGCCGTCAACCTCGAGGCGGTACTGGCTGCCCAGGAAGGCGAAGCCGACGCCCAACTCCAGCAGGAATTCCGAATCTTCTCCAGGCCGAGCGCGTCGCCATAGAACCGCCGCGCCTCGGTATCGCTACCTCGCGGCCGCGGGACGCTCGGGCAACAAGGACACGTCGGACACGGTGGACCTATCGCTACCTCGTGGCCGCGGGACGCTCACGTGCTGCGCGCGTTGTACCGTGAATTTATCGCTCGCCATACCCCTCACTCCTGACTGTATTTTTATATGCGCGGGCGCGCTCCAGGATGTCGTACTATAATAAGCGACATAATATTTCCCGGGCGCGCATGCGCGCATGCGCCTTACCACTGTATCGATTGGGTTAGGCGGGGTGGGAGCGTACGCGCTCCCAGACAAGCTGCGGACCCTTGTTCATTAAGAGAAACGCGAGTGACAAATCCACCACCCCTCCTGATCGAACCGGCCGCCGGCGAGCGTCTCGTCGTCGACGCGCAGGCGGCGCTCTCCCAGGCGGCCCCCGAGATCGCCGCCGCGACGAGACTGGCGCTCGACGTCGAGGCCGGCAAGCCGCGCGGCGCGACCGCGACGGTGGCCGCCCTGATCCAGATCGCCGCCCCGGGCTACACCTGGCTCGTCGATCCCCTGCGCCTGTCCAACCGCCTGCAGGAATTGGACGATGCATTCCCCGCCGCGCCCCCAGTCGCGCTGTTCGACGCCGCGGGCGACGTGCGCTGGCTCGAGGCGGCCGGCATCCACCTGCCCGCCGCGACCGACCTGCTGCAGGTCACGCGCTCGGCCTACGGTGAGAGCGACAAGAGCCTGCGCGAGGCCTTGCGCCGCCACTTCCGCGTAGCGCTCGACAAGGCGGGCCAGCAGGCCGACTGGCTGGCGCGCCCGATCCCCGGTCCCCTGCGCCACTACGCGGCGCGCGACGCCGAGCTCACCCTCGCCCTGGCGGGGCGCTACACCGAGCTCTTCCCGACTCTCATGGCTCTGCACACCTACCCCGGCGGGCGCGCCGCCATCCCGGACGACCTGCCGGACTGGCTGCGCCGCGTCCTCGGCGGCCACCGCGCCCCGGCCTACGAGTTGGCCGCCGAGGACGGCCTGCCCGTCGACGAGGACGACAGCATTCCCGCCCTCGTCGAGGGCGCCAGTCGCGCGCTCGACGCGGTCGCGGTGCCCTGGCAGCGCGCCCGCGTCTACCGGGCCATCGCTAACCTCGAGCTTGTCGAGCTGGCGCCGCGCGTCGCCGACGGACTGGCCTCGCCGTGCGCCGTCGAGCGCACGGCGGCGGCGCGCGCCCTCGGCGAGTTGCGCGTCGACGGCTACACCGCCGCGCTCGTGGCGGCGCGGCAGGACCCCGTCCCCGACGTCGCCCACGCCGCCACGCGCGCGTTGGACTCCTTACAAGACGGGTGACGAGGGGCGCGTACCCTCTGCTCCGTGGCCGGGCCGGTGACCGCTTGATGCTACACTTAGTGCAGAGGCGAGCAGCCTAGCCGCGCGGTTGGATGGGAGGGTGTGTCTGGTGGCAGGGCTCCCGCGAGACGCCGGGGAGGACGCTGGGGAGGACGCCGCGTGGCCGCCGGGGGCGCGGCGCGATGAGCGGCGCGTCTTGCTGCGCTACCAGCATAGCCTCGAGCCGCACAGCGTCGTCCTGGCGGTCGGCATCCTGCTCGGCGGTGTCGCGCTCCTCTTCGCCTTGCACGCCATCATCGGGCCGCTCATCTTCGTCGCTATCACCATCACCGTGGCCGAGGCGCTGCGGCCGCCGGTCGAGTTGCTGCACCGGCGCGGCGTCGCGCGTGGGCCGGCCGTCCTCCTGGTGTACGGTGTCATCACGGCGGTCGTTTTCCTCCTGCTCTCGTGGCTGCTCGCGCCGTTCCTGGCGCAGGCGGGCGGCTTGATCCGCGACATACCGACCTATATAGGGCGCTTGCAGGTCGAGATAAACCGGCTGCAGGCGCTGATGCACGATCAGCATGTCCCCGGCGCGCTCAGCGACCAGCTCGGCGCGTTCGCCGGGCGTCTCCTGCGCACCGCCATCGCCCTGCCCCAGCAGATTTTCACCATGTTCGTCACCGGGCTCGTCATGGCCTTCCTGGTTTTCTTCTGGCTGACCAGCACGCCGCAGCTCAAGCGGTTGGCGCTCTCGGTCACTCCGCCGCGCTCGCACGCGCTGCTGCTGGAGCTCGCCGCCGAGGAGAGCCGCGTGCTGGGCGGCTGGCTGCGAGGCTCCTTGATCAACATGGCCCTGCTCGGCACGACCACAGCGGTCGCTCTCCTGCTGCTCGGCGTGCCCTACGCCCTGTTGCTCGGGATCTTCACCGCGCTGACCCAGACCATCCCCTACGTGGGTCCCTGGATCTCCGGCGTGCCGACGGTCGCGCTGGCCTATCTCAGGGGAGGGTCCGGCCACGATATCGGCCACGCTGCGTGGGTGCTCGTGGTCTACATCCTCGTGCAGGAAGTGTCGAGCATCGTCTTCACGCCGCTAATCATCCACAGCACGGTGCAGTTGCATCCGTTCGTGGTCACCTGCGCGTTCCTCATCGGCGGCGCCCTGTTCGGCTTCCCCGGCATCATCCTCGCCGTGCCCCTGGCCGCCGCCCTGCAGGTACCCACCGCGCGGCTGCTCATCCCGGCCTTGCAGCGGCGGGCTCACCGGGAGGGGACGCGAGGGCCGGTCGACGCGGAGGCGGCGGAGGCGGCGGAGGCGGCGGAGGCGCCACGCCGGGTAGTGGAGCGGGCGCGCCGCTAGCGCAGCGCTCCCTCGGTATTCGTGAACGCCGCGTAGAGCGCGCGGAAATGGCGCGTGGGCCAGGGCCACGCTGAAAGGCGCGACGGCGGGATCGAGCGGGTCGCGCGCCCACGTGGTGTAGAGCGCATAGGTGTGGAGCGAGAGATAGCCGTTGCCCTCGGCCAGGTCGGCGGGACCATGGCCCGATGTGTGAGGCTGGCCCCGCGCGTAGCGACGGGCGCAGGGTAGAGGTCCCCGGTCGCGCTCACGGACGATCACGGACGATCACGGACGGCGCGGGCACGTCGGGCTAGGCGCGCCCCACCAGCGCCAGGCGCGGTGTCTCGCCGCACGCGCGCACGCAATTCTTACCCGCGTCCTTAGGCGGCGTAGGCGGCTTGGTCGGCGGCCGCGATCAGCGCATCACGGTCGCGCGCATGCCGGGGCAGCGCCGCGACGCCCAGGCTCGTCGTGGCGTGGATAGTCGCGTCGCCGGCCGCGAGCGCGATGGTGGTGATGGCCGCGCGCGCGCGCTCCGCGACGGCCAGGGCCTCGCCCAGGTCGGCCTCGGGCAGGAGGGCCACGAACTCGTCGCCCCCGTAGCGCCCGGCACTATCGCCCGCGCGCAGGCTGCCGCGCAACGCCGCCGCGATGGCCACGAGCGCGCGATCCCCGGCCTGGTGCCCGTGGGTGTTGTTGATCGCGCGGAAGTCGTCAAGGTCCACCAGCAGCAGGGCCAGCGGCCGGCCGGAGCGGTCGGCGCGGGCGATCTCCTTGTCCAGGCGGGCGTAGAAAGCGCGATGGTTGAGCAGCCCGGTGAGCGGGTCGGTGCTCGCCAGCGTTTCCAGGCGCGCGTTGGCCGCCGCGAGGGCTTGGTTGCGCTCCTCGACCTGGCGGTAGAGCTGGCGCGTTTCCAGCAGGGCCACGACCTGGCGCAGCACGACCACCGCCCCGAGCACGCCAGCCCCGATCCAGACGCCCTGCTCCAAGGGGGTCGCGTCGCGCAGGTGTCCGGTGGCAACCACCAGCGCGCCGACCGCCGGCAGGAAGGCGTAGGGCAGCAGCGCGCGCCAGAGTGACGGGGTCGGCGCGCACGCCGGGTAAGCCTTCCGCGCGTGCTCCGTGCGGGCGAGGGCTTGGCGTGCGGCGCGTGTGGCCAGCGCGAGGAGCATGTAGCCTAGGGGCCAGCCCACATCGACCAGCCCGCCTGTCGCGTAGGTCCCGTGCAGGTTACCGTAGGCAAAGGCCGTGTCGATGACCAGGATGCAGCCCAGGCCGAGCGAGAACAGCACGACCACCGGGCGCAGCGCCCGCTCCCGGGCGCGGCCCCACAGCAGCAGTAGGCAGAAGAACAGCACGAGGTCGCAGAACGGGTACGCGGCGCCCACCAGTTTGCCGAACAGGGATTCGCTCCCCTGGAGCATGGTCGGGCCGAGCACGAAGTACCAGCTGAAGGCCACCACCCCGGTCATCATCATCACGCCGTCGAGCAGGACACGCAGGCGCACGGCGCTCGGGAGCGGGCGGCGGGGCAGCAGGAGCAGGCCCGCGCACAGGAACGGGTAGGCCGCGAGGTAGCCGGCGTCGGCCCAGGAGGGGAAGGGCGGCTGGTGGAGGATCTCCTGGTAGTAGGTCCAGATGGCCTGCCCCACGGCGTAGCCGAGCACGCCGAGCCCCAGCAACACGGGCATCCAGCGGGCAGCCGCCGACGCGCCGGTCGCACCTCGTTGGCCGCGCCGCCACGGCCAGCCCACCCCCCACCAGCACAGAGGCAAGGCGAGCAGCGGGCCGGCGCCCTGCGCCAGATTGTCCACGGCCTGGATCGTGGCAGGGGACGCTGGCCGCAGCGCCAGCCAGGCGGCGAGCAGGCCGTTGAAGACCACGATCAGGGCGAGACCCCCCCACAAGGGCCGCAGGAGCGCGGTCAGGGAGGAGGGCGCAGGGGCGGCGGTCGTTGGCATGGGACGTTCCGTTCCGTTCCGCGCTCAGGGCGTCCGGCCGCCGGCGAGATGGCGGGCGTCGCGATCCACGTCGGCGACGTGGATCCGAGCATAGCCACCGGGCGTGCGGAAGGCCGGCGCGATCTCACCGGGCCGAAGCGTCATCTTGGAGAGATGGAGGCGCCGCGAGAGATGGAGACGCCGCGCGGCCGCGCCCGTCGTCAGGTAGTCCGCGCCGCTGTGCTCCTGGCCCTGGTCCATGTCTGTCTTACCCTTACCGTCCGCCCGTTTCCTGATGCGCGCGTTCCAGTTGGGACCATCATAGGGGCGGGGCGAGGATGGCACAATAGCCCGACTGGATATACCCCCTTTGGGCAAGGACTTTGGGGGGGATAGGGCTAGCCGGCCGCGCTCACGGGCGATCGCGGAAGGTGATGGCGACGAGGCCCCGTCGTGCGGTACTAGGGGCAGAGAGTGAGATGCGATTGTTCGGCCGCGAGGGACGGGGTGTGAGCATCGTCTCTGTACCAGGATATTGACATAGAGGGTCGAAATCCGTACCGTGAATAGGTTTTTGCAGGCGCGAAACTCCGGCGCACCCGGCGGCCGGCGGACGCGACCGCGTCGTTGGCGGGAGCGGCGCGCGAGGGTACATTAGTGTAGCGATCCCGCGCGTCGCCGTCGTGGTTGAGCCCGGGGACCGAGGCCCCGCATGGGAGCGCGGAGGCCGGAACGGAGTAACGACGCTGAAAAGTTCGTGGGAGCGCCCGCCTGCCGGGCCGGGCGGACGCGAGGGGCGCATCATCCCCCTTCGCCAGCTTGACGCGCGCGTCGAGGTGCGGCGCTTCGGGGCGGCGCTGCTCGACCTGGTGATCCTGGCCATCGTCACGATCTGGCTCAGCGATGTGTTTGGGGTCGTGCGCGTGACGAGCGGCTCGGCGCTGCGCACCACTGTGGGCTTCACCTACTTCAGCACGGGCCTGGTCATCGACCCACCGTGGCTGATACTGATCACGATCGTGCTGTATGCGGCGCAGGAGGCGCTCTTCGGCGCGACGTGGGGCAAGCTGGTGGCGGGCCTGCGCGTGGTCGACGCGGACGGCCTGCGTCCCACGCCGGGGGCGGTGGTCGTGCGCAACATCCTGCGTATCGTCGAGTACTACCCCATTTTCTACCTCGTCGCCATCATCGCGGCCATGACCTCGCCGCGCCGGCAGCGCCTGGGCGACCGCCTGGCGGGGACGCTGGTGGTGCGCGTCGAGTCGGCGCCGCTGGCTTATCTGCCCGCTGCCCAGGTGCGGCGGCGCCTGCTCGCGCTCCTCGCCGGGGTTGCCGTGTTCGCCGTCGCCTGCGGGGCCTTTGCCTATTACGGACGGCCGCCGCTGGTCATCCGCGGGCTCGTCAACACGAACAGCCTGTACAACCGCGCTGGCATCGTCGAGTACAGCCTGGGCGCGCCGCGCCGGGGCGACGGCGTCGTCACCTACCCCATCGTCTACCGCGACGAGCAACATTACCACAGTGGCTGCAAGGGCCTGGTCACGCTGCGCTGGCGCGGCTTCTTTGCCCTCAATGGCGGCTGGGTACTCGATCAGGCCGCGAGCGCGAGCGGGTGCAAGTAGATCGAGTAGCATTTAGGAGTAGATATTACTCCGATGCCGTCGTCGTAAATGGGAGCGACCCTATGCCCTCGTCCATCCCCCCGCTAAACCCCGGCGCGCCCGACGTCGTGTGGCGCCCCACACCCGAGTACCTCGAGCGCAGCCGTCTGCGCCGCTTCATGCGCGATGTGGGCGTCGACTCGTACGGGGCCCTGCTGGCCTGGGCCACTGAAGACCCCGCGCGCTTCTGGGACGCCGCGGTGCGCGACCTCGGCCTGGAGTTCTACCGGCCTTATACCCAGACGCTCGACCTCTCGCGCGGCCTGCCCTGGACGCGCTGGTTCGTGGGCGGACTGTACAACTACGCGCACGACGCCGTCGATAAATGGGCCGCCGGACCGACGAGAGATAAGGCGGCCGTGGTGTGGGAGGGCGAGGAGGGCGCGACGCGCACGCTCACCTACGCCGGGCTGCGCGAGCAGTGCGACCGCATGGTCAACGCCTTGCGGGGCCACGGGATCGGTAAAGGCGACCGCGTGGCCGTCTACCTCCCCATGCTCCCCGAGACGGTCGTGGCTCAGCTGGCCATCGCCAAGCTCGGCGCCGTCTTCGTGCCCGTCTTCTCCGGCTACGCCGCCCCCGCCGTGGCCGCGCGCCTGGTCGACTGCGACGCCTCGGCGCTGATCACCGCCGACGGCGCGTACCGCCGCGGCAAGCCCGTGGACATGAAGGGCATCGCCGACGAGGCGCTCACCGGGGCGCCCGCGGTGCGGCGCGTCGTGGTGGTGCGGCGCACCGGCGCGGACGTGCCCTGGACCGAGGGGCGCGACCTGTGGTGGCACGCGCTCGCCGGCGCGGCGTCGCCCCACGTCGAGACCGCGCGAACAGAGCCCGAAGACCCCTACATGCTCATCTACACTTCCGGCACGACCGGGCGTCCCAAGGGGGCCGTGCATGTGCACGGCGGCTTCCCGATCAAGGGCGCGCAGGATCTCGCGCATCTTTTCGACGTGCAGCAGGACGACGTGCTGCATTGGTACACCGACATCGGCTGGATGATGGGTCCGTGGGCCATCGGCGGCGCGCTGATGCTGGGCGCCACGCTGGCGCTCTACGACGGCACGCCGGACTACCCCGACCCCGGCCGCATGTGGGAATTCGTGGAGCGGCACAGGGTCACCGTGTTGGGCATCGCGCCCACGGCGGTGCGCTCCCTCAAGGCGCACGGCGACGAGCCCGTGCGCGCGCACGACCTCTCCTCGCTGCGCGTGCTGGGCTCCTCGGGCGAGGCCTGGGACCCCGAGTCGTGGCGCTGGTTCTTCGATGTGGTCGGGGGCGGGCGCTGCCCGATCATCAACTATTCGGGCGGCACCGAGATCTCCGGCGGGATCGTCGGCTGTACCACGATCACGCCTCTGAAGCCGGCCTGCTTCGCCGGCCCGGTCCCCGGCATGGACGCCGACGTGGTCGACGACGAGGGCAATCCCGTGCGCGGAGAGGTCGGCGAGCTGGTGATCCGGGGGCCGTGGCCGGGCATGACGCGCGGGTTCTGGCGCGACCCGGAGCGCTACCTCGGCGCCTACTGGTCGCGCCTGCCCGATATCTGGGTGCACGGCGACTGGGCCGAGATCGACGCGGACGGCTTCTGGTACATCCGGGGGCGCTCCGACGACACCATCAAGGTGGCGGGCAAGCGCGTGGGGCCGGCCGAGGTCGAGTCGGCCGCGCTGGCGCACCCGTCCGTGGTGGCGGCTGCAGCGGTGGGCGTCCCGCACGAGCTCAAGGGCGAGGTGGTGGTCGTCTTCGCCGTCGCGCGCGCCGGCGTCGAGGAGGGCGAGGGGTTGCGCGCGGAGGTCGTGGATGCGGTGGTACGATCGTTGGGCAAGGCGCTCAAGCCAGAGCGCGTGCACTTCGTGCGCGACCTGCCGAAGACGCGCAACGGCAAGATCCTGCGCCGCGTGATCCGCGCGCGCTACCTCGACCGGCCGCTGGGCGACCTCTCCAGCCTGGAGAACCCGGCCGCCGTCGACGAGATCGCCAACGTGCGCTAAATGCGTCCAACGAGATTGTGGTGGATAGGGCGCTGTCCCCCCGGCGCGACTGCAGTCGCCGTGCGCTGCCATCGAGGACCCCTCTAGGGAGGCAGTCGCAGGCCCCTCACCCCTTCTTGGCGGGCGGGGCGACGACCCTGAACGCGCGCGTGGCGTAGGCGGAGAGGCGGCCGATCGAGACGACGACGGTGACGTTGTAGCGCCTGGGGGCCAGGCCGGGCAGGAGCAGGTGGTCGTCGGCCTCGTTGTCCCCGTCGTAGGGCCTGTCGGCGAGATTGTTGCTGTACAGGACCCTCTTGCCTTGCCACACCGTTTCGCGCACCGTCTCGCGCGCGCCGCGGGGCGGATGCTCGATGCGCCACATCGTGCGCCAGTAGAGGGTGCTGTGCGGGCGGAAGACGCCCGCGGCGCGTTGGTCGCGGGTCGTCGTGACGAGGGCGGTAACCCGTAGGGCGAGCCGGATGGCCGCGCCGCGCGCGGGCGGTTGGGCCGGGACGCGCGCCGCGGCGGCCAGGAGGCGCGCGTCGACGACGGCGGTGAGGCGTTGCACGAGGTCGATGGCCGTCTGCTCGCCCTCGCCGGCATAGGCGCCCACGACCGTGACATAGGGGCCGGCCGCACGGGCGGCCATTACCCACGCGGCGCCGCGCGTCCCGCGCTGCTGATAGGCCAGCCAGGGGGCGCCGCCGCGCCGCCCGGCGAGCGTGAGGGCCGCGGCCTCGCGCGTACGGGCGACCGCCGCGCCCTCGCGCCGCAGGACGAGGGCCGCGCCAGCCTGGCCGCGCAGGAGCGCGACGTAGTGGACGACCGCGCCCGTGCGGCGCCGATAGGCGGTGAAAGAGCTCGACACAACAGAGGCGCTGTAGGCGGCGGTGCGGGCGGTCGCGTCGGCGTTCTCCAGCGCGTCGTCGGACACGTACCCCCGCGGTAGGTCGCCTGGCCCGAGTAGGAGACTCCTCGGGTCGGGCGCCGGCGGCGCTGGCAGCGGGGCGCGCGCGGATGCCAGGGGCACCGGGGACACCGCGGCGAGGTGAATCGACGCCATGCCGGCGACGCGGGCGAGGGCGAGGGCGCACAGGGGGTGAGGGACGCCGGTGAGAGCGGCGGCGGATATAAGGCGCAGCATCAGGGCTAATCCTCCGAGGCGCCGGGGGTGGTACACACAACCGGAGGGGTGAGGTCGCCTGTTCGAGATCATGCTACGCCTTTCGCGGGGCGCTGTCAACCGTGCGTGGTATAATACATTCTGTACAGCACTAGACGAAAGACAGTGCGAAAACAACACGGGAATGGAGTGCAAATGGACATCACGGTCCAGTTCTGCGTCGTTTGAGACTATACCCCCGATGCCGTCAGTTTGACGGAAGAGCTTGTCCACACCTACGGCCGCAAGATCAAGAACCTCAATCTCCAGCCCGCGAGCGGGGGTGTCTTCGAGGTCATCCACAACGGCGACCTGATTTTCTCCAAGAAAAGTCTCGACCGTTTTCCCGAGAAGGGTGAGATCACGGCGATCATCGACGGGCGGCGATGACCCCGCGGCCCACCGGCTGCATCGGATGCGGGTGCCTGGAGAGCGCGGCAGCATAAGGATGCTGCCGCGTTCTTGCTATCCTCCAGGTTGGACACGTAGTCTGGATATACGGGAGTAGGGGCTGTGCTTGTAGCGTCCCAACAACGCTAGTGGAGGACAATGGGATAGTGCGACGCTGTATCTCGCCAGCCTTATCGGCCCTTCTTGCCCTATTTATCCTGTACGCCGGCGGCTATGCCGCCCCCGTTCCCCTTGTCGACGCGCGCGGCCCCGCGCCTGTCCGGCGCGCGCGGCCGCCGTTCGCGGCCGTGGCCACCGGCGTCGCGGCGTGGTCCGGCGGCTACGACTACTACAACCTGCGCGCCGCGCCGCGCGCCGGCGCGCCGCGCGCCGGGAAACTGCATCAGGGCGATAGCGTCGATGTCCTTGGCTCTGTGCGCGACGCGCCGCCCGGCGCGGCGTCCGGCGCAGGCGATCTCTGGTATCGCCTGCGCGTCGGCGCGGCCGACAGCGCCAGCGGCAAGCCGCGTGTCCTCTACGCTCTCTCTGCCGCGATCGGCTACCTGCGGTCCCCCGTGACGTGGACCGGCGTGACGAGCGACAACGGAGAGCAGGATACCACCGTCGTATACAGCCTCGCCGCCCCGCGGCCTGACGCGGCCGTCGAAGCCTCGTTCGCCCTCGGCGCGCGCATGACCGTACTGGGGACCGCGCGCGGCGCCGCCCTCGAGCCGGGGGACGACATCTGGTATCGCGTGGCGACGGGCTCGTACCGCCCGGCCTACGTCTACTCCGCCTACCTCAAATGGGCGCGCCCCGGCCTCGGGCCGGTCCCCCTGCCGGCCCTCGCGGCGGCGGAGGCCCTGGCGGTCGACCTCGACACCATGCGCCCCCTATATAGCCGCGACCCTGACGCGCCGCGCGCCCCGGCCAGCCTGGTCAAGATGATGACCGCGGCCGTCGCGCTGGACCATTTCGGGGCCGACACGAACGCGGTGATCACGACGCCGGCCGGCGCGCCGGGCGTCGGGGCCGAGATCGGCGGTACGGCGATGGGCCTGACGCCGGGCGAGCGCCTCTCGCTGCGCGACCTGCTCTACGGCATGTTGCTGCCTTCGGGGAACGACGCCGCCTACACCATCGCCGATGCCGTCGCCGGCGGCCAGCCCCAGTTCGCCGCCTTGATGAACGCCAAGGCCGCAGCGATTGGCTTGAAGAACACGCGCTTCGCGCAGGGCTACGGCCTGGACGCGCCTGGTCAGGTCTCGACGGCGTGGGACCTGGCGCGCCTGGCGCGCTACAATCTGGCCCACTATCCGCTCTTCGACGAGATCGTGCGCACGCCGTACCGCCTCATCGGCCAGGGGCGCGCCCACCGCGCCTACGCGCTGCACTCTACTAACAAACTATTGGGCGTCTATCCGGGCTTGTTCGGCGTCAAGACCGGCACGACGCCCGCGGCCGGCCAGAACCTCGTCGTCGCCGCGCGCCGCGGCGGCCTCCGCGTCCTCGTCGTGATCATGGGCTCGACTGACCGCTACGCCGACGCCAGCGCCCTGCTCGACTACGCCGTCGCGGCCGATAGTCGATAGTCGACCGAGGGTATCTACCGGGAGCGCCTTCTCTCGCTGCGCTGCTGGCCGGCACGTTGTCGCACGCGGGCGTGATGGTGGCGGCGAACAGCCGGCGGCGCTACCCGTTGACGGCCAAAACATGTGAGTTTTGCATCATGCGCGCCCGCGTGAGAGAGGCTACGATAGGAGTGTGTGGAGGCGGTCGGGTCGATTAGGGGACGCCGGTCCGGCCGCCAACCACCTAAAAACGACGAAGGGACCCTGCTCACTACGAGCAGGGCCCCTTCGTCGTTTTTAGGTGGGCGCGTTGGTGTGCAGCTCCTCGAGCCAGGGGGCGGCTTCGGAGTCACTCGGCGCGCGCCAGTCCCCGCGCGGCGAGAGCGAGCCGCCCGAGCCGACCTTGGGGCCGTTCGGGAGCGCCGAGCGCTTGAACTGGCTGATCTTGAAGAAGCGGTACAGGAATATCTCGAGCCACCGCACGATCGTGGCCAGGTCGTACTCGCGCCGCTCGTCCGCCGGGAAGTCCTCCGGCCACACACCGCACCCCTTGTCGCGCCACGCGCTGTAGCTCAGGAACGCCACCTTGCTGGGGCGGAAGCCGTAGCGCGTGGTGTAGTAGAGGTTGAAATCCTGCAGTTCGTAGGGGCCGATCTTGGCCTGCGTGCTCTGCGCTGGCCGGTCGCTCGCATTATCGGCGTGCGGCACCAGTTCGGGCGAGATCTCGGTGTCCAGGATCGAGCGCAAGATATAGCCCGTCTCCTCGTCGAACTGGCCCGAGGCAACGACCCAGCGGATGAGGTACTGGATCAGCGTCTTGGGTACCGACACGTTCACGTTGTAGTGCGACATCTGGTCGCCGACCCCGTAGGTGGCCCAGCCAAGCGCGAGTTCGGAGAGGTCGCCCGTCCCCACCACAAGGGCGTTGTGCAGGTTGGCCAGCCGGAACAGGTGCGAGGTGCGCTCGCCCGCCTGCACGTTCTCGAAGGTGATGTCGTAGACGGCCTCGCCCCTGGCGTAGGGGTGCCCCAAATCACGCAGCATCTGCAGGCACGACGGCTTGATGTCGATCTCCGCGGCGTTGACGCCGAGCGCGCGCATCAGGGCGTGGGCGTTGGCGCGCGTGGTCGTACTGGTGGCGAAGCCCGGCATGGTGTAAGCCAGGATATTCGTGCGCGGCAGGCCGAGCGCGTCCATCGTCTTGGCGGTCACGATCAGCGCGTGGGTCGAGTCAAGACCGCCCGACACGCCGATGACGGCCCGCTCGATCCCCGTGGCGGCCAGCCGAGTCGTCAGTCCCTGCACCTGGATGTTGTAGGCCTCGTAGCAGCGCGCGTCGCGCTCCGCTGTAATGGCCGGGACGTAGGGGAATCGCTCGACCTGCCGCCCCAGCGCGACCTCGCCCCCCGGGACCTCGAAGTCGAACGGGACGCGGCGCATCGCCCTGAGCTTCTCGCGGTACTCGCCGGCCGTGTCGTTGAAGCTGGACAGGCGCATGCGCTCCTGCGCCAGACGCCCCAGGTCGATGTCGGCCGTGACCAACTGCGGCGAGGCGAAGCGCTCCGCCTCGGCCAAGAGCTCGCCGTTCTCGTAGATCAAGGCGTAGCCGTCCCAGGCCAGGTCGGTCGTCGACTCGCCGGGTCCCGCCGCCGAATAGAGGTAGGAGGCGACGCAGCGGCCCGATTGGCCCGCGCAGAGGGTGCGGCGATAGTCGGCCTTGCCGATGGTGATGTTGCTCGCCGAGAGGTTGGTCAGGACCGTCGCGCCAGCCAGCGCCGCGTAGGTGCTCGGCGGGATCGGCGTCCACACGTCCTCGCAGATCTCGGCGTGCAGCGCGAAATGTGGCAACGTTTTAGCCTCGAAGACGAGATCGTTGCCGAACGGGACCCGCTCGCCGAGGAAAAGGACCTCGCGGCCGATGGCGTCGCGCCCCGAGGTGAACTGGCGTTTCTCGTAGAACTCGCGGTAGTTCGGCAGGTACGTTTTTGGTGTGATGCCCAGCACGCGCCCCCGGTAGACGACCACCGCGCAGTTGAACAGCTTGGCCTCGAAGCGCAGCGGCGCGCCGACGAGGAGGACGGGCGTGAGGGCGCGGCTCTCCGCCACGAGCTGGGCTAGGGCCGCCTCGGTCGCGTCGAGCAGCGCGTCCTGTTGGAACAGGTCATCGTTGGTGTAGGCGGAGACGCCCAGCTCGGGGAACAGGGCGACGGCGGCATGCTCGTCGGAGGCCTGCCTCGCCAACTGCACGGTTTGCGCGGCATTGTGGGCGGGGTCGGCCACGCGCACGGCAGGGACCCCGACCGCCACGCGCACGAATCCGTGGCTGTAGAGCGAGTCGAAAGGGCGATCCATGTCCCCATTATCGCACCTTTTAAGGGCAGGACGGTAGCGGCGGGAGGTAGCTTCGCAGGAGGGGTGCGCCCACCTGGGTAGCGCCGCATGGTGTACAATAGTGGGATTGTCTTCTGCCCTGACGACTTTTTCCGCGCACCATGCCGTGCGGACAACGGTGGTGATGGCGCGCTCAGCCCGTGCGCACGCTCCCCGTCGCGCCTGCGTCCCACGCGCCCTTTGTGCGCGCGACCAATGGTCGCTACAGTAGGTGTGCGGGATGTCCGGCGGCGAGAGACACCGGGGACACCGGGGACACCGGGGACACCATGGATAGCTCCGAGGAGACACGGTTGGTCGCGAACGTTCGGGCGGAGCACGAGGGCGATGGCGAGACGGCGCCGGCGCGGATGGCGCCGGCGGTGCGGCTGACGGTGGCGCTGGACGAGGCGGCGGTGGTGGCCGGCGGGGAATTGGCGCTCGCCGCGACGGTCCACAACACGGGCGACGCTCCCGCGCGCTGCGCGCTCGACCTGTCGGGGGCGCCCGCCGCCTGGTGCGTCGTCGACGAGCCATCCATGGCGCTCGGTCCGGGCGAACGCTGCCTGCTGTCCGTGACCGTGCGGCCGCCCGTCACGGTGGCGCCCGGCGCTGCCGGCGCCGGGAGTTCCCCGTGGCGCCTGACGCTGCGCGCGACGCCCGACGGGGACGCTCCCGTCCCGGCCGTGGCCCACGTTGCGCTGATGGTGGGCGCGCCGGCGCAGTTGAGCCTGGAGTTCGCACCGGCCGAGGCGGAGGGGCGCGAGGCGACCTTCCGGGCCACGTTCGTCAACCCCACCGCGGCGCTGGCCCTGCTCGTCGACGACGGCGCGGAGGGGGCCACGGGGTTGCGTGTGCGCGTCGAGCCGGGGGGGACGGTGCTGGTCGGCCCCGGCGAGCGGGCAACGGTGACGGCGCGCGTGGCGCCGCCGCGCGCCGCGCCGTCGGGGCCGAGGACGTACGACCTGACGCTGCGCGGGCAGGACGTGGGCGCGCTCGACGACACAAGCCCCTACCTGACGCGCAGCGCCCGCTTCTCGTACGTCCCGCACGGCGGCGTAGGTGGCGGGAGTGGCGCGCGGCCGCTCGAGGGTGAGACCGTGCCCGCGAGCCGGCCGCCCCGGCGGGTCCTGCTGCTCATCCCCCTGCTGCTCCTGCCGCTACTGGTCCTGGGCATCGCCCGCGTCGTCACGTCCCGTCCGGCGACGCGGCCCGAGTCCACCGTGGTCGCCGCGGCGCTGCCGGCCATAGAGCGGTTCGCGGCGGGGACCGACTTGCGCACGCGCGCCCCGATCTTGCGCTGGCGCGTGGTCGGGGCGACCGCGACGCCGTCGAGCGTCGTCGCGGTCGCCCCGGTGTCCAGCAAGGCGCTCGCAGCGATCCCGGGCGGGGGCGGCGCGCTGGTGGCCGCGCAGACGCACCTGCTGCGCGCGACGAACAGGCAGGGTACGGTGATAGGGATCGTGACGGCGCCGGCTGCGGCGGCGACGCCGGTGTCGCTGGCCCCGCCGACGATCCAGGGCTTCACGCTGCGCCACGACCGCGGCGGCGGGCGCTATCGCCTGGTGTGGGGGGTACGCGACGCGCGAACGGTCACGCTCGACGGCCGCGCCGTCCTCGCTCAGGGTCACTACGTCGCGCCCGTGCCCATCCGCGGCCACACGTACCGCCTCGTGGCCAACAGCGATGTGGGGCGGGTGGAGGCGCGGGTGGTTGTGGTCGTCTCCACTGTCGCGGCGACGCCTTCGACCCGTACCTACGTCGTGACGCCGACGCCGTGACGCCGCGCCCGGACCCAGGCGCGGCGATGACGGCCCTCACCTCCGCGTCCGCGTCCGCGTCCGCGTCCGCGTCCGCGTCGTCGCCGTCGCCATCGCCCGGAGCCCCGTATACGGAGCCGCTCCCGCGCTCCTATCTCCTTTCCTCCTGGCTCGGGGTCGCCTGGGGCGTCGCGCACGTCGCGCTGAAGGCGCCCACGCTCCACGAAGGGTCGATCGGGCTGCCCCTGACGCTCGCGTGGGTCGTCGCGCTCGTGGCGGCGCGGCCGGCGGACACCGCGCGCGCCACGTACGTTGCAGACGCTCCCCGTGGCCGCGGCGCTGGGCATCGTGGGCTGCTACTGGCTCGCCGCCATGCACGTGGGCATCGAGGTTCCCGGCACGTTCTACTACTGGGACCAGGTCGCGGGGGCGCCGCGCCTCCTCTGGAACATGGCCTACGCCGCCTTGATGTGCGTCGGGATCGTCCTGGGCCTCGCCAACGTCTGGACAGTCCGCGCGGCCCTCCGGCGCGCGCGCATCGCGCCGGTCCGGTTTGGCGCGGCCGTGGGCCTCCTCCTGCTCGCGGCCGGCGCCCTGTCGCTCGCCCTGGACGCGCGCGCCGGGACCGTGGACTCGCCCGACAGATGGCTCGAGGTCGTCGCCTTCGCCCTCATCCCGGCGGCGCTCCTCGCCCTTCCGATCCGGGGTCGCCGGGCCTGATGTTGTCCCCGAGCGTAGCGGCGGCGGGGGTCTACGCTCGCCCTCTCTGTTGCGCGTGGGCCCGGATGGCAAACCACGGGCGCTACGGCGCAAAGAAATCGTTGGTGTAGGGGGCGTATTGCATGCGCCCGGCTCTCGCGGCGTGGGCGTATGCAATACGCCCCTACACACAATCTCACCCGACTGCAGTTGGCGCTTGTTTGCCAACAGGGGTTCCGCTTGCGGGAAAGCAGTCGCAGGTTTACGGCTTACGGCCTGCGCGTCTCAGTAGGCGTAGCAACAGCTTTGTTGCTACACTATAGGCATATTGGCATGCTATAGCGCAATGAGAGGGCCGGGTCGATGACGTTCTTGCTCCCACCCCGCCGCTGCTACACGTGCGGGACAGCGTTCCCCGACAGACATCAGGCGTCGTGCAACTTGTGCCCCATGGGCCTGACCGTGCTCGATTCTTTCCGCTTCTGGCGGCGTTGGCGGCGCGCACAGCGCCGCTCGGCGCAACAGGGCGCCGCGGCCTCCGCGGATAACGCAGCCCTGTCGTCCCCCGTCCAGTCTATCGAGCGTCGTCCCTCCGTGCTATTGAATAGGCGCGTGGACGACAGCCGCGTCGCGCGGGAGGCGCCCGATCGCGCGGGCTCATGGTCAGAAACGGCCTGACGCGAGCCTGGGTGTGAGAAGCGTGGGGGTAAGCGTGGGGGATGTGGTCGTCCTTACTCCCTCGGCTAGAACGCTCCGCGGCCGCGCAGGGCAGCGGGGATCGTCGCCAAGAGCAGGGCGAGATCGCGCCAGAGGCTATAGTCGCGCACGTACTCGGCGTCGAGCAACGAACGCTCCTCCATGGTCAACTCGCCCCGCCCGTGCACCTGCGCCATCCTGGTGATGCCCGGCTTGAGCGTGAGCACGCTCACCCAGCGCCCCCCGTAGTGGCGTCGATCGCGCGGCGCGATCTTGTACGGCCCGACCAGGCTCATTTGGCCGCGCAGCACGTTCAGGAGCTGTGGCAGCTCGTCCAGGCTGCTGCGGCGGAGCGTTCGGCCCAGGGGCGTGAGATGGGGATTGTCGCGTACGGGCAGCCCTTTCTGGCGGCGCAGAGCGACCGGCGTCGGCTCGTCCGCGCCGTCCGCGTGGCGGGGCGTGGTCCTGAACTTGAGGGCCCCGAAGGGAGCGCCGCCGAGACCGAGCGTGGGGTGGCGCTCGAACACACCGCCGAACGCGTGGCGGACCACGGCGGCGAGGGCGACGAGCAGCGGGGCGAGCGCCACCAGCAGCAGGGCCGCGACGAGTCGATCCAGGATGCCCTTGACGAGGCGCTCGCCGGACCCCAGCCGCGTCTTGCTCACCGCTACCAGGGGCATGCCGGGCAGCGTCTCCACGCTGGCTGCCGTGTTGAGCACCGTGAACACGTCGGGCGACACGACCACCTGGGCCAGCGTGCCAACCGTGGCCTCGACCACCGTGAGCATCTGGGCGTGGCCGCTCGCGCGCGCCGAGACGAGCACCACGTCGATCGCGTGCCGCTCGATCAGCTCGTGCAGCTCCCCCATGCCTCCCAGCACGGCCTTGCCTCCCTGCAACGGCGCGCCAACCGGCAGCGCGTCGTCGATGAAGCCCGCCACCTGCAGGCCGAGGCGGCGCTGGCGGCGAAGCACCCACTCGATCGCCCGGCCCTCGTCGTGCGTGCCCACCACCAGGGCGCGCCGGCCGATTAGCCCGGCGGCGGCGAGTTGGCCGACCGCCCAGCCGGCGAGCAATCGCCCGCCCGCCACCAGGAGCAAGGTCAGCACCTAGGCGGAGAGCAGCCAGCCGCGCGAGAGCACCGCCGCGCGGTCGAACAGGTAGGTGGCCATGAGCAGAACGAGCAGCGCGAACGTGACGCCCTGCACGACGGCGCGGTAGTGCGGCGGGGCAAGGCTGACCGCCGTGCGCCGGTAGGCGCCGGCGCCGCCGAGGCACACCACGAGCAGCGGTAGGTAGAGCCAGAACGCGGCCGTGTAGAGGTGCTGGTGGAAAGATACGGGCGTCAGGCGCGGGTCGACCACCGAGGCCAGCCGGTAGCGCAGCAAGAGGGCCAGCAGGTAGGCGATGGCCCCGGCGGCGGCGTCGCCGAGCGGCCGCAGGGTCGCGCCGTAGAGCGTCCGATGCTCCCGCCACGGCGCTTGCCGCTCGGCGCGCTCGGGCGAGCCGCTCACTGGAATGGCGCGCGGCTCGCCCACCTCTCGCTCACGCGCGAGCATGCGGCCCACCCACCTCCGCCACCCCGCCGGCGCGCGCTGGGGTAGCCTCGTCGCCGTCGCTATCCTCGTCGTCCGGCCCCTGCCCCGTGGTCCCCGTGGTCCCCGTGGTCCCCGTGGTCCCCGTGGTCCCCGTGGTCCCCGGCGACGACCGTATGCGCGCCGCGCGGCTCCAGCCTGAAGGACATATGCCGCAGGCCCAGCGGCTCCAGTGCCGCGCGCACACCCCGCTGCGCCGCGGGCGGGACCAGCAGCAGCAGGAAGCCGCCGCCGCCGGCTCCCGTGATCTTGCCGCCGAGCGCCCCCGCCGCGAGCGCCGCGTCGTAGGCCTCGTCGATGGCGGACGTGCTGATGCCGCTGCTCACTTGGCGCTTGAGCCCCCAGGCCTCGTGCAGTAAGGCGCCCACGCGGGTGTAGTCGCCCGCCTCCAGCGCCCGGCGCATCGGCACGACCGCCTCCTTGATGGCGTGCAGCGACTCAATCGTGCGCGCCTCACCCGTGACCGTACGCGTACGCTGCTCCCGTAGGATGCTGCCGGCCTGCCGCGTCCCCCCCGTGAAGTAGAGGGCCAGGTGACGCTCCAGACCCGCCTGCGCCTCAGGCGCCAGGGCTACCGGCTCGACGGTCACGCCGTCCTTACCGAAAGAGAAGACGTTGACGCCGCCGTGGGCCGCGGCGTACTGGTCCTGCTTGCCGATGGGCTGGCCCAGGCGCACGATCTCGACGTCCGCGGCCAACTCGGCCACCTCCGCCGGTGTCAGGACGCGCCGCTGGTAGGCGGCGATCGCCGTAATGAGGGCGATGGCGGCCGTGCTCGACGAGCCGAGGCCCGTGCCCGGCGGAACCTCCGAGGAAAGCGAGATGGTGACGCCGCGCTCCAGCGCCATGGCCTGCACCACCGCTTGCGGCAGGGCCAGGTTGCCGCTCGGGCTCTCCGGTCCGGCGTTCCCCGTGTGCGTCGCGCGGTAGTCCGACGACGTGATGTTGACCTGCTCGTAGTCGCCGGGCGCGAGCAGGGCGTAGACCGAGCGGCTGATCGTCGTGCTCAACACGGCCCCACCGTGCTGCTCGTAGTAGGCGGGCAGGTCGGTGCCGCCGCCCGCGAAGCTGATGCGCAGGGGCGCGCGGGCGATGATCAGCGCGGAGTCAAACGAACTGGACACTGTTGACGGCCAGGCGCATGGTGGAGACAAGGGACGGGCGCCCGATGCGGCGGGCGCGATCGTGCGCGATGAAGCGCGCGGCGTGCGAGAGGTCGCGCGCCACGTAATAGCCGCTGTAGGCCTGCGCCTGCTGGCGCAGCAGCTGCGTCAGCCCCCGCCCCGAGCGCACCAGCACGGTCGTGCACCCGGCGGCCTGGCCGGCGGCGACGTCGGTCAGAGCGTCGCCTACGTAGTAGCTCGCGGCAAGGTCGATGTTGTGCTCGCCCGCGGCGCGGTGGAACATGCCGGGCGCGGGCTTGCGGCAGTCGCACCGATCCTGCGCATTGTGCGGGCAGACGTAGACCTGGGTAATCCTGCCGCCGTGGCGAGACACCAAATTGCGCATGCGCGCGTGCAGCGCGTCGAGCTCGGCAACCGTGATCTCGCCCCGGCCGACGATGCCCTGGTTCGTCACGATCACGACGGGCAGGCCGAGCGCCGCGAGCATGCGCAGCCCCGTCAGCGCGCCGGGGACAGGGGCAAAGTCGTCCCACGCGGTCACATGGTCGGCGCGGTTCTCGTTGATGACCCCGTCGCGGTCGAGGAAGATTGCCGGTGTCATAGTCATACCATACGTCCTTCGAGCCGTGTTGACCAATAGCCCACATAGCCCACTGAGAGGATGAGGATCAGGCGACGGCGTCCACGCGCGCGCACAGGGCGGCGCGGATGGCGCTCGTGACGGCGTGGTTGACGACGAGGTGCAGGTCCTCGATGATCTCCATAGAGTCGCTCGGCGCTATCAGCGCGAGGTCGACGGCCGAGGCCAGCGCGCCGCCGCCCATGCCTGTGAGCCCGACCGTGCGCGCGCCGGACGCCGCGGCCACGGCGACGGCGTTGAGGACGTTAGGCGAATTGCCGCTGCCGCTGATGGCGATTGCCAGGTCCCGCGCCCCGACCGGCGCCTGCCGCAACTGCTCGGCGAAGATGGCCTCGTAGCCGAGATCGTTGGCTAGCGCCGAGATGAGCGCCGTGTTGTCGGTCAGAGCGTGGACGCGCAGAGGCGGCACGCCCTCGGCGTCCGCGGCGCAGGTATTCTTGGCCAGGTCGCAGGCCATGTGCGACGCAGTGGCGGCGCTGCCGCCGTTGCCGAAGACGTAGATGCGGCCACCGCGATCGTGGGCGGCGAGGATCTCGCGCGCGATGGACCGTACGCCCTCCAGCGAGAGTCGATCGAGCGCGCGCGCCAGCGCGGCCCGGTAGTCGCGCACCACCTCGCCCAGCATCACATCGATCATTATCCGTATCCCTCCAACAATCTATCGATGCTCCGTGGCAATATCCCGCGGCATCGCGGATCTTTGCCATGCCGGCGCACGGTCGATCGGTTGCGCCATAGCTCCCATATACAACCAGCATAACAGCGCGGGGTTAGTACTACAACGTTAGGTGGTCAAGATGAATCGAGGAGGCGACGGAGGACGCGTTTGCGATGGGAGCGGTAGGCGTTGTGGTTCTGGCGCTGGGTGGCGTGCAGCAGGGCCAGCGCTCGCTGCGG
>JAABUM010001787.1_pt1 | contig 30817 bp, 24 predicted proteins | sample 5559161 | NCBI WGS metagenome assembly JAABUM01 (sample SAMN10711868, study PRJNA513369) | rock metagenome | isolation source: Antarctica rocks | place: Antarctica: Victoria Land, Siegfried Peak nord
CACACGCTCGGCGTCTACCTCAACTGCCTCCTGGGCCAGCCCCTGCTGGCCCTCAAACCTTTGGCGCTGATCTAGCACAATGGGGTATTTAGGTGTACCAGCCCGAGTCGGCGCAGTTGTGTGAGATCATTTCGCACGGCAGCGTCCGAGGGAGGATGCTCTAGCTGCTGCATAATGTAGCGGAGTGGGGCCATCTCCTGATGTGCGAGGATCAGCAGAATCTCGCGTTGGCGCAATGTTAGATCCATACCGACACGATGCGGCGCAATATAGTCATTCGGGAAGAAGCGCACGCCGACCGCCCCCGCTTGTTCGATGAATTCGGGGGCCGGTTGTCCGGCGGCTACGCATAACTCGACGATTTTCTGCGTGCCACGTCCCCACCGCTCGACAAGGCCACGCTTGTAGAAGACATCCGCGATCAGCGGATTGCGCGGACGTGACTGGTGATCGTGCTTTAATTCCTCGATATGAAGGCCGAAAGGAAGCGTCCCGGTGCTCCAAATTTCCAATCGGTCATCGTAGATCGCCAAACTGACGGCACCACCGGCTTGCGCGTAATCGCGATGGCAGATTGCATTCACCAGTGCTTCACGAAGTGCAACAAGCGGAAAGAGCGGTTCGTCGGCGCGCTCGAAGATACCGGGCTCGATCCGCCCCGCCACCGGTAAATGCCGCCGCAGAAAGAGCAGCGCTTCCTCGAGGAGCTGTCCGCCATGCCCTTGAATCTGGCGGTTATCTAAGAACTCGTTCTTATCTTTCCCCTTGAATCGCGCCATTCGTAGCTGACACTGGGGATAATGCGGCAAAAAGTTCTTGCCGAATAGGACGAGCGCCGCATTGAGGATTCGTCCGTCGGCGCGCAAGCCCAAGCGATCTAAGATATCGCCGATGTCGCGTCCCGTCGCCTCTGGCAGACGTCCGGCTTGTATGCCCAGCCGGACAGTTCGCAAAATTTCTTCCTCATCCAGAACAGCCACGTCCTGCTCCAAACTGGCTGCATTTTCCCATCGAGTTCGACTGTGCATCCGTTGTAATAGGAGTTGCTGATAGCGCTCCTGTGGCATGATGGAAGTCGTTGTACCTATTCGTTGATACGCTCTTCCATCGGCGGTAAAAGGCATCAGATCGACCAGTGAGTGGACGCTAAGGATAATAATTTGGCGTCCGGTATCCGGTATGTCGACGTAGTCACAGGCGATCGGCACCGCTGGCTCGATTTTCCTGAGCGCGTTTGCTATCTCTTGCTGTGTTCCATCGCTGACATGCTGCCCAACGAGTTTTCCCGATGGCTTCACTCCGATGAAGACTTTCCCTCCATCCGATGAAGACTTTCCCTCCATCCGATGAAGACTTTCCCTCCATCGGTATTCAGAAAAGCGCATGTTGTTTCAACTGCTTTGCGTATTTCTGCTGTCGTTTCCTTATACTCTTTCGTCTCTGATTCGCCACCTTGCACGAAGCGCTGAACATCTGCAAGCTGCATTTTGGCCTCGACGTTGCTGATACACCCGATACGAGCTATTCGGCACATCACCCCATTGTAGAGGACGCACCCCCGGTACGCACAGCGGTGCCAACTCCGATACCCAACCGCGTGTCAGCCAGCGGAGAAGACCCAGCGGCCCCGCCCCGCCGCCTTCGCGCGGTACATCGCCGCGTCCGCCGCCGCCAGCAGCGCCTGGGACTCGTTCGGGCCGCCGCCCCTATGGGCGATGCCGATGCTGGCCGATACCTGCCCCTCCGTCCCCCCCAGGAAGATCGGACGCTCCACCGTGGCGATGATCCGCCCCGCCAGCGCGGCCAGCGCGGGCTCGGGGGGGCTGTCCTCCAGCAGGATCGTGAACTCGTCCCCGCCCAGCCGCGCCACCGTGTCCCCCGCGCGCACACACTCGCGCAGCCGCCCCCCGATCGTCAGCAGCAGCAGATCGCCCGCCGCGTGCCCCAACCGATCGTTGATCCCTTTGAAACCATCGAGATCGAGGAAGAAGAGGGCCACCGCTTCGCCGCGCCGCGCCGCGCGCGCCAGCGCCTCGTCCAGCCGTTCCAGGAAGTGCGCCCGATTCGGCAGCCCCGTCAGCGTGTCGTGGTGCGACTCGTGCAGCAGGCGCCCTTCGAGCGCCCGCTGAGCGGTGATGTCCCGGAAGATACCGCGCAGCAGCGGCGGTTCCCCCGGCTCGACGACGCGGTCCATATAACCGGAGACGACGATCGCGCGGCCATCGCGCGCCAGCAGCGATGTCTCGAGCGGGCCACCCCCGGCCCCCTGCAACAGCCGCGCGAACCCGGCCAATACTTCCTCGGACTTGTCCAGGGGGAAGAATTTGCGCACATGCAGGGTGGCGATCTCCGCCGCGCTGTAGCCGAACGTGGCGCAGAAGGCGCGATTGACGTACACGAACCGCCCCGTCGCGTCGATGCTCATGATCAGGTCATTGGCACTATCCAGGAAATCTTGCAGGCGCGCCTCGCTCGCGCGCAACGCATCCTCCGCCCCCTTCCGCGCGGTGATGTCCGCGAACGAGCTCACGACCGCGTGGTGCCGCGCCTCGCCGGGGTGTCGCAACGGCGTGGCGTTGATCGCGATCCAGGTCAGCGAGCCATCCGGCTTATAGATCCCCATGATCACGCCGTGCTGCGGCTGGCCGGTGGTGAGGGCGCGCATGGGGGGATGCTCCTCGCCCGGATAGGGACTGCCGTCCTCGCGGATCGCCCGCCAGCGCGGATCGGACGAGGTCCACCCGGCCAGTTGCGCCGCGCTCAGCCCCAGGATTCGCTCGGCGGCGGGGTTGCAGGCGGTGATCCGCCCGTCGGCCTCCTGCCGCACGATCCCCTCGCCCAAGACATCCAGGGTCGCGCGCTGGCGGGCCTCGCTCTCCGCCAGCGCAGCGGCCAACTCCCGGCGCACGGTGATATCCTCCGCGCGCCCCTCGACGGCCAGCGGCCGCCCGGCGGCGTCCCGCACGAGGCGGGCGTTGACGGATACCCAGACGGTGGAGCCGTCGCGCCGCCGCGCCGCGATCTCGTGCCCGTTCAGCGCCCCTTCCCGCAGGAGGAACGCCAGCGCCACCTCTCGTTGGACCGGGTCGGTGTAGAGCTGCGCCCCCAGGTCGGTCACCTCGGTCAGCAAGGCGGCGGGGGAGTCGTACCCCAGGATGCGCGCCAGCGCCGGATTCGCCATGATCTGCGCGCCATCGAACGCGGAGCGGAAAATCCCTTCGAGCGCGCCGTCGAACAGGCTCCGGTAGGCTTGCTCCGCCTCGTGCTGCGCCGTGATGTCGATCGCCAGGCTTAAGATCCCCGCGATGGCACCATCCGCATCGCGCAGGGGGGTATACTGTGCGTCGTAGGTGCGGCCCCCGATGTCGAGCGGCAGCCGCACCGTCTCCCCGGCCTGCGCCCGCGCGATGATCGCCAGGACGTCGGGCCGGTCGTGGTAATAGTCCGCGATGTTGCGGCCCACCGCCTCCCCCGGTGCGCGCCCGAGCGTCGCCAGCGCCCCCCCTTCGCTCAGCGTGAAGACCCCCTCGGGATCGAGCGCGAAGAGGAGCGCCGGGAAATTGGCGACAACCGTGCGGAGCGCCTCGAACGACGACAGGACAACGGACATCGCGGTTCCTCACTCTGGCTGACGAGACGCTGGATGACGAGACGGTTGCCGAGCGCGCTTCCCGGCCGTGCGGGGAGCCACCGGACCAGGCGCGGCACGCGCACAGGCATATCCGCGTCGAGCATAGCGCCGACGCGCGCGAATGGCTATACGTAATCCCCTATGCCGCCGGAAGTCGGGACTAATGGGGGGGCGTCGCCTCGGAGGGGAGCCGCGCGGCGCGCTCCCGCACGATCGCGCCGCGCGGCACCCCCCAAAGGGCGCGCACACCGAAGGCCCAGGCGAGCGACGCGCCCCACCCCGCCAGGATGTCCGAGGGGTAGTGGACCCCCAGGTAGAGCCGCGAGAGGCCGACGCCGAGCACGAAGAGGGTTCCGACGGCGAGGAGCGGCCAGCGCCAGCGCCCCCGCCAGGTCAGGCAGACCAGCGCCGTCACCAGCGCCGCCGAACCCATCGCGTGGCCGCTCGGGAAGCTGTAATCCCCCTCCGGCGCGAGGGAGAGCCAGAGGGCGGGGCGCTCCCGCTGGAAGACCACTTTCCCCAACACGTTGAGTAACGCCGAGCCGCCGACGACCGTGAGGAAGAAGGTCGCCTCGTGATAGTGCCGTCGCAGACAGAGGCCGAGGAACAGGAGCGCGGCCACCGCGATCATCGGTAGCGGCACCCCCACCAGGCTCAGCACCAGCGCGACCCGGTCGAGGGCCGGAGTAGCCAGCCCGTACAACCACCGCAAGATCGGCAGATCGAACGGTAAACCCTCCCCTTCCCGGACATCTTCGGCCAGGCCGCCGAAGAGGAGCAGCGGCAGCCCGATCCCGCAGAAGAGGCCGAGCAACGCCCAGCGGCGCGCGAACAGGGCGGCGAAGAAACGGTCGGCCATCGGCGGATCCCCTTCTCATGGCGACGAACGACAAAGAGGAGGCGCATAACGCAATATCGGGGCCGGGGCACGGGGGCATGACGACCGACGGCTGACGACGAACGCCGCAGGGGGACGATCACCGCCGAGCCGCAGGGACACAGGACGACGAAAAGACCACAGGACGGAGGGACAGAACAAGAACAGTGTGGTGGTCCGGTGCCCGCCGGGGGCGGTACCCCTGGCCGAGCGCGCTCATCCCGGCAACCACGCCTGCCACGCCACACCCTTCTGTCACCCGTACCGTGCCGCGATGATCCCGAGTCGGACCTCGGGACCTCGGGGCCGCAGCCTTCGGCACGGCCCGCGCGCATTCGCGGCGCGGCACGCCACCAGGGTCGCCGCCAGGGCGGACACCGCGCCATCGACGCGCTGCTCCTCGCCCTACTTACTCGGCGAGGAAGTCCCAGGCGGCGGCGCTGGCCGCTTCGGCGTCGAGCGCCTGCCCGCCCGGCAGCACGCCGTCCGCCGCGTCGCCCAGCGCGGCGCGCGCGGCGGCGAGCACGCGGTCGACTTCGCGCGCCAGCATGGCAGGGCGGGCGCGGTCGGGGATGGGGGAGATGCACGCCGCCGCCCCGGCCAGCCGCAGGGCGTCCGCGTGCCGCCCGGTGGCGCCCGCCAGCAGGGCGCAGTAGCGGAGGTGCGTCGCGGCCGGCTGCTCCTGGCCGTGCTGGCTCATCAGCGCCAGCGCGGCGCGGAGCCAACGCCGCGCCGCGTCGTGCCCCCCCGCGCGCAGGGCGAGGAGGCCGCGCAGCCCCAGCGCCTGGCAGCGGACCAGGATGTGGTCGCACGCCTCCGCCAGGGCACCGCACCGGTCGAGCCACGCCGCCGCCGCGCGGTCGTCGTCGCGTTCGAGCGCGACGAGGCAACACTCGCGATACACATCGCAGAGCTGCAACTGATCGCCGGTCGCGGCGAACGCGGCCTCGCTCTCCGCCAGGGCCGCCTGCGCCCCGCGCGGGTCCCCCTCCAGCCGGAGCAGCACCGCCAGGGAGAGGAGCGAGACGCCGCGCTCGCGCCGCGCGTCCGGCGCGTGGCGAAGCGCCAGCCCCGCCAGATAGGCCGCGCGGGCGGCAGCGTACGCCCCCGTATCGAGGTGGGCGTGGCCGAGCATCGTCAGCCCCCCCGCGACGATCGCCGGGTCGCTCGGCGGGGCGAGGGCGAGGCAGCGCTCGGCCATCAGCCGCGCCGCGTGGGGATCGGCGTGCCGGTAGGCCAGCAGCGCGGCGGCGAAGTAGGCGTGCGCCAGCAGGCCAGCCGGGGCCGCCCCGCCCGCCGCGACGAGGGCGAAGAAGCGGTCGAACCACGCCCGCCCCTCGCGCAGCTTCCCGGCCTGGAGCCAATCGCGGCAGCACTCCTTGCAGAGTTGCAGCCCGCCGGTCGCATCGCCGCGCGCCGCCAGCCAGCCGAGCGCCGCGCGCACGTTGTCCCCCTCGCCGCGCAGGAGCGCCTGCCGCCGCGCGCGACCGGCCCCCGTCCACGCCTCGTAGCTCCCGGCAATCAGCGCCAGCATGTGGGCCGCGTGGCGGTCGCGCGCGGCCTCTTCCTCGCCGTGCGCGCGCAGCTGCGCCAGGGCGTAGGCGCGGATCGTCTCCAACAGCCCCAGGCGCGGCTCCTCCTCCTCCTCCGTCGCCACCGTGGCCGGGTCGAGGCGCTGGAGGAGGTGGTGCCGCACCAGGCTCTCCAACCCCGCGAGAAGATCATCCTCCGTGGCGGTGGGGACGAGCGCCGCCGCCAGCCCGAGGCCCGCCCCCCCCTCGCAGACGGCCAGCGCCCGCAGCAGCGCCCGCTCCGCCGGGGTCAGCAGGTCGTAGCTCCAACCGATCGTGCTGATGAGGGTCTGCTGCCGGGCCGGGCGGTCGGGCGCGGCGTCGGCCAGGAGATCCAGGCGATCGCCGAGCCGCGCGAGCAACGCCGCCGGGCTCAGTACCCGCAGGCGCGCCCCCGCCAGTTCGAGCGCCAGCGGCAGGCCATCGAGGCGGCGGCAGAGGGCCGCGATGGTGGCGGCGTTCGCGGGGGTGACCGCGAAACCGGGGGCGCTCGCCGCCGCGCCGCGCACGAAGAGGGTGACCGACGCCGCGCGCGCGATGGCGTCCGGCGCGGCGTCGGGGCGCGGGAGGGCGAGCGGCGCGGCGTGGTACTCCCGCTCGCCGCGCAACCCGAGCGCCGCCCGGCTCGTCACCAGCACGGTCAACCGGGGGCAGGCATCCAGGAGCGCGGCGAGCGCCCCGGCGGCGGGGAGGAGGTGCTCGAAGTTATCGAGGCAGAGGAAGAACGCCCGCCCGCGCAAGGCCCCGGCCAGGCGTTCCAGCGCGCCCCGCCCCCGGCCCTCGCGGACCCCCAGCGCCCCCGCGATCGTCGGCAGGAGGTGGGCCGGCTCGGCGAGGGGGGCCAGCGGTACGAAAGGGACCCCGTCCGCGTACTCCGGGGCCAGCGCGGCGGCGACGGCCAGCGCGAGGCGGGTCTTGCCGACCCCGCCCGGCCCGGTGATCGTCAGCAGTCGCGTCTCCTCGCCGCGCAGCGCCGCGACGAGCGCCGCGACATCGCCCGCCCGCCCGATCAGCGGCGTGGCGGGGCGCGGGGGCGGCGGGCCCAGCAAGGGCGGGCGCGGGGCGTGGGGCGCGGCGGGGTGCGACGGGGCCGCCGCCGCCTCGAAGCGCCTTCGCGCGGCGGCGTCGAGGTCGAGCGCGTCCATCAATAGGTGCAGCGTCGCCGCCTGCGGGCGCGTCTTCAGCCCGCGCTCCAGGTCGCTGATCGTGCGCGGGCTCAGCGTGGCCCGCTCCGCCAACGCCTCCTGTGTCAGTTCGGCGGCGGCGCGGGCCTGCCGCAGGAGCGCGCCGAACGGCGGCGGGTGCAACGCCGTCGGCGGGGGGGCGCTCCCCGGCGCGGGGGCCGGTCTCGGCTTCTGCCGTCGAGCATACATGGCGGGTGCTCCTGGCGCGTGGCGACGGCGGTGGCGGAGTCGTGGGGCGTGGGTCGTGAGAAAAGAGGCGGCAGGCGGCGGGGGCCGGTCGGCGATGAGCGCCAGCGGGTGCGGCCACCGCCCCCCCCCCCCAGCCACCCCCGCCCCCCCCCCCCACCCGGGGGGCCCCCGCCCCCGCCACCCTACAGCGTCGCTCCTCCCCCGCAGCCCCGCGCTTTTCCGTCCCGTTCTTGCTCCCGTTCTCTGCGTCTCTGCGGTATCGTCCCTGCGTCCGTGGCGGCGCGGCCTGCGACGAAATACGCCGTGCGCGCCACGGTCACTGGTTAAACGATCCTCGCCGCATAAAGCTCCCGGAAGCAGTGGTGCGGCGGTGACGGACGAACGGGCACGTCACTGCTTAAACGATCCTCGCCGCATACATCTCTGTGCCGGAGTATAGCGCGCGCCGCCCGCTTCGATGTCGTGCCGGGGCGGGGCGATGCCGACGCGCGGTAGATCGCCACCGGTCCGGCACCGCCGACCGTGCCGCGCGGCCCTGCCCCGCGCTACGCCCCCGGCCCGAGGTCCTTCCGCATCCGGGCATTGCGGAGCGTGACACCGCGCACCTCGACCTCCCGCTCTTCCTCGATCGCGAAGCCCCGGTGCGCGAAGAATGGCTGCGCGGCGAGGCTGACCGCCGCGTGGAGCACGGTCAGGCCGCGCGCGGCGGCGACCTCGTGGATCCTCCGCATCAGCGCGGAGCCGACCCCGCGCCCCCCCGCCTCCGCCGCGACGAAGAAATGGTCGATGTAGCCATCGTCCTGCACGTCCGCGTAGCCGACGATCCGCCCTTCCTCCTCGGCCACGAACGGCGCGAGCCCCCGCATCCGTCGCGCCCACGCCTCGGCGTCGTAGTCGGCGGGTGCCCAGGCGTCGCATTGCTCCGGGGTGTAGTAGGCCGACGCCGTCCCGTGAATCGCCGACGCGAAGACCGCCCGCAAGGCGGGCGCATCGCCCTCGCGAAACCCTCGGATCGCCACGCGCCCCCTCCTTTTCCTCACCCGCCGCCCGTGCCGCGCGAGCGACGCGAGGACGAGTATACCCCCCGCCCGGTGAACGCTGGCAGGTGGCCCCTTGGATGAAGCGCGCGTCGCCCTGGTCCCCGACGGCGACGGCCAGGGCTTCCGCGCCTGCTCACTCCGCGCCCCCCCGCGCCGTGAATGCCGTCGGTGGCTTCCGCGCCGCGATCGTGGCTACAAGGGTCAGCCATCGGCGGGGCGGGACGGCCCCGGCCCCCTGCATCCGTTGACCGCAGCTTCTCGCTTCACCGACACGGTAGCCGTGGCATGCGAACGCTGCGACGGCACAGGCACCGCTCGCCACACAACGTATTGTTTTCCGGCCCCATAGCAGCCACGCTCGCGGTGCTACCGCCGGTGCGACGGCCCGTGCCAGCCCTTCGCATCGGCGTGCCGCTGGGGGGAACGACGGTCGCGGCGCATCATCGACGCGGGAACCACAGTGGCACCCTGGCCCGCCCCGGTGCGGGCATTACCAAAGTTTGGTAGCCCCCGGCCCGCCCTGCGCCTGCTCACCCCAGCGCCAGCCGCCAGACCAACTCGCCATCGCGCTCCTCGCCGGTCGGGAGGAAGCCCGCCCGCGCGTAGAGGCGTTGCGCGGCGACGTTCGCGGGGTGGACGGTGAGCAGCGCCGTCCGCGCGGCGAAGGGCGGCGCGGCCAGGAGGGCCAGGAGGGCGCGCAACCCCGCCCCGCCGTGCCCGCGCCCCTGCGCCGCCCTGTCGATGAGGAAGTGGTAGAGCCAGCAGGCGGCCCCGGCCTCGTCGTGCGACACCGCGACGAAGCCGACCATCGTCGCGCCCGCATAGAGACCGTAGGGGTGCCAGCGAAAACCATCGGGGCGGACGAAGGCTTTGGCGAGGGCGATCGCGGCGACCGGCTGGCTGTCCGCGACGAACGGGAGCTGCGCGGGCGCGACCCGCAACGCCAGCGCCACCCGCCAATTGTCGCGCCCGATCGGGCGCGGCACGGTCGCCGCCGCGCCGCCCGGCCCGCGATTCCCGATCCCGATGACGTAGTCGCCCATCCTACACCCCCACGCCACGCGCCGTCTCGCGCCGATCGGGGTGCAATCACCTCCGTCGCCGCGCCCGGCTGGCTCCGACAGCGGCATCCTACCACGCGCGCCATGCTGGGACACCCGGAGCGCCCCGATGTCCACGCCCGATCGGTGTGAAGCGCGTGGACGGGCGAGCGGGGGGAGTGAACGAAGGAGGCGAACAAGGCGACGCAAGGCGACGTGGGCTGCGGAGGCGCGGAGACACAGCGCGGCAAATGCCGCGCGACGAATGCCGAACGAGGACGAAACAGGTCACATCGGGGCATGGGGGCGAAACGAAAGTGGCGAAATACGCCTGACAACGGCCGACGATGGCGGGATCGTGGGGGGCAAAATACCCGGCAGAGCCTGGCAGATCGGTGTCCGACCCCTGCGGGGTCACGCGCGATGTCCACGTCGGCGATGGTGTGAAGCGCGTGGACATTCCCCCGAACCGGTGTGTGCCGTCCACGCGCCCGATCGTGTGAAGCGCGTGGACAGCTCCGTATGTCCGCTCTGCCCGCGTACGTATGGGCGCGAGGCGATTCATGCGGCGGCGGCGCGATCGCCCATACTGTGGCTTTGTGTGCGGCGCGTGGACGGAATGTTTGTCGTGAAACCGGTATTCGGAGGCCGAATGTGCCCGTCCACGCCCGCCACACCTCGCCGCGCGGCACCCCGCACCGGCCGAGTTGCCGCGCAGCACCACCACAGGCCACCCCAGCCGCTATACGCGCCGCACCCTCCCGCCATGAATGTCCACGCACGCGCGGTGTGAAGCGCGTGGACGGACGAGTGGGCCGGTGAGTCGGTAGGGCCGGTGGGCGAGGAAGCAAGAGGTGCGGGGCTCTCAGGGACGAAGGGCTACAGGGCCGGGTATGCAGGGGAGGAGGGCGAAGGGAACGGAACAGGAGGCACGGAGGCACGGAGGACGAAGGGCGAGGGGCTATTGGGGGTTCCGGTCCGCGCAGGGCGGGGTGCTCCCAGGCCGGGTCTCGGGGCTTGCGTGGCCGGAGGCTCTTCAGTCGGGGCAGCCACGCCCCCTGAAGGGCCGCTATTGCCCTCCGGGGGGGCGACCACCCTCGGGGGTGCTTCGGTCCACCGGCCACACCGGCGAACGCGGACAGAATCTCGCGCCGGAGCGGCTCTCACCCCGACTCGACCACGCGCGGCCCCTCTCCTCATCGGCGCTGCTCACCGAGCACGCCGGGCACACCGTCGTCCTCTTCGCCGACTGACACAGACCGCCCCGTCGCACGATCCCGTCACGGCGGGCGGCAACAACTGCGGCCAGCGCGGTGGAAATCGGCGCGTCACACCCTCCCATCCGGTGTGGCCGATCGCGCCGCCGACCGGCAGCGGCAGCGCTGCGTCCATCGGCGTACCGCGCGCGTGCCGCCCGGTATCGGGGCGTATGCGCGGCCCCGCGCCGAAAGCCGCCGCGCGCGGTCGTCATCGGGATTGGCTAGGCGTCGCCCTGGTCGCTCCGTATGAGCTGGCCGAGGAGTCCGGCGATCGGCGTGGGCGACCCTACCTGTTGCGCCATCTCTTCGAAGAGGCCGAGGTCCTTCAGGCCGATCTCGTTCTGGGTGGTTGGCGCGATTTTCCTGGCGATCATCGTGCCATAGCTCCGATAGATCGGTGCGGGGAAGAGGGTCTGGGTCAGCATGTCGACGACGGCCTGCGGATCGACCCCGTTCTTCTCGGCCAGCGCCAGGGCTTCGCCCAGGGAGCGTGTCGCCGAACCGATCAGGAAATTGCCGACGATCTTAACCGTCGTCGCCGCGCCGACCTCCTCGCCGAAATCGAAGACCCCCTGCGCCCCCAGCGCCGTGAGGAGCGGTCGGATGCGCTCTTTGGCGTCTTGCGGACCCGCAACGGGGACCCAGAGCTGGCGGGCGACGGCGGCCTCGGGCCTGCCGAAGATCGGTGCCTCGACGTAGGTGCTGCCATGCTGCGCGTGCAGCGCCGCGAGTCGCTTCGATGTCTCGGGCGACACCGTGCTCATCGCGACATGGACCCCTCCCGGCCCCAGCCGTTCGAGGAACCCCGCGCTCGTGACGACGCTTTCCAGGGCCGCGCCGTCCCACAGCAGGGTCACGACGATCCCCCCGGTCGTCACCGCGTCAGCCGGTCGGGGTGCCAGCCGCGCCCCCCTCGCCACCAGCGCCACCGCCTTGCTGGCGGTGCGGTTGTAGACCGCGAGGTCATACCCGGCATCGAGGAGATTGGTGGCGACGGGGAGGCCCAGGTTGCCGAGTCCGATGAATCCGATGACGTCGCTCATCGTCGATCGCTCCTTTCGCGCGCGTATCAATCGTCGCGAGCGAGTATACGCCGCAGTTGACGTTGACGCAAACGTCACGTTTAGCGAAGGGCGAGGCGTCTTGGGGCGTTGGACTCGTCTCGGCAAGGCCCGGCTAGCGCCGCACGGACAGCACAGCGCCGAGCGACCGCTGCGGGGTTGTGGGGGCGTGCCGGACCGCCCACGCTGCGAGGTGGTCGTTGCTACCGCCGCAGCGCCTTCGCGGTGCGCTCGATCTGCTTGACGTGGGTCCGCTCATGGCGGGCAAGCCACCGCGCATAGAACAACACGGTCCGTTCGAGGGGCTTACCCGCCCCCGTAACAGTCGCCGCACGCGACCAGCCTGCGGGCGGTAATGGTGCCAGGACCGCCAGGAGCGCGGTGCGCTGCGTCGCGAAAGCGTGGAACGAGGGCTGGAATTCCTGTTTCCGATAGTCCGTTTCTTCGATCCAGGTCCTGGGATCGACCGCCCGCAGGGTCGGCCTGTCCTCGCTGAGCATCCTCGCGATGCAGTTGCCCCACATGTCGGCACACGCGCGTAGATGGGCGAGCACGTCATTGGCGGACCACGCATCGGGCGCGGGGGCGGCGCGCAATTGCGTCGGCAGCAGGTCGGCGGTCAGCGCGGCGATGCGCTGCGGCGCGGCGACCAGGATGGTCAGCACCTGCTCGCTGATGAGTGCTGTACTGGGCACGCGAGTCTCCTATTGCACAGACCGGGCGCTACGAGCGCTGGCGCATCATGGGCCGAGCCGTCACGGAGATGGGCTGTCCCGCCGCTGCGACCGCGTGCCGCGCGCCGGAATGATACGCGAGGGGGAGTCGGCGGCGCGACTGCCGCGGAAACGCGGCCAACGAGGGCAGCAAAAGACCACGGTGAGACGCCGAGCGAACATCCTGGCGGGCAACGTCCGATGCGCCGGGACGGCGTGGAGGGCGGGGCTGGCCGTCGTCAAGCGCCACGGACCGGCACAAAACCTTACCGGCGTTCCGTCTCCGCGAACCAGCGCTCGAAGCGCTCGATATGGGCCTGCACGTCGGCGCGAAAACACTCCAGCGCCGCGATCTTCTGGTCCGCCTCGTCGCGATGTCGGCGCAGGATCGCCAGGACCTGTTGTTTCGGCTGGACGCCGCTCGGGTCGCTGAAATAGAGGTCGATCACCTCGCGGATCTCGTCCAGCCCGAGCCCGAGCCGCTTCAACTGATCGATTTTCCGCAGGCGGTCGAGCGTCTCCGCCGTGTAGTAGTGCTGCCCCTGGCCCTCGCGCGCGCCCGGCGGCAGCAGCCCGATGCTCTCGTAGTAGCGGATGGTGCGCGGCGTCACCTCGGCGCGTGCCGCCAGATCGCCGATGCGCATACGGTCGGTCATCGCCCACCCCCATGTCATGTCCGCGCCATACGGCCTCGTCGGGAGCCCGCGCGCCGCTATCGTCGAGAGCATAGCGCACAGGGCGCGTCGGCTCCATGTGGCACGACGACCGCATGGGTCGGCACCCCGCCGAACCACCGACACGATCGCCCGCGCCTGCGCGCGGCGTGGGCAGGCGTGCAGGGGTTGAAATACCCCTGAAGGGCACAATGCCCCGCCTGGGGGCACCGGCGGCACCGGCGAAGTTTCCCTCCGGGACCGGAGACGGGCAAGTCAGGCATGCCGCGCGGTGCTACGGGAGAGCATCCTTTACCGTATCCCAACAACGAATCTCCCGAGGCGACAGCGACGCTGGCGCAACTGTTCGTACACCACCTCGCCCCTTCGCCGCCCTCCGCGTCTCTGCCCCCTGCGGTGCCCCCCGTCCTTTCTCGTCTACTCGCCCACTTCGCCCACTTCGCCCACCTCGTCCACCCTCTCGATCGGTGTGACCGGCGTGGACGCCCGGTGTGATTGGCGTGGACGGGAAGCGTGATCGGCGTGGACAGCGCGCCCGTCCACGCCGATCACACGCGGACGCCGCGTCGTGCCACCGTGGCACTCTTCGCCGCCCTCGCCGGGTCCGATCTAGTACGGGGGCCGCGCGATCGAGCACCGCCCGGTGTCCACGCGCTTCACACGATCGGTCCCCGTGGACACCGGGCAGACGCGGGGCGGAATCGGCTTAAAAGTATGATCTGGAAGTGTATTAACAGATTATGCCGCAGACCTCCCCCCCGCCGCGCCGCCGATCAATAGTGATGCTGGGCGCGATGGGCGCGCGACACGGGAGTGAGGACGACGACATGGCATTGGCGCGGCGCGAGACGCTCGACCCGGCGCAACGGGGCGCGGCACCGGTCTCGGCGGAATCGAAGCGGCGCGTGCGGCTGGCCGACGGCCAGCGCAAGGGCTTCGAGACCGCCTGGAACGAGTACTTCGACTGTTACGCCACGACAACCTATCTCGAGACACCGTTGATCCGGTTGGAGGACATCGCCTACCACCTCTACCTGAAAAAGAACATCAATCCGACGAATCCCCGCTGGGAACTCCCCTCGTTCCGCCAGTTGAAGCGGATCCTGGGACTCAGCCAGGACAAGATCCAGGGGATCGAGGCACGACTCGGGGCGGCGGGGCTGCTGCTGAAGGAGTCGGGGGTCGGCAAGGGGCGCAAGGGGGAGAACGTTGCCAACGACTATCTCCTCTACGAGCCGCGCGCCCTCGCCGATTTCCTGGTCGATGTCGCGGGAGGACTCCTCGCGGCCAGCCTGAACGAGAAAGGGCGGCGGCGGCTGGCAGAACTGCGCGAGCGGTTTGGGGAAGTGGGGAGTGCAGGGAGTGCAGTATGCAGTACGCAGTACGCAGTACGAAATGATGATGCGATGAGCGAGAGCGACCGTGTAACGCCGGTCGAGTCGATGCGACAGGTGACCTCCTCTGAGCAGCCAACCCCCACGGACGAGCGTCCTTCGTCCTTCGTCCTTCGTACTTCACCCCTGGCTTCCCCCGTACCGGCGGGCGGTACACCCCCTTGCCCTATCCCTGTACCGCTCGCCGGTACGCCCCCTGTACCGACCACCGGTCCACAGGGCGTACGGCGCGGCGGTGCGGGGCGCGTAGCGAAAACCGGTACACACAACAGACCCGATCTAACAGACCTGATCCAACAGACGGAAGAACAACAACGCGAGGAGTCGCGAACGAACGCGGCTCGCCCTGCCGAAGCGGGGATGGTTGTTGTTGCGCCAGAAGGGGATCGGCTGGTGGCACGGGGGATCACGGCGAAGGTCGCGGCCCGCTTGCGGCGGACCATCTCCGCCGCGACGATCGACCGGCAGATCGCGATCTTCGACGCCCTCCGCGACGCCCACCCCGACGATCCGAAGCTGACCGCCGGGCGCTTGCGGCGGCAGATCGAGGAGGATTGGGCCGCGCCCGCCGGGCTCGTGACGGCGGCGGCGCGGGCGACGCAGGAGTCGGCGGCGACGGCGGGGGCCGCCGAGCGGGCGGCGCGGCAGGCGGCGCGGTCCCGCGAGGTGGCGGCGGCGAGCGAGGAGCGGCGGGCGACCCTGGCGGCGCTCGGCCTCTCCGGGGCCGACCAGGCGACGTGGACGCGGATCGTGCAGACCGTGCCCCCTTTGCCGACCCCGTTCCGGGATGCCCTCTTCCACGCCCCGCGCGGCGACGCGGCGGCGGCGATCATCTTCCGCGATCGGGCGGCATTGGAGCGCGCGACCGGCCCCGCCCACCTCCAGGCGCGGGCCAGGGTGGCGGCGCGGCTGACGAGCCTCTGCGGGCGACCGGGCGCGGCGGTCCACTACCTCCTCTACGACGACGTGCTGCGCCTCCTCGGCGATGGGGCGCAGGGGACGGCGCAAGGGATGTAGGTAAGTTAACCAGCAGGGATAACGATACAAGTCTGCAACCTGTTGTGATAAGGCAGTGGTGTTTTCGTTCAGTGGTGGGGCGATAAGATGAGTGGAACGTTTCTCGATGCGCTCGGTGAGGTTCTGAGTGATCCTATCGTAATCGACGATACACCGGCAGGCGTGCTCCGCGAAGCACGTGGGAACCTGTGGTCATTCACAGTCACGCAGCGGCAGGCGCGCGATCTATCCCCAGAAGCGGTTTGCCACTTCATCTTAGCCGTCGTTCGTGCCCGCAGCGAATACCTAGCATCGCGCTATAGTATGAGTCATCCGATGGAATGCTACTGTTGGTGTGGCGAACAGGCAGTGCAACTACGTTTGAGCCTCATTTCAGCGGTACACGGATGCCTCCCATTCACCGGGGCGACTGCTGTAATCACGGATCTAGCGCTCGTTGTCGCTCAGTTCATCGCTCTCACGAACCACGATGGCATTCCGATTTGTACTATAGACGATGCGATCGATACTCCCGTTGTGGAAGAGGCTGGACAACCCGTGCAAGTGTGGATATGCCGAATCCCGTTTCCCCCCGCCGTCAAGGAATGAAGCGCGGATGGTTGTCGTCCCCGCCAACGCCGCAGCATCACCACGCAAGCCCCTCTCCCAATTTGGGAGAAGGGTGGCGAGCCGGGTGCCCCTGGGCGCATGAGCCGGGGTGAGGGCCGCACCGGCGAGCGCAGCAACCTACAATGCCCACATCGCCTCTCACCCTCTCCTTAATAGGGAGAGGGGTGCCGCCCGCAGGCGGCGGGGTGAGGGCCGTCCCCAGCGTGCGCAATGAAGAAGAGTACGGGGCGCATGGATGCGTATACCATCTGGATCGAGGCCGAGGTCTGGGAGCCGGGATCGTGGGATCCCGCCGACGCCAACTCCGACGTGGCGGTCACCTTCGCCGACGGTTCGCGCTGGTTCGCGTCGGTCGTCACCTATCGGAACGTAGCCGGACGTGGCGGGGCGCGATGATGCCGATGGGGAGCGCTGAAGCGACGCGCCGATACGGGGTGGCCACCGACCGGTACGTTCAGGCGGGGGCAATGGACTTGCGGTCCCTGGCGGAGGGGCGGAAAATCGCCCGCCTTACACCCCTTGCACTATGGAGGTTGCATCGTGGCGAAGATGGTTGTCGGCGACGAGAACGGCACACCGATCGAACTCTATTACGAGGATCATGGGGTCGGGAAGCCGGTCGTGCTGATCCACGGCTGGCCGCTGAGCGGGCGCTCGTGGGAGAACCAGGTGCCCGCGCTGGTCGACGCCGGGTATCGCGTCATCACCTACGATCGGCGGGGGTTCGGATCGTCGTCGCAGCCGTGGGACGGCTACGACTACGACACCTTCGCCGCCGACCTGAATACCCTGCTGGAAAACCTCGACCTCCGCGACGCGACCCTCGTCGGCTTCTCGATGGGGGGCGGCGAGGTCGCGCGCTACATCGGCACCTACGGGACGGGACGGGTCGCGGGCGCGGTCTTCGCGGGGGCGGTGCCGCCGTACCTCTACAAGTCGGCGGACAACCCCGACGGCGGGCTGGACGACGCGACGATCGCGGGCTTCGAGGGCGGGGTCAAGGGCGACCGCCTCGCGTTCCTGGAAGAGTTCACCAAGAACTTCTTCACGCCGGGCGGGGCGAATCCCGTCAAGAGCATCCTGCCCGGCGGTGGCCCGGCGGTGAGCGAGCCGCAGCGCCTCTACGCGCGCGACATCGCCGCGTTCGCCTCGCCGAAGGGGACGCTGGACTGCATCGCCGCGTTCGGGCGCACCGACTTCCGCGCCGACCTGGCGAAGATCACCGTGCCGACGCTGGTCATCCACGGCGACTCCGACGCGATCGTGCCGTTCGAGGTCAGCGGCAAGCGCACGCACGCGGCGATTCCAGGGAGCACGCTGCATGTCATCAAGGGCGGGCCGCACGGGATGAACGCCTCGCACCCGCAGGAGTTCAACGCGGCGCTGCTCGGCTTCCTCAAGGGCTGAGCCGTAAGGGCTGAGCCGTGCCGGGCACGCAACCCCGTATGTCTCAGCCAAACGCGAGCGTGCCACCCCCGCGTCGCAAAGGCGGGGGTGGCACGTTGTGGTCATCAGGGCGCTGCACCGATAGTGGCGACGCTGCGGCGCGGCGGAGAACGGGAGAACGGCGCGCCGCCTCGACTGTCGCGCGGGCGTGACGGTGTTAGCCGACGCGCATGGGGCGGAGCGCGACGGCCCAGCGCACCAGCTCGTGCAGCATCGCGGTCGCGCTGCCGTTCAGGCTCTCGTTCCCCGGCATCCGCCGTTCCTCGTCGAAGTGCTGATTGAAGAAGGGGATCGCGACCGCCTCGGTGAGCGGCATCATCTTCAGCGCCGTGACAACCTGCTTGACCATCTGCGCCGCGCGGACGCCGCCGGAGATCCCGCCGTAGCTGACCAGCCCGACCGGCTTGTAGGCCCATTCCTGGAAGAGATAGTCGATCGCGTTCTTCAGCGGGGCCGTCATCCCGTAGTTGTACTCGGGCATCACGAAGACGAAGGCGTCCGCCGCGTCGACCTGCGCGCTCCACTCGTGCGTGTGCCGGTTGGTGTACTGCCGCAGGCGCGGGTGATTCGGCTCGTCCATCAGCGGGAGCTTCAGTTCGGCCAGATCGGCGACCGCGATCGCGAAGCCGCCGTGGGCCTCGGCCTGCGCGCGGAACCATTCGGCGATCGGCAGCCCGGCGCGCCCCGGACGGGTGCTGGCGATGACGATCAGGAGGCGTGGGCGATCCCCCGGGGCGATCGGTGCGGGCGTTGCCATCGGCGTTGTTTCCTCTCTGGTCGTCGCCGCGACGGTGGCGCACGCGACCGTACGATAAAGCACCCCTTGTCACTCAGGATTCCTGAGTGACAAGGATACGCATTGCACATCGGTTTGTCAAGGATTTCGTGGGTAACACCGGAAAGTTGTGTTACATTTCCTTTCTGCTACTGTGCGGATCGGAGAGCGCCCGATGAAAGAACACCCGAGTACCTGTTCCCGCTTCCATTATGCGATCGAGTTGGTGGGTCGGCGCTGGACCGGTGCGATCCTCCAGGCGCTTTTCCGTGGGCAGTCTCGCTACGGCGATATTCGCGCCACGATCCCGAATCTGAGCGACACCATGCTCACCCAGCGCCTCCGCGAACTCGAAGCGGAAGGGGTGGTCGCGCGGCGGGTGTTGGCGACCTCGCCGGTACGGGTGGAGTACCACCTCACCGCGAAGGGTCTGGCGCTCGCGCCGGTCATCGATGCGCTGATCGACTGGGCCGACAGCTGGATCGCCCCGCCCGCCGACCGGGCGAGCGACCGGGCAGACGCCGCGCAACAGGGCACCCCCCCGGCGGTGCCGGTGCACACCGCCGAGGGCGACTGACGGCCTGAACAGGGGCGCTGGCGTCCCGGCAGCGCCCCGCCCGGCAAGCAGCGATCGGGCCACCCTCGGGCCGAACGCGCCGGGGAGCACACCCGCGTGCTCCCCGGTCCGCGCCATCCTCGCTCGGTGCCTGTGCATTCGAGCGCCCGCCCCCGCCTCCGGCGTTCTCGTCGCCGCACCCGCCACACCCCCTTTTTCTCGTCCAGCGAAGCCGCAATGACGATCGCTGGCGGCGGACCGAACTTTTCCTATCCCCGTTGCGTCTAATGGGTCAAGGGGAGGGGAGCGGCGATGGCGCGCGAGGCGGCGGACGAGGCGGAATTGCTGGCGCGGTGCCGGGCCGGGGATCAGCTCGCCTTTCGCCGCCTGCTCGAACTGCACCATCAGCGGGTCTACCGGATCGCCTACGCCCTGGTGGCGGACGCGGACGAGGCCGCCGACATCACCCAGGAAACCTTCCTGAAGGCGTGGCGGGCGTTGCCCGGCTTCCGGGGCGACGCGACCCTGAGCACCTGGCTGACGCGCCTCGCCCTCAACGCCGCGCGCGATCACCTGCGGCGGCGGCGGGTGCGGGCGACCCTGGACACGCTGCGCGGCGGGCCGGGTCCGGTGGGCGACGATCCCGCCCGTGCGGTGGTCGACCGCGACGAGGTGCGGCGCGCACTGGGGCAACTCTCGGCACAGGGGCGCGAGGTGGTGGCGCTGCGCTACGGGCGCGATCTTTCGCTGGCGGAGATCGCCGCGATCCTCGATTGCCCCGAAGGCACGGTGAAATCGCGGCTCCACGGCGCGCTGACCCGCCTGCGCGCGATCATGCGCGCGGCGCGGGCAACGAGCGGCTGACGGAGGCGCGTGCGGCGTGCCGCAAGGGCGGGGGTGGGGACATGGACGACTTCGACGATCTGGAACGACGGCTCGCGGGGCGACTCCGCCCGACGCGGGTGCCGGGGGCGGATGAGACGTGGCGACGCCTCGCGCCGCGCCTGGGCGACAACCCACCGCCACAAGTTCTGGCACCGCGTCGACTCTTACCCCTCGCCGCCCTGTATGTGGCGACGCTCGCCCTTGTCTTTGGCCTGGTCTTGTTCAGTCCCGGTCGTCCCGCCGTTGGCGTACCGCCCAGCCCTCCTACCGTTTCGCGCGGCGCAACCCCGCAGGCGGCGGGTGTTCGCGTCGTCGGGGCGGGGGTCGTGAGCGTCCGGCCCGCCTTGCCGTTCACCCTCTGGCAACCCGGCTATCGGGTGCTCGGCGAGCACCTGATCGCCTACGCCTATCGCCCCGAGGGCGGGCAGGGCGATCCGGCGACGGTGAGCGCGAGCGTCGATACGCGCGGCGATGGGCGGGCGGATGACCCGGCGGTGGCCGGGGAGGCGGAGCGGCAGGGGCGGTCACTTCTCGGCGAGGACGCTGGGGCGGCGCTGACCCTCGTCTACGCCGCCGACGGGCTGACCGTCGGCGCGGGCGAGACGCGCCCCGCCCCCGGACCAACGCGGCTCTTCGCGGTGGCGCAACGGGCGGCGGCGGGGCTGGCTCTCCCCCCCGGCGAGGCGGCGTGGTTCTCCGGCACCCCGGCCACCTTCGTGCGCCAGGGTGGCACCGTTATCCTGAGCTGGCTCGCGGGCGACACCTTCCTCACCCTCACCACCGACCAGACGCCGGAGCAGGCGGTCGTCTTCGCGGAGAGCCTGAAGCCGACGACGCTCGTGGCACCGGGCGCGTTCGTCCCCGCCCCAACGCCGACGCTGACGATCCCGACACCGCTACCCCTCGCCCTCACCCCACGCGCCACCGTCGCGCCCTGCCCCAACGCGCCCGCCACCGGCGGTAGGCGGCTCGTTTGCCCGAGTAACCTCGGTGCGCCCGCTGGCACGCCGACCTTCACCGAGGCCGATGTGCGCCGACAATACGCGCCGATGCCCGGTGACACCGGACCCTTCATCGCCGTCGCGCCGCCGCAGATCGCTACGGTGGAGTTTTTGACGGCGGGGGAGGTCGGGGTGCGCCTGGGGCGGGGGATGAATCAGCCGGACGAGCAGCCCTTGTGCATCATCACCCTGGCGGGCGACTTCATCCTGCCACCGCCCGACCCGGACTATCCCCCGACCGCCTACAACGCCGTGATCCTCATCCTGGACGCGCGCACCGGCGACTGGTTCGCCACCACCGGCACCCGGCGCTGAGCGCGGCGGCGAGGAATTGCTCACGAACTGATATTCCCCGTCGCGACGGGACTGGTCAGGTCGCCACGAGTGTCGTGCGCTACCAAACTTTGGTAGCGCGGCGTGTTCGTCCCTACCCCCTTCCCCCATTCTCGGGGAAGGAGCTAGGCCAGGTCGTTACACCGCACCCCATCGCGGCTATAGTATGAGAAAGCGCGCGACAGTCCTGTACCGGTGGGATGGGGGCGGTGATGCCGGCTCGGGCGGGGGTGCTGGCGCGGCTGGCGCGGCGCAAGCCGACGCTGGCGGAGCGGTATGGGGTGACCCGGCTGGCGCTGTTCGGGTCCACCGCGCGCGATGCGGCGCGGGCCGGGAGCGACATCGACACCCTGGTCGCGTTCGATGGCCGGGCCACGGCGGAGCGCTACTTCGGCGTGCTGTTTTACCTGGAGAATCTGCTCGGCGGCGCGATCGATCTGGTGACGGAGAAGGGCTTACGCCCGGAACTCCGCCCGTTCATCGAGGCGGAGGCGATCGGTGTCTGATGCCGCCCGCACTGCCGCGCCCCGTTCACCGCAGAGATGCGGAGAACCGACGAGAAAGGGGTATGGGGGTAACTTGTGATACGCCAACGACGCGCACGGCGTCTGGGCTGTCTCGGGAGCAGCGGGGCCGCGCTGCTCTGCTGCCTGCTCTTCTATATCGGGGTCGATCCGCTCCTGAACGTCTTCTTCGGTACGCTGAAAGCACCGCCCTTCCCGACCTACCCCTCCGGTCAGCAAACGCGAGAGTGGGTCGAGCGGCGGGACAGGGGCACCCACCGCTTCGCGGCGTTCGAGACGACGGACGATCGGGATACGGCGCTCGCCTCCTTCGCGCAAGGGCTCGGGCCGGACTGGCGCAGGGACGATTTCCGGCACGCCGATGCCGATCGGACGCGCATCCAGACGTGGAGCTACCTGACCCATTGCCCCGATACCCTGGTCGATCTGCACTACGCGACGAGCGCCGCCGGTCCGTCGACGGTGACGATCGAGATGACGCAGTATTCGTGTCGGGATGGCTTCATCGAGGTCATCGTCATCAACCTGTTCCCTTTCTTTCGCCGCTAGGCGCACCGGGAGCGCTTTGTTTCCGCAGGGGGTTGTAAAATGCCGCACCTCTGTTATGCTACGGGAACTTCATTACGTCGCGTACCAAGCATCGGTCACTGTCCCGATCCCGGCTTCGCATACCCTGGCACCGGTCGTGGATCCGCGTGGGGGTCCGCGTGGTTTGTGTTCCGTCATGGGGGTAAGCCATGTCCGTTCGTCGTTCGCGCCTGCTTCGTGTCGTCGGTTTCTTGGGGCTGGTCCTGCTGCTGCTCGCCGCGAATATCGGCCCCATCGATGCCCGCGCGGCGGCGGGACGCCCCACCCCATCGGGGCCGATCCCGCCGTCGGGCAACGGGGAAGAGCAGGTGGCCCTGAACGGGCTCTCCGGTTCGGTAGCCTTAATGCTGGAGATGGCCGAGGCCCCCTCCGGCGCGACCTTTAGCGAGGCCACGGCGCAGGGGGCGTCCGAGGCGGATGCGGGGCAGCGGGCGCGCGCCCAGAAGGCGCGGGTCGAGGGGGCGCAGCAGCAGACGCTGAATGCGCTGCGCGCGGCGGTCCCCGGTGCCGCCGTGATCTATCGGGTGCAGACCGCCTATAACGGCATCGCCGTGCAGGCCGATGCGAGCGCGCTGCCGCAATTGCAGGCGTTGCCCGGGGTCCGGGCGGTCCACGTCATCCCCCTGCTGAGCACGGACAACGCCTCCTCGGTGCCGCTGATCGGGGCACCGGCGGCGTGGACGAGCTACGGCGAGACCGGTCAGGGGATCAGGATCGGGATCATCGACACCGGCATCGACTACATCCACACCAACTTCGGCGGTTCCGGCCTCGCCGCCGATTACGCGGCGGCGCGCACCGCGGCGAACAACACGAACGCGACAACCCTGCCGATCACCAACGGCGGCACAACGCTCTTCCCGAACGCGAAGGTGGCGGGCGGCTACGACTTCGCCGGCAACGCCTACAATGGGGCTAACGCCCCGCAACCGGACAAGAACCCGCTGGACTGCGCCTCGTCCGCTGGCGGCGGCCACGGCTCGCACGTCGCCGGGACCGCCGCCGGGCTGGGGGTGAACGCGGATGGCAGCACCTATACGGGGACATACAACAACAGCACCCCCTTCGGGAGCATGCGGGTCGGCCCCGGCGTCGCGCCGGGGGCGCAGCTCTACGCCCTGCGCGTCTTTGGCTGCACCGGCAGCACGGCGCTGACGACGCAGGCGATCGACTGGGCGGTAGACCCGAACGGCGATGGCGACCCCTCGGACCGCCTCGACGTGATCAACATGTCCCTCGGCTCGTCGTTCGGCACCAGGTACGATCCGAGCGCGGTGGCGACCGACCGGGCGGCGTCGCTCGGGGTGCTCGTGGCGGTCTCGGCGGGGAACAGCGGGGATGTCTACTACGTCTCCGGTAGCCCCGGCAGCGCGCCGCGGGCGCTGACCGTCGCCTCGTCGGTCGATAGCACCGATGTCGTCGATGGCTTCCGCGTCAATGGCCCCCCCGTGCAGGTGTATCCTGCTACCCGTTCGGCCAACTACAACTGGGCTTCGCCCCCGGCGGCGCACCCGGTGCCGGTGACCAGGAACCTCTATTATCCGGCCACCAATCAGTACGGCTGTAACGCATGGGACGCCACGGAAGCCGCGAAGATCAACGACAAGATCGTCGTGGTCGATTGGAAGAAGGCCACCGACACCGCGTTCCCCTGCGGCTCCATCCTGCGCGCCAACAACGCCACCAGCGCCGGGGCCGTCGGCATCATCATGATCGACAGCAGCACGCCCTACTTCGATACGAGCATCAGCGGCAACGCCACCATTCCGGCGATGTACACCCCGAAGAGCACCGGGACAGCGCTCTTCCCCCTGCTGACGCCGGGTATGCCCTCGGGCGTCTCGGTGACCCTCACGACCGAATATTTCAACGCGACGAAGCTGGTCGAGTCCGCGCGGGTCGACACCATCTCCTCCTTCACCTCGCGCGGCCCGAGCGGCGGCGACAACGGCCTGAAGCCGGACATCAGCGCGCCGGGGCAATCGATCTTCTCGACCAACAGCGGCACCGGGAACGAGGGTGAGTCGCTCAGCGGCACCTCGATGGCCGCGCCGCACATGGCCGGGGTGCTGGCCCTGCTGCGCCAGCAGCGCGACAGCTGGTCGGTGGAGGAGATCAAGGCGCTGGCGATGAACACCGCCGGGCACGATCTCTACACCGGGCAGAACCAGAGCGGCACCCCCTACGCCCCGGCGCGGGTCGGGGCGGGGCGGGTGGATGTGCCCGCCGCGATGGCGAACACCGTCGTCGCCTACGTCGACGACGGCTCGGGACAGGTCGGCGTCTCCTTCGGGGCGGTGGAGGTGCTCGGCACGCTGACGCAGACCCGCACGGTCCGTGTCAGCAACAAGGGGACGATCGCCGCGACCTACACCCTCGGCTATCAGGCGCGCACCGCGATCCCCGGTGTCGGCTACGACTTCCCCGACGGCAACACGATCACCGTGGCGTCCGGCCAGTCGGCGACCTTCCGTGTGCGCCTGACCGCGACCGCCGCGCAGATGACGAACGCGCACGATACGACGGTGTCCGAGACCCAGGCGAACGGCGCGCAGAGCGTGCCGCGCCAGTGGCTGAACGAGGCGAGCGGGCTGATCACCCTCACGCCGGGCGGCGGCACCGCCCTGCGCGTGCCGGTCTACGCGATCGCGCGACCGGCGTCGCAGATGACCACGACCCAGCCGCAACTCGTCTTCCCGAACGCGACCGGCACCGCCACGCTCGGCCTGAGCGGCCAGGGCGTGGGGACCGGGGCGAACGCGCCCGCCGCGCACACGTCGATCGTGACGGCGCTGGAACTCGCCGCGACCAGCGACCCGCTCGCCCTGCCCGCCGGGACCGCGCCGAGCGCGCGCCGCCGATCTCAAGGCGGTCGGTGTGACCGCCGGGCGGACCAATAGCGCCAATGCCGCACGGGTCAACAACAGCACGATCTACTTCGGCGTCGCCACCCACGGGAACTGGGCCGCGCCGTCGAACGAGGCCGAGTTCGACATCTACATCGATGTCAACCGGGATGGCACCGACGACTATGTCCTGTATAACACGCGCCTGTCGGTCGCGAGTGCCCCCACCGATGTCTTCGTGACCAACCTCCTCCGGCTTCCCTCCGGTACACTCGTCGCCCAGTACTTCACCAATGCCCTGTCGTCCGATCAACCGACGGCGATCTTCAACAGCAACGTGCTGGTCCTGCCGGTCGACGTGACCGGCACGAACGGTGGCATCAACTTCGGTGCCGCGACGAGCACGCGCTTCAACTACCGGATCGAGACGTATGACGGTGAGGGGGTGCGGCGCGAGAGGACCGACTACTTCACCTACGACTACGCCAACCCCGGCCTCGACTTCACCGACGCGACGAACACGCTGCCGCTCTTCAACGATCTACCGGTGGGGACGATCCCCGCTACGTTCAATCAAGTGGCGTACACCGCCAACGGGCCGACGGCGGCCCCGGCGAGCGGCCCGAAGGGGGCGCTGCTGCTGCACCACTACAACGCCACCGGGGCGCGGGACCAGGTCGTGCCGGTGCGGCTGGCGCGCACGCTCGCCTTCACCCCGCCGACCACCAAGGCGTATGGCGACGCGCCCTTCGCGGTGAGCGCCACGTCCGCGCCGGGCGGGACGCCGACGATCACGTCGCTGACGCCGGGCGTCTGCACGATCGACGGCACCAACACCGTGACGATCCTGGCGACCGGGGCCTGCACGCTGCGCGCGGCAGTCGCGGACGACGGCACCTACGCCGCCGCGAGCGCCGACGCGACGATCGCGATCGTCAAGGGGGTGCAGACGATCGCCTTCGCCCCGCTCGCCAATCGCACCTACGGCGACCCGCCATTCACCGTCGGTGCCACTGCTTCCTCCGGGCTGACCGTCGCCTTCACGGCGAGCGGCGCGTGCGTCGCCAACGGCGCGAACGGCGCGACGATCACCCTGACCGGCGCGGGGAGTTGCACCGTCACGGCGGCGCAGGCGGGGAACGCGAACTACGAGGCCGCGTCCCCGGTGGCGCAGACTTTCCAGATCGTCTCCTCCGCGAACCCGTCGCCGAGCCCGTCGCCGAGCCCATCGCCGTCGCCGAGCCCGTCGCCGAGCCCGTCGCTGTCGCCGAGCGTGCCCCACAACGTGATCCTGACGGTCAGCGGCCCTGGCGTGGTGACGCCGGGGAGCGGGAGCTATAGCGGGACGGCGACCTTCACCGCAACCCCGACCGGCGGGGCGATCTTCGTCGGCTGGACCGTCGATGGCACCTTCGTCGGCTTCGCCAATCCGCTGGCGTTGCCGGTCACGCGGGATCGCGCGGTCGTCGCGCTCTTCGCGGCCCAGGTCAACTTCACCGACGTGCCGAGCGGCAGCCCCTACGCCGAGGCGATCGGGCAACTGGCGGCGCGCGGGGTCCTGCGCGGGGCGGGCGACGGCACCGCCCGCCCGACCGATGTCCTGCTGCGCGCGCAGATGGCCGGGCTGCTGGTGCGGCTCGTCGACTGGGATACGGAGACCGCCAGCAATCCCTTCCGCGACCGGTGCGACGCCAACGGGGAGAATTGCATCGACCCGGGGCTCTGGAATGAGGTCGCGGTCCTGAGCTTCCACAACGTCGCGCGCGGGTTCCCGGACAATATCTATCAGCCGCGCGGCGCGGTGATCCACGCCCAGGTGATCAGCTTCATCACCCGTACGATGGTGGCGAAGGGGTACTGGACCCAGGCGGAAGTCGACGACCCGACGATCTACCCGAACGTCCCCTCCGCGTCGGGGCATCGGCTCGATCTGGTCACATTCGTCCGCAACGCGGGCGCGGTGCCGGGTCGCCCGAGCGGCCAGGCGTGGACCGACTGGGATCAGGCCGCGACGCGCGGCTGGACCGCCGAGATCCTCTGGCAGGCGTATCGCAGCTACTTCAGCACGAACCACTTGCCGTAACGCCGCCGCTGGGGGGGCGACGACGCGAACGCGGCGGGGGGGGCTCGGATGAGCCCCCCCCGCCGTTGTCCGCGTGCTATGGCGGTACGGCGGTGTCGGCTCAGCGCCCGGCTACCTCCGCCGCCTCGGCCTCGCGCTGGCGGCGGAACCAGCGGCGGGCCTGCTGCGCGATCGTCCCTTCGCGCTCGCGTTTCTCGCGCAGCAGGTCGGCGAGGATCACCGAGATGGCCCCCGCGATCGGCACGGCCAGCAGCGCCCCGGCGACCCCCCGGAACTCGCTCCCGGCGAGGATCGCCAGGATGACGGTGAGGGGCGAGAGGCCGACCGCGCCGCGCATGATGCGCGGCACCAGCACGGCGTTCTCCAGCAGCTGGAGGATCGTGACGAAGGCGACGACGGCCAGCGCCAGCTTCCAATCGACCGAGAGGGCCAGCAGGACCGCCGGGATCGCCCCGAGGATCGGCCCGACGTTGGGGATCGCCTCGGTCAGCCCGGCGATAAGGCCCAGGATCAGCCAGAATGGCAGGCCCATGACGCCGTAGGCGACGGTGGCGAGCGTGCCGACGGTGACCATCAGCAGGAGCTGGCCGCGCAGCCACGCGCCGAGCTTCTCCTCCACCTCCGTCCAGAGGTGCAGCACGCGCGGGCGCTGGGCGGGCGCGAAGAGGTTGCTGACCGCGCGCTTGATCAACGTCTTCTCGGTGATCCAATAGAAGGCGATCAGGAAGAGGGTGAAGATGGTCACCAGCGCCCCGCCGACCCCGGAGAGGAAGCCGACAGCGAGGTTGGTCGGCAGGGGGATACCGCCCCCGGCCGACTGCGTATCCAGCACCGCGAAGACGCGATCGGCGGCGTTGCGGACCAGGGCGTTGCCGTTCGTCTGCAACTGTGTGCGCCAGTTTTCGAGCAACGTCGGCACCTCGCGCACGAAGCGGGTGCCCTCGCCGATGACCGGCGGGACCAGCAGGTAGATGAGGCCGACCAGCGCGGCGATGATCCCGATGTAGACGCTCAGGATCGCCAGGGGGCGCGGGAGGTGCAGGCGGCGGGGAGGAAGGCCGCCGGCCCGGCGACCGCCGTCGCCAGGAGGATGCCGACGATCAGCAGGACGACCACGACCTGGATCTTGTAGAGGAAGTAGGCGGCGAAGAGGGTCAGCAGGAAGGTGATCGGGGTCAGGCCGCGCCGCCGATTGTCGTCCGTCTCGACGGCGACCACCGGGACCGCCTCGGTCGGCTGCGTGGCGGTCTGCTCGCCGCCCGGACCCTGGCCGGGGACGGGGACTTTCGGGGCATCGCCCAGGGCCGGTGTCGCGCGGGCGTTCGCCTCGCCGGGGGTGGTGGCTGTCATCGGTCCCTCCTTAACGCCACCCCCGGTGGTGCGGGGCGGCCACTGTACGATAGGGAGGTGCAGCGCATGATATGTACCAGTGCCCCGCCGCGTATCGCGTGCGCCGCTGTGCGAGCCGCGAGACCGAGCCAGGAGTAGACGGCCCGCCGCATCTGCCCGGTCGTGGCACCGCTAACGTCCACTTGCCCGCCGCTCGGGCGGGGCCGTAGCTGTTGACAACGCCGCTTGCGGCCCCTACGCTGGCCAGCACAGGGGGGCACAGGATAGTTGCACGTCGCGGCGTTCTTGGGAGGAGGCCGGGGGATGGCCGGATCGTTCGTCGTCGCGCGTGGGGAGGATGAGGCGCCGATCGCATGGCGGTCGGCGCTGTGGCCGATCGCGGGGGTCGTGGCGGGGCCGCTCGCGCTGGCGGCGCTGGGGACGACGCACCCGACGCACCTCGAGGGGGGGACGGCGGGGTGGTGGTTCAACTTGCATCTGCTGCTGATCCCGCTCTTCCCGCTGCTCGGCCTCAATCTGTGGTGGCTGCTGGCGGGGGAGCGTGGGGTGCTGGCGTGGGCGGGGCGAACGGCGGCGTTCGTCTATCTGACCTTTTACGGCGGGCTCGACCTGCTGGCCGGGGTGGCGGCGGGGCTGGTGCGCGACAAGGCGACGCGCGGTGGGACCGGCGAGTTCGTCAACGTGGAGCCGTGGCTCTTCGCGACGGGGAACGACCTGGGCGACATCGGGGCGGATGCGTTCCTGCTCGGCGCGGCGATCACCGGCGGGCTGTTGCTCAGGCATCACGGGCGGCGGGCGCTCCCCGGCGCGGCGCTGACCATCGTCGGGGCGCTCCTCTTCACGCGCAGCCACATTTACTTCCCGGTCGGGGTGGGGGCGATGCTGCTGCTGGCGGCGGGGTGCGGATCGTTGCAGCGGGTGCGCTTGGGGGCGGCAGCGCGGGGATGAACGCGGTGCGGGGATAGGTCGGCGAGGAATCAAACCGTACAGAAAAGCAGCCTTGGAATATGAGTTATAACCCTTGTATTTGCTGCACAAATAGTGTTTATAGCTTATTTTGTTATTGCATACATATAAGTAATATGCCATTATTGTCCGTATGGAAAGTAGGGGAACCACCGCCTTGCGGCGGCGACAAATCGATCGCTTGCTGAACAGGAACCGGGAGTTGAGGACATTCACTCCTCCACCACGAGGGTGGATCGTCGAGATTCGGCACATCATCGGCATGCGCGCTGTGCAGCTTGCGGCGCGCGTCGGGGTCTCGCAATCGGCGATAGCACAATATGAGCGGGCCGAAGCGGAAGGCGCTGTCACGCTGAATACCTTGGAGAAGGTAGCACGAGGACTGAACTGTCGCTTTGTGTATGCGTTCGTGCCCGAGGAAACGTTCGAGGAATTGGTGCGAGCGCGGGCCGAATTCGTCGCGAAGAGGTTGGCGGGCGAGATAACGCACACCATGATTTTGGAGGCGCAAGAGCCAGACCCGACAGAGCAGCAAGAAACCGTGAAAGAGTTCACCGAGTATCTCATCAGCAAGATGCCGCGCGAGCTCTGGGATGAGGTGCGATGAGATTTGTCGTCGCCCCGGATGCAACGCCCCTTGATCCTCAGGTCGTCGTCGGCCTTAAGCCCAATATCGTGACTCAAGAGGAACTGAACGAGTTCGAGGCAAATAATATTGCCGCTGCAATACGTTGGATTCCCACGAGTCGAATACTGAAGCGAGGATACCCGACCGTCACCGCATTGCTACGCCTGCACAAGGCGATGTTCGATCGCACTTGGAAGTGGGCGGGCAAGTATCGCTCGATCGATACCACCATCGGCATCGAGCGCTATCGTGTACCGATGGAATTGAAGAGCCTTTGCGATGATACGCACTTTTGGATCGCCGACGATGTGTACGGCTGGGATGAGCGCGCGGCACGATTTCATCATCGCCTTGTACAGATACACCCGTTCAATAACGGCAATGGTCGTCATTCCCGGCTGGCGACCGATATTCTCCTACGGCAGAACGGGCGACGCGAATTTACATGGGGTTCGCACTCGATCATACCCGAGGGTCCGACTAGTACTACAACGAGAGAACGGCTGTGCTAGGGTGGTGGTCGGCTCGTGACGCGCACCGTGGAGAGGAGGCCCGCCGTGCCCGCTACCGCTACCGC
>JAABUM010001788.1_pt1 | contig 30792 bp, 26 predicted proteins | sample 5559161 | NCBI WGS metagenome assembly JAABUM01 (sample SAMN10711868, study PRJNA513369) | rock metagenome | isolation source: Antarctica rocks | place: Antarctica: Victoria Land, Siegfried Peak nord
ATCGCCCTCAACCTCCTCCGCAAGGAAAAGACCGCGCGCTGCGGCATCAAAGCCCGTCGTCTTAAAGCGGGCTGGGACCAGCGCTATCTGCTCAAAGTCCTCGCCGCTTAATATGCGATTGCCCTACCTGAAGGGCGGACAGGCTTGACAGGACCTCAGGCGTGGAATCCACGCGCGCTGTACACTGTACTTTTGTCCCCACTCTCACGCGCTTACGCGCACAACGTCTAGCGCCGCCAAGGAGTGGTCCATGCTCTTCGCGCCTCTCTCATCCCATACACGTCGAATCGCGCGCTGTGCCGGCGCGCCCCTACTAGCCGCGTCGCTCGCGCTAGGGGGGGCCGGAGCGTGGCGCGGCGTAGCGGCGTCGGCGCCGCACAAGGGCGCGGCCGCGCCGCGAATCGTCGCGGCAGGCGCCCCTACCGCAGCCACCCACGCAACCCCCACCACACGCACGACGACACCGGACACTACCACGTCCACCACGTCCACCACGTCCACCACGCCTACCGCGCATGCCCGCGCGTCCGCGCCGGCCAGCGCGACAGCCACAACCACGGTGACAGCCACGGCCACGCGGACGCCCATCCGGGCTACGTCGACCCCCTCCGCGACAGCGACGCCGACGGCGACGCCGCCCGTGGCGACCGCTTACCCAACACCCGTGCCCGGCCGAGTCATGCCGGGGCCGCACTACCTCGTCGGCGCCTACTATTTCTCGGGCTGGTCGCACGGGCAAAACGACAACCTCACGCCCCTGCTCCTGGGCGCCCCGATGCGCCGCTACGAGCCGCTCATCGGTTGGTACGACGACTCGCAGGCGCAGGTCGACAAAAACATCGACCAGGCGGCGGGGGCCGGCGTCGGCTTCTTCGCCTTCGACTGGTACAATCTGTCTCACGCGCGCTATGCGACCGATCTGACGCTCAACAAGGCCCTCAAGTACTACCTTAGCTCACGCCATCGTTCGCGCCTCAAGTTTTGCCTCAACTTCGTTGACCAAAACCCGTTCATGCCACACGCGAGCGACTGGTATAGCCTGGTCCGCACCTGGATCAAGTATTTCCAGCAGCCCGACTACGTGCGCGTGAACGGCAAGCCGCTGTTTATCATCTTCAGCCCAGAGCACATGCGCGACATCTTCGGCAGTTCGGATAACGTCCACCGCGCCCTCGATTACTTGCGTGGAGCCGTGCGGAAGGTCGGCCTACCCGGCGTCACCATCGCCGTCGGCGCGACGGTCACGCCACACGGCAACCCCTACAACTACGGGCGCATCGCCCACGAAGGCTATGACATAACGACCGGCTACAACTACCACGCCACCGGCGGTGAGCAGTACAACAAACCCGTCCCCTACAGCGATCTCGTGCAGGAGAACGTCGGCATGTGGAACCGGGTGGCCTACAACCTGCCACAGCCGTATATTCCCGTCATCACCATGGGCTGGGACCAGCGCTTCAGCTACCGAGAGTTAAAAACCAAAATCGTCTACGCCGGACGCACGCCCGCGCAATTCGCGTGCTACGCCTCCGCCGCGCGACGCTGGATCGACACACACCCCGACCGCACCGTGCCCGAACATATCGTGATGGTCTTCGCCTGGAACGAGATCGGCGAGGGCAGCGGGCTCATCCCCAACCACGTCGACGGCTACGCCTACGGCAACGTCATCCGTCAGGTGTTCGGCGCGCCGGGGCAGGCGCCGGGGCCGTACCCGTGTTAGTCGATGGTCGAAAGTTAACCTTCGACTTTCACTTTCGACTTTCGACTCCCGCGGCGACAAGTAGCGCCTGCAATACCAACTCCGGCCACGCCGGCTGCGCGATGCGCGACCCTTCACGGGCGAAGCGCGTCAGCTCGGCGGGGTGTAGCACGGGAACGCGCGGCCGCTCTACCAGGCACGAGGCGCCGCCGACGAGCGCGACGACCGGCGTGACTCCGTAGGCGGGCAGCGCGGCGCTGCGTAGGGCATAGGCGACGCGACGCGCGTTGGACTGCGCCTGCGCGCTGGGCTGTCCGTCGAGCGGCAGCCAGCGTTCCCCTTGCTCCTCCTCCGCCTGATACTCCCAGTGCAGACCGCGCACGCGCAGAGGGCGCTCCTCGGCATACGTCTTGACCTCGATCACGAGGATGCGCGGCCCGATCAAGACGGCGTCGATGTCCCCCTGGCCGCCTGGCAATATCAGGTTGTGCGCCAGTATGTACGTGTCGTCGAGGGCCGCGCCCAGCGTCGCACGCAGCGCGCGCTCCCCCGCCGCGCCGCGCCGCGCCGCTGGTGTCCCCGCCCACGGCGGCAGGTCGCTCGTGGGTGCGGGAGGAGCTATGATGCGCACGGCCGCGAGTCGGAAGTCGGAAGTCGGAAGTCGGAAGTAGCTCGTGGTCGTGACATGCGTTCCGTCGTGCGCCGCCAGTTCATGCGCAACCCCCTTTTTCCGACTTCCGACTTCCGACTTCCGACTGGCTCAGGAGGTCCTCCGCCGCCGCCACAACCATCGCGGGCGTAACCTCTTGCAGGCAATAGCGCGGTGGACAACCCTCGGGGTAGCCGCGCGAGAAGCCACGGTTGACGCAGGGCATGCAGGGCAGCGCCGGCGTGGCGCGTACGACAACCGAGCGGCCAAGCGGGCGCCAGGTGTGGTGGTTGAATGGGCCGAAAACGGCGACGACGGGCGTACCCACGGCGGAGGCCAGGTGCCCCACGCCCGAGTCGTTGCCGACGAGGAGCGCGCAGCGCCGCAGCACGCCGCCGAGTTCGTCCAGCGATGTGCGCCCAGCCAGGTTGACGCCCGGCCGCCGCATGTGGCCGAGCACCTCATCCGCCAGCGTCCGCTCATCGGCGGTCCCGACCACGACGACGCCCAGACCGTGCCGCTCGGCCAAGCTGTCAGCCACAGCGGCGAACCGCTCGGGATACCAGCGCCGCGCCACACTGTACGCGCCGCTGCCGGGATGGATCGCCAGCAGCGGACCATCAGGGTCGAGCCCCGCATCACACAAAGCCTCGCGCAACAAGTCGCCGGCCGCCGCCCGCGCCGTGTCGGGGACGATAAAGGTGGGCGTAGGCAGGTTCTCCCCCTCTCCCACGGTTAGGGAGAGGCGCGCTGGACCGCCGGCCGCAGCCGGGGGGCCAGTTAGCCAAGGGCCGGGGGGTGAGGGCATCTTCCCCTCTCCCGCGTCAGGGAGAGGCGCGTTGGACCGTCGATCCCGCGGGTAGGGATCGGGGGGCCAGTTAGCCATGGGTTGGGGGGTGAGGGCCGGGGGAGTGAGGGCGTTCACCACCCGCAACCAGTACTCCGTCTCGTGCGCGGCGTCGAAGCCAAGGTCGCGCGCGGCGTGGGTCAGGAACCTGCCACGGCCATTGTCGAGGCCAACGCGCACGGGAGCGCCGGTCGCCAGGGTCAGAAGGGCGAATTTGACCGTTCCCCATGTGGTCACAAGGTGATGCAGCAGCACGACGGTGTCGAAGCGCCGGCGCCGTAGGCCGCGCACATAGAGTAGCAACTCCCACATGACGGCGGGGCGTAGCAGCGCGCGCGGACGGTCGAAGATATGCTTCTCGATGGGTAAGTAATCGTCGACCAGACCGGAGCGCGCCAGCGCCGCGATCGTCGTCGGCTTGGTCATTGCCGTGATCGTCGCATCAGGGTATGCGTCGCGCAGGCGGCGTAACGCGGGTGTGGCGAGTAAGATATCGCCGATGTCGCCCAGCATCATGACCAGGATCGCGCGCGGAGCGGCAGGGGGAGAGTGCTTGAGTGTCACACCTTTATTGTAGCGCTTCGCGAGTAGTTAGTAATCAGAAAGTGATTGGCAATCTAGAGGAATCTGATTGATGAACAACATTCCGACGTAATGTTGACGCTACTGACCACTGACCACTGACTACTACGCCAAGAGATACTCCTGCAGCCCGAACTCCCGCCCGGTGGCGCGCAGATGTCCTAGAGCGGAACTCTCGAGTTGGCGGATACGCTCCCGCGTCAGCCCGAACGTACTGCTGACCTCTTTGAGTGTACGTGGGCGGCCGTCGGAGAGACCGTAGCGCAGTGTCAGGACCGCGCGTTCACGCTCGGGCAGTTGACGCAGCATGTCCAGAAGGCAGTGGCGCAGCAGCGTGTTCTCCGCGGCGTCAATGGGTGAGATCGCGTTGGGGTCCTCTACCGCGTCGCCCAGGTAGGCGTCGTTCTCATCGCCGAACGTACGCTCTAGCGACAGCGGCTGCTGTACAATGCGTACGGCCTCCAGGGTGCGCTCCGACGGCACATTGGCCGGGCGATCACGGCTGGACTCCTCTTGTACGTCTTGTACGTCCACATCCATCGCGCCCGCACCCGTGGCGTCGGCCACCGCGGGCGCCCCGCCGTCTTCGGAGGAATAACCGTCGGCATGGAGCCATTCCTCGCGGTTGAGGCGAGCCATGCCTTCGATGACGTGAACCGGTACGCGGATCGTCTGCCCCTGATTGGCGATAGCGCGCGTCACGGCCTGCCGGATCCACCAAATCGCATAGGTGCTGAAGCGATAGCCCTTGGTGTAGTCGTATTTCTTGGCCGCGCGCATCAAGCCGATGTTACCCTCTTGCACGAGGTCAAGCAGCGCCAGCCCTTCATGACGATAGCGCTTGGCGACCGCGATGACCAGGCGCAGGTTGGCCTCGATCATGAGGCGCAACGCGTCGTCGTCGCCGCCCGCGATGCGGCGTCCCAACTCTAATTCCTCCTCCGGCGTCAGCCGCGTCACGCGGCTGATCTCATTGAGATACATCATCGTGCTGTCGTCGGGGCCGTGCTCACCATCTCGCTGTAAGACCATTGACATGCGCTATCCTTTTCCCCCTCAACACGCTGAGTCGACCCGCTTCGCCACGGAGGGTTCGGAGGCTTTCTTGCTCACCCCCGCGATCTACTGTTACAGTGAGCCCTGATGCAAGAACCGTACCCCATCACCATCATCAGCACATTCCAACACGCTTCTACGCGCCGAATATGCGCCACTTTTTCGCGTCTTCTGGGAGCGCCGGCTTCCAGCCGGCATACGGTCGCCGCCATGGCCCTGGCGGCCACCGACATGTGCGCCCGCGATGTCTAGCCGCTGGACAGTCAGCGAACCAACACTGGCGCTCCCAGCAGACGCGAAAAAGTGGCGTGTACTCCCTACGCGCCAATGTCGGAGCGCAGCGCGCGCATGCGATCTTGCGCGGCGGCGAGGCTATCACGGAAGCCTCTGACGCGCTCATACTCCGCGCGCACGAAACGCACGTAGGGGGCCAGGGCATCGCGTATGTTGTCCAGGGCGCCGGCGAGTTGGCGCGTGAACTGCTCCGTCATGGCCGCGTCCAGGCGCTCGCGCAGCTCCTCTGACTGCTGGCGGAAGCGCTCCTTCGCCTTCTTGCGGCGCGCCGGAATGATATAGAACCCTACACCGACCAGGACCACGCCGGCCAGGATGCCGGTGATGTCGAACACAGCCGCGCTAGCGATAGCCACGACCACCGCGCCCAGGCCCACGCCGCCCGCCGCGAGCAGACCCGTTTGGGCCACCGCGTCGCGCATCGACGCGGCCAGTTGCCCCGACTCGGCCGTGCGGTCATAACGCTCGACCACCCGCCGCGCCGCGCGCACAGCGTTCTCCAGCACCGCGCGCCGATCCTGTGCGAACGAGGAGCCCGTGACCGACCCTAGCATACCCTCGTCGCTCCCCGCCTGCCTGCGGCGCGCCAGGTACTCGCTCACGCCCTGCCACAGGCGCAACTCGGCGTCGACCGTCCAGTCCACCAGATCGCGCACGGCGTCGTCGATACGCTGGGCGCTATCGGCGATCACGTCGCGCTCGAATTGCCCTTTGATGCGGTTGGTGTTGAGCAAATCGGGCACGCGGCCCAGGCGCATCGTCTCATCAAAGAAGCGCGAGGCGCGCTCGTTCATTTCGAGCACGATGTTGTCGACCTGGAGCAAGCGCGCCCGGAAGTCGCGCTCCATATCCTCGCGGAAAACAGCTAACTGGCGTTCGATACTCTCCTCCGTCTTGCGGTCCTCCGCCAGCAGGTCGTCGCGCTTCTGGGCCGCCTCGGCGTAGCGCGCGGCCACGCTTTCGGCCACGCCGAGCGGGTTGAGCAGCTTATAGCGCACGCGGCTCTCCTCGTCGAGCGTCTCGAACACGTAGCGGCGCAGCGCCTCGAAGCCACTCACGCGCGTCAACTCAGCGCGCGTTGCCGCGTTCTCGATGCCCTGCGCCTGCAGCGCCAGGCGCGCCGCCACGGGGATGACGTGCGGGTCGAAGCCCAGCAGCGCCCGCGCGTTCTCTTTGATGAAGCGCACCAATTCCTCGACCTGCTCCGGTCCCGCCAGCAGGTCGGTCTTGTTCAGCACCACAACCACGCCCTTACCCCAGCCGCGCAGGCGCTCCATAAACTGGCGTTCACTCTCTGTGAAAGGGCGATCGGCCGAGGTGACGAAGAGCACCAAATCGGCGCGCGGCGCGAAGCGCTCGGTGATCTCCTGGTGACGGCGCACGATAGCGTTGGTCCCCGGCGTATCCACGATGGAGATAGCGCGCAGGAAGGGCGCGGGGTGGGTCTGCTCAACCAGGTATTCGCCGACCGTGCGTTCGCCGCGCGCCTCGCCGTGCCGCAGCACGGTCACGCTGGCCGTGGTCGGCGTGATCCCCTCCGCGGAGACCGTCTCGCCGACGAGTGCGTTGATCACGGCCGACTTGCCGGCGTTGAACTCGCCGACCACGACCAGCAGGAACATCTCGTCGAGCGTCGCGGCGGCCTCGCGCAGGGTGCGCAGGTCGTCTTCCGGCGCGTCAAAGCCGGCCAGGAGCGTGCGTAGGTCCTCGAGCAGGGCGCGCTCCACCCGCGCCTGCCCCCGGCGCCGCTCGTCCAATACCTCTACTACCGTCGTATCCGTCGCCATCTCACCTCACCATCCATCTCTCACTGAACGTATTGTATCCGCTGGGCCAGTTGACGCGCCTTCCTCATGACCGAGCTACGACGTCAGTCGCAGGCCAATGGCGCTCGCTGTCACAACGCCCTGCCGCATCCTCGCCTGGCATAGCCCATGCAGCGTCACACGGGAGGATAGATAATTGAGGAGAACACGATGAACGACATCACCCTGAACCTGCGGCCGGTCAAGCCCGACGCGGCCGACGCGCCCATCCGGGCGATCTACGACGACACGCGTCACCGCCTGCGCCTGCCCTGGGTCGGAGCGCTCTTCCAGGGCTACGCCATGTACCCCCCATACCTCGACCTGGCCTGGAACGCGGTCAAAGACTCTATCGAAACGCCCCAATTCGACGCCGATGCGGCCGCCATCGGCGCCCTAGCCGACGCGGTGGCCGCGGACCTCTACACGCCTTCATATACCGAGCGCGACATCGCGGCGATGAACGTCGACATCTACGCCATCAAAGATGTGATCGACGCCTTCCGCGTGGGCAACCCGCGGCTGCTGCTCGTGGCGACGGCGCTACAACGCGCCTACACGGACGGGCCTGTCGGCGGCGCGAACACCACCGGGGTGAGCCTACCCAATAGCGCGACCGAGACGATGGAGGACGTGCGCGTCAAGCGGGCCATCGTGGAGATGGTCGACCCCGACGCGACGCCGGAACGCGTCAAGCGGATATTCGACGACATCAAGGGTACACTGAGCCTGCCACTCGTCAACAGCGACTACCGCGCCATGGCCCTGTGGCCCGACTACCTGGAGTTGGCCTGGAACGACATTAAAGGCCCCATCGGGACGCCCGCGTACGCCGGGGCCAGAGGGCGATTGTCGCGGTTGGCGCGCGAGAGCGTCGACCGCTTCGCCCAACCGGTCACGGCGACGCGCGCGGCGGCCCGGAACGCCGGCGTGCCGGAGGATCAGCTAGACAACCTCGACGCCATCTTGCGGCTGTTCACCGACCTGCTGCCCGGCCTGATCCTCAACGTCGCCATGTTCTATCGCGCCATCGCCTGACCGCGCAATTATCTCTCGAGCGCGTTGAACAGCCCGCCGAGCTTACGTGCGCGGAGCGGCGGCAACCTGAGCGCATTGACCGCATCCCGCAACGGTTTTAGTTGCGCGACGCGCGCCCGGTCGTAGCGCACCGGCTCATGTGACGGTGTCCAAGCCATCGTTCCTCACTCGGCGCTCCCACTGCCCTGTTTGCGCACGCGCTCCAACTCCTGGCGCAACCGCGCGGCTTCCTCTTCCGCTTGTAGCCGCCCTTGCTCCGCCTGTCGCCGCGCCCGCGCTTCGTGCGCGCGCTCCTCTTCAGCGTGGCGGCGCCCCTCCGCCTCTTGCTCCGGGGTCAGCAGCAAGCGGCCATCGGGCGTCTCGGCCTGCACGAACGCGCCCCGCACGACCAGATAAAGCCCCAGCACGTCGCTCCATAGCCGCCCCCGCGCGTCTGGCGTCCACGGTTCGAGCGCGCCATCAGACCCGCGCCGGTACCCGTCCAGCGCCGAGGCGTCCCCCTCGCGCGGCGTGAACAAGGCGTACTCGCGCACGCCCAGCAAGTCGTACGCCTCCAGCTTCTGCTCGTGGTCCCGCTGCTTGCTCGACGGCGAGACTACCTCCAACACAAACGGTGGGAACACCCCCTCCGCCTCCAGGTCGTACGACGTACGCGCCCGCTCCGGCACGAAGGACACGAACGTGTCGGGCGCGAGTGTGCGTATCGTGGGCACACCCGGCCAGCGGAAATTGATCGGGAGCATCGCGGCCACATACCAGGCCAGCACCTGCTCGTGGGCGTAGGCGCGCAGACTCTGCGCGAAGCCGCTGGCCGACCAGAACTGCAAGTCTCCCATCACCATCCAGGGCGCATCCTCCGTATCGTCCGCTAACAACAGCATGAACAGCCGGTTCTCCTGCTCTTTCGTCAGCGGCGGCTGCCGCCACGGCGTCTGAATCATCATTGCCTATCCTCTCACCCAACCAGGGGATTACGCGCGCTCCGCAAAAGACCTTGCTCCCATTACCCACTATCGAACGAGTTAACGCGCTTTGGAGCGCCTGCTCGACAGCCATAATGTCCTATGCGCGGCCGCGGCCATAGAGGCGCGCCAACTCCGCCACGCGAGAGGCCAGGCCGTCGGTGAGCGCGCCGTCGGTGTAGCGCCACTGCCAATTGCCGCCGGCCCGCGCCGGCAGGTTCATGCGCGCTTCGTTGCCGAGACCCAATAGATCCTGCAGCGGGACGACCGCCGTGTCCGCGACCGAGGCGTAGGCCAGCCGGATCAGGTCCCAGGCCGGATCGACGCCATCGGAGTTGGTGTAGGCGCGCAGATGTTCCTTTTCATGCGGCGAAGCCGCGGCGTACCATCCCGCCGTCGTGTCGTTGTCGTGCGTGCCGGTGTAGACAACGTAGTTACGCTCATAGTTGTGCGGCAGATCGTTGTTGTCCGCGCCGCCGCCGAAGGCAAACTGCAGGATTTTCATGCCAGGCAAGCCGAAGCGGTCGCGCATCTCCACCACGTCGGGCGTAATTACCCCCAGGTCTTCGGCGATGATGGGCAACCGGCCCAGCGCCCGCTCCACCGCTTCGAAGAAAGGGATGCCGGGGCCGGGCTCCCAGACGCCCGTCTCGGCCGTCGGCGCCGTACCGGGGATAGCCCAATAGCCGGCGAACCCACGGAAGTGGTCGAGACGCAGCACATCGACGGTGGCGAGGACCGCGCGCAGGCGCTCAATCCACCACGCATAACCGTCCGCGGCCATGACGTCCCAGCGGTAGAGCGGGTTGCCCCAGCGCTGGCCCGTGGCACTGAAGTAGTCGGGCGGCACGCCCGCCACGATCGAGGGCTGCCCGTCTGGCTCGAGGTAGAATAGCTCACGATGCGCCCAGCAGTCGGCGCTGTCGTGGGCCACGAAGATCGGCGCGTCGCCAATGATGCGCACGCCCTTCTCCGCGGCGTAGCCCTTGAGCCGCGCCCACTGTTGGAAGAACAAATACTGGCTGTAGATGTGCCCCTGTATGTCATGGGCGAGTTGTTCATCCCAACGCGCCAACGCCGCTGGGTCGCGCGCCGCGATGTCCGGCTCCCACTCCGTCCAGGGGCGGCCGTCGTGGGCGTCCTTGAGCGCCATGAACAGGGCGAAGGGATCGAGCCAGGAGCGGTTGGCGGCGGCGAAGTCCTCGACCGCACGGCGCGCCTCGGGCGCGGCGTCGCGCAGGTAGTGCGCGAACGCCTGCTGGAGCAGCCGCCGCTTGTAGGGGATAACGCTGCCGTAGTCGACACGGTCGGTCGGGAAAGACGGCGCATCCTCGAGCGCGGACGCGGGCAGCAGACCGTCCTTGACTAGTAGCTGGGGGCTGACCAGAAAGGGATTACCGGCGAAGGCTGAGAAGGTCTGGTAGGGCGAGTCGCCGTAGCCGGTGGGGCCGAGCGGTAAGATTTGCCAATACGACTGCCCAGCCTCCGCCAGGACGTCGACGAATCGGTAGGCGGCTGGCCCGAGGTCGCCAATACCATACGGACCCGGCAGCGAGGTGGGGTGGAGCAGGATGCCGCTTGCCCGTGGCACAGGCTAATCCTTATTTTATTTTAAATACATGCTGGCTAGAAGTCGGCGCTCCCAGCAAATTACGCCGTGCCCTCGCCTCCGACGATCTCGGCGTCGACGGGCGCCATCGCGTCGGGGAAGGTAACGCCGGATGGACGCGGCTCAACCGTGCGCGGCTCGTGCGGCCGCGCCTCTGTCGTGGGAAAAGCTTCGGTCTGCTCGATGGCGCCATGCCCATTACGCCGATCTAGCCCGTTCCCGTTAGATCCGTTGCTAGATCCGTTCAAGTGGGCCGTATGGCCGTTCCCGTTCTCGGAGCCATCTAAGGCCGGCGATTGGTCGCGTTGCTGTCGCGCGAGGTCGGCCAACTCATCGCCGTCGATCAGCTGCATTGGGTGTGCGGCGGCGAAATCCTCGGCCTGCAACGTGAAGTGTCCGGTGGTCACGACAAACGCCTGCGTAGCGCCGGCCGCGTGCGCGGCGGCGAGAGCGCGTTGGACGGGATCGACGTCGACCATGCCCTGATGATATTGATAGGCGGCTAGGGCCGTGCGGCCCGTCCGCTGCAACACGAGTGTATTCTCGGCGACGCCCGGCGCCACGGTGTACCCACGCGCCTCGAAGACCTCGCGCACGGAGGCCACGAAGTCGGTTGGCGGTAAGGCGGCCGCGCTGATGCGCGCCTGTGGCAACCCCTGTAAGCCCTGTGTCGAGCCCGCCTGTAGCAAGGTCATCGGTCGCGTCGCCGCGAGCGCCTGCGTCATCATCGCCCCGGTGTCGGAGTAAGATGGTCCGGCGCCCAGAGCGCTGTTGACGGGCGCGGGCTGGCGCAGCTTGGCGTAGACATGTTCGCCCACTTTCTGGCACAACAGATCCTCTTCGTAGCACGCGCGATGGAAGCGGAAAAGCTCTTCCTCGGTCAGTGTACCGTCGGCCCACAGATGCTGCCACGCCGTGTTGTCGAAACGGTCGTAGGGCAACTCGGCAAGCACTTTGCTGCGCAGCATCCACGGCGGCGCTGCGACGACCAGCACCGTATCAACGGCACGGTCGTACTCGAGCTCGTCGAGTTGCAGCGACGAGATTTCGGCCGAGGTGGACGGGAGCCGCACATGGTAGACGATCTTATCCCACGCGGGGGTGAGCAGGGCGTCCTTGTCGTAGCCAAGCAGCCCCGCCACGTACCAGTAGCGGCACTCCTCGCTGCAGCAGCCGAGTCGAGCGTGTTTGTAGAGACCGACCTTGCCACAATTGGGGCAACTGGTGATCGAGTCGGTCCGGCAATTCTTCGAGCAATAGCCACTGTGGTTATGCCAGAAGTGCACCTTACGGGCGCAGTTAGGACACCGTGCCATGAAAGTCCTTTCCCATTCCGCGCGTCGCGGCGCCCGCCCTGGGCCGTGGGCAGCACTATCTTTTGTCAAGCTCAACGCGTATTATATCATCTCGATGAGAAAACCCACGGCTTTCGTCGTGGGATGAATCGGCGTCCGTCACGCGCGGTAGCGCGTCACGCTGGCCCGCATCCTGTCATTGTCTTAGACGACACGACGCAGCTGCGTTGTGGCATACTGTCGGTATGATCGTGCTAGAGTTCAAGCTTATGGGCGCTGCCGCGCAGTACGCCGCTGTCGATGAGGCTATTCGTACCATGCAGTTCATCAGGAACAAATGTGTACGCAAGTGGATGGACGAGCACGGCGTGAAGCCGTATGACTTGAACAAGTGAAGCAACGCGCTCCGTATCACGGAATTCTCCTTTAGGTGCGGAAGCCCAGGTGCTTTAGCCCTGAGAGGAAGCGCCCCGCTTTAGCGGCTTTAGTCCACGAGGGTCTGTGAAAGGTCGGCGTCTGCCGCCCTTGGGACCGTCGGCTGCCAGCCGGCCAACGGCCGCGACCGGGGCCGACGCCATCACCAACGTGCGCACCCGCCCTGGCGTGCCGGCTGGCAGTCGGCGGTCCCAGGACTTTTCACGGACCCTATTAGTCCACATGTTCTGTGAGCAATCTACGCGATAATCTGGTACACTAGAGACATGAGCATCCGTACTATCGCCCTGACCTTGCGGCCCACCGCCGCCGAGAAAACCGCCTTGCTTCGCCTGCAAGCGGCTTTCAATGTGGCGTGTAACTATATCAGCGGCGTGGCCTGGGAGGCTCAAGAGTTCAATAAGGCCCGCTTGCAGCGCCTCGTCTACGCCGGCGTACGGCGCGACTACGGCCTGATGGCCCAACACACGGTCAGGGCTATCGCCGTGGTGGCCGACGCCTACAAGGCCGACCGCGACACCAAGCGGACGTTTCGCGCCGATGCCGCCGTGGTCTTGGATACGCCGCGCCTCTACCGGGTCAAGCACAACCGCGCCCGCATCACGACGCTGGACGGTCGGCTTCACATGGAGTTGGGTATCGGTGGGCATCAACGCCGGATGCTCACAGACGCCGTGAAGCTCGCGGAAGCGGATCTGATCCGTGACCGCAAAGGGCGCTGGCGGCTCATGGTGAGCGCCCACTACGCCGACTCGCCGACCATGGGCACAGCGGGCGTCTTGGGTGTTGACCTGGGGCGCACGGACATCGCCGTCACGTCCGAGGGTGCCACGTTCAGTGGCGCAACGGTGACGGCCACACGCGACCGCTACGCGCGGGTGCGTCGGTCGATTCAACACAAAGCCTCGCAGGGCACCCGCAGCACGCGTCGTCGGGCGCGCGCCGTGGGGAAACGGATAGCGGGGCGGGAATCCAGGTTCCAGCGGGATATCAACCATGTCGTGAGCAAGAGTATCGTCGGGCAGGCCGTCGCGTCTGAACAGGCCATCGCGTGCGAGGACTTGACGGGCATCAGGGAACGCGCCAATAGGCAACCACGGGGCAAGACGGAGCGGCGACGGTCCAACAGTTGGGCCTTCCACCAACTCCGCTTGTTCCTGGCCTACAAATGTGTGGCGGCGGGCGTGCCCTTCGTCCTGATCAACCCGGCCTATACAAGTCAGATGTGCCATTGCTGTTTCGTCCTTGGTGATCGCTTCGGCAAGCGGTTTGCCTGTGTCAATCCCGCGTGCGCGTGGCGGGGCGACGCCGATGTAAACGGCGCCCAAAATATCGCGTTACTGGGGCGTTCTGTCATAACGCCCGGAGGTCCAGCGTTGTGTTGCTTGTACCAACCCGATGCTCGGGCTACGACAAGCCCAGGTGCTGTAGCCCTGAGTCTATGACGCCAGGACAATTCATCCTTGACCGAGCCGCCGTCAGCCCCTACATTGGATTGGCCGTGGCGACGGTCGCGGTCTCTTTCTCCGCCATCTTTATTAGCGAGACCACAGCTCCGCCGCTGGTGACGGCGGCCTACCGTATGGCGCTTACAGCGGCGATACTCGTCCCCGTGGCCCTGTGCCGTCACCAGTCACGACGACTACCCGGCGCTTCGGGACAGGCGGCCGTGGCGCGCGCTGCCCTGACCGGCCGCGACTATGCGCTGTTGATGGCGGCGGGCGCGCTGCTGGCGCTGCACTTCGCCACCTGGACCGTGTCGCTATTCTACACCTCGGTGGCCTCGTCGACGCTCTTCGTCACGGTACATCCCGTGCTCGTGGCGGCGCTGGCTTGGGTCTGGCTCGGCGAGAGACCCCGACCGGTCGTGGCCGCGGGCATCGCGCTGACGCTGCTTGGCTCACTGGTCATCGCGGGCGGCGACGTGCGGCTGGGCGGGCGCGCCCTCATCGGCGACGGGCTGGCCCTGGCCGGCGCGGTCGTCTTCGCCTTCTACCTCCTGATCGGGCGGCGCGTGCGCCAGCGCCTCGATCCGATCGCCTATAGCACACCGGTCTACCTGTGCTGCGCCGTCGTCCTTGCCGCCATCGCCATCGTCGGGCGGCAGCCGTTCACGCCCCTGACGTGGCATAACCTGGCCTTGTTCGTGGCGCTGGCGCTCGTCTGCACGCTGGGCGGCCACTTTGTCTACAACTGGACGCTCAAGTATCTCGACACCGCTGTCGTCTCGGTCAGCTTCCTGGGCGAGCCGGTCATCGCCGCCGCCCTAGCGTGGCCGCTGCTCAACCAGCCCATCCACCCGCTCACTTTCGTCGGCGGCGCGATCATCCTGGCGGGCATTTATCTTTGTACAAAGTAGACGCCGCCGTATGCCTGTAGCGCCGGCGCACCTGGCAGTTGGACCGATTCCTGCGAAACATTTGGGTATGGGCAGCACGGCTGGTCCAGGTCAACCGAGTTGCCCGCGCGGCAGCAATGGAGGACGGAGTAGCGACAATGAGCGAGTACCAATATTATGAATTCCAGGCGGTCGACCGGCCCCTGGATCAGCGCGAGTTGACGGAGTTGCGCGCGCTGTCGAGTCGCGCGACGATCACACCGACCCGGCTCGTCAACGTCTACAATTCGGGCAACTTCCGCAGCGACCCTGCCACGCTGATGGAGACCTATTTCGACCTGTTTGTGTACATCGCCAACTGGGGTACACACCAGTTCATGCTGCGGCTCCCACGGCGGCTGCTTGACCTCCACATGGCGGAACGCTACTGCCCCGGCGACGACGCGCGGGCGCGCGCCGCCGGCGATAATATCATCCTGGAATTCCACTCGGAGCAGGAGCCCGAGGGCTGGATCGATGACGGCGAAGGCGAAGCCTGGATGTCCGCGCTCCTGCCCCTACGCGCGGAGCTCGCGGCCGGCGACCTGCGCGGCCTGTACCTGGGCTGGCTCCTCCGCGCCCAATCGGGCCTGTTGGACGACGCCGATGTCGAGCCGCCGCCGCCGCCGGGCCTCGCCACGCTATCGGCCGCGCAGCAGGCCCTGGCCGACTTCCTGCGCCTGGACGCCGATCTCATCGACGTCGCGGCCGAGCATAGCGCCCTGCGCGACGAGACGCAGCCCTCGCGACGCGCCCTCAAGCAGTGGCTCGGCGGCCTCGCGGAGTCCGAGAAGACCGGGCTGCTGCTACGGCTGGTGGAGGGAGGCGACGCTCACTTGCGCGGCGAACTTCTGCAGCGCTTCCGCGCGGAGACGACGCCCGCGGCGGATCGCGAGGGCGCCGGCGAACCCGGCCGACGGACCGTAGGGCAACTGCTCGCCGCCGCCGAGCGGCGCGCGGAGGCGCAGCGTCGGGCGGAGGCGCAGCGCGCCGCGCAGGAACAGGCCCGGCGCGAGCGCGAGCAGGCGGCCGCACATGCTAGGCGTCTCGAACACCTCGCCGCGCACGAAGAGGAGGCCTGGCAGCGCGTGGACACGTCCATCGCGACGAAGCAACCGGCGGAGTACGACGTGGCCGTCCAGGCGCTGACAGACCTACGCGACCTCTACGCGCAGACGAGCCGAAACGTGGCGTTCGCGGCGCGCCTGGCCGGGCTGCGTGAGCAGCATGCGCGCAAGCCGAGTCTCATGCAGCGGTTGGACCGCGCGGGGTTGGGGGGACGGTCCAGCGCCGGCTAGCCAAGCTCACGTCAGTCGCGAAGCAGGGTTCGTGCATTAAGAGACTTCTCGCTCCAACTCTACGTCGGAGACTGTATCCCCTGCCGAGAGGAGATCGGTTAGGGCGAGAGGAATGAGCGTATCGCCAAAGCGAATAGATAGCTCCAATTCCCCACCCATCGCGACCAGCCCATCCGCCCGCTCACTTTCGTCGGCGGCGCGATCATCCTGGCGAGGATTTACCTCTGCGCCAGATAGAGATCAAACAGCGTACGCTTCGCCTTCCCTTGCGATCGACACAGGGCCATCGAACACTTCCGAGGCGGCGCGCGCGGCTTCGTCAAGGCCGTAGACGTGCCAGCGATGCGTCAGCAGCAGGCGATGAGCGCCGGCGTCACGCGCGTACGTAGCGGCCTGGCGCGGCGTCAGGTGCAGCGGATAGGCGCTATCCTCGGCGTTGGCGTTCTCGCACAGGAAAAGATCGGCGTCGCGCGCCACGTCGCGTAGGCCCTGACAAGGGCCGCTGTCGGCGGAGTAGGCCAGCGTACCCGTCGTCCCCGCCGCGCCAGACACGCGCAGGCCATAGGTATGCGTGATGTGACGCATTGGATAGAAAGAGATTGTCAGGCCGCCGACGGCCAGCGGTCGCGCGGGGTCATACTCGGCGACATCGAAGACATCGGAGAAAAACGTCGGCGCGGGGTCCTGCGGGGCGCTGACCCGCAGCAGTGTCTCGTGGCCGCCGGGCGGAAGCAGCAGACGCGGACGGCTTGTCCCCTCCTGACCGCAGGACGAGAAGGCAAGGTAGTAGCGGTAGGGGATCAGGTCAAGGATGTGGTCGGCGTGCATGTGTGAGATGACGACCGCGTCGACCTCAACCGGGGCGATGTGCGCCTGTAGGCGCCCGAACGCCCCACTACCCATATCCAGCGCCAGCGCCGTCCCCTCCCCACGCACGAGGTACGACGAACAGGCCCCACCGGGGTTCTGCGTCGCGGCGCTGGCGCCCAGGATTGTTAGAGACAGCGCGTCCATTGAACCTCCTTGTTGAGTCGATGGTCGATGGTCGATGGTAAGACGTGAGAGGGTACACAGGCCGATGATGCTATTACCTCGGTCGTTCCAACCACGATAACTATCGACCATCGACCATCGACCATCGACTTCCGACCATCGACTAATAAAACGGCGCCTTGACCCGCTCGATCTCGCGCGTGACCGCGGGGTCGGCCTGCGCTGTGACCAGGCGCGTCACAAGCAACCCGCACGCGATGGCGGCGACGGCGGCGCAGAAGAGTTGCGTCCTCAGCACCAGAGCGGGGTCGGCCGCGTCGAGCGTCAGCGGACGCAGCAGACCGTAGCCCAGCATCGTCACAAACAAGAAGACGAGCCCAACCGTCCCAGCAGGTGGTCCGCCGACGGGAACGCCGGCAACATAGCGACGGCGCGCGGCGATGAGGAGCAGCGCGATGGTCAGAGCGGCGAAAAGCGCGGCTTCGTAGGCCCAGATGGGCTGGAAGTGGTCATGCGTGCGGGCGGCGCGGGCGAGCAGCGACGCCGGGAGCGCGTCCACCGGCACGGACATCGAGAGTAACCCGCCCGTCGGCTGGCCCCAGCCTTCACCGCCGCCCGGCAGGCCCAGCATACCAATTGCGAGGCCCAGCGCCACGGCGGGCGACAGGACGTCAGCCCAGCGCCACAGCGACTCGCGCCGCGCCCAGGTGTAGACCGCGAGCAGGATCGCGCCGCCGAAGACGCCCGCGGGTAAACTCAAGCCACCGCGCCAAAATGCGAGTACGCCCGGCGCGCCGTCCCGTGCGAGCGTCGGATACGCCAGCACGAAGCCGATGCGCGCCACGATAAACGCGCCGAGCACGACGACGACGAGCATGCCCGGCAGGTAGCGCGCCGGCAAACGGGCGCGTAGGGCGCCCCACAGCGCCAAGGTATAGCCAACCACGATACCGATCGCCGCGCAAAGACCGAAAGGATGGACCGGCAAGATATCAAGGCGGAAGACGGGGTCGTGTAACAAGGGTAGCTGAGCTCCTTCTTCCCTACCATTAGCGGCTATCATTGCCCACTGTCCGCGACATCAAGCCAATCGGACTATAGCATTACGCCGTTTTACCGCACAAGCGGCCTGTGCGCAGGGCTCGTGAATTATCACGAGCCCTGGTCCGCCCTTCCGCCCTCGTGCAGAATCAAACGGGTTACTTTGCAGCGAGGCGTACCCTTCGCGGCCTTGCGCCACGCGTGTAGGCGTGCTACAACAATGATGCAAAACGGTTTGTTATAGCCCTATGACCCATGGAGAGCCGGGGGGAGTCATCGTAGAGGGGGGGAGGCGTGGCCACGATTGGAGATGTCGCGCGGAGGGCCGGGGTGGCGCGGGCTACCGTGTCGCACGCGCTCAGCGGCAAGCGTCCCGTCGCGCCGGAAACGCGCGCGCGCGTGCTGACGGCGGTCCAGGAACTTGGATACCAACCCAACGCCGCCGCGCGTAGCCTGACGTCGCGGCGTATGCGTACGGTTGGATTGGCGTTGCCCCTCGACTTCTACGAGGATACGATCCCTGAAGGCCCGTTTTTCGGTTTCATCGCGCACGCCGCCGAGTGGCTCGGCCACCACGACCACAAGCTGCTGTGCCTGATCTCGCGCGAGTCCGACCCGGCTGAACTCGTCCGCCTGGCCCAGTCTGGCTACGTCGACGGCCTGCTCCTCCTACAGGTTCGCTACGCCGACCCGCGCGTCGCGCCCCTGCGCGACGCCGGCGTCCCCTTCGTTACGATCGGGCGGCCGCATGATACCACGGGCCTGACGTGCGTCGACGCCGACCTGGCCGCGGCGGCCGAGATGGCAGTCGACCATCTCGTCGGCCTCGGGCACCGTCGCATCGCCTTCCTGACCGCCTTCTACGACGGCGCGCCGGTCTACGGCTTCCAATACCACGCGTTAGCCGGCTTCGAGCGCGCGCGCCGATTCCATAGCCTGTGCCTCGACCGCGACCATATCCTCACGTACGCTCCGGAGTGTGGTCCACATAAAGTATTGCGCGCGCTCCTTGACGACCACGACGGCCCGACCGGCCTGGTGACGACCACGGACGTCGAGGCCGCGGCAGCGGTGCGGATCCTGGCGGCGCACGGTCAGAGCGTACCCACCGACCTCTCACTCGTTACCCTGGGTGACAGCATGCTCATGGAGTTGTCGCAGCCCCCTATCACGGCTGTACGTTTTCCCGTCGCGGAAGAGACGCGCGCTGCCGTCGACCTCTTGATGGACATACTCACCGGCGCGCAACCCGGCTGCCGCCAGCGGATCATCCCGGTTGAGCTGCTACGGCGGCATAGTACACGAGCAATTAGCGATCAGCCGTCAGCTATCAGCCATCAGCCTTGACCTGGCGGTGAGAGAGGTAAGCTGGACATTCGCCAACGACCGTTAGCTAATTGCTGACGGCTGACTGCTAATCGTGGCATAGCTTTTGCCTACATGTACAGGTGGGTAGCCGGCAATGAGGTTGGCGCCGCATCAGCCGGGCGCGTTGGGTCCAGGACTTCCCATAAGGAGAGCATATCATGTCCAATAACGACGGTACGCAGGACCGCGCGGAGGGCCTCGGCAACGAGGTCAAGGGCCGCGTCGAGCAGGGCGTCGGTGGTGTCACCGGAGACCGCGGTCATTGGCCGAACTGCGCCACCATTTCGAAATGTTCTATGTCGCGCAGACATTCTTAATTTGCGCGACGCAGGTTGTACCGCACGATCTGAACCCGCCCGACCCATGGCGAGATGGAGCAAATATCTCAGCCACAGTCGCCATGCGCTATATCCACACCCCGCACAGCCGTGCCGAGCGCCTGCTCCAGCGTCAGGGCCTTCCCGCCCGCCTCGGGTAGCCCGAACGCCGCCGTGGCATAGGCTAGGGCGCGCGTAGGGACCGCTTGCCGCGCGGCCATGGCCATGATGGCGATGGCGGCGCCGCGCTCTACGAGGGCGAAGTCCCCTACCTCGCGCACCATGGTCAGCGCCTGGGCGTAGGATGTTCGCGCGCCCGCCAGGTCGCCGTCCTCCTCCGCCAGGAGCCCGAGCACGTAGCATGCGCTCGCATCGCTCTGCGTGTCTCCCAGCGCGCCCATCGTCCGTATATATCGCGCATAGTAGTCGCGCGCCTGGGTAATCTCACCGCAGGCCCACGCTGACCCACCGAGCAGATCGAGCGCCAGCCCGGCGGCATAGCGGTTGCCGCGCTCCCCGGCCAGCGCAATGGTCCGGGCGAGCTCGTCCTCGGCACGGTCAAATTCGCCCATCAGCAAGGACATGATGGACAGGAGCACTCTCGTTTGCAGCATCTCCCACCCCCCCGGCGCGCCCGGCCGCACCGTACAGCGCCAGCGCTTCCTGGATGCCTTCCCGCGTCCGCGCCTGGCGTTGTGAATCAGGGGGCGCAAGGAGCGTGGAAAGGGGCGCCGCCAGGCCGAGGGCATACGCGCGCGCGAGTGGGTCGTCCGACGCATCGGCCAGGCGCTCCGCCTCCGTGGCGCACGCCCGCATGATCGCCACGTCACCTGAGCAGGCAACCCCAGCGGCGATGGACAGCGCCTTGATCCGCCCCGGCGTGGGGGCCGCCGCGTCGGGCGCGTCGAGCAGCCGCGCGAACCAGGCGCTGGCCTCCCGCAGGTGCGGGCGGAGGCTCCAGAACGGAGACAGCGCCGCCGCGACGGAGAGCCCGCGCTCGGTTGCCGCGCCATCACCGGCGTCGCCGCGCTCCACGCACCAGCTCAACGCCGCGCGCAGATTGTCCAACTCGCCCTCCAACGTCTCCAGCGCGCGCGGCTGTTCGGCCCCATCGAAGCCCCTGGCGGCCTCCTCGGCCAACCCCAGGTAGTAGACGGCGTGCCGGGCGCGCGCCGCCACGCCCTCCCCGGCTGCCTCCAACTGCTCGTTGGCATACTCACGGATGGTAGACAGCATGGCGTAGTGCAGATCCTCCGCCCCGGCGTCAGCGTAAGCCTCCACGCGCAGCAGATGCGCCGCCGCCAGGGTCGCCAGCCCCTCGGCCACGTCCGCGTCGTCCGGCGTATCTCCCCGGCACACCACCCGCGCCGCCTCCACGGTGCAGCCACCCACAAAGGGGGCGAGGCGCCGGAATAGCGCCAGCGTCGTCGGCGGCAGGAGGTCATAGCTCCAGGCGATGGTGTCGCGCAGGGTCCGTTGGCGCGCGGGCGCGTCGCGCGGCCCCTCCACCAGCACCTCCAGCGGCCGGCCCAACCGCGCCACCAACGCCGCCGGCGGGAGCGCCGCCACGCGCACGGCCGCCAGTTCGATCGCTAGGGGCAACCCGTCGAGTCGCACGCAGATGGCGGTTACAGCGGCGGCGTTGGAGGGGGTGAGTACGAAGGTAGGCAGCGCCGCAGCAGGGCGTCCACCTCCGCCGCCTCGCGCGCACGCCCCACCAGCGCGGTTGGCGGAACGGGCAGGCCGCTGGGGCGCGCGCTCCTCCGCCGGCAGGTCCAGCGCATCGGCCAGGCGCCGTGCCGTGTCGCGCAGGGGCTGGTTGACGCCGTGCTCCAGGTTCTGGACGTTGCGTATGCTGAGCCCGGCGCGCTCAGCCAGCGCCTCCTGCGTCAGTTCCGCCTCCCGCCGCTGGCGTCGTAGCAACGCGCCAAAAGACGCGTCCGTCTCCGTGCTCATAGGTGTACGGGACTATGTCCACCGAAGAGAACAAAGCCATCGCCCGCCGTTGGTTCGAAGAGGGTTTCAACGGGCATAACCTGGAGGTCTTCGGCGAGTTGGCCGCTGAGGATTTCGTCCAGCATACAGCAATCACGCTCCCTGGGATGACGGGCGGCCGCGAGGGCAATAAGCAGACGGTCGCCATGGTCTTTGCCGCCTTCCCCGACTGGCATGTGTCGGTCGAGGACATGATCGCGGAGGGCGACAAAGTGGTCACCCGCTATACGGAGCAGGGGACGCAGCGGGGCGAGTTCATGGGCATCCCAGCCACGGGCAAGACGGTGACCATCATGGGCATCGAAATCATGCGCTGCGCCGATGGTAAAATCGCGGAGCAGTGGATTGAGGGTAACGCGCTGGGGATGATGCAGCAACTCGGCGTGATCCCCGCGCCGGGGCAGGCGCCGCGCTAAAGCCCGTCGATCGTGGGCGACACAAGAGCGACAATACGGTACCTTCGCACACTTTGGGCCTGCGTCGTGGGAGTTACGGACGACCCACATCATCTTACATCGGGTCAGAGAGACCCACCAGCGTCGACCGAGCGTCGACCGCGTACAATACAACGTGATAGGGCCAGGATGAGGGGGACATGATGGGACGAGGGCGACACGGCCACGGAATGGTCCGGGCGACCGCTGCTCTGGGCGTGGCCGGAGCGGCATTGATCCTCTATGGCGCCCGGCGGCGCCTGATCGCACGCCTGTCGGGCCTGCCGCCCGCGCGCTATGGCGTGGCCGTCGAGCGCGGTTTGCCCGTCCCGATGCGCGACGGGGTCACGCTGAAAGCGGACCACTATGCCCCCAAGGGACAGGACCCGTTCCCAACCATCTTGCTGCGCACGCCCTATGAACGGGGATCGGATCTACGTTTCCTCCTCAGCCTGTTGTTTGCCGCCACTCAGCACCGCCGCGTGGCCGCGCGCGGCTACCACGTCGTCGCCCAGACCGTCCGCGGGCGCTTCGACTCAGGTGGCGCGTTCAACCCATTCGTCGACGAGGCCGACGACGGGGGCGCCATCCTGGAGTGGCTGCGCGCCCAACCGTGGTTCGACGGCAGGCTCGGTCTGATGGGGCCAAGCTACCTGGGGTATGTGCAATGGGCCACCGTTGCCGCCGACCCAGACGCGGTGCGCACGCTCGTGCCGCACATCACCTCCGCGCAACTGGGCACGCTCGTCTACCCCGACGGCGCCTTCGGCCTGGACCTGGCGTTGAGCTGGATCGCCCTGCTCGATATCCCCATCGGCAAAGGCCAGGCGTCCGCGTGTTCCCTGCTCCGTCGCATCAATCCCCCAGCCATGAACCGACGGCTCGCGCCCGCCTTCATGCGCCTCCCCGTGCGCGAGGCCGACGTCGCGGCCGTAAATCAGCCTGTCCCCTACTACCGCGACTGGCTGGCGCATCCCGACCTCGACGAGCCCTACTGGCGATCGATTGACCACCGAGCCGCGATAACCCAAACGACGGCTCCGGTGCATCTCATGGGCGGCTGGTACGATATCTTCCTGCGCGAGTTGCTGGCCGACTACGCGCGGCTGCGCGACGCCGGCCGCACACCCTACCTGACGATCGGCCCCTGGGCGCACAGCGATCAGGGCGGCATAAAGGCGGCCTTGCGCGAGACTATCATCTGGAACGAGGCGTACTTGAGGGGCAATCCCTCCCTCTTGCGCCGGCGGCCGGTGCGTCTCTATGTGATGGGCGCGGACGAGTGGCGTGAGATGGAGAGTTGGCCGCCGCCGGCGCGCGAAACTTCCTATTTCCTGCATGCAGCAGGCAGCTTATCCACGGATCAACCGGCGGTGGCCGCGTCCCCCGACCACTACCGCTACGACCCCGCCGACCCCACGCCGTCCGTCGGCGGCCCGCTGCTGTTCGTCCCGCCCGCCGGTCCGCGCGACAACCGCGCGCTGGAGGCGCGCGCCGATGTGCTCCTCTACACGACGCCCCCGCTATCCGCCGACCTTGAGGTGATCGGCCCGGTGCGGCTCGACCTATACGTCCAGTCCAGCCTGGACCATACCGACTTCTTCGGCCGGGTCTGCGATGTCCATCCCGACGGGCGCTCTATCAACATTTGCGACGGGCTGCTGCGGCTGGAGCCGGGGGACGGCGCGCTACAGCCCGATGGCAGCCGCCGCATCACGGTTGGGCTGTGGGCCACCGCGCACCGCTTCGCGCGGGGGCGCCGGCTGCGGTTGCAGGTGTCGAGCGGCGCCCACCCACGCTGGAGCCGCAACCTCGGGACGGGCGAGCCCATCGCCACCGGGACGCGCATGGCCGTCACCGACCAGACGGTGTACCACGACCGCGCCCACCCCTCGGCGCTGATCTTGCCCGTCGCTCTACCGGCATGAACGACGCGTATCCACTGAGAGCGCTGTAAGCGTGGCCTTGGAAGATGAAGACCATAGCGTGGGAATTGTCCGCGGTGTACTATTGGATAAGCACACGGTTGGACAGACGGGGTAGCATGGGATGGGCGTTATGGACTTGGAATCCGACTCAACTATCTTCCATCCGGAATGCGACAACGCGTTTCCAGCCTTGATGACCTGCCGGCACGGGCCAGAGGTTGTCACTTGCCAGTGCACTTCCCTTAATAACATGTTGACCATCAATGCCTTGCGTTATAACATCCCGTGCAAACGCTGTTAGCAAAACTTCTCCACGCATAGAATTTGGGCCAGCTTGTGGCAGAGGAAGAATGTGTGAAAAGATATCTTGGACTGGATGCTCCGATTCATTAGCAATCCAATCAACATCACTGGCAACAACCCACCACGTATCCGTACAAAATGTTGTTACCCGTCCCCTCCCCTTAGTAAGAAGGAGCGCCTCGCTGACAATGTTGGTAGCTAATTCGATCCCGCTTACGGGGATAGACCGCGTGAACATGCCCGGCTTTTTTCTTATAAATCCAATCGGGTCATCGAGAACTTGTACGTCGCTCATAGTCCACCTCTACACTTCGCTCTACTTTTTGCTGCGGCGCTTGGGCGCCGTCGGCTTGAGCCAGAGCACCGAGAGCGGGGGCAGCGTCAGCGTGAGGGTATAGTCGTAGCCGTCCAATGGTTTCTTCTCGGCTTTTAGTGGCGCGGGGTTGCCGGCGCCGGATCCGCCGTATACCGCGGCGTCGCTGTTGAGCAACTCGGCCCAGGGACCGGCCGACGGTACGCCGATCCGGTAGCCCTCACGCGTCACGGGCTGCCAATTGACGACGATGGCGATGGTGTCGTCACGCTTCACGCCGCGCCGTAGGATGGCGACAACCGAGTGGGCAGTGTCGCTGCCGTCGATCCACGCGAAGCCTTCCGCCGACAGGTCGCGCTCGTACAGCGCCTTCTCCTCACGATACAAGCCATTGATCCGCGTCACGAAGTCCGACACCTGGCGGTGGCGCAGGCCCGTGTCACCCTCCAGGAGATGCCAGTCAAGCGAATACTGGTGGGCCCACTCGTGCCACTGCGCGAACTCGCCGCCCATGAAGAGCAGCTTCTTGCCGGGGTGCGCATACATGAAGGCGTAGAGCGCGCGCAGCGTGGCGAAGCGCTGCCAGTCGTCGCCCGGCGCCTTTTCGATAAGCGAGTGTTTCAGGTGCACCACCTCGTCATGCGAGAGCGGCAGGATGTAGCGTTCGTCGAAAGCGTAGGTGAAGGAGAAGGTGATCTCGTTGTGGTGGTAGGGACGATAGATGGGGTCGCGCTCCACGTAGGCCAGCGTGTCGTGCATCCAGCCCATGTTCCACTTGAGGTCGAAGCCCAGCCCGCCCTCCGCCGTGGGCTTCGTGATGCCGGGCCACGTCGTCGACTCCTCGGCCGCCGTCAACACGCCCTGATGACGCGTGTGCACGATGTCGTTGAAGCGTTGCAAGAAGGACACAGCGTCCAGGTTCTCGCGTCCGCCGTAGCGGTTGGCGACCCAGGCGCCGTCGTCGCGGTCGTAGTCGAGGTAGAGTATGGCGGCCACGGCGTCGACGCGCATGCCGTCGAGGTGGTACTCGCGCAGCCAGTAGTGCGCGTTGGAGAGCAGGAACGAGAGTACCTCGCCACGGCTGTAATTGAAGATGTAGGTGCCCCAGGTGATGTGCTCGCCCTGACGCGGATCGGCGTGCTCGTAGAGGTGCGTGCCGTCAAAATAGCCTAGGCCAAAGCCTTCTTTGGCGAAGTGGCCTGGCACCCAGTCGAGCAACACGCCGACGCCGTTGCGGTGGCAATGGTCCACGAGATACATGAAGTCGTGCGGCGTCCCGAAGCGGCTGGTCGGGGCGAAATAGCCCGTGGTCTGGTAGCCCCACGAGCCGTCGAAGGGGTGCTCGGTGATCGGCAACAGCTCGATGTGCGTGAACCCGTGCGCCACGACGTAGTCAACGAGCGTGTGCGCTAACTCGCGGTAGGTGAGGAAGCGGTCGTCCTCGCCGCGCCGCCATGAGCCCAGATGGACTTCATAGACGGACACCGGACGGTCCAGCGGCGAGCCCTTGGCGCGCGCCGCCATCCATGTATTGTCGCCCCACTTGTAGCCGCCGAGGTCATAGACAACCGAGGCCGTCCCCGGGCGTAGCTCGGCGTAGACGGCGTAGGGGTCGGCCTTGTCGACCTCGTAGCCGTGGTAGCGCGAGCGGATGTGGTATTTGTAGAGGCCGCCCTCGGGCAGGTCGGGCAGGAACGCCTCCCACACACCGTTGGGACCGCGCCGCGCCAACGGCGCCTGGTCGGGCCGCCACTCGTTGAAGTCGCCGACAACGCTGACCGCCTCCGCCTCCGGCGCCCACACCGCGACGTTGGTCCCGACCACGCCATCGACCTCGCGCCGGCGCGCTCCCAGCTTCTCGTAGGCGTCGAGCCATGTGCCCTCGGAAAAGAGGTACAGATCTTCTTCGGAGAAGAGGGAAGGGGCGGTCATAAGGGGCCTCCTTGAGTGGCAAGTGGCAAGTGGCAAGTGGCAAGTGGCAAGTGACGAGTGACGAGTGACGAGTGACGAGTGACGAGTGACGAGTGACGAGTGACGAGTGACGAGTGACGAGTTTTCGCCGATGCAGGAAATGATTATCGTTTATCAAGTAGCAAGATTCTCGCCACTCGTCACTCGCCACTCGACCAGTACGGGCGCCAGGTCGTACATCTCGGACGCGTACTGCAAGACCATGCGCTGGGCGCTGAAGTCGGGGCTGGTAGCGATAGCGCGCGTCATGCGGGCGGTCCAGTCGTCCGGCCGGTCATAGTATTCAGGGATGACGTCGCGCTCGATCGTGTCATATAGGCTGCCGGCGTCGTACGAGTCCTCATCCCCGCCGCTGTAGCCCTCGCCGATGGGCCAGCCGTTGGTCCCGCGATAGCCCTCGATCCACCAGCCGTCGAGGACGGATAGATTCGGCACGCCATTAAGCAGCGCCTTCATGCCGCTGGTCCCCGATGCCTCCATCGGACGGTGCGGGTTGTTGAGCCATATATCGGAACCGGCCACGAGCAAGCGCGCCAACGCCATATCATAGCCCGCGACGAAGATAACGCGCACGGGCGCGTCGCCGGCGTGTCGTACGATCTCGGCGATGATGCTCTTGCCCTCGTCGTCACGCGGGTGCGCCTTGCCGGCCACCACGACCTGTAGGCCGCGCGCAGCGACAGCGGCCAGCCTGGCCGGATCGCGGAAAAGCAGCGTAGCGCGCTTGTAGCCCGTCATACGGCGCGCGAAGCCGATCGTGAACACGCCCTCCTCAAGCGCGGCGGCGGGATAGCGCGCGTTGACCGCGGCGATCATATCGCGCTTGGCCGCGTCATGCGCCGCGCGCACGTCCCGCCCCGCGAGACCATCGGCGCCCCGCAGCCGCTCGCCGTCCTCTCGCCAGTCCGGCAGGGCGCGATCGTAGAGGGCGGCCGCGTGCGGGCCGGTCCAGGTCGGATGGTGGACGCCGTTGGTGATCGAGCCGATAGGGCGGCCGGGGAACATGGCGCGCGAGACCTCGCCGTGCTTGACCGAGACGGCGTTGACCGCGCGGGTCACGTTGAGGGCCAGTTCGGTCATGGAGAAGTCACCGGCGCCGCCGAGCGAGAGCAACTGCCAGTCGGTAAAGCCGAGTGTATCACGCCACCACGGGCCAAGGTAGTAGAGCAGCAGGTCATGCGCGAAGCGGTCGTGGCCGGCCGGCACGGGTGTGTGCGTGGTGAAGACGGCGTGCTCACGGGTCTCGTCCAGCGCGGCGTCATAATCCTTACCCGCCGCGTGCGCCTCGCGCGCGCGTTCGAGCAGCAGGAAGCTGGCATGGCCTTCGTTGAGGTGGAATGTCTCGAGGGCGTCGTAACCCAGGGCGCGCAAGGCGCGCACGCCGCCGATGCCGAGCACGATCTCCTGGCAGATCCTGATGTCGCGCTCACTACGGTGGTCGTTCCCGCGATCATAGAGGCGCTGCGTGATCTCACGGTCGATGGCTGAGTTGGCCTCGATGTCGGTGTCGAGCAGATAGAGCGGCACGCGGCCGATGTCGGCCCGCCACACCTGCGCATGGGTCTCACGATCGCCAAGCGGAATCGACACCTGAATTGGCGCTCCGGCGTTATCGCGCTCCAGGCGCAACCCGGTCAGCGCGAGGTCGAGCCGGGGGTACTCTTCATGCTGCCATCCAGCGTCGTCAAGCGTCTGGCGCAGGTAGCCTCCGTGATACAGCAAGCCGACGGCAACGAGCGGAAGCCCCGCGTCGGATGCGGCTTTAAGGTGATCCCCGGCCAGGACGCCGAGACCACCCGAGTAGATGGGCAGGCTGGCGTCGACGCCGAACTCGGCGCTGAAATAGGCGACCCGGCGCGCCAGCGGGGCCCCTTTGAGGTAGCGCGCCTGGCTGTCGCCCGCTTGCGTGATCGACTGGGCAAAGTCAGGGGTATCCAAGGCGTTAAGCGCGCCATCCGAGAGCGCCGCGAGCGTCGCGTACGGGTTACCCTTATAGCCGGGCAGCCGCGCTAGCAGGGACTGCGTCGGCGCGTCCCACGTCCAGTAATAATTGTCAATAAGAGCGCGCAGTTGAGAGCGAATGGGACTCCTCCTTTGAAGTAGACATGAACATTATCTAGTACTTTGTATCGGTGTACATACGGTTAAAGCGTACCCGATATCTCGTTCATTGTGCACGACACTGTACGCGCCAAGACCTGGGGCGACGGGCCAACGCCTGTATAGCCGCACCGTGCAATGCATGTTTCATGCCATCAATACCCCGTGAGCTACATGGCGGCGCGTCCATAATCGTCGCTGGCGCCCTGTCATAGCCCGGATGGCCTATAGGCGCGTGGACTATTATAGCGCAGTATTCGGACTGCATTATGGATTCTTTCACGCACTCGTTTTTGCACTCACTCGCCGAGGCGCTGGCGCGGCTGCGGGCCGACGCCGGCGCCGAGGTGTCTCTGTGCGCCAGCGATAGCGCCTCGACCGAGCGCGCCCGCGCGGGCATGTTGACCGCGCTGGCGCACTTACCGCCGTCGCACACTCACACCGCGTATCCCGACGATGACCGCACCGTCACGGACCTCGGCGGCGGGTGGTATGTGCTGGCAGCGCCCCTGTGCACGCCAGGACGCGCGGGCTTGGACGGCTCCGCGCGCGGGGTGGCGCGCCTCGCGCTCCCCCAGGAGCCGGACGCCGCCCTTATCGCCTCCGTCGAGGCGCTGGCCGCGCACGCGGCGTTGGCGCTGGAGCAGGGCGCGTTGCATCAGGAGTTGCAGCATTCTTTCAACCAACTCTTCATCGTGTATGAAGCCGGCCGCCTGCTCAACCTCTGCCACACCGCGGACGACGTCTACGCGCACGTCATTGACCTGCTGACCCGGACATTACATTTCTCGCACTGTGCGGTCTTGCTGTTACAAGGCGATAACCTGACGCCGGCGGCGCACCAGGGGTTGGATCCGCGCTGGACCGCGCACGGACGACTGCCGCTACAACGCTCGTTCGCGGCGCGCGTGCTGGAGGAGGGCGCGGCGGCGCAATTCGACGAAGGGGCGTCCTTGCGGGAGTTGGCGCTGCCGCCACTCGTCGGAGGCGGCGCGCCGGCGAGTGTCTTGTGCGCGCCGCTAACGACGCGCGCTGGAGCCTTCGGTTTCCTTGAAGTCTATGGGGAGGTAGCGCGGCCCTTCACGGACGACGAGACGTTCGTCGTGTCCGTGCTGGCCGTGGAGACCGCGGCGGCGTTGGAGAACGCGCGTCTGTACGAGGCGTTACGCGAGCGTGAGGAACGGCTCACACAGTACGCCGGCAAGCTGGTCAACTCACAGGAAGAGGAACGCCGTCGCATCTCGCGCGACATCCATGATGGTCTCGGGCAGATGATCGTGAGCGCCTACCAGTACCTACAGGCGCACGACTACTCGTTGCCGGAGGGGCACCCGCGCGAAACGTTCGCACGCGGGCTCTCCGTCTTGCAGCAGTGCATCGGCGAAACGCGCCGCGTCATGAGCGACCTGCGGCCCTCCACGCTCGACGACTTTGGGCTGGTCGTGGCCCTGCAGCAACAACTCGACGCCGTGGCGCGCGACGCTGGCTGGCACGCCACATTCGAGGTCGAGGGACCCGTGGCGCGCCTCATCCCCGCCGTGGAAACGACCGTATTCCGCGTCGTCCAGGAGGCGTTGAACAATGCCCGCAAGCACGCCGCCGCCACGCGCGTCGCGGTCACCTTGGCCGCTCACACGGACGAGGTAGTGGTGGTGGTGCGCGACTGGGGCCGCGGCTTCGCCGTCGACGACGTTACGGTGCGTCCGGAGCGTGGCGAGCACCTCGGCGTCATGGGCATGCGCGAACGCGTGGCCTTGCTCGGCGGCGGCGTCACCATCACTAGCGCCCCTGGTGAGGGAACGACGGTGCGCATTACGCTGCCAGTAGCCAGTAGCCAGTAGTCAGTAGCCAGTAGCCGGTTGCCGCGCATGATTCTTGCACCGGACGTATAGTAACGAGAGAGGCTTGTGCTAGCCGTCCTCGCCGTAGGCTCGTGTTAGTCCCTGACTACTGACTACTGACTACTGACTACTGACTACTGACTACTGACTACTGACTACTGACTACTGACTACTGACTACTGACTACTGACTACTGACTACTGACTACTGACTACTGACTACTGACTACTGACTAC
>JAABUM010001790.1_pt1 | contig 30780 bp, 30 predicted proteins | sample 5559161 | NCBI WGS metagenome assembly JAABUM01 (sample SAMN10711868, study PRJNA513369) | rock metagenome | isolation source: Antarctica rocks | place: Antarctica: Victoria Land, Siegfried Peak nord
ACGAAGAACAGGCGCCACCAGACGCCATTGCTCGTCGCTCAAGTCGCTGGGATAAACCACTTTGGATGCGCGTCTCATCAACTCCAGTCTGACCCAAACCCACACTACAGAGACAGGCTCTGAGGTCGGGCTGAAGGCCAGCAGCACGAACGGCTTCCGTCCAATTCTCGAAGTATTTTAGAACATGATACTCGGTTATTCCAGAATAAGTTATGAAATCAGACCGAGAAGGAGGCCGACGAAGTTTTTGAGCGCATAGCTCGATTGCTCGAAGTATTTCATCTCTGCTGTAGCGATTGTTTGACATACAGTTTTAGTAGATGAATCATGCTCAGCAAATGAACGACATCATCAGGAAAATCACGACGCCCCGCTTCCCTTCACCACCGATTTCACGGTCTTAAACAACAACTTCACATCGAGCCACAAACTCCAGTTGTCGATGTATTCCAAGTCCATCCTCATCCATTCGTCAACATCCGTGATGTCGTTGCGTCCCGATGCTTGCCAGATGCAGGTGAGGCCGCCTTTGACCGACAATTTGCGGCGGTGCCAGGGTTCGAGTTCGGCGACTTCTTTGGGCAAAGGCGGGCGCGGGCCGACCAAGCTCATGTCTCCGCGAAGCACATTCCAGAACTGGGGCAACTCGTCAATCGAGGTGCGGCGCATGATGCGGCCAACCGGCGTGATGCGCGGGTCTTTGTCGTCGGGCGCTTTGAAAAACGGGTCTTCCATCACGTTGATCGAGTCGTAGTGCGCGCGGTTCTCGCGCTTCATCGTTTCCAAAATCTCCGCCGCGTTGACGTTCATCGAGCGGAACTTCCAGAACTTGAAGCGCCGCCCGTTGAGGCCGACGCGCTCTTGCGAGTAGAAAACCGGGCCGCCGTCGTGCTTCTTGATGAGCAGCGCGAGCACACCGAAAAGCGGCGCGAGCAGCACCAACATGATGGCGGCTAAAACGCGATCCATCGCGTTTTTGGCGGCCAAAGCGAGCGGGCGTTGCGGCGTGTTGTGGAGCGTGAGGACGGGCATCTGGCCGATCATCGTCGCTTCGATTTTGGCGTTGGTCGGCGGCACGATGTCCTCAACTAGCGAGACGGTGCGCCCGCGTTCCAGACATAGCTCGAGAATGTAGCCCCAGTTCGGGCCGCGCTCGGTTTCGGCAGAGCGAACCAAAACCACCTCATCCACGACTTCGCGGTCGAGAATCGCGGGCAAATCGGCCAGACGCCCCAGATGCGGCACGAACGAACCGTCTTCGGCGTCACCCTCGGCGACGAATCCAATCAAACGGCTCCACTGATAGGCGGGCGTTTGGATCATCTTCGCGTAGCGCGTCGCGGCGGAAAGCGGCCCAACCAAGAGCACATTACGACGCGGTTTGGCGACTTTCTGCGCGAGCGGCGCCACAAGCGTGCGCGCCAGCCACAGCGACATCACGCCAAAAATCAAGATGCCGCCGATGAACAACCGCGATGTGTCCCAGTGCAAAGTAGCGATGAACGCGAGCAATGCAACCGTTCCCAAAATGCCGGTGTAAGCGCACAACGCGAACTCCTGCCGTTTGCCGCGCCGCGCGTTGAGGTCGTAGCCGTGCTGAAAATGGAGTAGCGCGCCCCACGAAAACAAGGTGAAGTAGAGCACCCACAAGTGGTTGGACAGGTTGACCATCGCGTTGGGCGACATGATCACTTGCCGCCAATCAGCACCTTTGGCGTGCGTTGCAACAGCGTGAACGCCACGCGCGGCATGAATCGCGGGATGACGAACCCAACTCGACGTTTGCCAGCCGAGCATTTTGCCAAGCGAAACCAAAAATTCGCCGAACCCCGCGCGCAGTTGCCACACGAGGAAAAAAGCGAGCAAAATGGCGGCGGCATCGAGTGCCATCATCAAGGTGGCGGAAACGGCGCGTTGGGCTTTAAGCATGAAAGAGAAATCCGGGCGTGAGGCTTGTAGGAAGTGCGAATTGCGCTCGCAAAACAATGTAACCCAGGGCAAGAGAGGGCGCCAATCGAAGAAGAGTTTCGCGCGTTAACTTGTCACAGGCACAGCGATTCGACCCTCGCGCCAACAAGAGATGGATCGAAGGCCCGAAGCCAGCGGTTCATCGAGTTCGACATAGCGTGATTTTCGCCAATTCAATTCGTGCCGTTCGACACCTAAGTGCTTCTCTTGTCTATTTAAAACGAAAAGCCCACGAACACGATGTTCGCGGGCTTGATTCTGGGGAACTAGGACTCGAACCTAGAATCGCCTGATCCAGAGACAGGTGCCTTACCATTTGGCCATTCCCCAATTCGGCCTTCCATTCTACTAAAGCGCAGAACGAGCGCCAAGGCTCCGACCAGATTTGAACTGGTGTAAACGGTTTTGCAGACCGGTGCCTAACCCCTCGGCCACAGAGCCAACTCGCTTTGCGCTTGCGCAAAAGAGCGAACCGAAAGGATAACGCGCCCGCTCTGTTTGGGTCAAGCCAGCAATTGATCGTATTGTGCGTGGGTGCCGATCCAAAACCACAATACACCTTCCGGCTTGTCCTGTCCCAGAGCCCGATAATGCTCGCCGACTCGCACCGACCACAACTGCTTTTTCTTGCCCACCTTTTTGAAATGAAGCGAAGGATGAAACTGATCGCTTTGCAGCAACTTGTAGTTTTTGTCAGCTAACTGTTGCACTTCTTCTGGTAAAGCCGCGTAGTGCTTCCAGAAGCGAGGTAAGGTCATGTGCTTCATAAAGGTTGCGCCAAACCTGCCTCATACTCGGCGTCCACTTCGGCCAACAGCTTGTCCAGCCGCCCGCCGTCCAAATCGTCTTCGATTTGTTTATCCCACAACTGGTGATGATAGTCGTTGAGCCAAACGGTCAACTTTTCAACTTCGGGCGAGGGCAGTTGACGAATCGCCTGTTCGATGTCTTGAACGCTCATGGTTTAAGTTTTACCCTTCTTTCCTCTTGCAGCGTCAAGGCAAAGAACCGCCGGGAGTTGACTTCGCAGTTTGAATAGCCTGCATCTTCTTCAACGAGAAGTCATCGGGATGATCAATCGTAGCCCAGATCATCAAACACAAAAGCACAATTAAGAATGGCATCAGATACCAGGCGACGAGACGTTGCTGTTTGATGTATGTCTCTTTGCTCATTCCGGCCAAGAACCACTTATTGAGCAAGTTGTCTTGTGTCTTTCCCCAGTGCTTTTCGGCTAAGTCACCCTTGGCCGTGCGAAACGCACCCCAAAACATCCACAAAGGGACGAGAACGCAAAGTGACATCGGCACGATTCTATCCCAGATCATCCTTTGGCCAACTCCCGGATCGTGAGCAACTCATCGCGCAACTGCGCCGCGCGCTCGAAATCAAGGGCTTTAGCTGCCGCTTTCATTTCCGATTCGAGTTCTTCCAAGAGCTTTGGCAAATCCTCTTTCTTCGGCTTGGCGACAATCTTTCCAGGCGAAAGCTCGCTTTGCACATCCGCCAAAAGTTCGGTGAGCAAATCTTCGCGGATCGCCTTTTGAATGCCCTGCGGCGTGATGCCGTTCGCCTCGTTATACGCGAGTTGCAACGTGCGGCGGCGCGCGGTTTCATCTATGGCGCGTTGCATTGAACCCGTGACGCGGTCGGCATACATGATGACCTGACCTTCGACGTGGCGCGCGGCGCGACCAATGGTTTGGATGAGCGAGGTTTCACTTCGGAGAAAACCTTCTTTATCGGCGTCGAGAATGGCTACTAAAGAAACTTCGGGCAAATCCAAACCTTCGCGGAGCAAGTTGATACCGACGACGACATCGTATTTGCCTTGCCTCAGTTCGCGCAGGATTTGTGAACGCTCCATTGTTTCGATGTCCGAGTGCAAATAGTTCACTTTGACATCGATTTCTTTTAGATAATCGGTCAAATCTTCCGCCATGCGTTTGGTGAGCGTTGTGCAAAGCACGCGCTGGTCTTTCGCTGTGCGAATGCGAATTTCGTTTAGCAGGTCGTCTATTTGTCCGCGCGTTTGGCGAACTGAGATTTCCGGGTCAATCAAACCGGTTGGACGGATGATCTGTTGAGCTAATCCCGGAAAGTCGCCGCCCGGCATATTGAAAGCGCCCATCGAAGTGCCTTTATGCTTGCCTTCGATAACATTGCGCTCGATGCCGATGTGTTCCAACTCATACGGGCCAGGTGTTGCCGAAATGTAAGTCGTTTGCCCCATGCGGGTTTCAAACTCCTCAAACTTCAGTGGCCGGTTATCGAAAGCTGAAGGCAATCGAAATCCGTAATCAACGAGCGTTTCTTTGCGCGCGCGGTCGCCGTTATACATCGCGCGGATTTGCGGCATCGTGACGTGACTTTCATCTACCATCAACAAATAATCATCCGGAAAGTAGTCGATCAAGGTATAAGGCGCATCACCGGGAATGCGGCCATCGAGATAGCGGGAATAGTTTTCGATGCCGTTGCAGTAGCCGACTTCACGCATCATTTCCATATCATAGCGCACACGCTGGCGCAAACGCTGCGCTTCGAGTAGTTTTCCAACCGACTCGAAGTAGGTGCATTGTTCTTCCAAGTCGCGCTCGATGTGTTCCAGAGCTGCACCCATACGATCTTCCGACGCGATAAAGTGGGTCGCAGGAAATACCGTTGTGAACTTGCGATTTTCGACGATGTTGCCCGTCAAGTTGTTCATCAACTGAATAGATTCGATCTCGTCTCCGAAGGTGTCGATGCGGACTACGTTATCCGAATCGCGCGGATGGATTTCCAAGACATCGCCGCGAACACGAAAAGTGCCGCGAACTAAGTTGATGTCGTTGCGCGCGAACTGCATCGCAATCAATCGTTCCAGTGTCGCGCGGCGATCTATGGTATCGCCGACCCGAAAGTCAAGTGAGAACTGTTTATACAATTCTGGTGTTCCCAAGCCATAGATGCATGATACGGACGAAACAACGATGACATCGCGCCTCGAAGTGAGCGATTGAGTGGAGGAATGACGCAGACGATCTATTTCATCGTTGCGCGATGATTCTTTTTCGATGTAAGTATCGGAATGAACGACGTAAGCTTCGGGCTGATAGTAATCGTAGTAGGAAACGAAGTATTCGACGGCGTTGTCCGGGAAAAACTCGCGCAGCTCCTGACATAACTGAGCCGCAAGCGTTTTGTTGTGCGCCACCAGAAGCGCAGGGCGTTGCAACTCCTGGATAACGGAGGCTGCTGTGAAGGTCTTTCCGGTTCCCGTCGCTCCTAATAGAACTTGGTGAGCCAGGCCGTCGCGGGCGCCTTCGACCAATTTTTTGATCGCGTCGGGTTGATCGCCTTTGGGGACAAAGGGCGCCTTCATTTGAAAGGGTTTGTTGTCGCGTGCCATGTTGATATTTGATTGGAGTTTAAGCGCGCATGACGCCTCGATTCACGCACACTTGCGCCGCAATGAACTCCTTCCCCCAAAGCGCGTTGCGCTTGCAAAATGCTGTCGTGTGGGCGAGTCGAGGACTTATCGAGCGAGCGCCGCTCGTTGAAGCCGTGGTGTTGGGCGCCGTGGCGGGCGAACATCTGCTCGTCGTCGGGCCACCGGGAACCGCCAAATCGCAGGCGGTGCGGCGCATCGCTTCGGCTTTGGGCGGGCGCTACTTCGAGTATTTGCTGGGCCGTTTTTCCGAGCCGAACGAGATTTTCGGGCCGGTCGATTTGCGAAGACTGCCGTCCTTTTCCAATCAACACACAGGGAAATCGGGCTTTTTAGACTCGCTTTGAAAGTCCGTTTGTGGTGGTGGCTTTGGATTGGAATGCGCCCATGAGGGCGAGAAGTTTTCACGCCTTGACGGGCGCACTTCCAATCCAAAGCCGCCTCATCCCAGCAAGTCTGGACGGTTCCAAACGGATTTTGAAAGCAGCGGATGAGCTTGGAAGAAAATGTTAGTTCTGCTTGATCCTCAAGGGCAAGTGCGGTCTTCTGGCAACCGGGTTTGTCCACACTGGGAGCATGACAGATTCTCCCTTTCTTCCCCGTTGTCTGGCGTTTCAAGGGCAAGTCGAAGCGCGCGGTCGGCTTTTCGCGCGCGCTTTTCGCTGAAGCGGCGTTACGCGAGCGCGTATTCTCGCTGTGGCAGTGTGGCGCGCGGTTGGAAGAGTTCGAGTGGGGCCACGTTTTGTGGCTTTCTCGTCCGGTTAGGGTGCGTGCGCCCTCGCGCCCGCGTTGCCGTTGGTTTGGTTTGGTCGGGGGTTTTCGGGCGCGCCTTTGGAAGGCAAAGCGCCCGAATCGGGCGTGTGGATCGTTGAAGGCGGGCAATGGCGCGAACTGCAAGACGGCACCCCCGTGGATGTTTCGCGCTGGCTCGATGTCGGCGCTTGGTCGGTTGCCGCGTCGCAATCGTTGGGTGAAATAGCTGCTTTGCCCAGCGTGCTTTCGCCCGTTGAACTCGATTTGCGAACGCAAAGCGGCATTGGCGCGCCCGATGAGAAGTGGCAAACGATCTGGGAGCGCGAAACCAAAATGTCGCGGGCGGGCGCGTCGGGTTTGATCGAGCGGTTGGCCCGGTGGATTACGCCCCGGCGAGACGCGGGCGCTGTTCTTCTGGTCTCGAACGCGCGCATCGTCTGGTCGAGCGCGGTGGCCCTTTACGGCGCGGTGTTGTTTTGTCTGGCAGCTTTTTTCGATCCGCCGCGCGTGCCCGGAATTTCCCGGGTGTCGCTTGTTGGTGTGGCGGGCGCGTTGCTGTTGATTTCAATTGCGAGTTGGCTCTGCGGCAGGTTGCCCCGCTCCGCGAGCCGTCCACGCTTTGCCCGCGCATCGGCGCCGCTCGTGGTGTTGCCCGCGATGGTTCAAACGCTGGTTCTGGCGATTGTGACCGTTGGCGTGGTTCGCATCGCGGTCTGGAATATCGAGAGCCTGTTCAAAACGCTGTTGGTGTTGCTCTTGTTGTGGGGCGCCTCGCGTGCGCTGGGATTAACCGGTCGCTTGGTGGGAAGCCGCGCGGTCGGAACTTCAGATGCACTTCTTCTTTGGCCGTTCTGATCGAACATGCATCTGAGCATCGGGCGCGGGACTTTGGATTTGTGGGGCAAGCCACACTACAGGTCAACGTGTGAATTTTGGTGCTTCGAGTTGCCTTCGATAGTGTTGCGGGCACGGCGCACTCCGCGCGATTTTGCGTTTCATCCGTCGCCCTTTGTGCGCCGCCCCATTAGCTCCGGCGGATAGCAATACGATGCGCAGTGGGTCGAGGAAGAGAACGATTCAGGCGCGCTTTTGTGGGGCGAGGAACGTGCCGGTTTCCCCGTTGAGCGCGGCGCTCAAGAACTGCTCGGCGCGTGTGTTGCGACGCAAAGCGTCTTAGGCAGCGCAATGATTTTGTGGCGTTCGGCCGAAGGTGCTGTGGCCTCTTTGCTTTTGTGGCAGTCGAATTTGATTCAAGCCCGCTTGCATCTTCCTGGTGCGGCTCACGTCGCCGCGCGCGAGTGCAACGGCTCGTGGCTCGCGTGGGATGATTTGGGCCGTGTCGCCCTGTTCAACCCGCAAAACGGGCGTTTAGAACGCGAGTGGACGCTGACATAAAACGCGTCTCACGTTGCTCGCATCGCAAGCAGGACACCCGTCCACTTGCAATCAACGCTCATCACCCGATTGGAAGTGGGCGGGTATCCCGCGCGTTTGTTACGGTTTCGAGAACCGCTTCAAGCGCTCATCAACCGCTTCGAGCGCTCATCAACCGCTTCATCACGCTTGCCGCGTCGGGTTCGCTCCACACAAGAGCGCGCGACGTGGGCTTGATGAAACCGGCGTTCGTCGCGCTGTCCAAAAATGTGAGGAGCGGATCATAAAACCCGCCGGTATTCAAAAGCACGAGGGGTTTTTGATGCACGCCGATGGCGCGCAGTGCGAGCGCGTCGAACAGTTCATCGAGCGTGCCCAAACCGCCCGGAAGCGCGATGACGGCATCGCTCATTTCCAGCATCTTCGCTTTGCGCTTGGCAACGGACGGCACAACGAGCAGTTCGCTCAGTCCAACCGGAAGAGGCAAACCTTCGTCACTGCGTGGCACAACGCCAAGCGCTCGTCCGCCGTTATCTAAAACGGCGCGAGCCAACACGCCCATCAAGCCGCAATCGGTGCCGCCAAAAACGAGTTCGATTCCGTGAAATGCCAGCAGAGATCCCAATTCGCGCGCGGTCTGCTCGAACTCCGGCGAGTTGCCAAAACTTGAAGCGCAAAATACGGCGATACGGCGAAGAGAAATGGGCATGGGACAACAGTTATGGCTTCTCAGAGTGACGAGCACGCTTTCCTAATCCAGAAAGTGTCGACGGCTCAGGGTTAGGGGTTTTAAGAGGTTTGGCGCGCACCCAAACCCGGCCATCGCGGGCGTTGTAAATCAGTTTCCAGTCGCGCGATTTGTTGAGGTAGCTGAAGAGATTCCAGATCGGGTCATCTTTATCGGACACCGGACGAAGCGTGACGACATCGATTTTCTTCTCGTCGAGCACCTTCAAACCTTTATTCGAAGCGTGTGCGACCTCGAACCATTCGTCGAAAAGTCCGGGCGGGTAGGCGTTGATGAGGTCGATGTAGAGCGGGCGCTGACCCTTCAAATACCATTCGAGAGCGGCGGAGTATTCGTAGTCGTTGAACGTGCGGCCTTTGGGTGCCTGAGTTAGCAAAAAGCGGCTCATCGCAACCGGCGCAGTAGGCGCAACAGCCAGCAAACGACCGCGCGGCCTCGCCGAGTAGCAGGCCGATAAAAGCACCAGAAGCGCGCCGATTTGACCGATCCAATGCATCGGCTCATCCATGCGCACGACGCGCCGCTTAAGGGACGAATACAGGGCATCGCCCCGCAAAACGCCCGCGCTCTGGGCCAAAGCAAAGGCACACGTCCCGCCCGTGACCCACAATTGGCGCCGCGCTTGAAGCCAGAGCGCGCCCACCAAAAGCAACGCTCCCAAAGTTGTCGCGCGGCGCCGCGCATCGAGAAGCCACACGGCGAAAGTCACGCCCCACAGGGCGCACAAGCCCCAGGAAAACACGCGGCTCATGTGCGGGAACGTCCAAAACGGGCGCCACTCGGAAATATGTTTGGCCGTAGCTTCAGTTCCAGCGAACACGTGGATGTAGCCCAATCCCCACGGATTGCACAACAGCGGCAAAATCGAACACACCAAAGCCAAGGCAATCAGTGGCCAAGGCGATGGACGCTTTCCCGTCGATTCATATCGCTCTACGGGCGTTTCGGATCGCTCGATAGGCGCGTGATTTGGGTCGGAAGATGTTGCATACACCGGACGTTTGAGATCGAATAACTGGCACAGCGCGCCGATCCAGATGAGGAGAAGGCCGATCAGCACGCCGCCGTGCAAGTTGGGCCACAGCGCGAACATCGCGGCGATGGCGACATACGACCATTTCGGGCGTTTTTCCGCCGTGAGAAACAGCAGCAAAACCGTCGAAAACAAAATGGTGAAGCCTTCGGGCCGCAAACGCCAGCGGATTTGGGACAGATAAACCGCCCATACCAGCAAAGCGACCACAGCCGAAGGCACTTCGCCCGCCAGTTTTTTGGCACGGCGCCACACGAGCACAAATGGCGCAGCGGCGAGGAGAAAGTTGAGCGCCAAACACAGCCAAGGCCCGCCGACCGGCCCGCCCAAACGCAGCAAAGTCGCGTAGATGACGCCCGATCCGTAAGCGTGAAAAACCCACGGCACATTCGCGCTCCACAGATACACCGTGCTTCTGGGAACGCTCCCGGTGGCGAGCACGATGCGCCCGATGGCGGCGTGCGCCCAAAAATCGTCGCCGCCTTCCAGGGGCCGGATGGCGTAGAACAAGATGAGCAACAAAAACAACGGAAAATAAAGGCGGCGAACAAAGGGCATCGGCGGGCGGCGAGTTTAAGCGTCAAAGTGCGACTTTCAGCGACTTTTCTGCGCTGACAAAAGAATTGCCAAACTGCTCGCGTTTAGAATGCAACTTTCTCTGGCCCTTCATTCCTCGCCGCGCTTTTCGACGTGGCTGTGGTTCAACGACTGGAAACTTCTCATCGACGCGGGCGATGGCGCCTCGCAGCAGTTGGGCTACAAAATCCGCAAAATCGACACGGTCTTGCTCACCCACTCGCACCGCGACCACATCGGCGGCTTGCTTCAAGTCATCAACCAGCGCGGCGAAGCCGGGCCGTTTTCGCTCGCCCACCCGACTATGGGCCGTTCGTGGCGCGACATCGAATCGTTTTCCCACCGCTTCAATCCCAATAGCAGCCGCAACGCCATCTGGCGCGCCCTCGAAGAAGGCGACTGGATCGATTCGGGCGTCGCGGGCCGACTGATTCGCGCGTTTCGCACGCGCCACTTCAACGACGACGACCCGGCCAAAGCGCCCCGTTCGCTCGGCTTTCATCTGATCTGGCGCAAACAAAAAGTCAAGCCGCAATACGCCGCGCTTTCGCAACGCGAGTTGGACGAAGTGCGTCGCGAGTTAGGCCGCACGGCACTCTTGCAACCGGAAAACGCGGGCAAATCGGAGCGCGAACTCGAACAAGCGCAAATCGAATGGGGCCGCGCGGCGATCACCTCGCCCGTCGATGAGAAGTGGATTTGCGTTGGGGGAGATGGTCGCCCGCTGTCTCCCGCCGAAGTCGAGGGCACGCAAATTTTGCTGCACGAAGCGACGTTTTTGTCGCCCGACGATTACGATGGCGAGGCCGCTGGCGAAGATGTCGGCCACATGCACTCAACAACTCACGATGCGCTTCGCGTTGCGCGCGAAGCGGGCGTCGAACACCTGATTTTGTATCACATCTCGACGCGCTATTCCGACCAGGAAATCCGCGAAGGCATCGCGGATGCCGCGCGAGAAACCTGTTTCAAAGGGCGCGTTTTCGCCGCCCTGCCGCGCCGCGTCTACTTCGATTTCGCCCGCGAAAAACCGGTGTGGGAATCCGCGCTTTGACGCTGTTCCAAGAGGATTCATCGGACATGCAACCGCCCACAGCCTCCCCCAAAGAAACGCCTGCTCAAAGACATTGTGCCCGTTGCCGCCTAAACGTAAACGGCCAAACCTGTTCAACGTGCGGGGCTTCGCCTGCCAAGCGCGCTTGGTAAAAGTGGTTTTTCGCCTCATTCATTGCTGGTGTTGTAGGAGCAGGCGCTATTCTGCTTGGGCAGGAGACAGATGGTTTGCTGCCCAACATCACGCAAACCACACCAGAAGTTATAGTCATAGCGCTGTTGAATACAGTTGGATGTCTTCTGCTAGCATCAACATCTATTTTATGTTTGTGCGGGTGGATTCTTCTGCTTCAAGAGAAACGCGGACTTCGTAATCCATAGTAGTTCCACATGAATTTGCAACTTCACTTAACTACCATCGAGGGCGTTTGTGTTCTCGAACCGCGCGTGTTCCGCGACGAACGCGGTTTTTTTCTCGAATCGTTTTCGCAGCGCGATTTTCTCGAACTTGGCCTCACCAATCACTGGGTGCAGGACAATCACTCGCGCTCAACCAAAGGCACGTTGCGCGGTTTGCATTTTCAACCGCAGCATCCGCAGGCGAAGTTGTGCCGCGTGGCGCGCGGGCGCGTGTGGGATGTAGCGGTCGATATTCGGCCCGATTCGCCGACCTTTGGAAATCACGTCGCCGTTGAACTGAGCGACCAAAACGGCAAAATGTTGCTCGTGCCGCGCGGATTGGCACACGGTTTTCTGGTGCTTAGTGAGGAAGCAGATTTTCTGTATAAATGCGACGAGTTCTACTTTCCCAACAATCAAGGTCACTTGAAGTGGGATGATGAGCATCTCGGCATCGCATGGCCCCTCGCTGGGATGACGCCGATTTTGTCGGCCAAAGATGAAGGGGCGCCGATGTGGGACGAGTTGTTTGGCGATTCGCCAGCGCATTTATAAGAACGCGAAGCGTAAGCGATTGCAGCGTTGATCAAAGGTTGCCTTCGGCGGCTGTTGAATGCACTCGCTTACGCTTCGCGTTCTACCAGTTTTGACTACTCGACCAGGCGGACAAAGCCGTCACCGGTGCCTTCGCCAAACAGTTCCCAGGCGGAGCCGTCTTTGCCGAGGTTGGCCACAACGCCCGCCGTGTATTTCGCGGCCAAATTGCCGCCCTGAAAATCAATGGGAATTGGGATTGAATCGGTGTGCCAGATGCCATTGCCCGGAGTCGGTCGCGCGCCATCCAGGTAGTTTTGCGGCAAAAATCCCGGAGATGACCAGTTGGGAAGCGAGTCAATCGAATACGAGAGGCTCGTCGCGCCGATGTCGAGGTCGAAGTGGGCCACTTGCACCGTTTTCCCGGCGAACTCTTTGCCCAGATAGCCCAGCTTGAGCGTGGCCGTGCCGTTGGTTTGGAAACCGATGAGCAGGCGCCCATCGGCGTTCATCGGCACTGCGATGTTGCCGGGATCCGTGCCCAACTTGTCGCCGTATCTATCGTTCCAGGTGACTTGATCCAGGCTCAAGCCTTCAGCTGGCCCAGCGCGCAACGCGTAGTTGTTGCTTCCGTTGCCCGCCGAAGTCGAAACCCGCACCGCGTAATCGCCAGTTTCCGAAGCGAATGTGTTCAAGTCGATGCCAAAATTGTCGGGCGTGACCCACTGCATATCGTTAGCTGGATCCGAGCCGCCATAGTAGGTTTTGCTGGCACCGGGAATGGGCGACAGCGTGCCGTTAGCGTTCTTTTTGAAAACCTCGAACGTCGTCACCGCCGGGCCGCGCGGCGGCGGCGCCACGCCATTGGGAAACTTGGGCGTCTGGCGCAGGTTCACCGTGTTGAAGTCGGTGTTGCCCGAATCGGGATCGAAAATCTGCAAATAGACCTTGCCATCGGACGAGTTCTTTTTGAACTGGTCGGACACATGGAAAGTGAAATTCTGATAGCCGTTGAACTGAGCGTAGCGCGGGTTCAGCTCGCCGGTGAGCAGGTATTTGCCGGAATAGGGGTCGGCGTCATCGTAGGCTGAGTAGGGGCCGTTGATGATGTTGTTGACAACCGACTGCGAACCGGACGCGATGCCATAGTTGCCCCCGGTCGACATCGGCAGATACACGTATTTGCGCGCAACAGCGCGCGCGGTGACTTGACGCGAAAAAGTTGCCGCGCCCTCGCTCCAGCCCATGAACGACAAAAGCGCCTCGCAAATCGGCGCGAAATAGACCCTCTCCTGATGGGCGACGGCCACCTTCACCGTGTTGGTAGGTGCCGCGTTTTGCAAGGTGTTGCTCTGGTAGTAGGTCGAAACCGAAATGATGTCGCCGTGAGCCGAACTAAAGCCATTGAGCGCGGCGTATTCGTCCGATTTGGGTTCGACGCGCGAGTTGTCGAGGCCCGACACATAAGCGCCCGCCAAAGCCGCCGCGTCCGCCGCGCGCTGGGCCTGGGCGCGGCTCGCTTGCAACTGCCCGACATCAATGACGAGGCCGCACGTGCCGCAAATAATGGGCAGCGTAGCCACAAACAACAACAGCGAGATGCCGCGCCTCCCTCCCCTTGAGCGGGCGCCTTGACTTCTCCCTCGCCGCGAATTTGCCCCGTGTTGCGGGCGCCAGAAGAATTTCATGATGATTGTGCTGGCGTTTCCAATCAACGAATTAGCCGTTGCCGCGTAAAGCGTGGTCAGCGAGGATTTCGAGGCTGTTTAAGAGCCGGGAAATCCCAGAGGGCCGGGTGCCTTCTGAAGCGGCGCTTGCCGTGTCCACTGCGACGACATCACGTTTTGAGGACATGGTCAGCGCCGCCCAGGGGAAATCTGGCTTTCAGGGGACACTTCCTGTTGGGAACCTGATTTCTCAACTGTCTGCTACCGCATCGGTTCGGGGGAATTGATTGCGCGCAAGGGGGCCAGGCTTCTTCTCCTTGGCGCACAGCGATTAGCAAAAACGGAGCGCGCGAAGAGGGCTTTGCGGTCTATTCAAAGGCTCCATTTGATAGTCTTTTCCTCCGTTCCAACTCCTCTATTTTCGCGCCTTCAATGCCATGAAGCGCGCTTGTTTTCCTGTCTTCTATGATCTCCAAATTGCGCTTTAATACTGTCGTCGGCAAGAAAGTCCTGATGGCCGTGACCGGACTGGCGATGGTCGTCTTTCTCATCGGTCACCTCGTGGGCAACTTGCAACTGTTGTGGAGCGGCGCCCAGTTCAACGGCTACGCGAAGTTTTTGACCGCGCAACCGATTGTGATTCTCATCGAACTCGGCTTGCTGGCGATCTTCGTTTTGCACATCGTCGATGCGCTTGTTTTGCTCAACCAGAACTACTCGGCGCGTCCCGTTCCGTATCACACCAAAACGTGGGGCCGCACCAAGTCGAAAAAGTCCAAGAAAACCTGGGCCTCGACGCTGATGATGTGGTCGGGCATCGTGATTCTGGCATTTGTGCCGTTTCACATCTGGCACTTCAAATACCATCATCCCGTCGCTTCGCCAGTTGTCAACGGCGGCCATTCGTCGGGCGTTGTAGCTGGCGTTGGCGGAGCTGGAATCGCGGCCAGCAACGGCGCATCCGGTCAAGACGTGCTCGATTTGGCGCTTTTGGTGACCAACGAGTTCAAGTCTCCCCTCGTATCCGGCATCTACGCTTTTGCCATGCTCGTGCTCGGCTTCCACATGTATCACGCGATTTCCAGTTCGCTCACGACACTTGGCGCCAATCATCCGCGCTTTCAAAAGCTGATCATGTTCGGCGGCAACGCGTTCACACTCATCATCGCGGGCGGCTTTTTTCTGATTCCCGCGTTGATTTTATCGGGCGTCGTCGATCCGGCCAAAACCATTTCCGTCGCGCAAACGACATCTTCACCGGCGAAAACTATTTCCGTTGCCCAAACCAACGATCGCCAATTAGCTCAAGCGCCTGTTAGCAGATAATTCAAAAAGGAGAACCCACCCATGCAAAACAAAACGACCGCCCCGGTAGCCCCGGCAGAAACCGACATCGGGCACTCCAGTTGGAACGACAAAATCGCCTCGCCTTTTCTCGATTCCAAAGTCCCTTCCGGCCCAATGGCCGACCGTTGGAGCAAAGCCAAGTTCGAGATGAAGCTCGTCAACCCGGCCAACAAACGCAAGTTCACCGTGATTTGCGTGGGAACCGGTTTGGCAGGCGCCTCGGCTTCGGCAACTCTGGCGGAAATGGGCTACAACGTCCACGCTTTTACCTATCACGACAGCCCGCGCCGCGCGCACTCGATTGCCGCTCAGGGCGGCATCAACGCCGCGAAAAACTACGCCAATGACGGCGACAGCGTTTACCGTTTGTTCTACGACACAGTGAAAGGCGGCGACTTCCGCGCCCGCGAATCGAACGTGCATCGCTTGGCAGAAGTGTCGGTCAACATCATCGACCAGTGCGTGGCGCAAGGCGTGCCCTTTGCCCGCGAATACGGCGGCTATCTCGACAACCGCTCGTTCGGCGGCGCCCAGGTTTCGCGCACCTTTTACGCGCGCGGCCAGACCGGACAGCAACTTCTGCTGGGCGCCTATCAAGCCTTGATGCGCCAGGTTCAGCGCGGCGGCGTGAAATTGCACGTGCGACGCGAAATGCTCGATGTCGTCGTCATTGACGGCAAAGCGCGTGGCATCGTGGTGCGCAACTTAGTCACGGGCGAAATCGAAACGCATATGGCCGACGCGGTTTTGCTGGCGACGGGCGGTTACTCGAACGTCTTCTATTTGTCTACCAACGCCAAGCATTGCAACGTCACGGCGGCGTGGCGCGCGCACAAAAAGGGCGCGTTCTTCGCCAACCCGTGCTTCACGCAGATTCACCCGACCTGCATCCCGGTTTCAGGCGATTATCAATCGAAGCTGACGCTGATGAGCGAATCGCTGCGCAACGATGGACGCGTGTGGGTTCCCAAAGTGGCGGGCGACAAGCGTCCCGCCGAGCAGATTCCCGAAGACGAACGCGACTACTTCCTGGAGCGCCGCTATCCGGCGTTTGGCAACCTCGTGCCGCGCGACGTGGCTTCGCGCGCCGCGAAACAGGTGTGCGATGAAGGGCGCGGCGTGGGCGATACGGGCCTGAGCGTGTATCTCGACTTCGCCGAATCTATCAAGCGGTTGGGCGAAGACACCATTCGTGGGCGCTACGGCAACCTCTTCGATATGTATAACCATATCACGGCGGAAAACTCTTACAAAGCGCCGATGCGCATCTATCCTGCTGTCCACTACACGATGGGCGGATTGTGGGTTGACTACAACCTGCAAACAACTATTCCCGGTTTGTTCGCGCTCGGAGAAGCGAATTTTTCCGACCACGGCGCCAACCGTTTGGGCGCTTCGGCTTTGATGCAAGGTCTGGCTGACGGCTATTTCGTCATCCCCTACACGCTCGGCAACTATCTGGCTTCCGAGGCGTTGCCGAAGATTTCAATCGAGCGCGACGAGTTCAAGCAAGCCGCTGGCGAAGCGCAACAGAAAATCACCAGCTTGCTGGCGGTTAAAGGCAACAAAACTGTGGCTGAGTTCCACAAAGAGCTAGGTCACATCATGTGGAACAACGTGGGCATGGCACGCAACCGCGAAAGCTTGCGCAGTGCCGTAGGCGAAGTGGCCAACCTGCGCGCGGAGTTCTGGAGTAATGTGCTCGTCGCGGGCCAAGCGGACAACTTGAACCCGCATCTCGAACACGCGAGTCGCGTGGCCGACTTTCTGGAATTTGGCGAATTGATGGCGCTCGACGCCCTGCACCGCGAGGAATCGTGCGGCGGCCACTTCCGCGAAGAATTCCAAACGCCCGACGGCGAAGCGGCACGCGACGACGGGCACTTCTCTTACGTCGCCGCGTGGGAATGGAACAATGGCAAAATGCCGCCGCTTCACAAAGAGCCGCTCGAATTTGAAGAAGTGCATCCCGCAGTGCGTATGTATGCGTGATTTCAACATTCATTAAACACAGAGGAAACAGAGGAGCATGAGACGACACAGAGGATAATGTAATAGATGGAAGACAAATTCATCTCGCTCTTCAACTTCTCTGTGTCGTCTTATGCTCCTCTGTTTCCTCTGTGTTTAATGAATGAAGCGAAAGGAATAACCCAATGGCAACTCAGACTAACGGCTCGAAGAAGCCGATGAACATTCATCTTCTCGTCTGGCGCCAGAAAAACGGCAAATCCAAAGGCCAGATGGTCAAATACGAGGCGAAGAATGTCTCGCCCGACATGTCGTTTTTGGAGATGATCGACGTAGTGAACGAAGACATCATCCATCAGGGCGGCGAACCTATCGCCTTTGAACACGACTGCCGCGAAGGGATTTGCGGCTCGTGTTGCCTGATGATCAACGGCGTCGCGCACGGCCCAGATGAAGGCACGGCGACCTGTCAGGTTCATATGCGCTCTTTCAAGGACGGCGACACCGTCGTCATCGAACCTTGGCGCGCGCGCGCTTTCCCGGTCATCAAAGACTTGGTTGTTGACCGCTCAGCCCTGGATCGCATCATCGCGGCGGGCGGCTACGTTTCGGTCAACACCGGTCAAGCGCCCGACGGCAACGCCATCCCGATTCCCAAAGAATCGGTCGAAGACGCGATGGACTCGGCGGCCTGCATCGGTTGCGGCGCCTGTATCGCACAGTGCAAAAACGCCTCGGCTGCGCTCTTTACATCGGCCAAGATCGCTCACTTGCGCTTGCTTCCGCAAGGCGGCCCCGAACGCACCGAACGCACTTTGCGCATGGTCGCGCAGATGGACGAAGAAGGCTTCGGCTCCTGCTCGAACGAAGGCGAATGTGAAGCGGTTTGCCCGAAAGAAATCGGCATGGTCAACATCTCGCTGATGAACCGCGAGTATGAACGCGCCATTCTTAGCGGCAAGAAGTAATTCGGTGTTAGGTCGAACAAAAGGCGCACTTTCAGTTGAAAGCGCGCCTTTTGTTATTAGGTCAACATGGAAGGTATTCCGGGTATTAGGTCAACATGGAAGGTATTCCGGGTATTTGTTCAAACAATGAAAATCCGCCATAAATAATCCACTAAACAAGATGCAAGTGCAAGCGCAGAAAACGACGAAACCGATTCTTTTGTATTCGCGCAATACTTTATCATCGGCATACATCGCGTAGTTAGATAACCCAGAAGATAAACGTTAACACTGAAAGCAAAAGTAAGACTTGAACGCTTAAAAAATGACGTTACTGACTGGGACATTTCTTGTGAGGTCAGGGTTTGGATCCATCGAGGTCGAAGTGGTGTGAATCTCGTCGTAGTGCAATTCCATCAAAGCGCATGTGAAACCGGCAACCAAAGTAGCAGTGCCGATGTTAAGCGCAGACCAAAGCACGAAGCCAATATTTTTGATGGAATTCATCGACAGAGAATTAACCATAAATTTCTTTTCCCGCGCACAGAAACAACCGCCTCGCTGTCATGACGGTTGGTGTTCCCTTTGCTCTTGGCTTTGGCGTTATGACCAACAAATTCATCTTCGCGGTGCTTACCTCGTCGCTGCTGTGCGCTGGGGTCGGGGCGCAAACCAAAAACGTGGCCAAGCCGGTTTTGCTGACCGGTCTGGTCGCTGGCACACCCACGGGCAAGCAATTTATTATGCGCGCCAACGGGCAGACCTATCGCGTCATGGTATTGCCCAAAGTGTCGCTTCGCAACGTGCGCGGCGGCGACCGAGTGCGCGTGTGGGGCATTCCGACCCGCCTGACGCTTCAACGCGCCAACGTGCGCGTCGTCGAAAGCAGCGCTTCGGATAACCCCGATGACTACGCTCCCGCAGGCACAACGGGCGCGGCAACGCCGGGCGCCGGAGTCAGGCCGGGCACGAGCAACACGACGACGGGCAACGGAACAACGGGGACAATGAGCAACGGAACGATGGGCAACGGGACAACGGGCAACGGAACTATGGGCAACGGCACCATGAGTAACGGCACCATGAGCAACGGCACCATGAGCAACGGCACCATGAGCAACGGGACGGTGGGCAATGGCACGGTGGGCAATGGCACGACGGGCAAAATAGTCACGCCGGACAAGGGCAGGATGAGCAACGGGACGACGGGAACAACGACTCACTGAGTTGGGCGGAACATCGAAAAGAGGAGAACGGATCGTCCGTTCTCCTCTTTTTTGTGCGGCCCTTTCTAATTCGCTCCGGCAAATGAATTCGCCAGAGCCAACTCTTCCCGCGTTTCCTTGATCGAATCAAGCGGTGACGATGCGATTGCGGCCCGCTTCTTTGGCCTGACCCAGAGCGGCCTCGGCGGTTTCGGTCAAACCGGCGCTTTCGCCGTTGGGCGGGGCGCCCGCGATGCCGCACGAAAAGGTGACGTGGAATTCGTCGCCCTCGGATAAATGAGGCAGCGCCGCAAAGTTGGCGCGCACTTCGTCCAAACGGCGAGCGGCGTTTTGAACGTTGGAACCGGTCAAAATCACGGCGAACTCTTCGCCGCCGTATCTGCCGATGACATCGGTCTGGCGCAGATGACCGCCCAGCATTCGCGCCAGAGCGCGCAAAACGCGGTCGCCCGTCGCATAGCCGTAGCGTTCGTTGATGGCCTTGAAGTGGTCGATGTCCAGTAGCGCGAGGGAAATGTTTTGGCCTTGGCGCATGGCGCGCACGACTTCGATTTCGAGTTGCTCGCGCAGGCGCGTGTGGTTGAGTAGACCCGTCACGGAGTCGTGCGAGATGAGGTGGCGAAGCGTCCGGGCGCGGGCGGCGCGCATCGAGACGGCGGAGATAAGGTTGCGCGGTTCGATTGGCTTGTGCAAAAAGTCGTCGCCACCCATGCGCAACGCTTCCTGTTGCTGGTGCATGTCGGTTTCTACGCTTAAAAAGACAATCGGCGTGTTGAAAAACGCGTCCTGCTGGCGCAAAACAGCCGCGAGTTCGGGGCCTTTGCACGCGGGCATGAACACGTCCATCAAGATGAGGTCAGGGCGGAACTCGACCAGTGGCTCCATGATGTCGAGCGGGTCGTTGACTTCGCGCGTTTCCATGCCGGCCTGACGCAAGATCAAGGAGAACAACCGCGTGAGGGATGGTTCGTCGTCCACAATCAGCACGCGAAACGGTTCGGGCGACTGCGAGTTGGTCAGGCCGTCGAGCTTTCCAACGAGCGAGTCGATGTCCACGGGATGAGACAAAAACGCCGACCCGCCCAGTCGAACCGCTTGCAGCCGCGTGCGCAAATCGCCGCTTCGCCCCATCCACACAAGCGGAAATGCGGTGCCCGCGCCCGTGCCCGCCAAAAGCGCCGACAGCGGTTCGCCATCGACTTTCATGGCCAGCGGCGCCGACTGACAATCGACAACCAGCGCCACAACCGGAAGTTGCAGAGCCAAACGAAACGATTGAGCCGATGCGCAAACGCGCAGCGAATAGCCGAACGCTTCAAGTGCGGGCACCCACGATTTGACGCCTTCGGGATGGTCGGTAAGGAGCACCAACTCGCGCTTGCCACGCGCGGGCAGTTCGAGTTCCGGCCTGGAAGAAAGGGGTTGCGCAATGACCCGTTCCAAATCGAGCAGAGCCCCTTCGATGTCGCGTTTTTGCACCGCATTGGGGGCGCTTCCCCCTAAAGAGAGCGGCTTGAGCACGATCTCGGCGCGCCGCGCGTGACGCGACACGTCGGCAAAGCCAAAAGTGGCGCCGCTTCCAGCGAGCGAATGCACCAACCGGTGCAAATTCGCCAGCGTGTCAGGCGGCCAGGAGCGCGCCTCGTCATCGCGCACGACGCGCCACAAAGCCAAAATCTGCGCGAGTTTGCCGGGCAGCTTTTCGGCGTAACCTGCGGACAAGAGGCGCAGTTGCTCTTGCAACGCGGGAGAAAGCGATTCGGTCATCGCGTGCCCTTTGCGACTTGAGCGCCTTCCTGTTGAATGCCCGAATGGGAGTCCCCATCTTGGATTTCCGCATCCACAACGCTTGCGCCGGGGGAATCTCCATCTTGAACGTCGGCCTTTTGAGCGTCTTCGTCAAAGAGGGGAGCGCAAGTAGACGGCGCGGCGCGAGGCGCTGTTTGGGCGCGTTCGTTTTGATCGCGGTTCCAAATAGCGAGCAGAGTGTTCGAAAGCGTCATCGGGCTAAACGGCTTGGTGACGACATCAAGGGCGCCCAGCGATTTGTAAGCGGCGATTTCGTGTGCTTGCGCTTTGGCTGTCATGAACACAACCGGCAAATGCGCTGTTGCAGCCCGCGTGCGCAGATGCTGCAACACGGTCGGCCCGTCCATGCCGGGCATCATCACATCGAGCACGACTAAATCGGGCGCGAAATCGTCCACGCGCTCCAAGGCTTCTTGCCCACCCGAACACACCACAACCTCGAAGCCGCCGACCGCTTCCAAAGCGAGACTGGCCACGGCCTGAATATCGGGGTCGTCCTCGACCATTAAAATTTTGTGCAACTGCGCCATCATCACAAGGTTTAACTGCCAAACGTTGCCACTGCTCAAGCAATCTTTTAGCCCATCTGTTCCAGTGGCTCTTAGAATCGGTTTAAAAGAGTGTTTTTACGGTTGGGGCACGCCCATCGGGGGCACGCCCATCGCTTGATAAAACGCCTTGACGGGCGCACTCCGAGCTTAACATCATGCGCTTGGAACGCTTTTCAAGCGGGCTTTCACGAACCGCGAAACAAACCCAGCAGTTCCGGCGCGACCCGTTCGACAAGCGCATTGATTTGCAAGCGCGAGCGATACAAATGCGGCAATTGCGTTGGCAAGAGCAAATTGTGTTTGAGAACCAGAGAATTCACCGCGACAATCGCCGCTTCGACTCGCCCTAAGTGTTCGCGGAAATCACCCTCGATTTTAGCTTTGTCCGCTTTGGGCGAAATCAAACCCGCCGCGCGGAACTCGACGGCGCGCTTCAGTTCTCCTTCCGCGCGGCGCGTCATCACTTCGATTTCGCGCGCGACTTCTTCCCAGGGAATGCCGTAACCAGCGTCACCGCGCAATTTCTGGCGCATCTCGTCTTTTTTGGACAAGTCGCCGCGCAATTGCAGCGGTTGCCCTTGGCCCTTGAGGTTTTGAAAGTCGCCGCGCGCCATCGCCTCGTTGATCTGCTCTTCGACAAAGCCCTCGCGCTTGGGCGCGGGTAGTTTCCGAAAGGGAATCCTCATCGCCCGTTTGAGACGAGTCATGGGATTTTGGGTTCGCAGGGTAAATCCCCGGCGTAGCCCTCGCCCGTCTTTTGGCCACCCTCACCTCGTCGTGCGCAGGTGAGGGTGGCCAAAAGAAAGATGGGTGAGGGCTACGCCGAAGCTAACCGCTTTCCTTCCCACTCTTCTAACACTTCGCGCGGTTCGCCCTTTACGCGCATCCGTTCTTCGGGCACACCGAAATTCTGTTCCGTCAAACGAGCCAAACGAGCCAAATCTTCGCGCGACAAATCCGGCAAATCGGGCGCGCCTGCGAACTCTTCCAACTGGTCGAGGTTGTAGATGTTCGGTAGCGTCGTTGTCACCTGAGCTTCCGACAAGATGAACTTGAGCGCCTGTTGGCCCATCGTGGCGCCCCGGCCTTCCGTTAAAAACTCCAGCGACTTCAGTTTTTCGATGCCGTTCAAGAGCCAGGTGCGCGGGCGATGGCGGCGATGATCGTTGGGCGGAAACACCGTATCAGAGGTGTAATGGCCTTCGAGCATTCCCGACGAGTGCGGCACGCGCACCAGCAAGCCGACGTTTTTTTCGCGCGCGTCGGGGAAAAACTCGTTGCCCGGCCACTGCTCGAACAAGTTGTAGATGATCTGCATCGACTCCAACGGGCGATGTTTCAAAAAGCCGATGCCCTCTTGAATCCAACCGTTCGCCGGGCCAAGGGCAACGCCGACATGACCGATTTTGCCCTCGCGCTTGAGTTCATCCAGCACGTCCCAGATTTCGTCTTCAAACACGCCGTTCATGCGCGCGTTGTGGATTTGCCAGAGCGGGATTTGCTCGACGCCGAGCCGCTGGAGCGATTGTTCGCAAGCGAAGCGCACGAACTCGCGGTCGAAGCGGTGCGGCAATTCAGCTTGGCCGCGCCGCGCTTCGGGATCGGGGTTGTAGATATCGTAGCCGAACTTCGTGGCGTAAACAACGCCTTCGGGGTTGGAACCGAACGCGTCGCGCAAGAGGGTTTCGCCCAGGCCGTTGCCGTAGGTGTCGGCGGTATCGAAAAAGTTGATGCCCAGGTCGCGCGCGTGGCGCAGCATCGCCATCGATTCTTCGGGCGTGTGCTCGCCCCACCAGTTGGTGGCGAGCGTCCAAACGCCGAAACCGACTTCAGATAGGTGGAGGTCGGTGCCGGGAAGGGTGCGAAATTTCATGTTTGATAGTGCAACAAAAAACCCCAAACGGAAAAATCCCGTTTGGGGTAATGGTTTGATTGCGGTGAAGCGGAGCGCGCCCGAAAGCACGCTTTGACTTTGGCTCAAGCGCGCGGTTAAGCGGGCATTGAAGCGCCGATTTTCGTCATCTTGGTGCCGCATTCGGGGCAGGTGCCCTGAACGGCGGGCTTGCCATTTTTCATCTCGATTTGTTTCGGGTCTTTCATTTCCCGCTTGGTTTTACATTTGACACAGTAGGCTTCCATTGGTTGAACCTCCTTTCCGTTGAAATAAACGTCGCCACAATTTTAGCGCATCACGTGGGGAGTCGCCGCGTTTTCCTCGAAAGCGCCTCCGAACCGCATCTCTCGCCTGCTCGCCAAGGCGCGCAATGTCGCCGTTTTCCCGATAGAAACTCCTCTGTGAACGCGAAGCGTCAGCGAGTGCATGGTTCAGAGCGCCTAACGCCGTTCCTTTTGGAGAATGCACTCGCTGACGCTTCGCGTTCACAGAGGAGTTTCTAATTCCATCTAAAGTCCTTCTGATTCAAAGAATTCCACGATCTCGCCGTCCGGCCCCAACACAAACGAAATCTTCGTTTTGAGGCCCAGATTCGTGAACGCGTCCGGCACTTTCGGCTCCATCGTCACTTTAGCTCCCGCGGCCCGCGCCGCTTCGGTTGCGCTCTCGCAATCATCGCAACGCAGCGCAAAATGCAGGATGTTCGCCTCGCCCGTCGTTTCAGGCGGCACGCCTTCGCGCTCAAACACTTCAAGGTAATTTCCATCGCCCGTGTCGAGCATCACAGCGCGCGCGGGTGTGTCGCCCCACGCGATTTTCTGGGTGAACCCCAGCCCGTCGATGTAAAAGCGAAGCGAATCATCGAAGCGGTGAGTGCGAATGGCCACGTGATGAAAACCGGAGCCGGGAATTTTTGAGTTGGGAATAACGAAGAGAATGTAGCGGGTTGAGAGCCGGAAGAACTCTCACTTCGAGTTGTTCCGGTTGAAGTGGTGCAAAAGGATCACGATGTTCCACAGCAGGCCGACAGCACCCAGCGCCAGAAGAACGCCGACAAACCAGAACATCGCTTGAAAACTTCCGGCTTCTTGCTTCTCCAGAGGGAGCAAACCGGCGCTTCCAAAGCGCGCGGCGGATAAACACGCCGCGCTACTCGAAGCGAGCAAAATCAAAACGGCGAACCGTTCAATAACAGGTTTGAATCGCTTCATGCTCGCTATTTCTTTTTATCGTCGAAGCCCAATCGCATCGTCGCCGCTTCTCATCTCCGCCATCGCGTCCGGGTTTTTCACTTTCTTCAAATGCGCCTTGAGTTCACCCAACTGTTCCAACACTGCCTGGGCGAAGCGTTCATCGAGAACGGTCGCACCTTCTTGAGCGCGCGACAACGCCGCTGAAACGAACGCTTCCTTGAGATAAGCGGGCGTGAACCCATCACTCTTTTGAGCGACGGTGTCGCAAAGCGAAGCGATGTCGAAACCGGGCGCAAGTTTGGAGGCGAGCGAATCGCGCGTCAAAATCTTCTCACAAAATGCGCGGCGCTCGGCGAGTTCGGGCAGGCCCAGATGAAACACGCGGTCGAAGCGCGATGGGCGTTTGAGCAGGGCTTCATCAATTTTGCCGGGATGGTTGCTCGACGCGATGATGAGCAAACCGTCGTTGGAGGCGAAGCCGTCCATTTCGTTGAGAAAAACGGTGCGGTTGTGTTCGTTGATGAAGCCGTCCAGATCCTCGAAAGCCAGAATACACGGCGCGAGGAGGCGGGCGCGTTTGAAAATCGCCTCAACCGATTCTTTATGATCTTGCTCGCGCAAATCGCGCACATACAAAAAGCGAAAGTTGGGGAGCGCGCTTGCGGCAGCTTTACAAACCATCGTTTTGCCGGTTCCAGGTGGCCCGACAAGCAACACGCCGCGCTTCCACGAAAAACCAAATTCACGCATGGTCTCCCGGCTTCGGGCAAAGCCTTCAACCGAATCGCGCAAACGGGCCATCATATCGGGTTTGAGCACGATGTCATCCCACGTCACGCGCGCGATTTCCGCGTCGAGTTCGGGCGCATCTTCCCAGCCTTGGGAGTAGCGCATACAACGCTTGGACGGCGCATCAGCGAACGCTTCGAGGGCACGTGCAAAGCGTTCAACAGTTTCCGCGCTTGTTCCAAGGCAAAAGGTGTCCTCGTTACCTGAGCCGATCATGAACGCAACTTCGAGTCGTTGCCCTTGCCAGACGAGTTCGCACCAGCCGATATTAGGATTAGCTTCGCCGTTCCAAATCATGCTGTGAGAACTGGCCATTAACCACTTTACGTCCGTGCAGTGCAGTTGGAGAAATTGCTGTGAACGCGTGCGGTCAGCAAAAGCCAGACAAGTGGAAAGTTGCGGTTGAGCGCGCATTGTTGCTTGCAAAAACGCTTTATTGTATTCACCCCAACCAAATCCGCTCAAAGATTCGGCCATGACTTCATCGCGCCACGTTCGCTCGTTAGATTGAGAGGAGTTCATAAAACAAAAGCGCCGCGAAACCCGTTCGCGGCGCTTGACAACACATTTTCCCAATTACTCGTGAGCCACGCCCACCGCGACCGATTCGGCGGGAATCGCTTCGCCCACAAAAGGCGCATCGTCAGCGTCGGTGCCCAGCGTAATCGAGCCGTGCGCCGGTTCGACGCGCGTGCGGTCGTATTCGTGATAAATACCTGTCGCCGCCTCGGTCGCCGCGCCCGCGTCGAAGGGATGGTTCATATCGCTTAGAATGTCTTCAAGCGCGCTCAAAAGCAAAAGCACGTTCGAGCGGTTAGCCGAATAGCCCATCACGCCGACGCGCCAGATTTGGCCTTTGACCGGGCCAAGGCCCGCGCCGATTTCGATATTGTAATCGCGCAGCAAACGCGTGCGAACGCCTTGATCGTCCAATCCTTGCGGCACTTTCACGGCGTTGATTTGCCACAAACGGTGGCCTTGCTGCGCGAATGGCTCCAAGCCGAGCGCGAGCAAGCCGCTCATCAGCGCGCGCGAGTGCATTTCGTGGCGCGCCCAGCGGTTTTCGACGCCCTCAATCAAGGTCATGCGAAGAGCCTCGTGCAAGCCGAACAGCGCGTTCGAGGGCGCCGTGTAATGGTAGGCCCGCCCGCCACTTCCGCTCGTGTCGCCCCAATAAGTTTCAACGAGCGACATATCGAAATACCACGATTGAACCGGCACTTTGCGATTGCGGATGTGATCCATCGCGCGCGGGTTGAAGGTGATGGGCGACAAGCCCGGAGGCGCGCCGATGCACTTTTGCGTGCCCGAAAACACGACATCGCAATCCCATTCATCGGTTAAAAGCGGGCAACCGGCGAGCGAAGTTACGGCGTCCACAACGACCAAAGCGCCGTGTTCGTGCGCGAGTTGGATGATTTCTTCGATTGGCTGCAACACGCCTGTCGAAGTTTCGGCGTGAACGACGGTGACAACTTTGGGGTTGTCCATGCCCTTGAGCGCGGCGCGCACTTCATCGGTGGTAAAAGCCGTCCCCCAGGGCCGCTCTAAAGTTGTGACGCGGGCGCCCATGCGCTCGCTCATCTGCTTCATGCGGTTGGAAAAGTAGCCAAAAACCAAACAGAGCACTTCGTCGCCAGGTTCGATGAGGTTGCAAAGCGCCGCTTCCATGCCCGCTGTGCCCGTTCCCGGAACCGCGCCGGTGATGGGGTTGCGGGTCTTGAACACGCGCCGCAGCATCGTGCCGACGTTGGCCATGATTTGAAGGAATTCGGGGTCGAGATGGCCAAGCGTGTTGGCGCCCATCGCGCGCAACGCTTCAGGATAGGAAGCCGACGGCCCGGCGCCCATCAAAACGCGCGGCGGGATTTTGATTTCGGGAATCGAAGCGATGTCGAACTGCTCGACGTGAGAAGTTCCGTTAATTGAGTTGGTGTGACCGTTTGAGTGATGGCCGTTCGAGTTGGACTTGGACACGATGATTTCCTTGGTGGAAGCGGAAAAGTATAACGGCCGCTTTTTGCGGTTTTGACTACGGCTCCTTATGAGTTCATCTATTCGCGTGTTCGCTCTGCGGGACAAGCGCCAGTTGTTACAAGTCCATCTCACCAATCACAGCGAACGCGAAGCGTCAGCGAGTGCATCATCCGGGCGAGAAGCGACTCATTTTAAAAGATGCACCTTCGGCGCCTGAATACTGCACTCGCTGACGCTTCGCGTTCATGGATGGCTCAGGCGCCGATGAAGGCCGCAAGCCATCGCTCCAACTCACCCGACCAGTTCAACTTCGGGTTATCGAGCGCCAGACCGATTCCGTGCGGGCCATCGGGGAGCACCAAAATCTCAAACGGCACGCCGTGCTCGGCCAAAGCCGAAGCGAACATTAGCGAGTTCTGCACGGGCACGCCGCTATCATTGGCGGTGTGGAACAAAAACGTCGGCGGCGTTTGGAACCCAACGCGCAGGTGAGCCGACATTTCGCGTTCCAAGTGCGCTTCGGGATGCTCGCCGATCAAGTTGAAGCGCGAGCCGCTGTGAGTAGCTCCCGTTTCCATCGAAATCACCGGATAGGCCAGAACCGCGAAATCGAGGTTCGCTTCAGGGTTCGTCGCGGTGATGGCGCTCAAATGTCCGCCCGCCGAAAAACCGAAAATGCCGAGTTTTTCGACGCGATTGAGCGCGCGAATTTGCCCGATGGCGCCCAGCGCGTCGTGTTGAGGTCGCGGATAGATCGGCGCGGGCGTCTCTTCAGTTGCGATTGTGTAGCTCAAAACCCACGCATCGAAGCCTTGTGAGTTCAGCCACTGCGCGACTTGTTGCCCTTCGTGATCGAGCGCCAAAAAGCCGTAGCCGCCGCCGGGAACAACTAACACGCCGCTTCGATGGGGTGCACTTGATGGGAAGAATTCGAGGTTCATCGTTTGTTTCCTGGCCACGTTTGCGGACGGTTCCAAAAATCATCCTCGCGCCCGCCGTAGTAATCGTTCAAAACGGTGTCCATCACTTGCATTGTGCGAAGCGCCGATTCGCCTGTTGAAAGCGCCGCGCCCTGCCCGCGCAGTTCATCGACGATTGTTTGAACCAAACCCTGATGAACGTGCGGCGGTTTCTTGCCGTTGAAGGTTTGCAAGCCCGTTGGCAGTTCCAAACGCACGTCGTCGTCGCCAAAACACGAGAGGGAAATTTTGCCCTGCGTCCCGAAGATTTCGATGCGGTCGGCGCGCGAAAACGAAGCGAAATTCCACTGCGCTGTTGCAGGCGCGCCCGCCGCGAGGAATGACATCGAAACGCTGTCTTCGACTTTCAACTCCCGCCAAGCGCAGTTGCGCGCCACGCCCGCGACTTGTTCGAGCGGCCCAAAGAGGAAGTCGAAGACATCGAGCAAATGGCAAGCGAGGTCGTAAAACAAACCAGCGCCCGCTTGCGCGGCATCGAGTCGCCATTGATTCTCGTCTTGCGTTTTGGGCATCAACAGGCGATAAGACACGCCTGTTAAAGTCCCGATTTCGCCTTCGTCCAGCAAGCGCCGAACGGTTTGAAACCGCTTCAAACCGCGCCGGTAAAATGCCACGAACAAGGGCACTTCGTTTTGCTGAAAGGCCTCGATCATCGCGCGACCTTCTGCTGCGCTTCGTGCCATCGGTTTTTCGACGTAACACGGCTTTTTGGCCTGAGCGACTTTCAAGGCCAACTCAAGGTGCGAACCGGGCGGCGAAGCAACGTAAACCGCGTCGACATCGGGGCGGTTGATGAGTTCATCGGCGTCGCCTGTCCAAAACGGCACGTTGTGACGGGCGGCGAAATCGGCGGCTTTTCCGGCGTCACGGCGCATCACTGCGACGAGTTCGCTGCCGCTCGCCTTTTGAAAAGCGGGGCCGCTTTTGACTTCGCAGACATCGCCGCAACCGAGAATGCCCCAACGTATGGAGTTGTTCATAATTTGTGGAATTGAATGATCTTTAGCCACGAAAAGGCACAAAAAGCACAAAAGGGTTGATGGCTCGGATTCCAATTGAAGTAAAAAATCAAACAAGATCAGTTGTCTTTGGTTCGATCTATCAACCCTTTCGTGCTTTTTTGTGGCTAAAAACTATTTTTTCAAACGCGCATAAGCCAGCAAGCCGCAGATCGTTTTCGAGTCGCGGATTTTGCCCTCGTCGAGCAGTTGCAGCGCCTCATCGAGCGTAACGGGCACGAACTCGATGTTTTCGTCCGGTTCGGGCTGAGCGCCGACATCGGTTAAATCTTCGGCCAAAAAGCCATACATCATCTCGCTCGAATAGCCGGGCGCCAGAAAACATTGGAACAGCGGCGAGAGTTTGCCGATTTGCATTCCGATTTCCTCGATGGACTCGCGTCGAGCGCATTCTTCGGGCGCCTCGTTTGGCTCGATGCCGCCTGCGGGCAGTTCGAGCAGCCATTCCTGTGCGGCAGTGCGCCACTGGCGAATGAGGCCGATTTTGCCGTCGGGCAGAACCGGCACGATGGCGATGGCGCCGCCGTGTTCCATTACTTCACGTTTGGCATGGTGACCAGATGGCAATTCTATGGAATATAGGTTGAGGCGAACCACTTTCCCGCTAAACAGATTTTCCACCGACAGAACGGTTTCGGGCGAGCGTCCCGATTCACTGGAAGTTGACATGATGTTGGGCGGAAACGTCGAAGACCTTCAATGCCGCCTCGAACCATTTTACGCGCCCCCGGCCCCCTTGGGTCTTCCCCCGCGAAACCCGCGTTTTCGCCGCGCCTGCTCGCGCGCACCTCCCGCCACGCCGAAGACGAATCGGCTTCTCTGCTCGCTCTCCCGTTCGGCCCGCGCCGAGGCGCTGGCGAAGAAGGCGTTCACTCGTCGCTCCGCGAAGCCGTGTGCGGCCCCTCACTGTTGCTTTTGGCTTTGTCGGCGCTATCGAATGCGCCCAAAAACCGCGAACAACACGCGACTTTGCCCCTGTCGGTCGTGACGGCGACGCCCGCCTGCGTTCACGTGCGCTTGTGTTTGACGGGCGCCAAATTCACTTCTGCCCCGCTCGAATTGGCGATAGAAATCGAAAACTGCGCCTCGCATCCGGTCGCTTTGTCGTTTGGCTCAAGCCAAAACTTCGATTTCAGCGCGACCCGTTCAGGCGAAACCGTCCCGTTCTGGCGTTGGGCGAGCGGTCACCGTTTTCCGCCGCTTTTGCGGGCGCAGCGTTTGGATTCGGGAAGCATCCTGCGCTTTGAAGCGCAGTGGCCCGACGCGCCCCCTGGCCTGTGGTGTATCGACGGGAAGTTCACAGCCAACGGCGGGTTCGACGCGGCGCGAGTGGAAGTAGAAATCGCGTAGCCGTCTTAGCAAAAGCCAAACTTGGGGCCACGCAATTTGTTGTTGCCTCCACTTCTTTAGCGCCTAAGAGCCTGTCTCTGTAGTGTGGGTTTGGGTCAGACTGGAGTTGATGAGACGCGCATCCAAAGTGGTTTATCCCAGCGACTTGAGCGACGAGCAATGGCGTCTGGTGGCGCCTGTTCTTCGTAA
>JAABUM010001791.1_pt1 | contig 30779 bp, 60 predicted proteins | sample 5559161 | NCBI WGS metagenome assembly JAABUM01 (sample SAMN10711868, study PRJNA513369) | rock metagenome | isolation source: Antarctica rocks | place: Antarctica: Victoria Land, Siegfried Peak nord
AGGTCAATCGCGAAAACTGCGCCAGAACGTTGCAGGGCTCCTGCTGTGCGGCAACCTGCATGTTCACTGCTGTGAGTGTTTAATTCAATGTGCCATCCACATGTTACCCTAATTTGACCGCTCGACACTGGTCAGCGTACCCGTCAGGTAACATGTTAGGTTGCTGGGCATCATGTTAACCCTGGCACAAGCAAATGTTACCCTAAACCGGCAGCAGCCTAACATGTTACCCCCGTTACCCTAACCTTGGACATGTTACCCATAACAAAACCACCCCTCCCACTGGTAGAGGTTGATGCGCTGGGTGTCGTTGGGGCGTGGAGGAAAACCGCTGTGGATGATGGCATTCCTAAATTCATTGGGGTTACAGTAAACACCTGGCATGCAAGACAAATCATTTCAGGGTGTCAGCTGGTCAGGATAGGTTGGCGCATACTATGGTAGGGGCAGACTTTGACCAGGATGGATGACCATGTAATTTCTGAGCACGTCCAAATTTATAATTCGAGTTGTCAGGAAATGTGCACCGCCGTTCGGGGTAGGAGCCACAGGGGGAGCAGGCTGCGAAGCTGAAGGAGGAGGGCTGATATTGCGTGCGCCATTTACTACAGCAGCAGAGCTACTGCTCGCAGAGCTGCCGCCGCCGCCATTGCACGGCGGTATCATATCATAGTATGTTGATGCTCTGCCCAACCTGGACTGCTCGATGCACAGGAGCAGCGCCCCGTCAGCGGAACGCAGTGTTTGGGCAAACTGGGTCTCAGGCCGCAAATCCGCACAGATGCATGCAGAAGCTAGTGTCTCATGCTGAAAGCGCGCATCAGTGGCGGACTCACTCAGGTCAGGGTCGGGGATAGCAGGGTTGGCGGCATCATGAGGCTTGATCAAGGCCGGAGAGCGACACGTTGTTTGCTTGTGCAATGGCGGACAGAGTGTCGCCGGCCACCACCATGTGTGTTCCTGCGCACTGTAAGGGCGAGCGCACACGGCGTCAGCGTATCAGCAAGCACATTTCCTGTCTCACGACTGCTGCCAGCCCAGGATTCGAGGAGGAGAAGGCGGCAAGTTTGCTTTTGCTGTGCAGAGCGAGCACTCTATGCATTGCATCAGCCGGAGTACCATGTTGAGTAATGGGCCAGCATGTCTGTGAGAGCAGAATGACCTGTCCCTGGACGCCGGAGGTCGTCCCGAGGCAGATGGCGAGCAGGGCGGACAACGTGGCTGCAGCCGGAGTTTTCGCGATCATCTTCACTGGTCGAGCTGTGGTGGTCGATGTTGGCCGGCGTGGGTGTCGAGGTTGAATCGCGCATCAACGGTCACGCAGAAAAACTGAAAGCAAACTGTGAAAGACAGAGCCGAGACCCAGCTGTTTTGGTGTGCAGGACTGGACACGCGGCAGCAAATGCATGTTGACCGGCGTCCGCCGGCAATTTGTCAGGCGGTGTCATGCATAGGATAGTTTGCCCTGTTGCTGGAGAGAGACACCTGGCGATTGTTCGTGGTCAGCATGCACGTGGATGTCTGTCAGGTCATGTCCTTTCAGATCCGGTACAAAGCAACCCTGTCACACTCTACAACTCAATCGACACCACCAGTCCCGAGGCAGAACATGGCTCGACTCATGCAATCCCAGCTGTCAATGCAGACTCTCTCGCCAGTTTCTGCTAGCACCCCCGCGCCCAGCAGACTTGGCGCATTAGTCCCAAGAGACCTCATTCGGTGCCGCCTGAACCTGGTTGCATCTAGGAAAGAGGGAGCGATCCGCTGAGTGGGCATGCAGCGAAAGATTCCCCGGGCCTCGCCGGGCTGCTGCTGTTGACGGCCTGCCGCATCCGCGCCAGTTCGTCCTGGATCATGCCGTCCACAGTGCGCACCAGCTCTACAGCGCAAGGCCGCTTCTGGGGATCCTGCACGGTGACAGAAAATCATATCCTCAAGGCAGGGGCCCCTTTGGTCCTTGGAGGCCGAGGGCGCTCCGAAAATCTGCGTGGCGCAGGCACGCTGCCGAGTATTTCGAGGTGTGCAGGTTTCATGTTCCTCGGGTGGAATGTCGTGCTGCCATGCGAGGGACAGCTGTCTCATAAATTGCATCCCGGTGCACGGACTTGCAGCAGACGTGTGTAGCAAAGGTGCCGACCTGCTTCCAGCAGCAGCGGATGAGCTGCTCCAGCGGCGGCGGGGTGTCGCGCGCCATTGGCGGCCGCTCACCATTTCTTGCCACAGAACCGCAGATCTGCAAGACAAGACGGCAGCAGGTTGAAGAGGGCATCAGGCGTCACGGCCAACTTTCCGGGAGGAAGTTCCAATTGCATCAGCTTCAGGAGCCAAGTGTATCATCTCAAGACGGCCGGGTCAGAACGAGGCGTTCTGCCTGTGTGTCGGAACCTGCGCATTGACGATACTGCAAATCACATTGTACCTGAAACATGTCGCTCCCCTGCCACGGCTGCTGCCGCGACCAGCACTCGTTGAGGATGCAGCCCAGCGCATACATGTCCACCTGCGCACACGTGCAGGATGTTGAGGCCTTTGGGAGCACAAAAATGAACAGCAAGCGTGGGGGATGGGGAATGAGTGCTCATGCGCCTGCATGAGGTCCGCGGCTCGGACGGTGGTTCTAAGGCTTGGTCAATTCCATATCTTACACCGTTCTCTGGCTAGCTACCAGATTTCTCCTCGTCATCAACCCCTCTCTGTCTTGTGGATTGAATCAAGATTCTGGTATAGTTTCACGTCCGTCCCCTGGGCAGAAGCAACAACTGTCGAGCAAAGCTAATTTCCGGCTCACAATGACAAGCCGATGCCCTCCTGCACAATCTAGGACATTCCTACGATGAACCAGCAGAGGCTCCAGGAGCGGAGTCGTGGGTTCTGCTCATGTACACCGCACCTTCTCGTTCAGTTCCTGCGGGTTGGCAAAGGCTTCTGGCGCCATGTATGCGGGTGTGCCGCTATCGCCAGTGCGCGTGAAGAATGTGCGGAACGGCTGCCGCTTCCTGCTGATACCAAAATCGGCGACCTGTGGCATAGTGATGAGGCTCAATTATTTTGAGCATTCGTCACTTTTGCTGCTCGCTTGCCGCACACCCTTTGGCGCAAGCCCTCGCCCCTTCCTGCCTACCAGGATGTTTTCCCAGCAGCATGTCAATCCTTTGCATCGATGCAGCAGGTTGATATCAGCCAGATGACCTGTGAGCGATTGTTCTTGCACCTCTGAAGAAAGAGGGGAGTGTCTCTCGCGTTCACCTTTGCGCCCAGAACAGGACGGCTCTCCAGCAGGATGTTCTGCGGCTTCAGGTCCCGGTGGGCCACCCTGGGGTGCAGATACGCCAGCGCCTCCGCCACATCGCGTGCGATCTGCGGCAGGCGAATTTGAATGAACACCGGGCAGCTCCATGCCAAGGGCGATGCCACATGCTGAGAACTGAGGCATGCTAAGCAACGAGGACACAAAGCAGCTGGCGTTCCAAGCTAGACTGCAAATCGCGCGTCGGGTCTGGATCGAACGACCGAGTGTTGTCATGAGCTGTGAGTCGCCTGCAAGCGACAACATAACATGGACTCCGGGCAGCTGCGGGCGGCACCTGCAGGATCTGGAAGTACGTGAGACGGCGTGTGCACGGCCTGTGGATGCGGCTGGCCAGGTCGCCGCCCTCCACCAGCTCCATGATGATGCACGCCGTCGTGGGGTCCCCCAGGCACGCCCCCAGCACGCGCACCTGGACACGGAAAATGAATACATCAGGGCTGTGCACATCAACCAGCTGGTTTCTTCCTGATGCAGGACACACCAGATTCCTGAAACCATATGCATGCTTCCGTTATTGTGGCATCGCACCTGAAAGGTGCAGGGTGCACTTGAGATTTTCTTGCATTTCTGGTAAGGCGACATGCACGCGGCCTACAGCAGGGTGCCGCAGAACCCAGAGCAGACCCCTTGTCGACAAACCAGTCGCTGCGCCCCAGCCAGAACTGTCAGAATGAGCTTACGGCAAGTCCGCCGGGCTCACCAGGCGGTCCGACGTGAAGCGGCAGGACAGCTGCACCTCCTGCACCAGTGCGGCGTGCTGTTCCCCGCCCGCTGAGGATGGACCCTGCAGGCCCGGCAGCTTCTTGACGGCGACGCGCCGCCCCCTCCAGCTGCACTCGTACACCTCGCCAAAGCCGCCGGCGCCCTGCACGCATGCGAGAATCCCAGCATTCGTGTCTTTATCTAGTTGTTCTATTGTTTTATTTAAGCAGATGGAAGGAAAGATGCAGGAGGGATGATGTCGGCTGATTGGTGCCGCCTCTGGCGCGCCGGTAGAGGGAGGCGCCTCTGGCTGGTAGCCTGCCAACGCTGCAGGGATGTGCAGGCTGCTCGATCAACATCACCGGACACTGCCTGCCTCCGGTCTCAAAGTGCTGCCTTCAGCACCTGCTTGCCTCAGAGGTGCTGCAGGATGAGCATCACATTTGCAGCAGCAGGTGACCAACAAGTGTACGGCAGCATGAAAGTCAGCGCGGATGCACATTGCGCACCAGGCACTTGCCCAGGAAGGGTTTGACCTCCTTCTCGTAGTCCACATCCAGCTCCACATTCCCTGCCGCCGGCGACTGCGGCACGAACAGCCCCTGCGACAATGCATGGGAAAGAGCTCAAGGTCAAATTGCATCGTTGAAGTGTGTAGTTGGCGTGGTTCTCAACACCAGATGCGCTGTGGATCTTCTAGCATGGGCAAGGCCATATAGTTGGTCTGTGCATGTGCGGACTTCAGAAGCCATCACGCAGCTGCACCTTGACTGCCAGCTGGCAGCAACAACCCGCGATGCTCGGTATCTACGGGCTGCGTTGCTGGAAACAGGGAGAACATGCACCGCGCATGTTCACAAACTCGCACCAGAGTCGAAAGTTCATTGCAGTGCCGCGTCGGCGGCGCCGCGCGCAGCGCCGCCCGCAGCTCGCAAGGGCGCCCACCCTCTGGGCCATGCAGCGCCGTCAGTAGGTCATCTTCAGGAACGTCGAGCGCTCCCGCCCAGGAGTGGCTGCGGGTGAAGCCAGACCTTGCCAGAGTTGTACCGCCACCTGCATCGACAGTGCGTTCTGTGTGTGCAGTCTGTACATGGATGGATCCGTGTGCCTGCATGGTGTGTGTGGATCTGGTGAATCACGGAGCCCGACGGGGACCTCTGAATTCTTGATTGTGCTGCTGATGGTGTCACACATGGCAGTCAATGCGGCCTGCAGACGGGCTGCAGCACCTGACTGTGTGAATGCGGCCGCACTCGGCAGCCGAGAGCTCGGAGAGCTTGGTGCGGTTTTGGACTTTGCCCGTCGCAGCGCAGCCCGCCGACACCTTTCCGCCTCAGTCGCGTATGCGCCCGCAGAGTCCTGCGGCAGCGTTGCAATGCGGAGTCTGCAGCAGGGATCTCACAGCAGCAGTAGGATGCAGGACACGAGCAAACACGTGAACAGCCCGCTTTTCAGTGGCGATGAGCTGCCTTGGGGCCCTGCCAGTGAGTGGCAAGCACCATGCAGGTGGTTGTCAAATGCAGGCGTAGCATTCGCGCGTCTCAACAGGTGTTGCTAAAGTACAAAGGATGCCTCCAATCGCACCTGGGGGTTGATGAGGACACTGGCTCTGCTTCGCGCTGCTCCTGTGCCGCAGCTGGATGCACCTGTTTGCATAAACCAGAGTTTTGAACAGAGCAACGTCACCAGCGCACAGTTGGGCTGCGGCATGCAGAAAGTCTCTATGTGCCGATGCTGAGGAATATTATGCGACACTCGAGATGCTGTTCTTTTGGCCACGTGAAGATGAAAACCAGTGCATGCCTGCAGCTCCATTGCTGCCATGGCCCTGCTGATCCCACCAGTCCTTGTAGCTCTGCCAGGAAATGCTGGAACCGCTTTCCTGCGCCTGCTGCAGGAGCTCCTGCAGCAAACCCGCACAGACGTGTGTTGAGCGGAAGTTCGCAAGGCAGGCGTGCTGGATCTGTCACGCCACAAACTGATGCATCAATGCAAAAGAATTTGCAGTAATAACCTCAGGGACCTGCAGCTGTGCATCGTCTTGTCCAGGGCCGCCCCTGCGCCGGCGGTCTGTCAGCTGCGAGTTTGCCGAACTGCCGAAGCGCGTGCTTGTGCCGCGTGTGTCCTCATCCGCCGACCATGCCGCCAGGCTGTCAGCACACCGCCGTCTCGACCGGCTGCGGCGGTAGGCATACAGCCCCAGTGCAATTGCGGCAGCAACCATGACGACGGTGCCTGCAGGGAAAGTTTCAGAAATGACGCTCGAGCTCGGCAATGAGCAGATGCCTTTCAGCACGGGCACATACTGACTGGACTGGGCGGGGTTTAAGGGTTGCGAAAGATGCTTTGTCGATCTGCCGCCAGCCTGCCTCTTTCCATGGCAGCCTTTGTCAGGATGCTTTTCAACGAAATGACGGCCTGCATCTCGAGGTGCGGCAGCACCCGTCATTGAGAATCTGCCGTCATGCTGCAAGGCCTGCCAGGTCTCAGACATTGAAGAATTTCTCGCACCTGTGGTTCCAGCAGCTCCTGGTGAGCCGTTTCCGCTGCTGCCGGGACGAGGCGGCACCCGACGATCTGCCAGTGCAGGTAAGTTCACAGGTCAGGTACTGGTTGGTGTTCGTTGGTTTGTGCAGGAGCGCCCGAGAGTTGCTCCTACCGATCACATGCTCAGCAATCGGAGAAAACATGTGCATCAGTGTGGACAGTGATGCTGCCAACTCACCTGCAGCCTCGGTCTCGCTGCCGTCTGGCACGAAGATAGTCTGACCTGCAGGAAAAGCAAGTCATCTTGCAACAGATAGCTGTCAGCTGATCACGACAATGCCGTTCAATGCGTGGCAGAGTGGGGCCTCTGCGACAGCCGGTATTCCCTTCTGCTGTCAGGTGTGGCTGCATTGCAGGTGATCAGGCCTGTAGGCTGACACCAAATTACGGAAGAGCTCACCGGCGTATACCATGCCAGGGTCCGCCACCTGTGGGTTTGCCTCAATGAGCGCATTCAGCGGCACTCCTTGTGCATTGGACACAGCAACGAAGGTGTCTCCAGCTGTAGCAAACGAAAAAAGGATCTCGAAACTTGTAGGGAAGTACTGATGGTGGCCGGGAAGTTGCCAGGCATGCATCAGCTGAATGCGCAGCATGTGGGTCATGAATGGGACATGTCACAATGATCGATGCGCATCATATGCACTTCAAAGAACTGCTGATAACAGACAAAATCAACAGTCAACTTACGGTTGAGCATGTAGGGGTGCGTTCCCGGTGGGGCTGCGGCCTCGGCGAGCACAGACTCCTGACGGCTGTTGGGGATCTGGATGGTCTGCCCTGCAACATATGTCCAGACAGGCCTTGTCTGTCTTCAGAAGGAAAATGCAGATCACTCCAATGTGCACCTCTGCTTGTCGAAACAGATGTATGAATGCTGGTCGAACAACAAAACAACATCTTGGTCCTTTCAGGCGTTCATCTGCCAAGCAGGGGCAGCTTCTCCCCCAAACAGGCACGAACCTGCTCTCACAACATTGGGGTCTGGTATCTGCGGGTTGGCAGCAATGACAGCGGCTGGCGTGACACCGTGCGCAAAGGCCACCTTGAACATTGTGTCTCCATCTGCAGAAATCCACAATCAACATTTGAGACTCGATACAGACACAATCTATCTGCAGAACTTCCGGCTGTGTAGACGGCGCAGCCGCCTTGGCGCATGTCTGCCAGCCTCGGCAATCTCACGGCACTCTCTACAGGAAGGCGGAGCCGCGCATAACCCCAGTATTAACGTTGGCGAAACGCACGGCCTGCAAGGCTCACCATGCAGTACGTAAGGTTCCGTGCTCGGCTCGGACGAGCCGCTGGCTGCTGCGGGGGCGGCGCCGCCCGCTGGGACTGCTGAATTGCGAGCCACACCTGATAGAACACGATATTGATGTCATGCTCGTGGTGTATCAATCTTACTGTGGACGCAGACCAGCAGCATGTCATGTGCATTACGCAATGTTTGCACATGCGGCGGTGCCGCCAGCACGTGCGTAGCGATGCGCATTCCAGTGCACAGCGGCAGATAGCGGAGCAGGAGCTTCTTAGCACTGCTGGGCCAGATCTGGAGGCATGCATGCACCTGCGGAAAGCGCCATCACGATGACCAGCAGCAGGGCAGGCACTGTTTTAAAAGTGACCTGCCCTGACGCCATTGATGGGAAGAGCCCGCTGCCTGTCTGCCGCAGCACCGCCAGGCGAGGGCTCAGGTGCTGCAGACCATCATGAAGTGCAAGTCTACAGCAAAGCCGGAAGGCCAGATGAAGGGGAGAAGAGCTCGGCATCCCAGGCACAGAACACCCCTTAGCGGGTGACCGAGCTCATCACCTTTTTGTCGTCTCTCAGTGTCGTCGATGAACTTATGAGATCAACATGGGCACTATGACAGCGAGTACCGAAAGAGTCAACATCAGCCGCCTCAGGTGAGAAACCGAATGAGGCGACCTTTGTTTCCGGTGCGTGGACTCAACGTGTCTCACGGCGACGTCACGAGCACGATTATGGCTTGTTGATGAAAACTCAAATGCATCCAGCTACAAGAGTCACGGCCTGCTTCGCTCTTCTGCATTTCAAGAACGACCAGCCCAGAAGGTGCCGGGCCTTCCCGCGGGTCGATAATTTGGCGGCAGCTGACGTAGGAACTATTTCACGGGAAGCAGGAAGCGAAAATGTCGCTCACCGGGAACTGAGCGACAAATTCACACTCTCTCACGTCTCTCATTTCCATCCGTCTTATCCCGCAGGTCGCATATTGCACATTGCACATTCTTGTGTCAGGATGTGCAACAACGCAGGTGTGTGCAGCACCGAGCCCCGGTACACTTAGAGCTGTGAGCTCTTTCGGGTGCTGCCAGCCTGGCAGATTGCATCTGGAAATGGTCACCTTGGCGCCACCGGCAGGGCCTGCATTCAGCAGGATGTTCTGCGGCTTCAGGTCCCGGTGCACCACCATGCAATGGCGCAGTCCTGCCGCGGCAAGGGCATGGCGATCAGCCCGGCAAAGACGGCTGCGGTGGTCTTCCGCAGCAAGATGCACAAGGCGGCCTGGGATCACATCTGGACCTGTGGCTGCACTCCTCTGCAGCAGTGCGACGCCTGGAAGTATCTCGGTCTCGTTTTCATTGCGACTCGCGGCGTCGCCGGCGCGCCGGCGGCATGTTGACCATGCAGCGGCGGCAGAACGCCACAGCCGGGCTGCTACGCCGGCGATTCAAGCGGCTCGACTGTCACTACAGCGTTGACGTCATGATGCAACTGCAGCGCCCGACGGCAGTAGCGCCCACAGCATCCTACGGCTGTGAACTTTGCAAATGGGGTGTGCGGTATATGGTGGCGGAGTGTTGAACCGGGCGAAACAAACTGGAGGCCAGCTACATACAGACGATGAGGGAGCTGTGCGGCGTTCGGCGCTCTGTCCCCGCTGCAGTGCTCCTGCAGGAGCCTGGCGAGCTGTCGTTGGCGGTGGAATGGAAGCGGCGGGCGCTGCAGTTTTGGAGTGCGCTGACCGCTCCGCCAGAAACCTCCATCTTCAAGCAGGCGGCCATGGACGATCTTGCGGCGGCGCAACAGTCCAACATACAAAATTGGGCAGCTGGACTGTTGGCATTTGCGAAGCAGCATGGCATGGCGCTGACAGTCGCTGATGGCAGCATGGTGGCAGCGGCAGATGAGGGCGCCATCGTAGCCGCGGCGGCTGCCGTGGCCGCGCTGGAGCAGCAGGATTTTGTGGACATGAACCGAGGACAGCGCTGTCATGCGGCGTGAAGCGGACGACATACGCAGCATGGTTTTCGCGCCTGGCTCAGGGAGGCGAGTTCTGGCAGCTGGAGCTGTCGGCGTCGCAGCTGCGCGCTGTTCAGAGGCTCCGTTTGGGATCGCACTCACTGCCGGTGGAGACCGGCAGGTTAGGAAAGGTACAGGCAGGACCGCTGCTGCACATTTTGTGACAGTGGCGCGGTCGGGGACGAGAAGAATTTGCCGATGGAATGTCCCGCGACAGACGTTGCCCGGCAGCGCTTTTCTTGCCTCTGTTTGATCTGGCTTGCCGCCGTGCATGCGTCAGCTGGTGTGGGGAGGGGACAGAATGCTGGTTGCCGAATTCATGTTAGCATGCTTGGGGGAGGTGGGTCTCATCGGCTCATCTGCTCAGTGAGTGTCATCGACAGTTTGCGACATGATGACACACGACGAGTTTATTGGTGTTTTGATGCCTTATCAGCCAACGTGAGGCTGGGGGGTGTAGTCTATCTATCTAGGCCTAGTCCGGACTAGGCGGGTGGATCCACCCGCCGCTTATAAACTGCAGATGCACCAAAGGCCTGATTTCCGCCGCGAAAAGGGGCGCAAAACACCACGAAGGGAGCCGTCATCCGTCATCAGAACGCTGTATGTTCTGAAGCTGCTCCCGCCGGAATATCCGCTAGTGATCTGATCAGCAGATTATGTGGCGGAAACTCCAAAGACGAATTCTGGTTACAGTTGTTTTGGGAGACCCGCCTGTTTGATACTGGACTAAGAAACTCCATAACTCACAACAAAGCCCAAAAAATACAGGACACGAACAAAGGTATGGTGTCATGGCTTACCATGACCTCGCTCGACCCCTCAGGGTTTCTGAGCGGCAGCACTGCTGAGCGGCAGCACTGCCAGAAGCGCAGCGCTTCAGACTGGCAGTCTGAAGCGCTGCTAGCAGAGCTGGGTTGGATCCGCACTGCTGTCAAAACAACAATCAGTGCGGTAAAATACAAAATCTGTTGACAGTTTCAATTTATCCAAAGATGCGCGTTATCGTGTCCTTTCTGAGCCCTCAAAAAAAAGTCGAGGCCTGGTGCAGCCGTGCAGCGCTCCACCGCTTGCCCCACGAAAAACATCCCGATTCTCGCAGAGCTCCTCATGCTCCACCGCCGCCGCTGCTGCCGGTCCTGCCCCGCCGGGCCACTGTGTCAGCCGAGGAATGTGGGCCAGAGCTGTAGCCGCTGAGGGAGCCGCCGCTGGCAAAGAGCCCCGTGCTGCGAGCACACGGGGATTTAGGGTTTAGCGGGGGTGTGCTTGGCGCGACGCCTGATGACGCAGAGGACGCGCTCAGCCTGCGGCCGTGGCGGGGCTGTGCAGACGCGCGCAGCCGCCGCACTTCCCGCTGCATCATGAAGTCCGAGACGCGCACCAGCTCGATGCACGATGGGCGCCTCTGGGGGTCCTGCAGCAGATGACATCGCAGCGATGGCAATGGGTGTTGATGTCTGTCCACCTTTGAGATTTGCAGGCACCTTTGAACATGCAGGTGGGTACACGGAAAACAGATGCCTGGGCGGAATGAGGGCCGTTCTTGTACAGAAAAGCAGGGCTGCCATACGAGGGCATATCATTTCCACACCTGCTTCCAGCAGCTCTTTATCAGGCGCACCAGCGGCGGCGGGGTGTCGCTTGCCAGCGCAGGCCGCTTCTGGTCCAGCGCCAGTGAGCTGTGCCTGGCAGGCGGCGCAGCTCCTGCGCCGGCAATACGAAGGGAGTGTTAACATGAGCACAGAGCTACGACGAAGCAAGGGCGCTGCTGCTGGGCGCCGGCGCAACCAGAAAACCGTGCGCCCTCTTCATAGTCATCAAGCTCGACATACTCCTTTTCACACTTCCACCAAAATGACCCACGACATATAGTGGGCACATGCAGGCTGCGCCGCTAGTGCACGCATTGATGGAAATGTCGGTGGTCGCTGTGCACATGCGGCCGCAAAAGGACACAAGGTGAATGAGCCAGTCGCACTTGGTAAAGCCGTGTTGTCAGTGATGAGGACAGCAGTAGCAGCAGTGCCTACGACTGGCAAGGGACTGGCCGCAGCTGCTGCCGGCAGGAGTCTCATTGTTGTGGCGGAGAGAGCTCCGGAGGGCAAAAGTCCAAGGTGCTGGATGACGCCCTGACGTGCTGCCTGCAATGCAGAAATTACGATCATGGGCCCATCCCGGGAAGGGCGAGCTGCCTCGTGTATCATTCCGAGTGCATCATGCAACGTGATACACCAGACAGTGAACACGCAGCAAACAATGACGCGGAATTCCGCGTAGGGGTCAAACGCTAAGGTTGGGGTCACGCATGTACTCTGAACCTCAGGACATCAAATGATGAGAGATAAGAAAAGTTGCAACTTTTCTGCCGACATGTTTGCTGCCTGATGCACCCTTTCCTGCGGATTCGTCTTCGACGTTGACCATGGGGTCTGCAGCAAGCTCATCGAACTGGGGGCTCCTTGCTTTTGTGACCATCGTGTTCACACTTCAGTTCAGCGCCACCGCAGTGCCTTCCGTCGGTATGAAGCGCTGTACTTCCATTACATGCAGATTGTGCTGGATTGGCTGGCAATTGGCTGACCAGGATGCTTGGGGTCAAAAGTCTGCACAGCCATGTTTCTAAGCATGATTGATAATTGCCGGCCAGAGCAAGTGACGCGATGGACAGCCACCCACTGCACAAATCACATGGTGATTGACGGGTGCAAAAATGCAGAGATGCGGCGGCGCCTCCTGCGTGCGCCGACAGCCGCTGGGGTGGCGGGCAAGTCACCGGCAGCCACGATTGCCAATCGGCAGTGCCTCCAGACTGCAGATCCTCAGCCGGCCGCTTGGCGACTGTCCCAACGATGTGGAGGCCCAGATTTCCAACGGCGTCAATGCCGGCGCGAGGTCTGACACGCCTACGCACCCACAGCTTGCGGCGCATTCACGGCATGCAGAAGGAGCTTGTTGTTGCGAGCAGCGTGCTGGTGGCTGCACCACACGTCAAGCTGCTCCCTTCAGCGCCTTGTTGACTCTGTGCGGCTGGCCACTTCTGATTCATGATGCAATGATGTGCTGCTCTACAGGTTCCCCTACATGGTCTCGCTGCGGAGCTCACAGGAATGTATTGGACACACGTTGATGTGAAGTTCTGGCTTTCAACCAGACGGTATAACATTATTACGACCTCGCTGCAAGGAACCAATACACCAATATGACCTGTGCACAATGATGCGCAGGTGGCTGGCGGTAGCGTGGCGAGTCCCATCCACTATTGTGGCGGCACCCTCATAGCGTCAAACCTGGTGCTGACAGGTTTCTTTAATATCGGTCGAATTTTCATACATCAGTGTCTGCAACGATGTGCACAGCGCTGTGATCCGCATTGAGTTAGTCATCTGAGGTTGCCACACAGCTTTGCTGTTAGCAGAACCTTACATCTGAAGTTCATGATTCCCCTGGTGCAGCGGCGCACTGCCTGCAATTAAATCGAACCACCACCACCAGCAGCAGCAGCAGCGCTAGCAGCAGCACCGATTTGTCGGTGCGATGTGTCGATAGTGCTCCTTGAGATGCGAGAAAGCTTGACAGTAGCTGACGAAAAGGAGCATGCTGCAAGAGGGCTGCATCGTTTCAGGATTTGCCGTCTGCCGTTTGGCCGTCGGGTTAAATGGCTACTGATGTGCCGGTCACATAACGGGAGCTCCTGCGCCGACACGCTCTGCAGGCCGGGGGCTGGCTGCCCAACTACACGGCGGCTTCCAACCGCATTACTGGAGGCAACTTGCGAGTTGCACCAACTGCAGTTATTGGCGCCCTTTGCTCCTCGGGGACGGGCGGTCCCGGCGCCGAAAGCATCCCCGTTGTGGATGTCCTGGTTCACCCCTTATGGAACGGTGTGCTGCTACACATATCAAATGAATGTTATGTGCATGGCTTGTCTTCATCTTCTAGGGAGCGACTTCCTGGGCGCCTATCCATTTATATAACTGCGACTCGCATGCCATCCTCAGGAATTTCAATTTTGTCGTTATCAGTACACTTGTTCTCAGCTGCATGGCTTCTCAGTCCGCAGGCAATGTGAGCAGCGGGTACGACATGGGCCTTTTGGTTCTGTCGCGCAATGCGACAGCCGCTTCCGTGAGGCTGAATGATGCGTCTGTGGATCATGTCGACCTGGCGCCGCCCAATGGGGTGCCGACTGCGACGTCCAACTTGACTATCATTGGGTGCGCCACCGTTGCTAGCACCTTTGTGAATGCAACATGCCGTTTGACGGAACAGGTCACTTCCTGCAGGCCCGCCGTCACGATATTTGCTGGTACATTGTCAGGCGGACTTGTGAAGCAGACACCACATGATCACAGGCTGGTTCGTCAGCAGTCACTCAACCTTTGAAACGAGTGTCTAATGCGCCAATGCAGGTTTGGCGCCACCAGCACAACGTCAGCGAACCCCTCACCAGCCTTGCAGAGGGCCAGTGTCTCATTCCTGACCGACAACATCTGCAAACAGATCCTGCCACAGAAGCTGCTCAGCCAGATGTGCACCGATGCACCAGGTGCAGTGCAGGAAATGTGCATACCGCTGTCAACGGAATCACGCACATGTCACCTTCAGAAAGCAATAAACTGATCATGTGGCATCATTGATGCCATTGTGTTGGCAGTCCTAAGCGACAGGCTGCCTTCGCAACTTGCAGGCACCACAACGTGCGGCGGCGACTCGGGCGGCCCCCTACTTCTGACGCAAGGCGCGCTGGTCATATGGCTGCTCTTTGAAGCTACGCATGGTTGGTGTTATTCATTATAACATCAAACAGGACTGCCTGGTATGTATGTTTAAGGAACCTGACAAAAGCATCGAGTCAAGCATGTGTTTCTGCGTCGCAGACGAGGTCCCAGCAAACGACATTCAGGTCGGCATCACATCGTTTGGGCCGCCGCTTTCCTGTGGCGGCACGGATGCGTGCGCCGTTTGTACTGCCGGTCTGGCACCGCAACATATCAACAATCTTGCGCATGCTGCATCTTAATACTTATGGCTGTTGTCGAGATCCAGCGGCTCGTGCAAATCACAACCATGGCTCATTTGCTGATGACTCCTGAGGCATACTGCCGCACATAGTTTGTGGCGTGTCCAACGCAGGGGTTTGTCTGTTTTCACCCGTGTGGAGTCGTTTAACGACTTGAGGAATGGCGCACTGTCGATACCTTCCCTGACAGACGACCAGGTAAGCCTCACCAGAGGCACAATGGCACCTGTCTTCGCTGTCTATCGCCGAATAACGTGGCAAGTCGTTCGAATCGTTTACACGCATGTGCGGGCTGTGCAGGTCCCAGTGGACGACTGGATAGGTGAACACGTGGCGGCGCTCGGCACCCCAGCTCCGTCCACTGCCGGTGAGCCATCTGCGTGCGTGTATGCGTCCTGTTACACTCCTGGTGGGCAGTCCTGAATGCCTCCGACGCGCCAGGACTGTGCAAGCAAAGACAGGCACACTGCACGGTCAGCATCTGGACAGGAAAGTGTCGGAAATCGATCTCGGCTGCAGAATTTTGATCAGAATTGCCAGCGGGGCGTGCGCACACCTCGCAGGAACCAGACAGCTGATAGCCTGCGGGGCGCAGTCCTGCGGACCCATACTCATCGGTACTGAGTTGTGCACTGAAGGGCCAGCTGCATGCGGCACAGTGAAGGTCAAGCTCATATTATGATGAGCGCATCATGACGACAGCAAGTTGATGCGCGGCACATCTTTCACCGTTCAGGGGGTACCTCGCCCACTGCTGCGCCCACGCCGGCCCCTACGCCAGCACCAACAGCTGCCCCGACCCCGCCTGGTGTGCATTGTGCCGCACGACTTTGCATACAAGTGGTGGCGCACAAATTTTCAGAATGCCACGTGTAACACCTTGCCGGCAAGGCTCTGTTTATGCTCTATTCCAGCCTCAAATCCGTGAGTCAAGCTTTACATGCCTGATTAGAGAATTCATTTCTTTGAAATCAACACATGCATTTTACACCCTCGCAGGCCCCTCGCCGTCACCTCCATCAGTGCCACCAGGGGCGACCCCGCCGGCACCTTTCAATGGTGCAAACGCGCCAGGTGCGCCAGGCTACAATGATCAAGTAGCTCAGTCATCACATGTCCTTCGGATCATCGGCATGCTACTGACAGCGAGCATATAAAGGTGCAGATGAGGTTGTCGAATGGCGGATACGGCCTAGTCGTCAAAACTGCAGCCAAACACACAGTGCAGCGCTGTCAAGGCTTGGTGTTGATTGACGCCTATCTTTGTCAATGTTCGCAGTCACTATATCGGTCTCAGGCTGCGGCTTCATAACAACCGCCCAGAATGCCACGGCTGGCACTGTTTGCACGGCGCGCCTTGCTGGCACTCCAGCCCTGCAATGCGTTCTCCGCGCCATTTAAGATTCTGCTTGAATCCTTGATTTGCGCCACACGTCCTGCAGCAAAAGTCAACCTCACAACAACCTACATTTTGCCTGCATGATTGTGACCGGAGGGTCGGCTGTGAGGATGACAGCCAAGGGTGACTCATGTTCGTGTCGTGGAATCTGAATGCAGCTGGGATTCGGGGCGTGCTGCCCGCGACCCAACCATCCCAATGACCTCTGGTGCGCACGCTGTGTTGCTGCGTCCACTTTCGATTGGTTCATGCTTGCTTCCAACTTATATAGGCAGGGTGAGTGGGTGCGAATGCTTGCATGATTAGATGGTGAATCGCTGTTGCTGCTACCACAGCTCCGCCCCCAGCCATGGCAACCCCAGCATAGGTGAGCAGATGCATGGTGCAAAGGCGGACAGCTCTTGGAGATCTTGTCCAAAAACCTCTACGCACATTTTCATTCGCACAGTGACGCTCACGCTGCCACCTGCGCTGAAAGCCGTGCAGACGTCCCTTCATTGCCTTTCAAGCAGACTGATTTTCTCTGGTGTGAGTATAAGTTATAGATACTGTGACGTATTGCAGCCTTCAATTGCCCTTCCGGCCAAGTCGTCAGCTGCTGCGGCTGAATGCGGCGGCATTGACGAGGAGCGTCAGTGCGAGGGAATCATCCCATATGGAAGTGAACAGGCAACATGACCTTGGACAGGGGTCAAACTGCCCGGCTTTTGACTGTTGCGTCTTGTGTACACATGTCCACAACAAAGCCTCAGCATTTTCGAAGCATGAGCTCTGCGGCTGCGGCTGATGCGCTGGAGCACAACTGGCCGAAACGTGGGCAGATCGTTTGCATATTCTATCGCTCATCCGAGCGGTGGCCCTGGATCATCACCCATCTCCTCGTCCGAGCTGCTGCTGCTTTCCGGCCCTGAAGACGTCGAGTCTTCTTCGCTAGACGATTCGTCAGAGTCGCTGCCCGACAGGCCGTCCGCCGCTGCTGCCTCCCCTTCCTGCTGCCCGCTCCCAAACTCGGCGGCGCCGGCGGCGGCGCAAGTGGTAGCAGTTGCCGCGCCAAAAATGGCCGCGGCGGCGAGTCCCGCCCTGGGTGGCAAATCCTCAAACGCCACCGGCGGCGGCATGCCAGCGGCGGTGATGGCCAGCGCCTTGTAGGAGTACCTGCAGTTTCATAGACAATCAGTGGCAGGGGTTGAGAAACGTCAAGATAACAGGCCGAGCGTCTATCACAGGACTTGATCCAATGACAGAGGCCGGCGTTCTGCAACCACACAATACGCTTGCCACACGATGCACTCGCGAATTCACAGCGTCTGCAACAGTATGGCAGCGAGTTGCGAGTTGCGGTCTCAGGTTGCAAGCGCTCACCCCATGCCGCCGCCTTGTGACAGCGCGCCTGCCGCGCTGTCGCCGTCGGCGCCAGCTGCAGACGCCTCCTCCGCTCCCATCAGCCTGCGCAAAACGAAGCTGCGAATTCAACTGTGGTGTGGGGCTCGAAGCCGAGCTGACAACTTCGACGCGGCAGCAGCAGCTGCCGCGCAATGATCAGAAGTCTTCACCTGGCGTATCAATTAAGCAGCGCGTCACCGTCTCTGCTGCAGCAGGCATGTCGGATCACAGATCTGGAGTGGCCGCTGCGCAGCATTGGAGCCGCGCCGCACGCATGGGCAATCTTCAACAGCGCCTTGAGCCGCACACAACGAGATCTTGTTCTGCAGTTGACAACCTGGCATAGCCGCTGCGCAGCGCGTCAGCTGCGCCGCTGCCACGCGCATTCTTCAGCAGCGCCTCCAGTCGAATGCCGATGCCGAGGCCCGCCAGCAAGTCCGCCTGCGGGATGGGGCCATGCACCTCGACCGCTGCGCCGCTGTTTTCGGCTGCTCGCCTGTGCGACAGTTGCAAGCATGACATAAAAGATGACATATGACGTATTGATGCACGGATGCCCGTCAGCATGACCGCCTGTGAGTTGGGGCCGTGCACATGCACCAGGGCGCTGTCCGCCTGCGCGGTGCCAGGGCAAGGATGTGAGGCGCCTTTGCGTGCTCTGGAGTCTTGTCGCCAGCGCCTCGACGCCCACCAGCAGGTTTGCCGGTGGGAGGGGGCCGTGCCCCTCCAAGGCCACACAGCTGATTTCTTTGGGCAGCGCGTTGAAGATGGCATCCGCACCAAGGACGACAGCGCCGAGGAGGACAGCTCCTGGCAGCAGTCACTGCCTGGACCCGTTGTGTCTCCTTCAAGCAGGATGGGGCCAGGGTGTCCCGACGAGTTTTCAGGGTTTAGCGCCGCACCGCAGGGCGTCAAAGTCGATGTCCGCGCTGAGGTCCGCCTGCCCGGGCGTGTCCAGCGGGTGCACAAAGGTGTGCTCCTTGATGCCCCTGCGCAGGCACCGCATGCTGTTCACGAGGCCGCAGCGCAGCAGAGCAGCTTCCAGCTGCATCCACACGGTGTGAACCAAGATGAGGCACAATCAGGCTGCGCCAGGACTTGCCGAGCAGCGCACACTGCATTTTCATGGCACACTTCCTGCAGCAGGCGGCCACATTCCTGGCGTATGCAGCAGGCGGCCACATTCCTGGCATACGCATTCGTGAGCCAGTAGATGATGACAGTGGCCCACCGCAGGCTGTCGGTGGCGGGCGCATCGTTGCCGTAGTCGATGATCAGCGCCGCGCCGCCTGACGCCGCCACCCGCTTTGCCAGGTCCTCCGCGACGGCGGCGCTCTGCGGGCTGACCTCCACCGACTCCGCATCGGGTCCTGCGCCACAAGAGAGATGCAAGAGGTTGGCACGACGGCGACAGAGCTTTTGTGCCATGCCGTGACTGCCACCGCTCTGCCAGGTCCTCCACCGCAGCGGCGCTCTGCGGGCTGACCTCCACCGACTCTGCATCGAATCCGGCATCATAATTGAATCGAGGTGAAAAGATAAATCATGTACGAGAATGTGCGTGCCGCCGCACGCTGCCACCCGCTTTGCCAGGTCCTCCGCTGCGGCGGCGCTTTGCGGACACACTTCCACTGAGTCCGCGGCAAGGCCTGCGCAAGAGGACGAACTGTTGTGTTTGAAGTGTGGAGCAGCGATGCTGACATTGTTGCGCCGCCAAAGGCCGTCACCCGCATGGCCACATCCTCTGCCGCACCGGCGCTGTGCAGAACCTGAGACGCATGGGTAGCTGGTGACGTCCTCCATAGAAATGTGGCCGCCAATCGGCAGCGCAGGTCTGCAGCTGCAAGCCGCACTGTGCGGTCTGCCCGGCACGGACTTTGCGACAGGGCCTGCGTCATGTGAGCAACATGACGCAACAGAATGGTGAGCGTACAGGCAGCGGCGTGGCGGCTGCTGCGCGGCCACAGTCGAATATGGATGGCTGCTGCTGGCATTGTGCCTCAGCTCTCAAGGACACCGATCACTGAGCGCCCAACAGCCGCTGTGGTCAGTAAGACGCTCGCCTGCGGCGGCGGCGGCCTGCTGGTGCAGGATAGTGGAGGCGGGCGTCGCGCCCGGCGCCAGCACAAAGCGCAGGTGCCGCTCATCCTCCTCGCCGGCAATGTCCACCAGCCGCTCCGTCCTGTGGCAGCACTCATGCAAACGCTGAGGAGAGCAACATAACGAGGTCGTGCGTCGGCGCCAGCACAAAGCGCAGGTGCTACTCGTCCTCCTCACCTGCGATGTCTACCAGCCGCACTGTCTTGGGGCAGCCAGCAAATCATTAACACAAGCGATAGTTGCCAGTGAGAAGGCGCCAGCACGAAGCGCAGGTGGCGCTCATCGCCCTCCCCTGCAGTGTCAACCAGCCGCTCCATCCTGATGGCAGCAAATGAATGAAGGTGGGAGGCCGGCACTTCCCATGGTGCAATGGCGCAGGAAAGCATCAGCACGAAGCACAGGTGCTGCTTGTCGCCCTGCCCCGCAATATCCACCTGCCGCCCCGCCTGAGATTTACCAAAGCTGAATTGATGACGAGATCGGTGCAAAGCCACAGACTGTGTGCTGCACCATGAAAGTTCGATACCACGAGCCTGTCTGTTGAAAGAGACGCCCACTCACCAGGACCCCTTTTCCGTGCGCTGCAGCTGGTGGACGGGCAGCGCATCGAAAAACTCGTTGGCGATGTACACCGTGGGCGGCCCCTCTGTGGGCACCTCCTCCAGGCTGCGGTGCCACCGCACCTGCAAAAACGATGCAGTAAACATCAGGACATGAAGACTAGTCATCGACCGTGTAATGTGCAAGCCATGGGCGGCCCGTGCGCCGGCACCTCCTCCAGGCTGCGGTGCCACCGCACCTGCAAGAAGATACTGCAGCTGTCAGGGCTGGAAGCTGGGCTTTCGACATGTAGATGTGTGCGCTGTTGGTGGCCCTTCGCCAACACCTCCGGGCTGCAGTGCTGCCGCACCGGTTCAGATTTTGCTAGATGGTCGACTGACTGCCAGAGCATGGAGCTGCACGAGTCCGGATACTCGAGGCGCAGGGGTTGAACCCAGACTTTGCTGAAAAGACTCGCACGTGCGTGCCGTCAAGGCCGCTGGTGCCGCTCTCAGGGGCGAAGCCGGCCAGCACGAGGCCGCATCGCGGTCGACGCTCGCGAGTGGCTTCTTCTGTGGGAAAACAACAAGGGGCAGGAGCGACTCACCTGGGCGCCGTTCAGGCCGCTCAACCCCTTCTCAGGGGCGAAGCCCGCCTTCACGGGACCTGCGTCACGGTTCACGTCCTCCGCGCAGTGCAGCGCCTCCCACTGCCGCTGCCGCAGCGAGTTGCTGACCTGCAGGTATAGGCACAGATGAGTCGGAGCAAGGCGGAAAGGCTCAGTTCTTGCCGCTGCTGCCAAGGCGAGCTCAGCGCCTCCCGCTGCCGCTGCTGCAGCGGATTGCTGGTCTGCATCGCCATGAGGGTGTGTCATTGAGAACAGGAGAAGATGTTGATGTCTCCACATAGTATAAACATTTTCGGGTTCAGCGCATTCCCTGCGCGTCCCCTGCCGCGGCAGCGAGCTGCTCACCAGCACAGAGCCGCCGCCATCAGCGTGCTCACACACCACATGCAGCTTCTGCATGTTGCCTGGCGCAGGCTGTCAGCTCTCGACACATGTGAAAAATTTCCTACCTCGACGAAGTGCACGGACAGGGCGCTGGCGAAGTCGCGCAGGGGCGCGGTGCCGCGCAGCGCGTCCGCCATGAGAGTCCCGCGGCCGGGTCCCAACTCCACCAGCCGGAACTCTGGCGGGCAACCCAGGCTCTGCCACACTGTGACCGCCCAGATGCCGATCATCTGTGCGAAAAACGACCATTGAGAAGGACTGCACCGTTTCCTTGGGTACGGTCGGCTGCGTCACCAAAAGCAGTCAGCAGCAGGGCAGCTGCATGTCATCTTGCATTTGCAGAAGTGCAGCAGAGCAAATTACATGATCCACTCGGATCTGCTCTACAGAATGGTGCAGCCATGCAAAATCGCTGCAGCTGTTGCCCAGGAGCCAGGCCTGCGGATGCGCACCTCGCCGAACATCTGGGATATCTCCGGGGAGGTGACAAAGTCGCCGGAGGTGCCGAAGACCTCACGGCTGATGTAGTAGCCGGCGTTGGGGTTGGTCAGCGCCTCGCTCATGAACTCTGCCACCGTCAGCGGGCCGCCCCGGAACTGCGGTCAGCAATGCATTTGGACTTGGTGTTGCCCAATGGTCTTTGCATACGAGCTGGGATTGGGGTTGGCCAGCGCCTCGCTCGTGAAATCTGCCACCATCAGCGGGCCGGCCCAGAACTGTGGCAGACAGTGACAGATATGTGTCAACTTGGCTTAGCGCACGGGCTTGTTGCGAATGAGCAAAAATTCCCATTCATTCTCAGCGCCTCGCTCATGGACTCACTCGCGACTGCCAGCGGGACGCCCCATAACTGCAGCGAAAAGTGCATTAGGTTGTACACAATTCTGAGCCTTGCACCTGAGGTTTTAAGCTGGCAAACGTTGTACAGCCTGTCCTGTCCTATCGAAGGATGCACCTGGCAGCGCTGGATGCATGCCGCCAACTGCTGTATCGAGCGGCAGCAGCAGACCCCATACAGTCAGGCTTTTGTGTGCAGAAGAACCCAGTAGTCCCTAACAACTGAGCTCAGGCCACGCTCACCCGAATGAGCGCCTTTAGGTGGCGCGTCAGGTCGGTCTCGGGCTGCTTGTGCGCCGGCGGCGGGCCGCCGTGCGAGTGCGGCTCTGTGGCCCCCAGACCCGAGCGGTCTACGGTAATTTGCTGCAGCAGGAGCTGCGGCTCCGGGTGGCCGCCGACGCTGACATTGCCGCTGCCTGACGGGCCGCCGGCAGCGCTGCCGCCACCTGCCCGCTGGCGGCTGCTTGCTGCGAGGCCTCCTTGCGACTTGGCGCCGGTTGGCGCCTGCGCCGCGGCGGTGGCGGCGGCTTCGGGCGGCATCGTGGCGGCGGTCGTGGCGGCAGCAAAGGACGCCGGCACAGCTGTCTGCCCTGCGTGCGCTGCTTCAGCTACCTGAGCCGCCTGGTCAGCTGTGCCAGTGCGCTGCTGGAGCTGGCCTCCGACAGTTTTGCCTGCTGCCTGTCGGATGGGTTCTGCCGCGCTTGCGGCCATGCTGACTGCGGCTGCCGCGATGCCCATGGCTTCTGGCGGCAGCGTCGCAGCCACTGTGGAAGCCGCTGCTGCGGAAGCCGGCGCGACGGACAGCTCCTGAGCTTTCTGCATCGTGAGACAAAGCTCAGACATTGTGACACAAGCACCATCAGGTTGCAGGTATGCATTGGAACATCTTGGCTGCTGTAGAACATCCCCAGCGCCTGTGTCATTCACACTTGCGGGCCTTAATGGGTGATGCAGCTTACCTTGCTGTCTTGGCTCAAGACACCGGGCAGGCCGTCGCGCTCGCCAGGGCAGTCTGCGCCGGCGTAGTCGTGCCCCATGCCATGATCACCGGAGTCCTGGCGGCAGGCCGCGCTCACGGCGATGGACCGGCTGCCAGCTGGGCGCAGGCTGAAGCTGCTCGCATGCTGGCGGCCTGCGGCGCCAAGGCTGCCAGGTGCGTTGCCAGCACCGACTGATAAGCTGCACATGTTGCGCTGCGGCGGACTGTACACGGAGAAATCGCTGGCCGCGCTGCTCTGCAGCTGCCGCAGCAGCAAGGCAGCCTTGGAGTGATCCCCGGGCACAGCGTTGCCTGTCGATCTTCCGAGCACGGATCGCAGCGACTCCGTGGAGACCATGCTTGTGAGGCGTCGGCCTGCCATTGTGCGGGTGGCGCCAGGCTCAGTGCGCAGCTTCAGCCGCTGTGCAATTCAAACCGGCTCGTTGTGAGGACGCGCGTGTGGTGCGGCGTCGAGCTGCTCCTTCGATGCTGATTCTCAACCAGGAACTGGGACGTGCACAATTGTAGCCTGGGAAGGTGAGTCAGCTTTGCTCGAGCCTCCATGCATAAAATCTAGCCGGCACGGAAAGGAGCTCGGCGTGGGCAATGGCCTTGGAATGGATTCAGGAAGCTTCTGCGATGTGACACTGTTTTGTAGAGCGGCGCCGCTCGTCAAATTCTGCATTTGTGTGACGTCACGTGGCAATCTGGCAAAGCAGCAGGAAGCAGTGGAAGCCGAGGTGCTGGATGGCCAGCCTCTGCAAAATGTTTGCAGCCGGTTCCAGCTCAGAACAGCATTGTTAAGTGTGTGCATAGTCGTCTCTCAGGTGCCAGTGCTTGCTGCCCGGACAGCGAAGTCTACACGTGGCGTTTCGTGCTGTGCTCTTGCATCACTCGCCGACATTGCACTCTGAACACAGGTTCTGCTGGCCTTGTTGCCTTTGCTTGCAGAAACAGAACAGAGAATCAAGCTGGAAACTTTCACCCATTTCGACGCGAGGGCCAGTATTTTGTCCAAATATCGAGGATTTGAGTTGTACCCAGCTCCCAGTCGGTCGCAACTGCACCCGAGTTCTCTGAGCGGCCATCAAAACCTACATTCTCTAGTTGTCGATTGCACCGATCGTTAGTCGCCTTGGGCGTTGGTCAACATGGCGCCGAAGCTGCGTGCAAAGGCGCACAAGAAGAAGGCGGCAGGTGCGCTGTCTGCACAGTGCACCTGCAAATGTCGTCTTGCAAGCAGCAGGCCACGTATTGTAGTGTCTTCCATTCAACGCAGCTCCATGCATGCACAAAACATCAGGAGCGTTTCTCGTGCATGCGCAGGACCGGCTTCGCAGCAGATTGCTGCTCGGCTGCGCGACAGCGGCATGTCGCACGCTGAGAAGGTGGTGGTGGATGACTACTCGCCGTCAGCCAGCGATCGGTCCGACAGCGAGGGCGGCGGCGCCTCGGACAGCGAGGACGAGGGCCAGGATGGCTACCGCAGGGGTGAGGACAGGCCTGTGCACATTGGCCATGACTGGTCGTGGCATTCATGGCCAGGTTCACACATGGCTGATGACGCACCTGGATCGGGCACGAGAATTTCAGCATCTTATGTCGTGGTTGGCGAACCTGGCAGCGGGCTGGAGCCTGTGACCGCTCACAGCCTGAGTCTACACACACGGCAGCTACAGCCTCCAATCCTCCGACATGTTGTCATCGAATCCTGCAGGCGGGTACCACCCGTCAGCCGTGGGCGAGCAGAATGCCGGCCGCCGCTACACAATGCTGAGGCAGCGGCAGTCATGATAGCGATGCCAATTGCCAACCCGTTCCATGTCCTTGCCCCGCAGGCGGCTACCACCCAGTGGTGGTGGGCGAGAAGTACGCCAGCGGACGCTACACAGTGCTGCAGAAGCTGGGCTGGGGCCACTTCTCCACCGTGTGGCTGGTGGCAGACGCGCAGACAGGGCAGCACGCTGCACTAAAGGTGAAGGGAAACTGATACTGGTGGTCAAGCAACATGTCGACGCTGCAAAGAATGCAGGGCTGGCCGCACGAAGGCAGCATGTGTCCAAGTTCAGCAATTTTGAATATGCAGCAAAATTAATACGCATCAGCTCGCGCCCCCGACACAGCCTTGTGAGGGCAGCAAAACTGCTGTTGTGACTCGGATTCTAGCAGCTTAAACGTTGCAAATGGTCATGGCAACAGGTGCAGAAGAGCGCGGACCACTACACGGAAGCCGCGCGTGATGAGATCGATCTGCTGGCGGCGATCGCGGGGCGGTCGGACGCAGCCCCTCAGGGCGCGGCCGCCTGCGTGCGGCTGCTGGATAGCTTCGACCACCGTGGCCCGCACGGCCGCCATGTGTGCATGGTCTTCGAGGTGGGCAGCTGAATCCACACTCTGGCATTGGACACATGCTGTTGAGTGATTGGTGTGCTGGTTGGGTGCCGATCCTCTGGTGGTTGGCCTGCTTGTAATGCCTCGAGGCACGGGTGTACGCCTCCCCTCGAGCAAATCTTCACCAGCTTGCGCAGCATTCTCCTTTCGCCATGTTTTGCTTCAAACAATAATGGTCCACCCCCCGGCGCAGGTGCTGGGAGACAACCTCCTGAGCCTGATCAAGCTGCACGACTATCGCGGCATCCCCATCCCCACCGTCAAGCGCATCACGCGGCAGGTGTGCGCTCAACTGCAGGGGCAGTCAACTAGGACTTTCGGCACGCCAACCCTGTCAGCATGGTATCGAATCATCCTGCAGTGCCGGCCGAGGCTCTGCAGCAACACTGCAAACATGTGGACCTCAGCTGTCAGGCTGCAGTGTGCGCCTGGCCAGACCCTTTACATGCACTCGCTCGTGCCTGGCGCCCTGGGCTTCATCTTATTGTAGTCCCACGGATCTCATGCTCACTGTCATGGTGGTCATATCGTCATGCTCAGTCATGCTCACGTCGCGTGCAGATTGGGCAGGTGCTGACGGGGCTGGACTGCATCCACCGCCGCTGCGGCATCATTTAAATGGACTGAAGATTCAAGCCCATGCTGCGATGCCCTGCAGACCCTGCAGACCCTGCAGACCGTTATGCGCCGAATTCTTTCACATGAATGACTGGGCAGGTGCTGACGGGGCTGGACTACATCCACCGCCGCTGCGGCATCATCCATACCGACCTGAAACCGGAGAACGTGATGCTGACCGAGGCGCTGCGCCTGCGGCCCTCGCCCGGCGACTCCCCTGCTGCCGCAGCCGTGCCCTGTGCAGCGGCGGCGGCTGCGGCGCCTCCAGCGGCAGCGCCACCAGCAGCAGCACAGGCATGCTGCTCACCACCTGACTGTGTCTGCATACACATTACTACATGACCGCCAACTTGCACTGGTCCACATATGGTCAAGATGCATGTCGCAGGTGTGCAGCGATCAGCGAGATTCGTTCTGATGCCGTCAACTTCTGCGCTGCAGGCGACGGGCAGCGGCGCACTCACGAAGAACCAGAAAAAGAAGCTCAAGCGGAAGAAGAAGCGCGCCAGCGGCTGGGACGAGCCGCCGACACCTACGTCGCAGCAGGTGCGGCTGATTGACACGAGATGAATGCCACACTGCCGGCTGGCTTGGCTCACAGTCCTTGCCATGCTATCCTGTCAGTCCTTGCTATGGTATCCTGTGCTGGCTTAAGATGCGCCGGTCTCTGGCCGTGAACGACGTTGCCATGATCAGTCTGGGGTCTGATCTTGAATTGCGCGATTCTGCTCGCTGCAGCCGGACGCCAAGCACACCACTGCGCAGCACGCGGCGCACGCGCAGCAGCCGCATCAGCCCGCCGACGCCGCCACGCCAGTGTCCAAGGACGCACAAGCAGCGTCCGGCGGCGCCGATGAGTCGTCCGACTGGCGCAGCGGCGCCCAGCCGCAAGCGAATGGCGTCCAGCATGCAGAGGAACACGGCGGCCGAAGCAGCTCGATCAGCATGGAGGATCCGGATGCAGCGGAAGCAGAACAGGATCAGCAGCCAGCAGCAGGATTTAAGCCGCTGCAGCCACCGCTGGCGAATGGCAATGACGCCGCGGCGGCCAGCGCGGACGACTGGCGGCACGCCGGCGGCGACAGCAACGGCGCGGCGACAGGCGCTGCAGACGATCGCCGGCGGTCCCGACGTGGAGATGTGTGTTTTCCCTCAAACTTCATGCCACTTAACAGCTGCCTATGCCACTCACCTGTAGCTGCCTCGGACAGGAGGCAGGCATCCTCGCACATCTGCTTGTACTGGAGAGTCAGTGGCTGCACCGTTGGACGTGCCCATGACCGGCCATGCCGATCGGAGCCGCGCCTTCGACGGCGGGACCATCTCATCGGCATGTGGGTCGCAGCAGGTCGCACAGCACGGTCGCCTCGCCGTGAAGCCCCACTCGAGCCTGTGCATGTAAGTATCTGGACACACATCCGGACAAAGAGACGGAAGTCGGTTGAGTACTGCGACGCCTTTGGCACCATGCGACATCCGCCACTGCCACAAGGTGATGATATGCGCTGGAACGTGCTGGCTGCGCACACTTGTGTGCACACCATGAAAAATCTCAGCTGCTGACTACATCGTGGCTTCCCTTCCTCTGTCCTACTTCTTTGCTGCAACACCAGGAGCGTTGCGGAGTGGACGGCCATCCGAGTGAAACTTGCCGTCGCGCAGGCGTCAACGGTGAAGTCTGAGGCCTGCGCGTGCAGCATGACGAAGGCAACCTCTTTCTGACCAGATTCACAGGAGCTGAGCGACTGAATGAAGTGGGCGGCCATCCGCACAGAGCTTGCCGGCGTCGCGCTCCCAGCCTGCTACTCTGCAGACATTATGGAATCACAGTCCCCAGCAATCGTACTCGTCATGTGCAGGAGCTGAGCGGCGCTGAGTGGGCAGCCATCCACGGCAAGCTGTCCGCGGCGCAGGCCAAGCTGGTGGACTTTGGCAATGCCTGCTGGGTGGACCGCCACTTCACGGACGACATTCAGACGCGGCAATATCGCTCGCCGGAGGTGCAGCCTCTTACTTGGATAATCTCCTTCTGGGTCTTTGCTGTCGCGCTTCACAGACGACATCCTGACACGCCAGCACCGCTCGCCCGAGGTGCGTGCTATTATTCCCGTCTCGTCGCAAGCTTCCTCGGTAGCTCTGCATCTGGCAGTTCATGAATACCACCTAGACACAGCAGCTACACTTGTCTCAGGTGTGCACTCCAACTGCCGTCTTCCCGGCGAATCAATTGAACATTTGGAAGTTGCTGAGCCTCCCCACTTTTGGGGGGGCAATCTGTGAGGGAAGACTCTGGGGCACCACAATACCTGACTCTGAACAGGCAGCGTGCCTTGTACGGCGCTTGTGTCGGCACAGCTTGGTATTGGCAGTTTCGTTCCAGCGTGGCGTTGCACCTCTGATGTTGTAGGACATGCTGCTTCTTTATGCGCAGCTGAGCCAGATTTTCATTTGTGCACCTGGAACACGACATCCTGCAGCATCAGAGGCTGAGTCGGCCGCTGGATCTGGGACATCTGGGACGGTGCTGCGGGGCGCGGGGTACAGCACGCTGGCTGGCATGCCTCTTGTCATCTCTTTCCTGACCGAAGGTCATCATATGTCCAGTCGGTAGTCACAGATGCGGTCACTGCTGGCGCGGGGAAAAACACCGCTGGCTGGAACGCCTGTTTGCGATGTACGACCATTCTCTGCATGGTTTAGCATGCATGTTAATCAGTATTATCCGTCGCGGGTGCCGTTGGGGAGGAGTACAGCACGCCGGCGGACGTGGTCACGATGATTGGTCTCCAGCAGTTCCTCCACTGATTTTGCTGCCCACACTCCTCCCTTTCTTACACCTGCATGCCATGACGCCAGGTGCTGCTGGGTGCGGGGCACAGCATGCCGGCGGACATGTGGTCGTGCGCCGGTCCTCTACAGTATCGGCACTCGTTTTCTAGCTCGGCTTTCGCCTTGTTCATGCGTAAATCAATCGATCCGCAGGTACTGATGGGCGCGGGGTACAGCACGCCGGCCGACATGTGGTCATGCGCGTGCCTGGTCTTCGAGCTGGTCACTGGCGACCTGCTCTTCGAGCCGCGCTCCCACCTCGACTACGACAAGTGCGCCTTTCCCGCCCCGCATTTGCCTAGCACTGCGCGCAGAGGTCTGCTGGCTGTCACGGTTCAATATGTACACCATCTAACACCTTGAATATGTTGTATCAAGCACCGGCCAGACCTCTGCCTTGCAGTCAGACGACCTTAAAGCATTGTCCAATAGATGCAGGGTCCATATGTGTGACGGCTCTCGTCCGCTGTGCATACCATTGCAAAGATTCATGCCATGACTGTGCGACGCTCAGAGTCAACATTGCACTCTCTTCACACTCTCCTTGCAGGGTTGGGGGCCAGCTGGCATCGTTCCAGCAGCTGCTGGGGCGCAAGCCGCGGCGGGCCAGCGGCGGCCCGCAAGAGAGCACTCGCCATCAAAGTGATGGTTCACCCACTTCTGATCCACATTGCCGCAGGGACCAGGACCAGCTGGCGCTGTGCCCGGGCCTGCTGGAGCGGATGAGCGCTCGCCACCAGTCCACCCCCCAATACATAACTTTGAGGTCTGGCTATTGTCCTGACAAACCTGTATTTTGCGACTCTTTGCAGGGACGAGGACCAGCTGGCGCTGTTCCAGGAGCTGCTGGGGCGCATGCCGCGGCGGGTGAGCGGCGCAGGGAAGCGCGCGCGCCGCTTCTTCACGCGGCAGGGCGACCTGCGCCACATCAAGCGCCTGCGCTTCTGGCCGCTGCCCGACGTGCTGCAGGAGAAGTACGAACTGCCCGCCGCGCAGGTGCGTCTTGTTGGAGTCCGAAACTATCTGTTTCTTCATGTGCTTGGGCGACGCCACATCCAAAAGCCAACAGCGACTGCGCTTCTGGCCGCTGCCCGACGTGCTGCAGGAGACGACCTGCCCGCCGCGCAGGTAAGTGGGTTACAGTTCTTTAGAGCTGCCTCCCTCCGTACGTGCGCGGCGCAACATGTGAGTCTTGAGAACAGCCAAGCATTCGGTGAGACAACTCAACGCTGCTTGAAGGAGACCTTCGGAATGCCCCTGATGACGGCCGATATATGGGCGCAGCGATTTGTAAAAGCTGTGCAAGCTGAGTGCAAGCTGTGCATCACACAGTGACTGTTGCGCGGTTTAAAAATGCTAACAATGCTGTATTTTCTGAACGCACGCTCAACATCTGGCAAAGAATGATCCGCCTGGCTGATCCCGATCGGCGCTGATGCATGATGTACTGATCTATGTATCGCAGGCCGAGGCGCTGACAGAGTTCCTGCTGCCGATGCTGGAATATGTGCCCGCGCGGCGCGCCACCGCGGCGGAGATGCTGGCGCACCCCTGGCTGCAGGGAGCAGCACAGCCGGCGGCCGCCGCAGCAGAGCCTGCCGTGGCAGAGCCGGCGTCCGCGGCTGCGGCGGAGCCAGACGGGATCGACGCCAGCAACCGCCGCGCCTCCAGGTATTAGTCTCAATTTTGGGTGTATGTAACCCTGTACAGCTCTCAGTGCCGATGGCCTGTCGCAGGCAGACTGCCATGGACATGCCTCTCCTGTACTACCATATGCACACTGAAATTGGAGTTGTCATTCGGCAAGCAGTTCCTGCGGTCCAGCTTGACTGCTTACTGCTG
>JAABUM010001792.1_pt1 | contig 30755 bp, 39 predicted proteins | sample 5559161 | NCBI WGS metagenome assembly JAABUM01 (sample SAMN10711868, study PRJNA513369) | rock metagenome | isolation source: Antarctica rocks | place: Antarctica: Victoria Land, Siegfried Peak nord
AAAGTTGGGTGTCCCCGCTTGGCCCGCCGCGTCCTAACGGCCCGCTCGTGGCCCCCGTGTTCATCGACGGCCACGATGAGGACACCGCTCCCGACGCCGGCCCGTTGACCACCGAGCACGAGCCGACACATGCCCATGAGGCGGACGCGGCATCCGACGCTGGTGGCGTCGATGGAGGTGCGGACGAGGATGGCGACGACAACGTGGCGGGGGAGACGGCTGACGCTGCCACGTCCGGCGTCCTGGGGCTGTCGGACGACGAAGAACGGGAGTACGCGCAGGACTATGCGCTGACCGAACGCTAAACGCGTCGCCTGGCGCGACGACAGGGCCGTGGAGGGGCGACGGGTGCGACAAAGCGCCACCTTCCACGGCCCTTCTTCATGCGCTCTCGCGCCCTCTCAGCGCCCCGTGGTTAGAGCCGCCTATCGTCGCGCTCGTCGCGGCTGGGGTGCCGTCCCACGCCCTGCCCATGGCTCGGCGTGTGCTCGCGCTGGTGGCTCGGCTCTCCCTGGCGCTCCTGGCGCTGCGCGGGCTGGCGCTGGGCGTCGTTCCAATCCTTGCAGCCCGTCGGTGGGCGATCCCGCACGATGGCCTCGGCGCGTGGGTACGCCTCCTGGACCCGCTTCCACAGCGTGGCCCCGCCGGCGTCGTTGTCGAATGAGCAATGGACCAACGCATGCTGGGCGAGCCCCTCGTCGATCTGCCGCCGTGGCAACTCTCCGTGCCCATCGGTCGAGGCGAACGTCATCTCGTGGCGATCGCCCGCCGCCAGCAAGAGCGCGGCGCGGCTCAGCGCGTCGATGGGCGATTCGGTGATGTAGACCTGGGGCGCGGCGTGCATCTCGGCCTTGCCGACGGTGAACGAGAAGTGCCCCTCGTCGCGGCGCGTGCCGGCGGCGAGCCCCTTAAAGTCGGAGCCGGGCGCCGTCCCCCGCAAGGACGCGCCCACGGCCTGGCCGTCTTCATCAGATCTGATGAAGACGGCGTTACTCCGGCTATCGGCGTAGATCGTCCCGCGCGCGTGCAAGTCGTCGATGAGCGCGGCGGGCAACTGGCGCTGCTCAACGAGGTAGTGTCTCACTCCTGGCCAGCGCGCCTCGTCGGGCGCCGGCGCACGGAAGGGTGGACGCTCCGCGCGCTCGACGATCTCCTGAGCCTCCCGCTGGGCCTGGCGCGCCCCGTGCCATGTCGCCGCGCCGATGGCCGCCTCGGCCCCATGCGTGTCCCGGAGGTAGGCCACGGCCGCGCGGTAGTCGTACCGGGTGGCGTGCATCACGAGGTCGATGGCCCCACCCCCGCCCTGCTGCCGGTCATGATTGTAGAACCGCTCGCCGGTGATGGTGATGTGCTCGCCGTCGAGCCGCCACTTGTGCGCGTTGTGGCGGTCCACCTGACCGCCTAACCGCTCGATCACGCTCTCCAGGGGCACGGCCCGCATCTGTGCCGCCAACGCCTTGTACTCGTCGCGTAGCGTGTCCCGCTCGCGCGCGATCTCCCGCACCTGGCCCTGCAACACGACGATGTTCGCCTCGCCCTTTGCGGCCTGGCCCTCGTAGTGCTGGGCCTTCACCAGGGCGATCGCCGCGGCCTCCAATGCCGGCGCAACCCGCTCGGCAATGCGCGCCTCTTGCTCGCCCGCCCACCGTTCGGGGTTAGGCACGATCCGGCCGGGGCGCTCGATCTCGATGTCCTGGCGGGCGATCTCCGGCGCCGGCGTCGGGGCCTCGATCTTGGCGTACCACTCCTTGATCGTCTCGTGGACGGCCACGCTGCCCTTAACGCCGCGCTCCAACCCAAGTGGCTCCATGGCCCGCGCGTAGCTGTCCTGCATCGCCCCGAGCTTCTCGCGCCCCCCGGTGTAGGTATAGGCGCTCAGGCGGCCGGCGTCACTGATAGGGACGACAAGGGCCTGGATATGAGGCGTCTGCTCGTCTTTGTGCAGGACGGCGGCGACGATGTTCTGCGCGCCGTACCGCTCGCGCAACCAGGCCATGCTCCGCTCCGTCCAGTCGTCGAGGCGCGCCGCCCGCTCCCCGGCGTCACCGTGCTGATAGAAGTCGTGGCTTGCCGTCATGACGTGCTCGATGGCCAGGACCGCATCCGAGCGGATCATCGGCACGGCGTCGAGGCGACGCTGCGCGTCGGCCATCCAATCGCCCGACCCGACCAGGCGCACGTTCTCGCCCAGGCGCTCGGCGTCGGCGTTGGGCGTGTCGCGCGTCCGCTCGTTGTGCTTGCCCAGCGCCCCGATCTCGCCCATCGTCTTGAGCTTCGCCACCCGTAAGATCGCGTACATATCGCGCCCGCCCCACCCCTTCTTTTTCCAGTGGATCGCCCCTCTGTGCGTCGCTGCCGCCAGTGAGGGCATGGCGTGAACGGAGGGTCGCGGAGGGAGGCCCCCCAGGGCCGAGCGGAGAGACCTGTAGTGGGTACAGGTTTGCTGCGCGCACCCCCACGTCAGCCTACACGCTTGCGGCGGGCAGTCGCAAGCAGGACGCGTGGACCTACTTGAAAGAGAGATGGGACGACCATGGCCCGGAGCGCCCCGTTCGTCGATGTGAACGAGGGCGACGCCTCGACATATGAGGCGCGGGATGCGACGATAGGCGCGGGAGGATCGTTATGGCCATGACGGACACGACAGGCACGACAGCACCCACACCACCCACACCACCCACACCGACCACGGGCAAGGCGGCCGCCCGCGCGGCCATCGATGAGATCGCCGCCCAGTTCGGCGAGACGGAGGACGAGCCGAAGCGGCTCATCAAGCGGGCGCTGCGCACCCTGGGCGAGGAGCGGGTGCGCGCATTCGTCGCCCAGGCGCTGGAGGTTGAAGCCGCCGGGGGCCTGCTGCTGCCCGACGGGAGCCGGCGGCGCACGCCAGGGGGTGTGCTCTTCCACCTGATGCGCATCGGTATCGACAAGAAAGCGTCGCGCAAGATTTTCTGGTCGCACACGACGGGGCAGGGCCAGGGAGCGCAGGGGAGTGCGCAGGGCGGCAGTCCGGCGACGGCCACGGAAGCGACGCCCTTCGACTGGACGGCATTTGCGGCGGCCGCGGCGGAGGCGATGAATGGAGCAGGGGAGGCGACGACAGTGAAGCTAACCCTTATAGGACGCCCCGGCACGGTGGTCGAGCGGGGCGACGTCGTGCTCGTGGCGCTGCGCAGCGAGAAAGCGCCGTCGTTCCCGAAGGGCGTGCCCGCGCCGGAATCGCCCGCGGTCGACTACATGGTACTCGTGGGGCGCAAACAGTGGGGGAAGGTAGCCCAGGCACTGGCGGCGGACCCGGCGGACAAGGTGTTGATCGAGGGCTACCCCACGGTGCGGCCGGACTTCGCTGGAATCACGGTCCACGCGACGAGCGCGACGACGACGGGCATCCAGGCGGGCAAGCGGGCGGCGCAGCAGGCGGCCGGCGCAGGAAGCTGAAGGGTGGCCGTGTACGCCATTACTATCGACTGGGTCATTGCAGGAACTGTAGTAACCGCAGTTGCAACCGTCGCCCTTGCCATATTCACCGCAGTCACACTCCGATTTCTCGGTAAACAAGAGGCGCGGGCAGTACAAGAACGGTATGATCAGCACCGTCCCCTGCTATACCCAATCGACGGCCTTGCCTTCGTCGATCCCTTGAATGGGGTCGACTGGTCAGCACAACATGCCGCGCTCACACTACAAAATGCCGGCTCAGGAGTCGCCCTCGCCGTCGCCACCCTCCTGCTAGGGCCAAACGACCCCCATGACACCGGCATGACTAATCGGTTCGCGGCTTGGTATCGGCTACCCATGCCCGCCGATGCAACACCGCATAAGCTCGACCTGCGCCTCGGTAACTCGACGGTTTCTAAAACAGACACTATCGGCTCCCATTCCCTGTGCGCTCCCGATAAACCAACCCAGGGGGCCATGCTTATCGGTGGAGCAGCGTGGTGCCCAATCCGGCTGACAATTACGTACACGGATATCTTCCATCGGAAGCACGCGTCGATTTTCGACTACACCATCATGCACCACTGGCGACCAGTCGAGTTCCTCGAAGATGTCCCAAAGGATCTGTACGCCTTACAGGCCGACCAAGACCGAGCGGCCGCGGCCGCAGCAATGGAATCGCCGTCCTTCCCCTGATCAGACTCTTACCACTCCCCGACCGCCTTCTTTAACCCCTGGTCGTTCCACTTGACATAGATGCGCGTGGTCTCGATCGAGGCATGCCCCAGGTGACGGGCGGCCATCTCCAGATCGCCGCCCTCGCCGACCAGTCGCGTGCCGCAGTAGTGGCGAAACGCGTGCATGCCCTTGTACTCCACACCGACCATCACGCACAGGGCCGCCAAGCGATCCCTGGCGCGCTCGTCGGAGCGATAGGGTATGACGTGCTCTCTAGCCCCAGCGGCCCCGCCGCGCGCCGGCGCGGCCACGCAAGACGAGCCACACGGCCGTGAGGTCCCACAGGCTTTCGGCGTCGCGCTCGATCGCCGCCCGTGTCGCGCGCAGGCTGACCGGCGCGCGCGGCTCCGATACACCGCAATAGTCCGCATAAAACACAGCGAGACGCTCTTCATCTCATCGAACATGTGTTCCTGCTAAGGTAGATTCACGCTCACCGATACGTGCGCGTCCACGGGGCGCAACGGCATGAAAAAGGGATTGGAATGGAGCAGGACCCATCGCCGCCACCGCGCTCGCCCCGCGCCGACGACGCTTCCCCAAAGGAAGACAAATCGGGGCCATGTGAGACCTCGGACGCCGCGGAGTACATGGTCCTGGTCGAGATCTCGCCCAACAAACACGACGAGATCGAGCGGATGGCACGCCTAACGGGCCTGGGCGCCCGGCGGATGCTCGACCGGTTGATCGAGCATGGGATGGATAGCTGGCACGAGGCGCGGCGGCGTGGGTGGCTCACCCATCTCTGGTAGACACGCCGCCGCGCCAACATGGATTTTATGCGGTCTATTGCGGAGTTTCCCGGACTCACGGTGGCAAGCGGGCGGCACAGGCCACGCCACCCCCCTGATTCATGGGCAGTTTTGGGAAGTTTTTTGCCCCTCGGCGCTGGCCATAAAACGCTGCATCTGTCCCCGATAGTCCCCGAATAAACGCCGCATCGGGGACTATCGGGGACAGATGCAGCGTGTAGAGGTGTGTCAACTTACCCCCGCTTTGCCCGCGCTTTACCCCCGCTTTACCCCCGGTCCTCGCCCCCACGCGCACGTCATCGCGCCTGTCGGGCGCCGTACATCCACCGTACTTTTGCCGTACTTTTCGCCCCCGCTGTCCCCGCTGTCGAGGCTTCGACCCCTGTGCAAACCGGACGTTTTCGGACGTTTTTAGACGCCTGTCCACCTCGTCGCTTCCCACCCACCCCCCCTCGCACGTACAGGCACGCGCGGACGTTCCCCTGCGCCGTTGATCTGCTCAGGTGAACATCGGTGGCCAGCAGTTCAATGGCGCGCTCGGCCAGGCGACGCCTCCAGGCTGACTTAACGGCTGGATTGGTGCATAATGGTGCACGTTTCTCGCGCGCGCGCGCGCGCGAGAAATTGTTTCATTCTGTTTCATAGTCAGCGCGCCCTGTCCTCGCGCGCGCGCCGAGCTTTGTGGAATTTTGTGGAAGATACACGCCTCGCCCACGCGCGCGCGAGAAAAGCGTATCATCTTGTTTCATCTTTGGAGCCTTGTCCAGCCTATGAGGACCGCGCGCGCGCGCCTCCTCGGCGGCGCGCGCGGTCCTGAACCGCGACGCCGACGGCCGCGACATGCGCATCACGCGCCTGATCCTGGCGCTGTTTCGCATCGGCGAGCAGGTCGGCGAGGTGATGCGCCTTGTGCCGCTGCAGCGCGGCGAACGACATAGCGAATCGTTCCGCAACATGGCGCATCACCTCGCCGGCGACGCGCGCACGGTCGATAGCCGTGCGCGCGGGGTGATCGCAGATAGTACACGGGCGCGATCTCGTTTTCGACGGCATCATAGGGCCGCCGGCGCGCGGCCAGGTAGCGGCCGCGCGCGTCGTCGCTGTCGTCGAACTGCCCGACCAGTTCCACCCACGCGTCGGGCGGCAACGGGTTCTCCCTCTCTCGATCACGATCACGAGTCATCCTACGCGCTCCTCCCGGGCCGGATGGCCATGGCCGGCACCGCCCTGGCTTCCGGCGTTTCAGTGAAGGTGATGAGGGTATCTCCTGTGTAAGCGATGGGTCCATGGGGCGCGTAGGGAGTCGTTATGTGAAGGAGGGAAGGACGTGCCTTCATCTGCCCCTCCTCCCCGTTATCAGTTGTCATGGAGTCCCCCTACGCTGTGAGTGGCGTCCCAGACCAATCGACACAGACGGTCGCTTCGACCTCGGCCGGTATTTGGCGTAACACAGTTTCCATGCCCGCGCGCATCGCGTCGACCACCCAGGCGCGGGCCTCCGCGGCCTGACTTTCGTCGCACTCGACCACGATCTCGTCGTGGACGACGTTCACGGGGGCCGCCGACGAGACCTGGCCACGCGTGTCTCCCAACAGCCCGAGCGCGGCCTTGAGACCATCGGCGCCCGATCCCTGGACAGGGCTATTCAACTTCTGGGTGAAGCTCGTGATGCCCACTCGACGTCGCCCCGCGACCGTACGCGTGTCGAGCGGACCGTCTGGCTGGCTACGGTGCCACGCTCTCAGGCCCCGATAGGTGTCGAAGAACCGCCCACGCACAGCGGTCGCTTCCTCCACGGTCCACACGACGCCGTATTCCTGTTTCGCGTAGGCACGTAGTCCTTCGGCGCCCATGCCGTAGAGCAAACCGAAGTTGACAGCCTTAGCGGCTTGCCGGTCGTCCTTGCTCACCTCGGTTTTGCCCAGAACCGTGCGAGCGGTCACCGTGTGCAAATCGTCGCCGCGCTGGAACGCCTCAATCAGGCGTTCGTCGCCGGCGACCTCGGCGGCCAGGCGAAGCTCGATTTGCGCGTAGTCAGCCTTGATCAAGACACGGCCCTCATCCGGCCGGAAGCAAGCACGATACCGCTTGTCGCGCGGCACTTGCTGGAGGTTGGGTTTCTGGCAACTCATGCGCCCCGCGTCCGAGCCTAGTTGCAGCAGACCTGCATGGATGCGGCTGGTGCGCGGGTTCCCCCACGTGAGGTACTCGGCCCCGTAGGTCGATGCCCGTTTCGACGCGTCACGATGCCGCAGCAGCAAGGCGGCGAGCGGTTCGCCTTTGTCCGCGAGCTCCTGCAACGCGGCCTCATCGGTCGAGGTAACCGCGTGCCCCCGCTCACGCAACAACGTGGCCACCTGCGTCGCGCTGCTCCAGTTCACGCTACTGCTACCCGCGAACAAGCCACCCGTGCCTGTCGTAGCTGTCAACTCCTGCTCCACCTCGGCCCGCTCGGCTATCGCAGCGTCGGCCAAACGCGTCCACGCGTCGGCGTCGAACGGCACGCCCGTTTGCTCGACCCAGGCGATGGTCGGGAGCGCGCCCATCTCTATGTCGCATATCCGTTGGAGGCCCGCACTGTTTATATCGCCGCGTAAGCGATCGGCCAGCGCCGGCAAGATAGCGGCGTCGCGCGCCGCATAAGCTAGTTGTTCAGCGCGGAGCGAGCCGGACCAATCCGACGTCTGCTCACCTTTGTCTACCGTGATGCGAAGTATCCGCTCCACGACGGCGGCCAAGTTATGCCTGAGTGGCTCCCCCTTGGGTCCTTTCGTCCCCGCGCCGAGGAGTTGCGACGCGAGGAACGTGTCGAACAGGCGCCGCCCCGCCGGCATCGGCACGCCTGCGCTTTCCAGGAAGCGCAAATCGAACTTGAGATTATGCCCGACCAACACGGGGCCGTCGCCGGCCAGGAGCGGAGCAATCAGGCGCGGATCGAGCGCGAACGCGTCGAGCATATAGGCGGCGTCCGGCGTCGCTATCTGGATCAGCCGCAAGCGGTCGGTCAGCGGATCCAGGCCCGTCGTTTCCGTGTCCAGGCCCACAACCGGCACACCCCGCACAGCGGTAAGCATGTCCTCAACGGCGCGCGCCGTCGCGACCAGAGTGTACGACGGCGCGGGAGGCTCGCCCTGGACCACCGTTGGTTTGGCGACGGGGGCTACTCTATCCGCCGGTTCGGTGGTAGGGGGCGCTGTAGCCCGCGCATCCTCGGTGCCCATGGCGGCCGCGGTCCACAGACGACCGGTACGACAGGGCAAGCATGTCCACCCTTTAGGGGTCAGCGTCCCACACCCGCCGACGCATGGCCGTAATAGTTCGCGCATCCCTGGATCGACCTCACTGCTAGTAGCAGCACGATACGCGGGGGGTGTTGGGGGTGTTGGGGGGTGTTTTGTCTCCCCATCTATAGACGCGTCGTGTGTGTGGGTCTCATGTGTGTGACTCGCCTGCGTAGGTATAGGGTGAGAACACCCCCCAACACCCCCAACACCCCCCGCTAATGGAGGAATCGTGGTGGGCGGTGGCGTCTGTGATGTGGTGGGGAGCAGGCGCCAGGTGATGGTCTTATGGACGATGCGGCTTTGTACGACACGGTAGTTGCCGATGACGCGGTCGCGCATACGACCGAGATGCTTGCCAAAGATAATCTTTTGCGAATGCTCGGCACCCCGCCCCAGGTCCAGGCCGTCGATCTCCTGGGCGATGGGAAAGAGGTCGGCCGACGCCACTTCCCGATCCTGGAATGAGTCCCACCAGGCAATGACGAAACGCTGAAGCACCGCGCCCTCCGCGTCAGACGCCTCGTAGAACTCGTGGAGGTTGGTCAGAAAGCCGGGGATACCGGCCACGCCCAGGATGCCGCCAATCACCTCACTCCATCGCTCGAAGCGGCCGAGCGTCTTGGTCCCGACAGGACGGCCGTCGTCAAGCCAGGCCCGGCCGAGCGTAAGGGCTGCCGCGGCGAGCTCGCCCCGGTGCGCGGCCACCCATTCCGCCAGCCTCGGTTTCTTGAACGCGACCGCTTGCCGTTCCCAGGGACGATCTACCTTCGGATCGAGGCGAATCCGGGCGCAGCGACGGGCGATCTCGGTGCTGACGACGGCGTTGTTGGCCGTGCAGAGCCAGACGACGCGCACGGGGGCGCGCACGATGTCGGTGCTCCCGAGGGGGCGGTCCGTCCACTCCGGCATGGTCAGCGCGGCGGCCAGGACGCCCGAGGCGAGGGGGCGGGTGACGTTATCGATCTGCAGGGCGCCCGGAGCCTTTAGCAGCGCCGACGTGATGCGCTTTCTCCATTCCTCGTCATCAGTCGCGGCGGCCATGACGTACGGCGAGGACCCGAGCGACGGCACCAGGAGGAGCTCGGCGAGCAGGCCCTTGCCGCTGCCAGGCGTCGGCGCCTCGATCAGGTGTAGGGGTGTGCCGCCGGCGATAAGTTCGCGCACGAACGGCAACAAGAACAAGGCAACGGCGTGCGCACGCTCCGCGGGGCCGATGAAGGGGAAGTCGCCGAGCATCTCGTCGACGATGAGCCGGCGCGCGTGGTCGCGTTGCTGGGCAGTGGGGTGGTCAGGGATCGGCGGCAACGCCAGGCCGGCGGCGGAATCGTAGTACACGCGCGCGGATGGATGATAGCCTGGCGACGTCAGGAGCGTCCCATCCGCCGCGAAGATTGGAGACTGTACGATCCGGGTGAGCACGGGAACGGGCGGTTCAGGCGTCGCGAGCATGTCGCGCATCACATCCATGGGCGGCTTCGCGTCGGCCTTAGCAAACCCGCCGTCCCTTTTCTTCCATTCCCACCAATGGGCTGCGCGCGCCATCTCATGCCGCAATTTGATGTCGTCTAACCCCTGCACGGTGAGGCCGCCCGTGTCGTCGCGATGGAGGCGTACGAGCGATCCTGTCTGCCGAAAGTAGCGGGGAGGGTCATTCGCGGTTGTGAGCGCGTCCCACGCGGCGCGGGTCACAACCGCGAGGGACTGAATCCCCGCGTCGATCTCGGGAAGCGCGTCGGCGTCCCGGGCCGGGCCCTCATTCGCGGTCGTCCCGGCGTCACGCGACGGCTTTGACAGGCGTAGCCAGGCCATGAAGCGACTGACTTCCTTGTCGCTCATATGCTCCACGAGCCGAGGTACGCCCGTCACATTCTCGCCCTCGGCCAATTTGCGCGCCGTGTGCTCGACGCGTTGGCCACTGGCCCGGACATCATCATCACCGGCGACGTGGGCGACATCCTTGATGAAGTCGTGCGCCTCCTCGATGGTCCACCCCGCGCGTAGCAGGACTCCACTGACGGCCAGGGTCAGGTCGTTGCGCACGCCGGCCCGCCAGCACGACGCCAGCAGCGCGCCCGCCGCGATCCGTTCCACGGCTCGACGCACTACGTCAGGTTCGACCAGAGCCGGCTCGGGCTCACCGTCGTGGTCCCATTCAATAGCCTCTCCGCTCTCATGGATCGAGCCGGGGAAGACGGTCTGCGCGCCGGTGGAGCGCAGTTCGACCAACATTGCCTTCTCGCCCGCCATGCGATCGCTGCTTGCTCGCTCAAACTTCTTGGTTTCTGGCCCTATGCCATCCGCCGCGCGGTAGAGGTAGTGTGATCGCTGTTTCCCAGCCCGACCGAACACGGCGTCAGTAGGGGGCAGCCACAGTGCGCCAAGGGCGCAGGCCGTGGGTGTGTCGAGGTCCACATCGATCAGGCCACCGGATGGCTGTCCCAGTAAGACGCCGATATTCGGTCGCGTGCCGTTCGTGCTGAAGTGACGCGGCAACTCGTCGATGGTTAAATCCAGGTGCTGCCATCCCTTGAGGAGAGGTCCCTTGCCGCGCTCGGGAATGGGGACAACCCTCCAGCCGCGCCCAAGGTACGCGCGGGCGCGATCGAGAACTATGCGGTCAGTCATCGCCACAGACCTCATCGAGTGGCCAGCATACCTGTCCGTTAAAACCGCGGCGAGGTGTGGTGAAGACACCCAGGACGTGGCGTACGTCGTCATCGAGCATATCGCTATCAGAGAGCCAGCGTGAACGCGGTATCTGGGGGTGCGTCATGCAGAGGATGTGGGCCTCGTAGCCATAACCGAATTGCGTTATAGCGTCCCCGAAATCGCCGATCACGTCTGCATCGGTGGAAGGTAGCGTCGACCCATGCACGTCATGCACTGCGGCGCTCATACGGCCATCCTCTTGACCATAATAGTCAAGTACGGGACGCTAAAGACAGGATTCATGAGGCCTCCTCAAGCCATAAAATGCACGGGCCGGTCGCACGTCGATGCGACCGGCCTTTATGCTGTCCGCAGAGATGCCGAGGCGGGACGCTTGGTTGCCGCCAGGCGTTCGAAGGCCGCCTCGATTTGATCTGCCACCTGAGGAGTGATGGGGGTGCGCGCGGTCTCTATCTTCGAGATCATCGCCTCAGAGAAACCGAGCTCGAGCGCCAGCGCGTTCTGCGTGAGGCGCAGGGCGCGCCGGCGGTTGGCGATGGTCGAGGACATCGCGGGATCAATCGGGTGGGTACGTCGCATCGTCTGTCGCCTCCACTGCTTGCCATGTGATTCACACACTCGCAGGGTAGAAGATGATGATGCAGATTGGGGATTTAGCGTGACAGAGCGTGATTAAACGTAATTAAGCGTGACGCCGAGGCTGGATAAAATGAGGTAGCGGTTGTTCCCTTTCCAATTTCTCACGGTGTCTGCGCTGCCTGACCGTTGCCTTCTGGCGCTCAGCCAGTTTGCCACACTCGTCGGAGCAATACTTGTCGGGTCGTCCATAGCCATTGTACGGCCGTCGAAACCGCGTGCAGCCTTGTCTCTCACACAACGGTGCTGTGACGACCGTCAAGTACACCTTCTCGCTCCACTGCCCCATCTCCCAATACAGACGGGCCATATCACTCACAGACTCGAAGACCTCAACGGGCGCATCATGTCGCGTTCGCAACTCATCATCGGTGATAGTGGTCGTCGTTCGGTAACGATGGCCACACGCTCGGGCGGAAAGCAACCCCCAATCGTCGGCGTTGAGGAACGCATCGTGGGGGTCCGCATACCCTCGATGTAGCGCCCGTTCGTGCCACGCCTGCACTCGCAGGTAAATATGGCCTAACTCATGACGAGCGGTGAGGAATACTAGGTCACCCAAGCAGTAGCCGAGGCACAATTCGTCAAGTAATTCAACAGTCGGTAGTGGTGAAATATACGGCGTGAGATACAGCGGGTTATTGCAAGGCTTGCCTATCAGATAATGGGGTATGCCATGTGATCTTCGGAATTTACCCTTCTGGTTCGGAGTGAATCCGTATTTCGTGTATGCGCCAGACCAAATAGCGTGCAACTCTTTACAAGCCCCCCATATGTCATCCCTGTGTTCTTGGTATGCGCGTTGATACTCCTTAACGAATTTGGCGAGTACGTTGGGAAAGCTTTTCTCAGTGAGGTACTCGACTGTACCGTCAGGATTTCTGACGGGGCAAGAAACGCTGACGCCATTGGCAATCTCATCGTCAGTCGGTAGTGTAGTCATCAAGAAACGATGGCCAGGCTCGCTTAACTCTAGTAACGTGGTGGCAGATGGTGAAGCTAATAGACCATATCGCGGTTGCCTCGCAGTTAATTCAGCTTGATCAGCAAAGATGTTGGTGACTGTGAAAGGGGTTGTGTGCGCTCCGCTGAGCATCCGGGATGGTGGCTGCCCATCGAAGTACGAATCCATGTCATCGCGCGTCGGCTCCATGTGAATGAGCCAATGCAAGTCGGGGGGCAGGTCGGCTAGGCTAGGGGTAGTCATCGTGCCGGCTCCTTCGGTAGCGATGGTCAGAGAGGCCAGCCTGCCGTGAACAGCGCTGGCCTCTCGTTATGTCATAGTACAAGTGTACTATGACGACGATGCCCGCGGCGATTGATTGTACGCCGTAAGCACGGTCGTGCTTTTATCTCTACGGGAACAGCTATTCCACATAGGCGGCAGCGTTACCACTACGCTGGGCTCGCCCTCTCTACAGGAGTTGCTGGTGTCGTCCAGTCAGGCAGTGTCGCTTCACTCCTCTGTTTGTGCTACAGTGAGCGCATTATGGCGAACTTTGAGGTAGCCGTTGAGCCAGCCGTCTTAGAGTGGGCAAGGGAGTCCATTGGACTGCCCCGAGAGCAGGCAGCCAAGAAACTGGGCTTGTCCACTCTAGACCTTCGCTACCTCGAAGAGGGAGCAGCGAGCCCGACGATCGGCCAACTGCGAAAAATGGTCGACGTTTATAAGCGTCCTCTGGCTGTATTCTTCCTCTCTAAGCCGGCCAAAGATTTCGACACCATGAAAGATTTCCGGCTGTTGCCCGGAAACGACGGCAAGCCTTTTTCCCGAGAGTTAACGCTCGCTTTCAGACGTGTACATATGCAACGAGAAACGGCACAAGAACTAGCAGAGTTGGCGGAGGAGATACCACCGCCCCTCGCTCTTTCGCTCAACCTCGATACCGATCCGGAATTAGCTGGCGAGGCGGTTCGCGCATGGCTGGGAACGCCAATTCGTTACGAGAACGACATCTACCTCTCTCACAGAGATGACCTCAATCAATGGATCGAGTTGGTAGAGGCTAAGGCAATCTTGGTTACCCAGGCTGGGCGAGTCAACCTAACTGAGATGCGGGGCTGTTCGGTTAGTGACCAACCTTTCCCCGCTATCATGCTTAATGGCAAAGATTCACCTCGTGGGCGAGTTTTCACTCTTATGCACGAGCTCGTGCACGTCCTCCAGCGATCAGGGGCGGTTTGCGACATGGATGTGCTACGACCGTCGAGTTCCACCAATGCATGGCACATTGGGGACAGGGAACGGATCGAACGTTTTTGCAATCACGTTGCTGCCGCCACCCTCATGCCGCGCAATAGGGTGCTGAGCGATCAGAGGGTGTTCCGATCTTCACCCTCAACTCGCTGGACGGACGATGAGCTCAAGCAACTTGCGGATATGTATGGGGTTAGTCGTGAGGCAATGCTACTACGACTGGTCGAACTTGGGCACGCCTCGTGGGATTACTACTTCGATAGACGGCCTTACTTTCTTCAAATGTACGAGGACTCACAGGAGGAGCGGCAGGCTGGAAAGGGCGGCCCCAATTACTACCGCATGAAGTTACGGGACTTTGGCCGGCGTTATGTCAGGACTGTTGTTGATGCCTACAATAGCCGGGATATCACGGGCTCCGATTTGTCCGACTACCTTGACATGAAGGTCAACAGGTTGCCCGGCCTTGAAGCGGAGCTTCAGAAACGACGATGAGTATGCACATCGTGTATTGTATCGATACAAGTTCCCTACTTGAAGCATGGACGCGGCAATACCCTCGTGTCGTTTTTCCGTCGCTATGGGAAAAAATCGAGGCACTCATCGCTACTGGTCGCTTATGCTCACCGGAGGAAATTCGAATCGAGCTGGAGAGAAAAGAGGATGAACTAGGGAAATGGGCAAAGGCACAGAGTGGATTATTCGTGCCACTCAGTCATGATCAAACAACGGAAGTCAGTCAGATCTTAACGGACTTCCAGCTCCTTGTTGACACGTCGAGGGGGCGTAGTGGTGGCGACCCATGGGTCATTGCGCTTGCGAAACTGCATGGCTACACCGTTGTTACAGAGGAGAAGCTGTCGAACTCGCCAAAGAAACCGAAAATACCCGATGTCTGTAATCACTACGGCATCGCGTACATCACTGTCCTGGAACTAATTCGCCATGAAAAATGGACGTTCTAACGGGAGCTTATGACAGCGGTAGGAGCGCGATGTTGCCTCTCGTCCAACTCGATGACTGCTTTTAGGGCAGACCAGTTACGCGCCGCGCACGCTTCGTCGATCGCCACATCTAACCCGTTGAGGTCCCCAACCAGCGACTGCCGCCTGTCTTCTGCCAACGTATCGTACACAGCGGCGCACCGCGCATAGAAGTCCGTCAGTAGGCGGGCGACGGCTTCCTCGTCCCACCCGGCGCTCGTGAAGCGCCGGCAAGCCCGCCGCACTGCGTCCACCGCGTCGTCGTACCGCCGCGCGGCTACCGCTGCAGCAACCTCGTCGCCGACGGCAGCCACCAGCCCCGCAGCCAACTCGCCAGCGTCCTTCCCCCCACCCAGCCAGTCGCCCGGCAGCCGCTCGACCCGCACACCTGTGATGGCCAGCTCGGTGCGCAGTTCGCGCATGGCCCGCGCGCCGGACCCGTCCTCGTCGAGCGCCATCACCACGCCTGGTAGCTCTCTCAGGAGCGCCGCCGGCAGCACGTTGACCGTGCCGAGCAGCGCCACGACGTTGATGGCCTCAGAACCAGCGGGCGCGCGTTGCATGAGGGCCAGGGCGTCGGCCGGCCCCTCGACCAGCACGAGCGGCAGCCGGCCGTCCCGCGCTGCGGCGACGCTCCCATAGGGCCAGACCCCTGCCGGGCATCCCGCGAGCTTGCGCTGCTTGACCCGGGCGAAGTCCGCGCGCACGGCCTCGGACCAGGCCGGGTCGGCGTCCACGCACAGCCGCCCTAAGGCGCTCACGACCCGCCCCGTCGCAGGATTGGCGAGCGGGTAGACGACCCGGCCGACCTTCCGGCCGCGATCACCCGGCCACGTATTCGGCGCGGCATACCCCACACCTAACGCCGCCGCTAGCTCTGGGTCGAGGCCTCGCCTGCGGAGATAAGCCGCACCGGCGTTGCCGTGCTCCCGCAGAGCGGCTACCATCGCATCGACATTGCCCAGGAAGGACGAGGCCCCGCCGGGGATCTCCCCGACCAGGCGCTCGGCGCGCTCGGCGTCGGCCCGGGCCCGCATCTCCAATTCGCGCCGGCCCATCTCCTCGATCGACGGCGCGCGCGCCGGCCGCTGCTTGCCGCCGGCGTCGGGCCAGTACTCGCGGAGCGTTCCCTTCGCCCCGCACGAGTGGCACGTATAGTATCCCGTCTGCGGATCGACGGAGAGTGATCGCTGATGGTCACCGCCATGAATCGGGCAGAAGTACCGCTCGCGGCCACCGGACCGCCGCGGGCGCGGGTCGTAGGTGTCGAGGTTGGCCCGCGCGAGGATCGGCCGGCCGGTCGACGTCATTGGCAGGGTAAGGGCGCGACCGGGCGCCGCAGCGGCGGTCATACATCCTCCTCGTCGATCATGCACCAGTCGCCCCGGAGCGTGAGCTTGACGGGCCGTCCGCACATCCCCTGCCGGTTCTTGTTCACCGCGAGCTCGATCGGAGTATTGACACTCGGGGGCGTCCCAGGGGGCACCTCCCTCTTTTGCAGCGTCAAGGTCACGTCGGCGTTGTACTCGATATCACCGCTCTCCTTGAGCGCGCCCATGCCACCGGCGGTGTACCCCGCGCGGTTCTGGCTGCTGATGGTGAGCACCGCGCAGCCGTACCGTTCGCCGATCGCGCGCAGCGCCGGCGTGAAGCGGTCGATCTGCTCGCGCACCCCGACCTCCGCGGTGAGCGTCGCGGCGCGCTTGACCCACGCCTGTAGGTAGTCGATGACGACCAGCGCCGGCGGCTGCCCGGCCTGCGCGGTGACCTGCTCGATGAGGTCGGCGAGGTCCGGCATAGTCGCGCGCGGCGTTGAGAGAAACAACCGGCCGTTCAACTTGGCCAGGTCGGCCACTCCATCGCGCCAGACCGACGGCGCGACCTTGCCCTTCAGGGCCTGGGCATAGCTGATCTCGCTAAACCGGCACACGGTCTTGCGCGCCAGGTCAGTCGCGTCATTCTCCAGCGACACGTACAGGGCTGGATAGCCGTTTTGCGCCACGGTCGCGGCCATCTGCAGTGCGAGCGTCGTCTTCCCGGCGCCGGGCATCGCCGCCAGGATGTAGAGCTTACCCGGCTCCAGCCCATTGATCGTTTCGTCAAGGTGGTCGATCCCGGTGCGCACGCCCACGACACCGTTGTGCTCTGTCGCCGCCGTGACGCGCGCATTGTAATCGTCGATCAGCGCGCCGGCGAGCTCGTCCATCTTGACGAGCAGGGGCGTGGCGACCGCGGCCTCCTGGTCGCGGACAAGGGCGCGCAACTCGTCAACGGCGCGGCTGGCCTGGGTCAGCAGGGCCGTGCTATCAGTCAGCCCTTCCTGGGCCTGGTGCGCTTGGACGGCGAGGGCGGCGGCGACGGCGAGCAGGCGTTCGGCAAGGGGTGATGGGCCGGCTTCGGCAGTCTCGGCGGTCACGGCAGGTATCCTTTCGGTCGGCAGGATGTGTGTCCGTCTTCAGTTACGCGCGCGCGGGGCGCGTCAGCAAGCCCCGCGCGGCGCGCCGGTTAGCTTTATTAGTGCTATTAAAGCTATTAGGGCCGATTTTAGGTACGTGAGCGTGCAGGCTAACAACGCGTTCTGTTCAGGCTAGCAACGCACTTGGTGCAGGCTAACAACGCGTTCTGTTCAGGCTAGCAACGCACTTGGTGCAGGCTAACAACGCAAGTCACCCCTATTTTGCCACTCCCACACGGCAGGGCGGGAGGGTTAACAACGCGTTCTGTTCAGGCTAGCAACGCAGTGCATCTCAGCGCCTGAGTACGCGCCGCCTAACAACGCCCTCCTATTTGCCTGCCTCACCAAGTGCCCCCGTCACTGCTTTCTGAGCGCTTCCCTTGCTACGCCTGATCTCGCTGTCATAGTGCATCTCCGTCTCAGGGTCGGCGCGGAAGACGACGACTTCTTTTTTGTACGCTTCCAGCCAATTGCGCGGCGGCAGTTTAGTACCCGGGAGCGTCCACGTGTCGATCTCACTGGCCGCCGCGTCGAGCGTCACTCCCTCGTGCTCGATCCGGAATAAACCATCTTTGACGACATCGCGCAGGGCCTGGTCAAGCCGATCTTTGGCTCGGTTCGGGAACCGCTCGCTCACGGGGATTCCTGCTTTGTCGAGCAACTCTCCGACCGTGCGCCGCAGCTCTCGCCCGTTGTCGGCGTTCTTGCGCAACTCCAGGGTGAGATAGTGGGCGAGTTGCTTGGTCCACTGTTCTTTAGTGGGATGGTATTGCAGCACCTTTTGCCAGATATAGGCGACGAAGCGGTTGGGCTTCTCCAGAAACGTGGTGAACCACGGGCCGAGATGGTACTCCCATGACAGCTCGGCGTCGTCCGCGCGCCGCGTGTGGCCACCGCGTAGCTGCACGATTTTCTCGTTCCAATCGACAGCGTCGTATTCAACCCCTTTGCCCTTTTCAGTGAGCCGCCGGATTTTTAGCGTCTCCGTCACGGCGTAGATATGGGCGAGGCGATAGATACTGGCAGCCTGCTCGAATCTCATATTTTGCTGGTGCCCCGCGTTACGCCCTTTATGTCCGTCTCTCTTCTTGCGCTTGACTTGGCGATAGTCGAGCAGGGTATCGGCGTAGACAAAGGACGAGGCGTCGGGTTTCCCGTCGCGCAGCACCTGGGCCATCAGGGCCGTGAGTGAGTCCCAATCGCGGACGCTCAGTTCATCCCGGATTTGTTCCATCGCCGCCCGCTCTGCAGCGATGTTCTTGGGGTCCAGTGCCTCGGGCCGCACCCTGATGAAGATCCTTGTATTGTTGCGGGTGTAACAATATTGTGGCCATCCTTTCGCTGAAGTTTCCCATTTATCCTTAGGGGCGATGAATGCCTCGAAGATGGCATCGCTGACCTGGCTGGATGAGATGCGCCCCACCTGCGCGCGCCCTGCCAGAGTGAATGCGGGCGCGATGCTGCGCCGCGGCGGTCGTTTTGTGGGGACGACATCGATCAGGCCGAGGAGTTCTTTGAGCCAGCGCGGCGGCTCGGTGCGCGCTCGATAGTAGCCGTTATTCCCGAAGATGATGCGGTGCTTTTCCCACAGGAAACGGTAGAGTTTCTTGATGTCGTTATCGGTGACGTTTGTGGGGTCGGGCGGGAGGCCAGACACGTCGCCCTCGCTTTGCTGGAGAGATGTCATGAGTTCGTCGAGCGAGAGGCGATTGGCGTTGGCCTCGAGCCATGCGTCATGCCGGACAAGCAGGACGTCGAGATCTTCTGTCAGCGGATCGCCGCGATCACTGGCGGCCAGGGCGGCGCGCAGTTCATCGTCGAGTTCCTCGTCGTTCGCCCTGTCAGCTGTACCCTCCGTGCTAGCCGGCATAGGGTCGCCCGTGTTGCTCTCCCCAGTGTCGATGTCATCGAACAGCGGCCGCTGTGTCTCGGGTGTCTCGCCGTCCATCACCACTCCCCCACTGTTGCCTTGAGCTTCTTGTTCGACCACTTGGCATACACGCGCGTTGTCTCGATCGACGCGTGCCCAAGATGATGCGCGGCCTCCTCGAGGGAGCCCGTTTCCTGGACGACGCGCGTGCCGGCCGCATGTCGCAGACTGTGAATCCCTCGCTTCGCGACGCCGGCGCGCACGCACACCTTGTTGAGGCGCTTCCACGCGGCTACCGTCGAGCGGTAGGGCAGCACATAGCTAGCTCCGTTCCCCACGACGCGCTCACCTGTCTCTCGAAGATCCGCGAGGGCTGCGGCCAGGGTCCGGCTCATCGCGACTGTCCTGGGCTTGCCGCCCTTGCCTTTGCATACGACGAGCTGGCGACGCGCGAGGTCGATGTCGTCCCAGCGCAGGGCGAGCATCTCGGACACGCGCAGGCCGGCGTGGGCGCCCAGGAGCACGAGCGCCAGATCGTCGCCGGTCGCGCACAGGATGAGCTTGCGCACGTCATCCTCGCTGTACGGTTGCCGCTTTTCCCACGGCTCGACGGTATCGGTGGCGGGCCGCGCGTCCCGTAAGGGGTCGAGCTCGGTGGCGCCGGCCCACCTGAGCGCGCCGTACAGGCAGCGCGCGGCCGCCAGGCGCACCCCGATCGTCGAGGCCTTGAGGCCCGTAGCCTCCATCTCGCGCAGCCAGAGCGCGCCAGCGTCCCGCCGCGGCCGCAAGAGGTTCTCCTCGCGCCAGGCGGCGAGCAGCGCCCCGATGCCGCGGCGGTAGTTGTCGCGTGTGTGTTGACTGACGCGCGCGCCCGCCTTGCCGTGGAGCGTGAGGTAGGCGTCGGCCAGGCCGGCGAGATCGCCCGCATCGTGCGCCTGGCAAGCTGCGACGGCGCGGCGCCGACGTTCGTCGTCGGGGAGCGTTGCCCAGGAGCGGGCGCGCTGGATACCCGAATTTTGGGAGAGGACGAGGGCTGTGACCATCGTGCGTCCGCCTAAACGCTGGGGGGTGTCGATGAGGGGCGCAACGCTTCGACCTGACGCGCGATTTCCTCCCATGTCGCAGCGGTGGCCAGGCCGATGGTGGTCGGGTGTGTGTCGCCATCTCTCAATGCGTACACCATAGAATGCACGTCCACGAGAAGTTCGTTGACGGCCCGGTCCTTGTCCTGGGCCGTGGCGATGTGGTGTTGGGCGAAACCTGTGACGCTCCGCACAAGATCGTCGTTGATCATACGATCGACTCCTAATTGTACAGCGAACAAAAATACTAAAGAGCGGACGGCTCTAAGGTAACACAATGCCCCTTGTGTTAACTGTGCCTTGTCCACGTCACCTGTAGGGCGAGTCGCCCTACAGGTGACGCTATCCGCGCGCCCCGTAGGCGCGGACCGGGTCCAGGTGATCGACGCACGATCAGGCCACCGGTCGCGGTCGCCGCGGTCGCACCGCCGGCGTGCGTGTGCCTGCTGGGCCTGGCTCCGGCGCGGAGGGTGTCTCTGGTTGAGGCTCCGGGCTTCCTAGAACTCCTCCCTCCTCAGCGACGTGATGCGCGGCGTCCTGTGCCGCCTCTGTGCGTTCCTGGGCCTCGCGGGCCTCGCGTTGGTCTCGTTTGTCTTGGATGCGTTCGCGGATCTCCCAGACGATCTCGCTGATCGCGTCGAGCTTTGCCTGTCCGCGCGCCGCCTGGATCTCCTCCGGCGTCATGCGCATGGGCGCGCTTGATAGGCCGCCCTCTCGCCCCTCTCGCCCGTCGCGCTGATCGCGTCGCGCGCGCGGCGGTGTGGGGGTACGCTGGTCGTCTGTCTGCATCGTGCGTGTCCTCCTCCTCGGTGTAAACGAGCGGCGCACTGAACGCGCCGCTCGCCTCCATGATGACAGTTGGGCGCGCGTGGGCGCGCTACAGAGCGGGACCGCTGTCAGGCTCAGGCTCAGGCTCAGGCTCCCCGGGCGGTGGCGTCGGGGGTATGAGGAGCACGGGGGGCACCAGACGCAGGTGGCGCGCCCGGCGCATCGCCCTGTCCCTCGTGGTCGCCTCTTTGACGCTCCTGGGCCGTCGTGGCCGCCGTCCGCGCTGCATGGGCCTCTCGGTCGCGCCGGCCGCGCGCCATCCAGCGATCGTGTCGCCAGTCCTCGGCGGCCCGGGCGTCGGCGAGGTGGGCCCGCACGAGCGGGGCGTCGGCGGCGATCACCGCGCTCGTCATGATGCGCAGGGCGTCAAGGTGGCGCAGGAGCCGGCGGTGCGCCTCGTCGTTGGGGAGTGCGTCGTCGTCAGTTGTCCACGCCTGAACGGCGTCGAGGACCGCGTTAAACACGTCGTAGACCTCCTCGCCGGCGAGCGTGACGGATGCTGGGCCGGGGATGCCCACGGGCTGGGTGTCGTAGCTCTTACGGCGATCCGTGTCCCGGCTCGCGCGCTCCTTTACCCGTTCAGCCTCGTGGGCAAGGACCTGGAAGAACATGCGCGCGACTGAGGGAAAGTACGTGTGCGTGGCGGGGTCTTTCTGGGCGACCTCGACCCAGCGGCGCAGGAGCTCGACGGCGCGCTCGTCGGTGAGGGTGTCGGACCTGCTCAGTGTGTCGAGGTCGAGGGGGCCGTCGTCGAGGGAGCCGTCGTGCGGGGCATCCTGGGTTATGTCGTTAGACGGTGTTGGTTCCTGGGCCATGAGGGCTATCTCCTGTTGATCGGGTTCGGTCGGTAAGGGCGTGGTGGTCGAGGTCGAGCCTGTGGGCCGCGCCACGCCACGGTGGCGCGGCCCTGATCACATCGTCTTCTACGGTCTTCTGTCGATGGCCAGGCACGTCGCCCGCGCGTCCGCGTCCGCGCGGCGTGCGCGGCGGTCGTTGAGTCGATCCTGGAGCGCCACCAGGCGCGCTAGCTGGCCGGCGGTGCGGCACGTCGCCGTCGCCTGGAGGCGGACGTCGAAGGTCAGGAAGGCGCGCCCATCGTACACGTAGAGGGCCCAGGCGGGGACGTAGGGCGTGGCTGGCAGCGGGGGGGCCTGTGCGGTCATGGGGCGATGCTCCTGTCGGCGATCCGGGCGGCTGGAGCGGACCGGCGGGTAAGGCGCGCCCGCGTGTCCGTGAGCGGCAGCCGGCCCTCGACGCTGCGCAGGCCGCGCGCGACCTTGTAGGGATCGAGGCAGTGGCCATGGAGGTAGTACAAGTCGCCGTGTCCTGGCTTCAGCGAGACCCGCCAGAGCGCGCCGCAGACGGTCGTGCCGGCCTCGTGGCAGTGGGCGCAACAGAAAACCGCCAGGCCGCGCGCTGGGGTGCGGCCGGGGGTGGGGGATAGCGCGACATCAGTGGGCGTCGCCGCGTCCGTGAGCGCGCCAAGGATCTCCCCGATCGCGACGGCCGCACGGGTGGCCATGAGGGCGTCGCGGCGCGCGCTGTCGCCGGCGGCGACCGCCTGCATGATCGCCGCGTCGATCACGGCGAGCGCGGGCTGCTGTGCGCCAGCGGCGTACGCGGGGGTGAGGGGTGTGGCTGATAGATCGCTCATCGCTACGCCGCCCGCAGGGCGCTAGACGAGAGAGCCGCGACCGCGCGCTCGGCCTGATCGACGTCCCGGAGCAGCAACAGGGCGTATTCGTCGGCCTGCTCATCCGTGTCCGCCAGGGCGCGATGGGCGCTGGTCAGCCGGCGCTCGGCCTCGGTGAGGTGGGCGTCGGGGGCAGTGGTCGGGACAACCTCGACGTGGGCCGTCACCGTCGCGCACCGCTGCCGTGCCGCGAGGCGCAGCGCGTGGTGCATCTCCCACACACGTACGGCGAGGGCGACATGCTTGCACGCCCTGTTGTATTGGCCGGCTGGGCAGTCGCAGGCGCCGAGCACGGCATCGGTGCGATAGGTCATGCCCGGCTGCTTCTCGCTCTCGACCCGATACACCCCGTAGGTGCGGGTGAGCGTGACGCGGGGGCGATACGTCCTGGCCGGCGCCGGCCTCGTCGCGCTAGACTTCGTGCTGGGTGCGGTGTGCATTGCGTGTCCTCCGTACCTACCGCCCGGCGATGTGTGAAGCCATCGCCGGGCATCTTTGTTTGTGGGAGCCTATCCGCTCCTCACTTTTCTATTGTAACATGGATTGCATGTTAATGTCAATCTAAAACTTGTATGTAAACCGTGTACTTGATAAGATGAGGGTATAAGACGGTAGAATAGCGGAGGGACCGATGGACGACATGGTAGAAGGATGGACAATTATGCAGGACGGAATCGAAACTCCGGCGCGGCGCGGACGTCAGTTCAGCGTAACGCTACCGGATGAACTCATGGACGAGTTGCGTATCTATGCAGTTCGTAAGGCGCTCGCGCCAGCGACGCTGGCGCGGCAGTGGCTTGCGGAGCGGTTGGAGATGGAACGCAAAGGCGGGACCGATCGCGCGCGGGATGCGTCGTGACCACCCCAAGCACGATCACCCTAACCGAGTTACCATCGGTATCGCTCGACGAGCGCCGCGAGCTGCCTGACACGCCCGCGCTCTACGTCGTGTTAGCCGGCGATACGGCGTCCATGCCCAGCAAAGGGAAGACGTAGATGCCGACCCGCGTCAAGAGCACCTGTGTTGGACCCGCAATCGATGGGGCGGCCACGCTGACGACGGCCTACCGTGCGGTCGTCACGGTAGCGTGTGTGGAGTGCAAGGGGGCGATCAATCCGGGCGACCTCTTCTCCCGCCGCTCCCAGCGGGTGGCGCGTGACATGATCGGCGCACTGACAATGGCGCCCGTGTGCCTCGCCTGCCGCCCCCTGCGCGTCCAGGACCAGGTCCAGGGATAGAGAGAGGATAGGGGCGCGTGTCCATGAGCACGGCCGCCATGTTTTGCTGGATAAAGCGCCCGGCCGCGCTCCACTCGTTCTAGAAGGCGACACGATGCGGAGGGAGAGATGCCTGGACAGGCCAAGAGCCATGTGGTGGGATCTGCGACCGCTAGTGATGGGGCGCGCACGACGGCGTACCGCGCGTCCGTGCCCCTGGTGTGCGCGCAGTGCACCGGCGCTATTCTCCCAGGTCACCTGTTCTCGCGCCGCTCGCAGCACGTCACATGGGCCGCCGTGGGAGCAGTGACGACGGCGCCAGTCTGTGTGACCTGTCGCCCCTTGCAGATGGACGGAACTGCCGACGCGCCTGTGCCAACGGATGAGGAGACATTATGACGGGTGAGTGGGAGTGCAAGGCGCCGAATTGGTGGACGTATTATCGTCTCGGTCGTCCTCGCCCCTATGGAACCGTTGTGTGCCATCGGGAGAACGGTCCGACGGAGGCCGCGTGGGACGCGCTTGTGACCGCGGGATCCACCGACGATGAGACCGCTATCGCGGAGGGAGTCTCGCTTGATGAGGCCAGGGCAGCCATCGAGCAACATGCCGCGCGACAGGACGGGTGAGTAGAGGAGAGGGGGCGTATCTATGGACCAGGGGCAGAGCGCAGGCAGTGAACGTGAGCGCGTTGTGCAGCAGGAGAGAGCGGACGCCCGCGAACGGGTGAACGCGGCGCGGGCGCGGAAAACCGAGGCGCGTGAGGTCACGCAGCGCGAGGCGCGCCAACGAGTGGATCAGCGTCGGCGTCAGCGTGTGGCGACCGAGGAAGAGGCACGGCGGCACGCGGCGGATGGCGCGGTGGTTGAGGAGCAGCATGACGGGTGAGTGGGAGCGTAAGAGCGGCACGTTGTGGACGTATCGCCTCGCGGGTGCCGCGCGGCCCTATGGGTATGTCGTGCAGTACAAGGACGAGGGGCGCTCCGACGCTGCCTGGGACGCGACGGTGACGGCCACGCGCTTGGACGACGACACGATCATCATCGAGCGCGTGTCGTTTGATGAGGCCAGGGCGGCGTTAGAGCAGCACGCCGCGCAGCATGCCGACCGGGTGTAGAGGGTAGAGATAGGGCTATATGTCCATGAGCACAGCGCCGGTGATCCGCTGGATTGAACGTTCCCCTGATCTCCACGAGGCGCGCGTGACGCTACCTGACGGCCGCGACCTCTATGTGGGCTACGTGGCCACGGACCCCGGCATGGACCTGAGCATGGGCCACGACGTGTGGCGGGGCTACGTCGGCGTTGGGTTCATCCCTGTGGGCATGGGGCCGCGCGACGTGATGCGACGGGCCGTCGAGCAACGCGTGGCAGAGGCGCTGGAGCAGGTGATGGACGGGATGGAGGTGGCTGAGAGTGCCCCGTAACCCTCGTAAACCGAGCGACCGGGCGGCGATGCCGGACGACTACGGCGCGCTCCTGGGCGAGATCCGGGGGCTGCTGCAAACGGCGCGGGCGCGGGCGTACCAGGCCGTCGACAACATCAAGGTGCAGGCCTACTGGCAGGTGGGCGAGCGCATCGTGCGGGCCGAGTTGGGGCATAAGGAACGCCCCGACTATGGCGCCCGCGTGATTGAGCACCTTGCTGGCGACTTGAAGATGACGCCCCAAATGCTCAACCGCATCGTGCGCTTCTATCGCGCGTACCCCATCGTCGCGGCCCTCTCGACGCAGATCTCGTGGAGCCATTACGAACTCCTGGCCGGGATCGACGATCGCGCTGAGCGGGCGTTCTACGAGGTAGAGGCCGCGCGCAACGCATGGGGCGTGCGCCACCTGAACGAGCAGATCCGGGGCGGTCTGTACAAGCGCGCGCTGCAGGAGGCTCGCCCCGTTGTCATCCCGCCCCCCCTCACGCCGGCGACACATCCGGAGGAGGTCTTCCGCACCTTGTACAGCTTTGCCGTGCCGGGTTTGCCGGCTACGTTCGACGAAACCCAACTCGAGAGCGCCCTGCTGGCTAACTTCCAACGCTTTCTGGAAGAACTCGGGCCTGGCTTCTACGTGCGCCGGAGCCAGCAGCCCATCCTCATCGACGGGCAGTACCACAGCGTGGACGTGGAGCTCTACAACAAGGACATCCCCGCGACCGTGCTCTGCGACTTGAAACTCGGCCCGTTCAAGGATGCGTACGTTGGCCAGATGAATAAGTACGTGTCGTACTATCGCGAACGCGTCCCACGGCACGACTGGGAGAAGCCAACGATTGGCCTGATTGTGTGCGAGACCGCCGGCCGCGACGAGGTGCGCTATGCCCTGGCCGGCCTGGAAGAGAAGATATTCGTCGCGGAATATCAGGTGCGCTTGCCGACGGAAACGCGGATCAAGGAGCGGCTGGAAGAGTTGGCGACCGATGATGGTGATGCGCATGATGACTAACAGCGCGGTCGCGTGGTCACGAGATCAGAACCACGCTGTGGTTCTGATCTCGTGAATCCGTTCGTGGGTCCGTGGTTCGCGGATGGGCGTGATGGCCAGAGCCACCCGGTTCTGTCGAGATTAGAACCACGGTGTGGTTCTCATTGTCGCCGCGCTGTGGTTCCGATCATTGGCCGGCTCGTCGGATGGTCGGCGCCAGTTGAGTGTGCGGACGGTGTCCGCACACGATGGATGTGAGGGAGAAGTATGACGCTGACCGTGTCGGTCGTCGGCCGCAAGGGCGGCGCGGGCAAGACGACAACCGCCTTCAATCTCGCCGGCGCCCTGGCCGCGCGCGACCTGCGCGTGCTCATGGTTGACATGGACCCGCAGGCCTCGCTCACGGGCATCTTCCTGGGTCAGCGGCCGGACCAGGGCATCAGCGCGGCGCTCCTCGATCCCGGCAGCGACCTGCGCGCCCTGATGCTCAGCCTGGATATCAAACTCTTCGGCCACCTCTCCCTCGTGCCCGGTGATCGTGGCATCGAGGCCGCGGCTGATAAGCTCGCCGAGCGGTCTTCGGGCTTCACACGCCTGCGCAAGCTCCTGGCGCCGATCACCGACGTCGACGCCATCGTGATCGACACGCCGCCGGCGCTGGGGTTCGCGATCTCGGCGGCGCTCCGGGCCGCCCAGCTCGCCGTGGTGCCCACACTGACCGGGCAGCACGACCTCGATGCGCTGGTCGACACCGTCCGGCTTATCGGCGAGGAGGAGGAGGAGGGGGGCGCGCGGCTCGCCGCAGTCGTGCCGTGCGCTGTCCACGCACGTGAGTTGCATGACCGCGGGGCGCTCGAGGCCCTCACGGCGTCATTCGGCGATCTCGTTACCCCCTTCGTGCCCTACACGCCGCGCGTGCGCGAGTCGCTCGCGGCGCGCACGCCCATGGTGACCTACGACCCGATGTCGCGCGCCTCGGAAGCCTACCAGGCGCTGGCGGACCATCTGCTCGCCTTGAGAGGTGTGTGATGCCCAGGAAGCCCCCGCCGCCCGTCACGATCGGTATGGACCGCGCGCAGAAGATGTCGGCGGCCGCCCCCATGGCCACCGACGGGATCCGCCTCGCCGGCGCGCGCGAGGTGCCCATCGAGCAGATCGTCCCCGACCCGCATCAGCCGCGGCGCGATTGGAACGATGCTGAGTCGGTCACGCGGCTCGCGGAGCTTGCGGCCAGTATTACGGAGTTCGGCGTGCTACAGCCGCTCCTCGTGCGGGAAGATAGCGCGCTCGACGATGGGCGTGCGCGCTATATTATCATTGCCGGCGGTCGCCGGCGCGCCGCGGCCGAGAGCGCCGGACTCACGACGTTGCCCGTTGTGATACGCGACGAGGATGCGGCCCGCGTGCGCCTGCTGCAGCTCGTCGAGAACATCCAGCGCCGCGCCCTGGCCCCCCTGGACGAGGCGCGGGCCTATGAGGAGATCATCGACGCCGAGGGGATTTCGGCCGAGGCCCTCGGCCAGCGCCTGCACATCTCGGGGCAGCACGTGCGCGAGCGCCTGCGCCTGCTCGAGGATCAGGCCTTTGCCGACGCGGTCCAGCGACGCGAGATCTCAGCGACGGTCGCGCGTGATATCATGCGGCTCCCGGACGACGAGATCGTGCGCTTCCGGGTCCGTGTCCTTGCCGGCGAGCGCCTCCAGAGCAACGACATCGCGGCCGCCCGGGCGCGCCTCGATGCCGCCGGCGTGACCAATCCTCGCCGTAAAGGCGGCGGGCGGCCGGCACGCGAGGCCCCGACCACAGCGGCGCCGGCGCCCGAGATGCAGCGGCAGGGCGTGCGGGATCAAGCGACGCTTGATGCGCCGCCGGCGCAGGAGCTAGCGCGTGAGGCTCTCCCACCCACGGATCAAGCGTCGCTTGATCCGGTCGATGCTATCCCGGGCGACGCCACCCGCGCCACGCCGCGGGACACGGACCCGCCTTTCGGGCCGCGTGCGTCCGAGGACGAGAGGCCGGCTGGACCCGGGGAGCACGCGCCGCCGCGATGGGATGACGGACTGTCCGACGGGGATTGGAAATGGGAATGGCGGGCGTTCAAGCACGCGCTCAGGAGGATTGACGAGGCAGGACTATCGATCGAGCTCAACCGGATTATCAGATTCAGGGCGCTGTCCAGGGCGGAGAGTACCCTCACCGCGCTAGATATCTGGGCCGCCGTGACACGCGCGCGCGAAGAAAATAGGGCACAAGATAACGAGGTGCGGGATGCTGAGGCGTGGCTAGAGGACAGGGAGAGAGAGGACAGGGAGGAAAAAGAGGCGCTTAAAGGGACGCCTTGATAACCCAAAATGGCCCCGATCGGACCGAAAAACGCGTGCAATAACTGTGCACAAGTTGACCCAAACGTGTTTTCGCGAAGTCTCACTCAAAAACGCGAATTACCCTGGTGAAATTGTCACACCTCCTCCCCTTCCAAAGTCCTACCCTTCCCTGTAGACTCTTGGTACCACTTTTGTCCCCTTCTCCCCTCGTGACCTCTGGTGTCATCAGTGCCCGTGGGAGTGCCCCCTGCGGCCCCACTCCCACACCCTCTCCCACGCGTCGGGCGCGGGGCGCCCTCGCTCCCGCCCTCGTTCTTGTCGTCGCCACGCTGGTCTTCTCCCCCCGCTCCCGCTCCCGCGTGCGCCCGTCGAGGATCGCCCACGCCCACGCCCGCTTGCCTTACCCTCATCAATCGCCGCCGTCCCTCTATCGTGCGCGCTCGGCCCGTTCTCTGGCCGCGACCACCTCCTCGGGTGTTATCTTGCCACGCTCGACGAGGCTCTCTAGGGCGCGTTCGACCATGCGGTCCATGTCTCGCTCCATGGACGGCACGCCGAACGCATTCTGCCTCCGCGCTCTCTGTCTCCGCTGTGGCTTCTCGTCGTTGTCGCCCATGTCCCTCTCTTTCCTCCCCGTTCGTTTCATCCGCTCGGTCGTTTAAGGCGGCGATAGGGTGGCCACTCCTGCCGGCGCCATCCCCTTCTTTTTTCAAGCAGAAAGGGTCCCATCTGACGGACCTCTAGTGGTCACGCGATAGAGCCCGTCGTCGTGCATTGCGTCGCCGTTAGCGGACCAAAAAGGGCACAAGAACCGGTGTGAGCAGCACGCTCCACACGCACCACCCCATGATGGCCCAGCGCCACGGACGCGTGGCGCGCGCTCGCGCCGCCACATGCGGCCCCACGACGACAAGCACCGCTGCAACGGTGAGGTAGGGGAGCGCCACGAATACACCGGCGATTGCCGGCGGGAGCAGCAGCCCTGCGCGGCCCGAGGTGATCGTTTCCCCGGCCACCGCGACCAACGTGACGAACGCAGCGCCAGTTGCCCAGGTCCATCCCGCATCCGTGTTGTGTCGCCTGCGGAGCAGCACGCACGCACCCAGGACAACAGCCGCCCAAATAACAAGTTCGATCATGGCACGTCGCCCTCTTCGCGCTGGCCAGCGCCGGCGGCGCGTTCCTGGCCCTCGAACCACTGCATCACGACGATCCGCGCGGCGACGGCGCGCTCGACCCCCAACCGTTTCGCCAGCGCATCGACCGCCGCCCCGGCGTCGTCCGGCAATCGTACCAGTGCTTGCCATGTCATCGCGGAAGCCTCCCTTGGCCGTCTGGGCATATACACCTCCCAATTCTACACTGTGGTACCATGCTTAGTACAGATATAAGCAGCATCGGTCTGTTTGTACTGTTCAGAGTATAGAAGGGGGGCTGTGAGTACCGATGAGAGGATGGTAATCGCGGGTAGGCAGGAGAGGCCATGAGACCGACGGGAGGGAGGCGACGCGCCCGAGGAGACCGGAGGCACGACGAGGGGCCGCGACTGATGACACAGCCCGGCCCGGTGGAAACAATGGACGCCGCTATCGCTAACAGGCCGTGCCGCTGCTTCGCTTTGCACTGTATCACGCGGGGTGACGTGGGGCAGCCTCGGCGGTCCAGCACGAGAGATAGGAAGGACCGTAGCATGCAATCACTACTCGACCTGATCAACAGCTTCGGCACGCAGATCGTCCTGGCCGCCGTCGGCCTGGGCATCGTCGGCGTGTTCATGGGCGTCTTCGCCGGCGTGCTCGGCTACCGCCACGGCGCAGACGTCACCCGGACCGCCCTCGTGGGGATGGGCTTGCTCATCTTCATCCGCGTGATCGCGGCCACGCTCGCGGCCCACGCCGGGGTCACGATCCCCGGCGGACCCGGCGCCGGTCCCACGGCGCACCCGTAACGTCCCGCCGCGGCGCGGATGGCGGTGGGCCTGGCCGGTGTGGCCGGCGTCCACCGCCTTTTCTATCTGAGGAGATGCGCCTACTATGCACCCTAATTCGATGACGAACCGCCGCTCGCCCCGCGTGCCCAATGAGCCCTGGCGGGGCGGGCCGGGCAATCTGACCATCGCGCAAACGGTCGCGCTCGTGTGCGCCACCCTCGCCGCCGGCGGCGTCTACT
>JAABUM010001793.1_pt1 | contig 30751 bp, 24 predicted proteins | sample 5559161 | NCBI WGS metagenome assembly JAABUM01 (sample SAMN10711868, study PRJNA513369) | rock metagenome | isolation source: Antarctica rocks | place: Antarctica: Victoria Land, Siegfried Peak nord
TTACGAAGAACAGGCGCCACCAGACGCCATTGCTCGTCGCTCAAGTCGCTGGGATAAACCACTTTGGATGCGCGTCTCATCAACTCCAGTCTGACCCAAACCCACACTACAGAGACAGGCTCTCAGCCTTCACGATTAAGTGCTCACCTTCTGCCACTGTTGAAGGCACTGGGATTGATTGGCCACCAACCACTAACGGTGGCAATCTAAGCCTCCGTTACAAGGCAACAGCTTTACCCTTGGAAGTTGTGCTAAGCGGTGGCATCGGGCCAAAGAACAACAAGAGCTTTCTCATCGGCCAGCAGGTGACGGGAACAGTCTTGACAGGTGGTTTAACAGCCAACGGATTCAACTGGACTGCGAGCGGCAACCCATTCAAGAACTGGCCATGCACTTGGACTTCCCCAAGCAATCCTACTGCTGCGGCTCTTGTGCCTTTTGGAACTCAGACGCAGCCTTCCGTCACTTTCTACTACAGCCAACCTTCGGCCCAATCTACTGTCGCAACCAGCGTGCATTTAGTTGTGCCCCCTGGCTCGTTGCCCGTCGCCGGTTTGGATATAAATCTGTCCCGAACGTGCGTGGTTGATCCGCCAACTTGGAGAATAGCGGTGACCTGGGGCAAAACTCAACTCGAACCCCTTTCTGCTCCCAATCATGTGGCGTTCGATGGTGGATCTTTCACCTACTCCAACGGATCATCCGTCATCTCTGGCACCCTCTGGGGAGTAATAGTCACGACACCAGTTGCATACGGTTCTGGAACTGGAGGCGGCTGGAACGTAACTCAGCTTGTAACCCCACATCGAGTTCGGAGCGAGAATGGAACAGTGCAGGTTAAAGCCTGTAATGACAAATTGGCTCTGGACACGAATTTTGGCTACGATCCTGTTTATCCAAGCCTCTATCCTGACACGGGCGCCCAGGCGGGAGCCAATGATAGGCCGTCTGAACCATTTGACAACGCTGATATTTATCAAAGCGGAACAGAGTCCTTAACCATCAATGATAGTTTTACCGACTATCTGATGTATAGGCCGCCCGGTGCGGGAAGTTGTTTCGTTCCTTTGGAGGACTTCACATGGTTCTGGAAGGGACAAGTGCTGCCTGACACATCAGGCGGTTGGCGGTTGTTCAATCCGAGCGGCAGTTCGGCTCCTGGAAGTTATTTTCCCGCTCACCCTATATGGTCGAGCAACGCAGGCCAAGGTTTATACTGGGTGAACCAGTAAGGAGGACAGTGATGCAATCTCGAAACATCAAAACCATCTCGTTGGTAACGCTAACAAGTGTTGCATTGGCGTCCGTCATATGGATGCAGCTAACTTCAAGTTCCGCATCGGAAGCATCGAGCAGAAGGAGTGCTATCGGCAACCCTTGGCCTGCTGAAGTGCAGAAGGAGTTCAACGCTCAGTGCGCACGCTCCTTCGTAGCGGAGAAGGAAGCACGTCAACTGCTTAAGGAGCATCGCTTCAACGAGGCCGAAAAAGCATGCTACCGCGCTTTGGCACTTTGCCCCCAAGTCAACGGAGAACCGTTCAGCATAGCGGCTCAAGAACTGCTCGGCGACGTTCACCAGGCACAAGGGCGCTACAAGGACGCCATCGACGCCTATGGGGATTCGTGCAAACACAGCTTCAACAACGAGGAGATCGAACTCAAAATTGCCTTGTGCTACTTGAGGCTGGGCGACCTGAAGAACGCGCACAAGTTCTACACCGAAGATAAGTTTTTCTCCGTCGAAAGGTTCATGGGGGGCACGACCGCGAAGCAGAAAGCCGACGACTTCTCGATGCTTCCCGGCGACAAAACGCCCAAAACGATGGAGGCCAGCCTCCTTTACGTGTTGGGACACGAGAAGCACGGCTACCCCGAAGAGGCGAACGCTCTCTGGAAAAAGACGTTGGAGTTGGCTCCCCGCAACGCTCTGGCGGCTCGATACATCGCGTGGAACTTGGACTTCCTTGGCAAGCGCGACGAAGCCGTTCCTTACTGGGCGCGTGCCGCCGTATTTGGCAAGGGATATATTGCCGAGCAGGGGAAGATTGAGTTAAACAACCACCTCATGCCCGACAAAGCCGAGCAAGCCCTACGCGACGCCCGGAAAATCGGGTAGGCGCAACACCTATAGCTCAAATCGAACAGGCGCTTTCACCAGTGGAAGCGCCTGTTCGATTTGATAAGGTCAGGCATAACCCAATTCTTATGGCATCTGGCAACGCTCGAACACGGCTGGTTCTTGATCTTTCATTAACGACTTCCCAGCCCATCCAACAGGCTCAAGTAACGCGGAGCAAGGTTTCAACTGGATAAACCAGTAGGAGGAACAACAATGCACCATCACACACGAACCATCGCATTGGCATCAGCTTTGACGCTCGTCAGCGTCGTATTGTTGGGAGGAACGAAACTGCTTCATCCCCAAGGAGAATTAGCAGCGGAGCCGCAACCATCAAGCTCTCCTTCCCAGGATGTCGCTCATCCTTCGGACTCGTCAGGCGAGTTCAAATCGGCCACCAAAAACGTGAACGAAGCGTTCCAGAAGGAGCTCGACGAGGTGAACGAACGTGAAAGCATCGCCAACAAGAAAGCGCAACAGCTTTTCGAGGAAGGTCGTCTCGCCGAAGCGGAGCAAGCGTGTTACGATGCTCTGGCTGTGAGCTTCAAAATTAATGGCGAGACCACCGACATTGATGCTCAGCAACTGCTGGGGGATGTTTACCGGGAGCAGGGGCGCTACAAGGAGGCCATCGAGATGTATCAGACCTCTCTTAAACACGGCGCTGGCGACGAGGCCGTGGACTTCAAGACTGCCCTGTGCTACTTGAAGCTGGGCGACCTGAAGAACGCGCACAAATTCTACTCGGAAGAGAAGTTCGTCGCGGATGTGCCCGCGAAGAAGAAGGCCGACTACCTCTCCATGCTTCCCGGCACCAAAACGCCCAGAACGATGGAGGCCAGCCTTCTTTACGCGATGGGATGCGTGAAAAGGTCTCAAGACGATGAGAAAGCCATCGCGCTGTGGAAGAAGGTGCTGGAGATCGTGCCTCAGAACGCGTTGGCAGCGCACAACATCGCTTGGGAATACGACTTCCTCGGCAAGCGAGACGAAGCCGTTCCTTACTGGGCACGCGCCGCCGTGTTTGGCAAAGGCTACATCGCCGACGACGGTCATCGGGAGTTGAATAACCACCTCATGCCCGACAAAATCGAACAAGCCCTACGCGACGCCCGGAAGATCGGGTAGAGCGACACCTGCCGATCAACTCAAACCCGCGCTGTTCGCACATCAAACAGCGCGAGTTTTGTTAGAGTCTCGATGCAGTTTTGCGCTTCTTGTAGAGGCAAGAAAAAAATATCGAATTGAAAACCCGCGAACTTTCGCGGGTTTTCTGTTTCTCATCGCAACCAAAAGTTGGCAGACACCCTGGGTTCAGGCGCGCGCCAATTCGGGCGCAGGCGCAGCGGCCACAACCGCGCCGTTTGGGGCGGGCAAACCAAAGCGCGCTTCGACATCGCGGGACGAAAGAGGACGGGCGTAGAAGTAGCCCTGGCCGATGTCGCAGCCCAGGGTTTTGAGATGCGCGGCTTCGAGGGCGTCTTCCACGCCTTCGGCGATGACTTTGAGCGACAGGGCGTGGGCGAGGGAAATCATGCTGAGCACGATGACCGAGTTGCCGCCCGGTTCGTTGATTTTGGTGACGAACTGGCGGTCGATTTTCAGGTAGTCGAACGGGAAATCGCGCAGATAGGCCAGCGCCGAATAGCCGGTGCCGAAGTCGTCGATGGCTAGCTTCACGCCGAGGTCTTTGAGGGCGTCGAGCGTGCGCAACATTTCGCCGGTGCGCTCCATAACGGCGCTTTCGGTGATTTCCAAGATCAGGTTCTGCGGTGCGAAGCCGGTTTCTTCCAAAACCTGCGCGACGGTGCTCACGATGTCGTCGCGGCGCAGTTGGTGCGACGAGACGTTGACCGCCATCGTGAGCGGGCCGACGCCTGCGCGCCACCATTTTTGCGCTTGCTCGCACGCTTCGCGCAAAACCCACTCACCGAGCGGGTCGATGAGGCCGGTTTCTTCGGCGATGGGGATGAAGTCGCTGGGCGAAACTAGCCCGCGCGTGGGATGTTCCCAGCGCACCAAGGCTTCAAAGCCGGTGATCTGGTTGTTTTTCAAGTCGCATTTGGGTTGGAATCGCAGCGAGAACTCGCCTTTTTGCAGAGCGCGGCGCAGGTCGTTTTCGGTATCCAATCGTTTGCGGGCGCCTTCGCCCAGGTGCGATTGGTAGATTTCAAAGCGCGCTTTGCCCTTGCGTTTGGCTTCATAAAGGGCGGCATCGGCCTGACGGAGCAGTTCGTCGGGGTTGTTGCGGCCCGCCGTCGAAAAGGTGATGCCAATCGAGGGCGTGGTGAACACTTCGCGCCCTTCCAGCCATACCGGTTCGCGTAGCGCTTCGAGCAAACGCTCGGCAACGGCGAGGGCGTAGTGCGGAGATTCGACTTGTTCGAGCAAAATCACGAACTCGTCGCCGCCAAAGCGGGCGGCTGTGTCGCACGCGCGAAGCGATCCACCCAGACGACTTCCCATCGCTTTGAGCACCTCGTCGCCTTTTCCGTGGCCGAGCGAGTCGTTGATGTATTTGAAGTTGTCCAGGTCGATGAACAAAACCGCGACGGCGCCTTCGCCCTGAGCGCGCCGACTGAGCGCGTGTTCCAAGCGCTCGCGCAGTTTGGTGCGGTTCGCCAAGCCGGTCAGGGAATCGCGGAAAGCGTGGTAATCGAGGCGAGTCGCCATCGCGCGGCGCTCGGTGACATCGGTAAGCGAAGCGATCATACCCGCGAACAGGCCGCGCTCGTCCAACAGCGGCGCCGCGTTGACCGACACGATCAGCGGGCGCGAACCCATGCCCACTTGTTCGAGGGTATATTGATATTGCACATCGTAAACCGGCACGCCCAGTTTTTTGACGCGGTTGAAAGGCGACTCATTGGCCGGAAAGTCCGAGCCATCGACCGAAGTCATTTTCCAGGCAGGCGCATCGAACGAGCGGGCGGTGATTTCTTCGCGGGTGAGATCAAAGAGCAGTTCCGCCGACTTGTTGGCGAGAGAAATCTGCCCACTGGCTTCGGCGATGATGATGGCATCGGCGGCGGTTTCAAAGATGCGCTCCAACCGTTGCTGCGAACTGCGCAAGTTCTCTTCGGCGAGCTTGCGCTCGGAAATGTCGATGCACACCCCCACCATCACCAGCGCTTCCACAGGGGAAGAAGAGGAGTCGAGGAGAAGAGGAGAGCCTTCGTCTTGCATTTCTCCTCCTCTGGAGGTGTTGGAAGCGAGGGCTTTGCCGCGCAGCATCCAGTATCTGCGCGTGCCGTCGCAGCGGATGACGCGGAACTCGACAGTGACGACTTCGCGGCGCGCAAACGAGCGTGAACACGTCGAAACGACGCGGCTTTTGTCGGCCAGAAAGATGTGTTCCAGCCACGCCGACCAGGTGCGCGGCATCTGCCCCGCGTCGTAGCCCAGCAGCGAGTCGATGTCGCCGTGCCATTCGAGTTCGTCGGAGTTTTCGCCGAGCACGAAAAATGCATCGCCCGCGCCCAATCCGGTTTGCGCCATTTCGCGGAACAGATGCTCCGAGTGGCGCAGCGAATTGGTGAAGGTTTGCAGCGTGCTCAGCGTCGAGTTGATGTTGAGCGCGAGGTGCGAGATTTCGTCGTCGCCCGCCACAGGCGCGCGGCGCGACAAATCGCCGGAACTGCGCACATCGTCGATGAACTCGTTCAAGCCCGCGAGCGGCGACAGCACCAGTTTTTCAAGCGGCATCATCGCCGCCATGAGAGAAAACAAGCCGCATCCCAACAGCACCAGACCAAACGCATCAAGGGCGATTTGGCCGCGCGCGCTCGCTGTGTTGGGCGAGGACGATTCAAGCAAAGCCAGCGGGTGCCCGTCGAGGTCGCGTAACCACGAGCGCACGTGGGTTTGCCCGTCCTTTTGTGTCACGTCGCCGTCGGGAACCCTTCGCTCCAAAGCGGTTAAATTGGGGATCGAGCGGACGGAAACCGAATGGCCCAGGGCAGCAAAATTGTTTTCGAGGTCGGTTTCGTTCAGCTTTTTGCCCAGCACAAGCGTGCCGCGCGAAAGGCCGCGCCCGTCATCGGGCAGGATGGGCAAAGTCGCTATCCACACCAACGTGCTTTCGCCGCCCAGATAACCGTCGCCAAGCGATTCGCGGCGCCCAGAATTCAAAATCCCATCGGCGCGCTCGAACCGAGTCGAAAGTTCGGATGACAAGGGCAAAGCGCGACCCTGCGCATTGTAAGACGCTTCATAAACCGCATGCCCACGCGCATCGAGCACGACGACCACATCAAGGTCGTTGAGTTTGAGAACCGGCGCGCGAAAGTTGCGCTGGGCAAAAGCCGGGTCGGGATTACGCATCCAGTTGTAAAGCGCGTCCCACGCGCTCCACGCTTGCATACCCTGCGCCTGTTTTTGGCCCGACCACTGCATAGCGGTCTGGGCGCGCTTCATCTGTTCCCCGGCCTCGACGCGCTCGACGCGCGCGAATTCGCTTTGCACAATCGGGCGCACAGCACAATACACCACCAACAGCAGCGATGCCAATACGCCCGAAATGAGGAGCAAGGTTTTAATACGAAGCGTCATGTCAGGAAAAACACGGACATTATCTGGGACGCAGTTTCACGTTTCCTGCCCATTGGCCCACCTAAAATTTTGCCAACATCGGCTCCTCGCCCGCGCATCATCCCAGTTTGCCCTTCCTTAAACTTCCGGTGTTCCACTTCTAATGCATTCATTCACGCCCAAAAAGCGCGCGCCCTCATCGCTTTTTTCTCCAACCGAATCCCCAAGTGCCCCGCAAACCACGCCCAAACGCGCCGATGTGCCCGTCGAAATGACGTGGGATTTAACCCTCGTTTACCCCGATGCACAAAGCTGGGAAGCCGATTTCGTCCGTCTCGAAGCCGGACTTCCCGCGTTCGTTGCGTTTTCTGGCCAACTAAGCGACCCTGAAAAATTGCTCGATTGCTTGCGCTTGCGCGACGAATCGGGCGCCCAACTTGGCAAATTATATTCGTGGGCGAGTTTGTCCAAAGCGGGCGATAACGCCGATTCCGATGCGCAAGGCCGTTTTGATCGCGTCGCCGGACTTGGTAGCCGCCGCGCCGCCGCGACTTCGTGGATCGAACCGCAAATTCTGGCAATCGCGCCCGAAACGCTGCGCGCGATGGTCGAGCAAAACGAGAACTTAGCGGTTTACGATTACTATTTCCAAACCCTCGAACGCGGGCGCGCTCACACACGCTCGGCCGAAGTCGAAGAAGTGCTCGCCCAATTGAGCGAACCGATGGGCGCCGCACAAACCGCCTTTCGCCAGTTCAACAACGCCGACCTCAAGTTCCCGCGCATTCTCGATGAACACGGCGTCGAACAAGAACTCACGCACGGCAAATACATCAACTTTCTCCAATCGGAGAATCGAGAGGTGCGCGAACGCGCGTTTCATGCGATGCACGGCGAGTTCTCCCGTTGGCGCAACACCCTCGCGGCAACGCTTGGTGGAACCGTGAAAAGCCACGTCGCCCTGGCGCGCGTGCGCGGCTACGACTCGGTGTTGAACAGCGAACTCGCTCCCGACGCCATCCCGACTTCGGTTTATCTCAACCTGCTTGCGACGGTGCGCGAGCGTTTGCCAGTGCTCCACCGCTACTTGCGGTTGCGCAAAAAGCGGCTCGGTTTGAACGAACTCAAAATGTGGGATTTGTATGTGCCCATCGTTGAAAACGTCGAACGAAAAATCGCTTTTGAAGACGGCAAAAAGCTGGTTCTCGATTCCATTACACTCTTAGGCGACGAAGCGGGGCGCATCATCCGGCGCGGCTTCGAGGAACGCTGGGTTGACGTGCTCGAAAACGAGGGCAAAACATCGGGCGCCTTTTCGGACGGCTCGTTCCTGACGCCGCCTTACATGTTGCTCAACTACCAGGAAAAACTGGAATCGGTGTTCACTCTCGCCCACGAATGGGGCCACTCGCTGCACTCCTATCTATCGCGCGAGTCGCAGCCCTACGTGTATTCGGGCTACACCATCTTCGTCGCCGAAGTCGCCTCGACGCTGCTCGAAGCGTTGCTGTCGCACCAGATGCTCTCTCAGGCGCGCGAAGCAGATGACAAGCCGTTGCAAATGTTCCTGCTCAACCAGATCGCCGAACGGTTCCGCACCACGCTGTTCCGCCAGACGATGTTCGCCGAGTTTGAACTGCGCATCCACGAGAAAATCGAGGCCAACCAAGCCCTCACCGCGCAGGAAATGAGCGATCTTTACCTGCAAATCAACCGCGATTACTACGGCGCCGAAGTCGATGTCGAGGAAATCGCGGCCATCGAATGGGCGCGCATCCCCCATTTTTACTACGGCTACTACGTCTACCAATACGCCACGGGCATTTCGGCGGCGCAAACCCTCGCCAAACAAATCCTCTCCGAAGGCGCCCCCGCCGTCGAGCGTTACCTCGACTTTCTACGCGGCGGCGGCTCGAAAACCTCGATTGACTTGCTGCGCGGAGCGGGCGTGGACATGACGACGCCCGCCCCGATTCACGCGGCCATCGACGCTTTTGAAGATGCCGTTGCCCAGATGGAAGCGTTGGTTTAAGCGAAGCAGAAGGCAAAAGCCCCGCCCGGCTTCACTGTGCTCAACCACCCTTCCCACTGCGTGGAAAGAGATTCTACTTGGCGGGTTTAAGCGTAAGACAACCGTGCCCACACAAAACAGCCGCAATGCCCTCTCCACGCAGTGGGGGGCTGAGCACCGCGAAGCCAGGCGGGGCCAAAACATGAAGGCTTCAACCAATGTTTTCCATTCAACGCGCGAGCTACCCAAAGGCGAGTGGGGCAAAACTTTGGACTCGTGACCTGCCTCGCCAGCGGAGGCGGCTCAGAATGATTCAGGCGAAGATAGTCGATTCTTCCTCGTAACCACAACGGCAACCGTCTCGCCCGCCTCTCGTCAGGAGAAGCCCGATTTGCCCGCGCAGATCGGGCTTTTCGTCCCCCACCCCAGTTCCTCCAAGGACACAAACTTCATATGCTAATAGAAACTCAACAGACCATCGAAGCGCCCGATGTGCCAGAAATTTTGGCGCTCCAGGCCAATCATTTGAACGGACACGCAAGCGAAACCAAAACCCCCGAAGTTGAAAGCGAAGAATTTTCGCCTGCGCTGCTTTTCCTGGAAGATTTCGTCGTCACGGCGCTGCTTTCTGCCGGGCGCCCGCTGAAAAACGGCGAACTTGCCGCGCGCGCTTTGTCGCAGGAGTGGACGCTCAACCGTCCCGCGCTCGCTCAGGCTTTACGCGATTCCAAAAAACTGACGCACGCCGAGCGCGAGTGGGACGGCTCGTGGCGTTCATCGAAGCGCCATCTGCCGCGAGAAGAACGCTTGCGCGTGCCCATCGAAGCCTTGGTGCGCGAATTCTTGGAACTGATCGGCAAGCCGCTCCCCGCTCCAGTGATCGCGCGCGAAGTGTCGTTCATGCGCAATGCGCCCGAATCAAACTTGAAAGACGCCGTTGCCACGATTTTGCGCACCGCGCGCTACGCCCTCGAAGTCAGTCCCGGCGTGTATTTGCACGAAAATTTCGCGCTCGTCACCGGAGCGCCGCGCGAAGATGTTTTCATCCGCGAAAACCGTTTGGATCAAGACGCCGACTTTCAGGGACTCATCGAGTTCGCGCAAATCGAATCGAAAGACCCGGCCAACATCGCGCGCGAATTGATGGATTTTACCGGCGGGCCGCTGTCGCAAAAAGTCATCGGCTTTTTCGTGGCCCGCGTTCAAGGACGCAGCTTTTCGCCGCAAAAACTGGCGGGTGTTCTCAACGACCGGGCGCAGTTCCAACCGCTTTTGAGCGGTTTCGTCGCGCTGCAAGATGCCCTGCCCGCGCTTAAAGAAGCGGCGCAGGAGTATCTAATCGAAGTCGGCGGCGAAGCCGAAACCCTCGATCCCGAAGCGCTACTTCGTCAACGCGTCGCGCCCAAAGATGTCGTTTTGCCCTCCGATGAGGCGCTTGAACAGTTGAAGACGCTGGGCAAAAATGCGGCGGGCGAGCCGATTCACACCGCTCAAGTCGTGCTCGATGCGTGGGATATCGAGCCGGACGACCCAACGATCATCGCGCAAATCCAGGGTCTGGGCGAGGCGCTACGGCGCGACACACAAAACTGGATGCCCTTTGGTCTGGGCCGTTTTCTGCTGCTCGATTCCGTCCCGCAATGGGTGCGCGAAGTTCCGGTCGCTCTTAAACCGGCGTCCGTTGTGACCCGTAACCGCGTGACGGGCGAGAATTTCGATGTCGAACTCGACGATGAAGGATTCGATGCCGATTGTGCCGCGTTCGTTCATTCGCCCGAATGGGACGACATCGGCGAGGAAACCGAAGTGCAGGGCGATGCCCGTAGCGGTTTTCTGGCGCGCATTCCAGTTCTCAATCACCACTTCGAGTCGGGAACGATTCGCGTTCGGCGCATAGACGAGAGCGTTTGGGATTTGAAGGCGCCCTTCTCGCGCTTGCAACTGGAACTGCGCGAAGAAGGCGAAGAACCGCTCGAAGTGTGGGCGGCGCGCGAAAACGGCCTCGTGACGGGCGAGTCGCTTCGCGCATGGTTCGCCGAAAACCTGGGGCCATCGGGCGGAGTTGCCAAAGTTGAGCGCGAAAGCGACCGCTTGTTTTTGTCGCGCGAGCCGTTCGATTCGCGCGTGTATTTGCCCGAACGCCGCGTCGAAGAACTCGAAGATTTGCGGCACGGAGCCGCGTTTTTGTCGCTTTATGAAGTGCTGGCCAAAATCATGGGCGACTCCAAAGCCGGTTCGGAAATCTCGCTGTTGTGGGCGAACGTCAACGTCGTGCGCCGCACTTCCAAGCGTCTGCTCGCCTCGACGCTTTGCGCGTATGAACCGTTCGTGGCCAAACAGCGCGGCCAGAACTCGTGGGTCTGGACGTTTGATTCGAGCAAAACCGCCGACTTCAAAAAAGGCAAAAAGCGCTTCGTGCGCTCTTAAATCCATTTCCAAGGGCGCTTGCATCAAACGCGCGAAACGCCCCGCCAATCGCGGGGCGTTTTGTTTCTGGTGCTTCCGAAAATAAAGTCTTCCTCGCAAAAAGCACCCACCAAGGGAGAAGCGGACTGCCGTCCATTTCCACTCAACGCTTCCGACCTGGCTGGAAGTGGACGCGCCCTCCACCCCTGACAAAGACGCTCAGTTTTCGTAGCGCTCCCCACTTGGTTGGAAGTGGACAGCAGTCCCGCCCGTTGTAGCCTGGATGCTGTAGAAGCGGCTTCACGACAGCAAAAAGCCACCGACTTTGCCGTTGTGGAAGCTCATCTGCACGAGCGCATCGTCGCCGTTTCTGAACTCGATTTTCCACAGGTAAACGGCGAACGGGCCTCTTTTGAGGCTGTCGAGATACGTCGCTTTGAAGCCTTCTTTGGCGCGCGGCCCGACTTGGGCATCCACTTCTTCAAAAAGCGTTTTGGAAAGCGCGTGTTGGAAGTTGGAATCGCCCATGCTGATGAAGGCGTTGTAGTCGTCGTCTTTGAGGGCATCCATCATCAAATCGAAGGTTTGACTCGCCGCAAGCGGAGCCACTGTTTTGACGTTTGCGCCTGCCGCCTCGGATTTGCCAGCGTCTTGCGCGTGGCACAGAAGCGCCGGGGAGATCGAAGTCATGGCGAGCGCGGCCAGAAGAGGAATAATTTTCATAGCTTGCCTTCTCTACGGTCAAATCATCTTTACATCACCCATTTTAGCCGAATTTGCCGACAAGCTGTTGGTGAATTACAGCGATAGGATTGGCGGGGACTTTCCCAGCTTTTCAATCAGATTTGGGCTAACGGAAACAAGCCCAACTGAGATTTGTGGCGCAACGCTTCTCAAACACAAGTCGCGGCGTCGACAAATCCAGCCTCAGCGATGCACTGGAAAGAATTGATGTTTCTCGTCCACTTGATGCGCTACAATTTCCGCGTGCGCAAACCCTTTCTTCTGGCATTGCTCTTGTGGAGCACCCCTGCGGGCGCCAAAGCCAAACTCGATCAAAGCGGCACACAACTGTGCGCTGTGTCTTTCGTGCGGCGCGGCGCGAAATCGCTTTCGATCCAACTTTTGCGCCCCGCCAAAATCGGTGCTAAAGCGTTGCCAGTCGTGCTGTATTTTCACGGTGGCGCGTGGAAGAACGGCTCGCACCAAAAACTGACTCCCGTTCTGGTGGCGCTGGCACGAAGCGGCATCGCGGTGGCTTCCGTTGAGTTTCGCTCGTCGGACGAGGCGCATTTTCCGGCTCAACTCGATGACGCGCGCGCCGCTGTGCGCTGGGTCAAAGAGCACGCGCGCTCCTACTCGCTTTCACCCAAAAATATCGGCGCGTATGGCGTTTCGACGGGCGCTCAGTTAGCTGGACTGCTGGCGTTTTCCGGCTCCAGCACGCGCGCGGTGTGTTTACAAAGCGCGCCGTGCGACCTCGGTTCGCTTGCCAAAGGCTCGCGCGTCCATTGGAATGACGCCGATTCACCTCTGGGCGCATTCTTGGGTTTCGCACCCACGTCCAATCCCTCGGCTACTCAGCACGCCAGCCCGATTTTCTACGCCGACGAAGACGCGCCGCCCACGCTTTTACTGGCGGGCCGCGACGACGAGTTCATCTCGCCAAATCAAAGCGAGGCGCTTTATCAAAGGCTGAAGAAGTCGGGCGCGAGCGTTCAATTGATCCAATACGAGGGCGAAGGCCACGACTTGAAGGGCGTCCAAGACGACGTGACGCGCACCGTCGTCGCGTTTTTCAGGCGCGAATTGGGGTGAAAGCGCAAACTGCGATCAATGAATCGTGACCTCATCGCGCGCGCCGTGCTTGTTAAAGACGGCGCCCTGCTCGTCAACGCCAACTCCAACAAAAAAACCGGCGAAACCTATGTCGCGCTTCCCGGCGGGCACGTCGATCCCGGCGAGCACTGCGTCGAGGCGCTGAAACGTGAAATCGAAGAAGAACTCGCCGCGCGGTGTGAAGTGGGCAAACTTCTGTTCGTCACCGAAGACATCTATCCCGGACGCGAAGAGGGCGAGCAAGGGCGCCACGAACTCACGCTGTTTTTCGCCGCCACAATCGAGGGCGAACAAACGCGCGCCGATGGCACGATTCACAGCCCTGAAAAGTGGAAAAACTTTCGCTGGCTTCCCATCCCAGAACTGCCCGGCGCCAACTTGCTGCCGCGCTCGGCCAAAAAGCGGCTGTTAGATGAAGGCGCGCCGCTCTATCAATTCGCGGATTCGAGGTGAGAAGCCATAGCCAAATCGGTGGGGCGAACCTCGTGTTCGTCCTTCTTGCTGCACCAGCGCCAACAGGCACAGCGTTAACCCAGCAGCAACAAGGACGAACACGAGGTTCGCCCACCGAAGCGCTTCCCTTCCATCATGCCCCTCATCGAATTGTGCGCCATCGAGAAATCTTATGAAGTCGAGGCGCGGCGCGTTCACGCCCTGCAAGGCGTGGATTTAAACGTCGAACGCGGCGAATTTCTGGCCATCGTCGGGCGTTCGGGTTGCGGCAAATCGACGCTCCTCAACTTGCTCGGCGGCATGGATCAACCCTCCAGCGGGCAGGTTTTGGTCGATGGACGCGATGTCGCCACGCTCGATGAACGCGGACTGACAGCGTATCGGCGCCATACGGTGGGAATCGTGTTCCAATTTTTCAACTTGATGCCGCTCTTGACCGCAACCGAAAACGCGGCTTTGCCCGCGCTTTTAAGTGGCAAACCCAAGCGCGAAAGTCTGGCGCGCGCGCGACAGTTGCTCGAAAGCGTGGGACTTAGCCATCGTTTGGATCAAAGCGCCAGTCTGCTTTCGGGCGGCGAAATGCAGCGCGTGGCCGTTGCGCGCGCGCTCATCAACGATCCGGCTTTGATTTTGGCCGACGAACCGACGGGCAACCTCGATTCGGCCTCAGCCCAGGCGGTGCTCGATGCGCTGTCGGGTTTGGCGCGGCAAAACGGCAAAACCGTCGTGATGGTCACGCACTCGCGCGAAGCCGCCGCCATCGCCGACACCCTGCGCGAAATGCGCGACGGCCGCTTTGTAACTGAAGAAGTTTGAATTTATTTCAGCCACAAAAAGCACAAAAGGGTAGGTGACTTCGCATTTAAATATAAAAGTGAAAGCAATATAAACGCTTTGTCTTTCTGAATGCGAAGTCACCTACCCTTTTGTGCTTTTTGTGCCTCCTCGTGGCTAAAGATGAAACTTTTTCAAAGTATCGACAACAACCCGGCTGTTCACTCTTTGATTGCCAAAGCGCCGCAGGAACACAGCGCGCCGGGTGTTTCAAAATACGAGGTTCGGCCACAGCGCCCGCAGTTGAAGCGCCAACCGCGTGGGCGTTTTTCGGTTTTAGCCGAAAGCACAACGCTTTGCGCGCGCTGCAAACGGGCGCGCAAATCGTCATCGGGGTTCATCAACTCGCGCCGCGCGGCACGTTCGGCTCGGTTCAAGCGCTTTTTAGGCGTTTCTTCTTCCGCAACAGGCGACTCGACCCCACCTTCCACGCGCTTTGACAGGCTCTGACCATACTGCTCGGCCAAATTGACCGGGACTTTGGCGCGCTTAGCCCGCTTGGTCGGCGCAACCGCTTGAGGCGCAACCGCTTGAGGCGCAACCGCTTGAGGCGCAACCGCTTGAACAACAGAATTCTCAACTGCCGCGACTTCGAGTTGGAGTTCAGCTTTGGTTTTAGTTTCAAGCCTGACTCCAGCTTCAGCTTCAGCTTCAGCTTCAACAACGGGCATTAGATCAACAGGCGCTGGATCAACGGAAAATAAATCCAGGGATAGCTCAGGCGGAGCAACGCGACGCGGCGAACGCTTGGCGGACTTTGGTGCCGAAGCGGATGCTGTTGAACGGGGACGCGAGTTGGTGGCAGGCGCACCGTTTTGCAGTTGCTCGCGCGCTTGGGCCGCTGAAACTTCGGCTGGAGCGGAGGGTTTAGGAAACAAGGAAGTCATGGACGACGCGCCCACAATCGTTCTTGTATCCGATGCGGCGCCGACAATCGCGGTTGGAATAGGCGCAAGGGACGCGTTGGTTTTGACGCGAGCTTTGGCGTTTTGCACGGCGGCACTTCGCGCGGCGACTTTGGAAGAAGGTTTGGAGTTGGCGCCCGAAACGGCGCGCGGTGGAGCGAAAGAAACAGTCTTGATCATGGGGCAACGGCGAATGCAGTCTCGCCAATGGTTTCATTGATTCGAGTGACGCGAAGTATAACGGGGCGCCCATTTCTGCCAAGTGGGATTTTCGCGTGCTTTTTCGACAAAAACGAGCGATGGCGGCTCCCCAATTTTGCGCTGAGTTCCCTTCGGAAAAACCCTCCGAGGCAGTTTGAAAAGTGGCTGAAGAGGTGAGGAAGCGGATAGAAAGGGTGCGTTAGCCCCGCAGTGACTTGGTGAGAAGCGGGGCTAACGCACCCCTTCAATCAACAATCGTCACAACCTGACGACTTTTCAGACCGCCTCGGAGGAATGGTTTTGCAAACGGCTCATAAAGCGCGCTTCTTTTGCGTTGCCCGTTTCGAGTGAGGCGGCCAGAAGTTCTACTGCGAGCAGTTTGCCCCGCGTTTGCACCCTCGCTTCGGTGCACCCTCGCTTCGGTGCGCGCTTTGCGGCGCTTTGTTTTCTATGGCGATTTTTGAAGATGTGATGGCGCTGGCGGTTCAACTGCCAACGGGTGAGCGCGAGCGGTTGGGCAAGGCGTTGGGTTTGAAACTCGAAGCGCCGAAGAACTTGTTTCCGATGGCGCAGGCGCCCGATTTGTCGCACACCGACCCGGCGGCATGGCGGGCGCGCGAGGCCGGACACGCAGTTTTGCTGTCGCCCCACGCGCCCGGCTCGACTGGAGCCGAAGCGATTCGCGGGATGTGGGCGGAGCGAGAGATGCCGGATTCAACCGAAAACGGAAGCGAAACCGTGTCACGTTTGCCCAAAGGCACGCCCGTTGTGGTTCATTCGAGCGTCGTGTTTGACTTGGCGCGCGGCGGCGAAGCGACGCGCGCGTTTTGGGAAAAACCAAGTGTCGAGGTGCGTTTGGCGACGCCGACTTATTTGTCACTTTTGGAAGGTTGCACAAGCGACGACGAGCGGGCGCGGGCGCAGGAGTTCGTGGCGCCTTTCGCGGTTTTGTCGCTGGGGCCGATGGCCTCGAACCGTGCCGTTCAACTGGTGATTGCGGGCGGGGGCGCGCTTTCGGCGCTCGATGCGCTGATCGCGGCGACGGCACTTGCGCACGAGATTCCGCTTGTGACGCGCACGCCCTCGATGTTCGCCTCGGTTGCTGGCCTTCAAATCGCCGTTCTGCCTTGACCATGCAAGGCTCTAACCCCGATCTTCAATCCCGCTTCGACGACGCGCGCGCGACCTTCCGCTCGGTTGTCGGAAATTTGCCGCCGCGCGTCTGCGCCATGTTCGATGTCGATGCTGACGGTCTCGCGGCGGCGGGCGTGTTCGAGCGTGTGTTAGAACGCGCGGGTCATCCGGTGCAGACCGTTTTGCCCGACCGCGAACGCAACGTATGGACGCCCGAAAATCGGCGCCGCTTGCAGCAAAGCGCGCCGGAGTTCACCTTCATCTTGGATTTGGGAAGCCGCACCGAGAAAGTGATAGGCGGCGTGCCCGTGTGTTTCATCGACCATCACCGGCCCGAAGGCTCACCGGACGGTGACACCTTGATCACCGGCTACAACTGGGAACCAATTCCCAACACCTCGTGGATGGTTTATGAACTGGGAAGCGCGGTCGCCGAAGTGGAAGATTTGGATTGGATCGCCGTCGTTGGCACGTTGTCCGACTTGGGCGAAAAAGCGCCCTGGCCCTTGATCGACCTGGCAAAGAAGAAATACACGGCGAAGTGGCTCAAAGAAGCGACGGCTTTGGTGAACGCGCCGCGCCGTTCATCGAATTTTCGGCCCGAAGCCGCGCTACAGGCACTGCGCGAGAACAGCAATCCCAAAGAGTTGTGCGAATCGAGTTCGCCTGCATCGCAAATTCTGCGCGACTCGCGCGAGGAAGTCAGAGCCGCGTTCGAGCAAGCCAAAAAAGCGGCGCCCAAGTTTTCTGGCGAAGTCGCGCTGTTGGAAATTTCGTCGCCCTGTCAGGTTCACCCGCTTCTGGCGCAAGTGTGGCGCGGGCGCTTACCCAAATTTCACGTCGTCGTCGCCAACGCGGGCTATTTGCCCGACCGCGTGAATTTTTCGGCGCGCTCGGCCAAGGGAAAAAGCGTGCTCGACTACCTCAAGTCGCTCGATGCGGGCGAAGGCGACGGGCATTACGGGCACGGCCACGATCAAGCGTCGGGCGGAAGTTTGCCGCCGGAGCGCTTCGAGAAACTCAAACGCGCGATGGGTTTTATATGAAGAGGCGCGTTTGAAGCACTTTTTCCAGTGAACGGAAGGACGGGCTGGTCTATTTGGATGATGAGAGCGTATTTGTCGTTTGCAACGTGGAGGGGCATGGCCTGCCACGTCCGCTCGACCTGCTGGTGGAGGTGAGCAACACACTCATCGGAGACAAACGGCAAAATACCGAACAGCGTTTGCTTGACTCGATGGGCGTGAGCAACATAGGGACATGACTTGCCATGTTCCTACACGCTGCACTTTCTTTGAGATGCTTTGGGATTTTGGCGCCCAATCACCACGAACTACTTGGGCACAACAAAAGCCGCCGCATATGAACGCAGCGTGCGTTTGGCGACGGCCTGTGCCCGTTGCGGCGTTGAAGCGGCCAGAAGACTTGGCCACAGGCCATCGGGCGAGCCGACAACTGTGGGAGTTTGGCCGATCAAAAACGCGCGATCTCGCAGCGATTGGCGCGACAAAGCCCAGTCGCCGCGCGAAAAATTGCGGGCGGCGGCGAACTCTTGGAGCGACAAAGGCGCATCGCGCAAACGGCGCACTTCCTCGACAATGGCGCGGGTCACAGCCTGCACACGCGAGGGCACGGTTTGAGCTGAAATCAGCAACTCGCTTCCGTCGCGGCGTTGCACGAACTGGCTCGACAGCGACAACGCTTGCGGCGCACCGCCACCGCCATCAAGTAGCCGTTTGGTCAGGCGCGCGTTGGGAGTATCGGACAGCGCGGCGGAAAGCAAACGCAAAACGGGCGCGTCTTCCGCGCGAACGCGGCCCAAGGGATACGACAAAAAGATGAACGCGACTTGAACCGGCACATCGCGCGTGATGCGCACCGGTTTAGTGGTTGCAACCGCCTTGAACTGCGGCGCAGACGCGGGCGCCACGCTTGGCGCGGGCAACTGACTCAAGCGGGCGCGCAAAGCGGCCCCATCCACATCTCCCACCGCCGATAAAGTCGCGGGCGATCCCGTGACGCGCCCGCTCAAAGAACGTAGGCGTTCTGGCGTTAAGAACTCAAGCGAGGCCGTCGTGCCGATTTCGCTCAGGCCGTAAGAAACCGGTTGGCCCCCCGCGTCAACGAACTCTTGCGAGCGAAGCGCGGCGTTGGTTTGCGCGGCCAAATCGAGGTCTTGCGCGTCGAGTTGCTCGCTTAGTCGCGTGCGCGTGCGGGCGATGTCGTCATCGCTCAAGCGCGACGACTGCCACATTTGCAGCAGCAATTCGAGCAGTTGCGGCGCGCGCGCGCTGTCGCCAACAGCCCAGAATTCGATGACATCATCGCTCACGTTGATGCCCGCATTCCCGCCCGCATTTTCGGCCAAACGGGTCAAACCCAGGCCGTCGTCCGTTTGAATCTTGCGATCAAAAGCGACGGGCACGCCGCGCAGGGCGGCGCCCGCGTAAAGCCTGCGCCAACCGGCGTTTTGCGTGGTTTCGTCGCTCGCACCGACGCGCACTTGAAGAGATAATGCCACGCGCGGCGATTCGCGGTCGATTTTCGAGACCAAGCGAAAGCCGTTGGACAAGGTTTCGATGCGCTCAAAGCGAGAAACCACTTGCACCCCCGAAGAAGCGGGAGTTGCGGCCAAAGCGGGAAGAGCCGCGCCTGCCAATAAAGCCACGGGCAAGGAGAGAAAAAAGCGATTCATAAAAACGGTCACAAAGAAGGGGCGCACCCGAAGACGCGCCAGGGTTTTAGCGGCGAGGCGCAGACGTGGTGATGATGTTGGGATCTCCCGGACGCGGGATGTCGGGCCGGGTTTGGGGCGGCGTGAGCGGAATCAATTCGACGCGCACCAAGGCCGTGGGCGCGAAGTATTTGCGCGCCACGCGTTGCAAGTCATCACCTGTCACCGAATCGCACAGCGACAGGTAATTAACAGCGAATTGATAGGATGAAATGGCGTCGTAGAAACCGAGTGCGCCCGCTTGACCGGCGGGATTTTCGCCCTGCTCGATGTATTGGTGGCGCAGTTGCGCCCTGGCGCGCGCCACTTCGTCGGGCGACAAAGCGCCATCGCGCGCGCGTTGCACTTCATCCAAAACCGCTTTTTGCGCCGCGTCTTTGTCAACGGTTCCAGCGAGCGTGATGAGGAACAAACCCGCGTCGTGTTGCGTTAGGAAATCGACTTCATACGCCGAAGCGAGGGGCGGATTGGTCGTTGAATCCGGCCCGCCGCGCAGCAGACGCGTGCGCAAGTTGGCTTGGACACCCTCACGCCACAGCGACAAAAGCGTGTCGAGCGCCACGACATCGCGCGGGTTTTGCATGCCGCTCGAACGCCAGGCGAGCGCCACGGCATCGCGCGAAAGTCCGGCGCGGCGCACCGCCTCGCGGTTTTTGGGAAGCGGATCGAGCGCGATTACAGGTTCGGCGCGCACGCCGTGCGGCATCGAGCCAAAAGCCGCGCGAATCAGGTTTTGGCCGCGCGTAAAATCGATGTCGCCCACCAAGACAACCGTTGTGTTGGTGCCCACGTATTGCCGCTTGTAGTAATCGCGCACCTTGGTGCCTGTTAAAGCGGCCACCGATTCATCGCTTCCAAGCGCCGAACGGCGATACGGATGGCGCGAAAACGCCGTCGCGTAAGCCAAGTCAGAAGCCGACGCGACCGAATCGAGAGAACGTCGTGTCAGGTCGTCGGCAACGCCTAACTTCGCTTCTTCAACGGACGCCTCAGCCAAATCGGGGCGCAAAACTGTGTCGGCGAGCGCGTTGAACGCGGTCTGAACGAAGGGCGTGGCGACTGTGGCCGAATAAAATGTGGCGTCGCGCGAGGTGAGCGCGCCCGAGTCGCCGCCGACGCGCCGCATAGCGCCCGCCAAACCACCATCGCCGCTGGCCTGCGCCGGATGGTTTTTCGAGGCGCGTAGCGCCGCGGTTTCGATGAGGTGAGCCACGCCCGCGTTCGCGTCGCTTTCAAAGCGACTGCCCGCGCGCACCCACACTTGAACCGACAATGTTTCGGCTCCGGGCGTGCGTTTGACAAGGGCGCGCACGCCGTTGGGAAGGGTGCGAAACGAAATATCAGCCGCACTAAACAAGGGCGCCGTTTGAAAAGACGAAGCGCTCGCGGTTTGCGGAGCACTATCGGGAGCAGCAAAGGCGTATTGGATACCTAATGGGGAAAGCGCGGCGCAAAGCGCCAAGGCGCGCAAATGGAGTCGAGGCATGAACAAAGAAGCGCCATTTGGTATGCCACAAACTGGCAATTGCGGTTTAAATTTTTCGGCGGCTTCGGGTTTTGGCGCCGTTTTTTAACCCCGCCCGCTTTCTACGGCCCTTTCCCATGTCGTTGGTATGTTCTGGCGCCACTTTTTGGCCGCGCCCTTCCCGTTCGAACTGCACCTGAGCCAAAGCCAACTATCGGTTGTCATGCCTGTTTTGAGAACGTCTGCGAGTTCGACCGGCGCTTGAACGAAAGCTGGCCCACGCACCCCAAGCGAACCCGCACAAATGCGCCGCCCACGCGATGCTCGCACCGCCTGCTCTTGCACCACTGGCCAAAGGCACAAACGGAAGATGAAAATCGCGCCATGCGCCAAGGAGTTGAAAGCCTATCCACAACGCGCCAAACAGTGCGGAAGGCACGGGCAACAAAAACACCGGCGGAAAATACGTCAGCACCCACGCGCGCGGCAAACGCCAAAAATGCGCGCCAAGCAGCGCAGCGATTGCTCCCGACGCGCCAATGGTAGCCACATCCGAACCCCCGTGCAACGCGACGTGACACGAAGTCGCCACCAAGGCGCCGCCAAAGTAAAGCCGCAAAAAGCGCCACCGCCCGATTTCGCCTTCGAGCGCGCCGCCAAACACCAGCAAAAACAACAGGTTAAAACCGACGTGCCACCAATCGGCGTGCAGCCAGAGCGAGGCGAGGGGCGCCAAAACCAAATGGCCCGGAGGCGACTGCGCCCACAACAAACCGGCTTCGACATGAAGCGGCGGGGGTGGAAACACTTCCACGCCACAACTCGACGGGTGAAAATAGCAGACGGGCCGCACGCCGAACTCCTGTGCCAAGTCGCGCCCGCCAAATGCAAGCAGGCCCAGTTGAAGGAGCCAGACGAGCGCAATCGAAGCCGCGATGACGCGCGTCCAAAACGGTTTGCGCGGCGCATCGGGCAACGTCTTGAGCGGAATCATCAGGGCGCAAGTGTGGCTTTAAAGCGGTTCTTCCCGAAATCTAGTGAAACGCGCCTGCTCAAAAACAAAACGGCGATGATTCAAGAAATCATCGCCGCTACCACACACCGTTTTTCTGGCTTTAAAAGCCGAGTTCGCCCTTGGCCGACATTTCCATCATCTTCACTGCTGCCGGGCCGAGAATGACCACGAAGAGCGCCGGAAAAATGCAAAACACGAGCGGGAGCATCATTTTCACGGGCAGTTTGCCCGCCTGTTCTTTGATGAAGGCCATGCGGCGCTCGCGGATTTCGGTCGCTTGCAAGCGCAAGGCGTGCGACAAACCGGTGCCCATGCGCGTCGCCTGATCGATGGCGGCGACTAAAAGCGTGAGTTCCTGCATCCGCACGCGCTTGCTCATGTCGCGGAACGCTTCGCCTTGCTGTTTGCCGACGCGGATTTCATCGAGCACGCGCGCCAGTTCTTCGGATAGCGGGCCAGTTGTTTTTTGAACGGCTTGGCCGACTGCTTGATCGAAACCCAAGCCCGCTTCGATGGCAAGGATGATGAGGTCAACCACATCCGCCATTGATTTGCGGATTTGTTTGAGGCGCTTGTTGACGACTTTGCGCAGCCAAAACGTCGGGCCGGAAAAGCCGATGTAAGCGCCGATGAGCACCCACAAGCCTTCGCACATCAGCGAGATGGTCGGGTCGCCGCCCATCTTGAACTGATTCAGCGCAAAAGGCACGGCCAAGGCGCCCGTCAAAAGCGCGCCTCCTGCAAAAGCTATCAAACAAAACAGCTTGAGGCCCAGGAATTCGGGATAGTGCATGCCCAGCGGATGGCCCGCCTGTTCGAGCATATCGCGCACCTGAGCGCCGCTCGTTGCGCGCGCCGAACCGCGAAAGTAGCCGCCGAACTTTTTGACGATGGGCGACATCAAGCGCGTGGCGAACGATTGATCGGCTTCGGCGCGCTTTTGCTCGGCGAGCAAATCATCGACTTCTTCGTCGTCGGGATTGAGCGTTTGTTGCAAACGCTTTTGAAACCCGGCGCGCGTGAACTGAGCCGATAAAACCAAGCCCAGACAGCCCAGAAAGCCGAGCCAGACCAAAATAAAAAACGGGGTGATGAAGTGTTGCATTGGAGTTAAAAAAGTTAAAGATGATAAATTAGTAGTTGAAGGAGAGTATTCCCTTTGTATTTCCTTTAACCTCTAATCTATCATCTCCAATTTTTGCTTAGTTATCGAAATCCAGTAGTTTTTTGATCCATAAAAAGCCGAAGGCTTGCATGGTAATGGCGCCGTAAACGGCATACATCCCGGTATCGGTGAAGAGCGCGGACATGTATTCCCAGTTGACGCCGCACAGGAATATGGCGATGCCAAGGGGCAACACGAACAAGATACCACCGGAAATGCGGCCCTGAGCCGTCAAGGCTCCCACGTCGCGGCGCAGGCGGATGCGGTCGCGGATGGTGGCCGAGATGCCTTCCAGCAAAGCCGACAAGTTGCCGCCCACGCTGAGCTGAATGTTAGTCGCCGAAACCGTCATATCGTAATCGTAAGAGTTGACGCGCTCAGACATCTGCGACAAGGCTTTGGGCGTGTCCAAACCGAGTTGGATGAGGCGCATCACACGCTCGATTTCCGATTTGATCGGGTCTTCCATCTGCTTGGCGCACATATCTAATCCCTGCACAAAGGAGTAGCCGCCTTTGAGCGAACTGGAAATGATGGTGAGCGCGTCGGCGAGTTGATATTCGAGTTTGGCGCGCCGTGAGTTGGCCTTCATTTGCAAAATAATGCGCGGCCCGCGCCAACCGATAAAGCACATCGAAAACAGGAAAAATATGCGCTTGGCGAGCGTTAAAAATGCGCCGTCATTGGGCCAACGCAGCGATAGATACGAGACGGCGAACAAGACCATGATGGCCAGCGCGAGCAAGTTGAGCGCGAAAAACTCGCTCGGCTTGATCATCGAACCCGCCGAAACGAGGTTTTTCTCGATGAGCGAAATGTCTTTGCGCCCTTTGATAAAGCGCGCAATCAGCGCGAACCGCTCGTTTTTCGAGCGATTGAGCGCCGTTTGCAGCGTATCAACAGCGACGCCTTCGGTGGTCACTGCCGCTTTTTTGCGCAGTTTCGTCGCCGCCAGTCCAAGGACGTTGATCAAAACAAGAACGATAATGAGGATTTGCATGGCAATTCTTTCACTGTCACACATGGCACGCCATGCGTGGACAAGGGCTGGTTATTCGGGTTGAAACAGGTTGCGCGGCAGCGTATAACCGCGCGATTCGATCTCGTGCATACATTTGGGGCGAAAGCCCGTCGCGCGGTGTTTGCCGATGACTTTGCCATCGCTGGAACGGCCTTTTTGCTCGAAGATGAAGATGTCTTGCAGCAACAATGTGTCGCCTTCCATGCCCTGCACTTCGGTGATGTGCGTCACTTTGCGGCTTCCGTCCGACAGGCGCGCTTGTTGAACGATGAGGTTCACAGCACTCGAAATCTGTTTGGAAATCACGCGGATGGGCAAATCGAGTCCGCTCATCAAGCACAGCGTTTCCAAGCGGGAAATCGTGTCGCGCGGCGTGTTCGAGTGAACCGTGGAAAGCGAACCTTCGTGACCAGTGTTCATCGCCTGCAACATGTCGAGGGTTTCGCCGCCGCGACATTCGCCCACGATAACACGGTCTGGTCGCATGCGCAACGCGTTTTTGACGAGATCGCGGATGGTGACTTCGCCTTCGCCTTCGATGTTTTTCGGGCGCGATTCGAGGCGCACGATGTTGGGAATGTAAACCTGCAACTCCGCTGCGTCTTCGATAGTCACCACGCGCTCGCCTTGCGGGATGAAGTTGGAAATGATGTTGAGCGTGGTGGTTTTGCCCGAACCCGTGCCGCCCGCGATGATCATGTTCATGCGCGCTTTGGTCGCCGCTTCGAGGAACAAACGCATTCCTTCGGTCATCGAGCCAAACGTCACCAGGGCTTCGGAATCGAGCTTCTTTTTGAAGAATTTGCGGATGCTCATGCTCGGCCCGTTGAGCGCGAGCGGCGGGATGACGATGTTGACGCGACTTCCATCGGGCAAACGTCCATCGACCATCGGCGTGCGGGCGTTGGCGGTTTTGCCAAGAGGCCTCACGATGCGGTCAACGATGTTCATCACGTGCCCATCGTCCACGAATTTGCGACGGGAGCGGCAGATTTTGCCTTTGCGCTCGATGAAAATATCGGTCGGGCTGTTGACCATAATTTCCGAAATCGTCGGGTCGTTGAGCAGGTATTGCATCGGCCCAAAACCCAAAACTTCGTTGAGCACTTCTTCTAAAAGCACCGCGCGGCGTTTAGGCATGAGCGGTTTCTCATCCTTGAGCACGTCGTTCATCACCTGTTGCGCGACGGGCCGCAATCGTTCGCGGTCGTTGGAGTTGAACTGTTGCCCACCCAGTTCATCGACCAGAACGAGGTGAACTTTGTGTGACAGGCGCAGCATTTCGTCATCGAAGTCGGGGTCGTCGGCGTCGATGGGCATTTCCATCTCGGTCAGCAAAAACGACGCGATGGAACTGCCGTCCGCTTTGACTTCGGCGCGACCTTCTTCGGGCGCAGGCGAGACAGGAGCCGAACGCTCTTGAACCGGGGTGCCTGCGCCACCATTGGAGCCGTTGCTGGACGACGCACCGTTGCCATTGGACGAGCCATTTCCGCCATTGAGAGGAGGAAGAGTTGAACCGGACGCGCCGCCGAAACGGGGCCGCGTGCCGCCGGGAAGTAGAGCCATAAAAAGCGAGAACCTTGGGGTTCGAGGCGAAAATGGTTGTGCCACGTTCTCCCGCAAACCCGGAATTTGAGTCCGTTAATTCACGCTTTTTGCCAAGGTTAGAAGTTAAAGGTTGAAGCGCTATTGCGTTCGATCGGAGTGCGGCGAACTTGCGCCGCGATGTCGGCGCTGCCCCACTCGGCTAAACCTTCGTGACCACACGAACACATCCAAACCCTGCCATCAGGCGTGTAGAACGTTAAATCTTCTGGCAGACGCGGTTGTTGCCAATCGAACAGCCCACTTGTTTTTCCCAAAATCAAAGCGGATTCGCGCGTCAACGACCATCGCCAAACCTGAGCCGCTTGCGAAGAGCGCGTGCCCAGCCACTGCTTGGTCAGTTGCTCGCTTTGCAAGAACGGTAAAAGTTCCGCTGCCACTTTCGCCGCCTCTTCGCTCCAACCCATGCCAAAGCGCCGCACAAGAGAAAAGGTTGCGCATCGCTTGCGAGACAACTGAATCAACTGTTGATACAATAGGCCGCGCGGTTCGGTTAAGAGAAAAGTTGCTGAACCTCTGTTGGAAAAGTAGTTCATTTGCGGTTCATCGAGCCAAGCGGATACATGTTTTCTAGCCACGCCAGCACTCTCACCAGTTGCTCATAGTGCATATCTTGGCGCGATTTCCCGAAAGTCTTTACCACGCGCTTGTTGGTTTCGCCCCAACTGCGCTCGAACACCAGGGCATCGACGCCCTTGCAATAGGCTTGAATTCGTTCGCGTAACTGGGCTTCTTGTTGCGAGGGCGCCAGCATTACGGCTTCGTGCGCAACCGTTTTTTCTTCGCCGCGCGTTTGACCGACGCGGCTCGAACGGCGCGTGAGGGCGCCGGAACCTACGGGCGTGATGGTTTTTCGTTCGCCCGGTTCGGGGCGGTTGGAGGCGACTTCGAGTTGGAATTCGTCTTCTTCCAAACTGGCGCGGACGGCGACGATCTGTTCTTCTTGCATTCGTCCGATGATGTTGCACATCAGGCGGTCGTCGGGAACGTAGACGAAGGCCATCTGCTCTTCCCAGTCGCCCGCGCCGAAATCCATGCGTGTGGCGCGCGCGATCATCTGCTCGATCCAGGGCTTTGAGCGGATGTGCGTCAAGCACGCGATGTGCGTGATGGGCGGAACGTCCAATCCTTCATAGGCCATCGCAACCGTGACCAAGCAACCGATGGCGCCGCGACCTTCGACTTGCTTGAACTTGGTGATGGCGCGCATCGCTTGCGCGGTGTCGTCGGATGTGGCGATTGCCGCTTTGATTCCTTTAGATTGGACGTGGGCCATATAGCGTTTGGCGTCGTCGATGTTGGCGGTCACGACCAGCATTTTCGAGCGCGGATGATCGAGGCGATAGGTCGTCCAATGCGCGGCGCATTCGTCCAGCAGGTGTAAGCCGAACTCAGTCTTCAAGGCCGTGTAAATCGCTTCTTGAACATCTTTTCCGGCGTCGGAAAGACGGGTTCCGTAAGTCACGCCGTCGCGCCCGATCCAGTTGGCCGTCCCATCCATTAGCTCGAAGTGAATCGGCAAAATCGCTTTGTCGAACAGCGCATCGGCGCGCGAATACGAAACAACCGCGCCCGACCTTCCGCTGAGGTCAACGATTTCGCCGTTCATCGAATCGCCGTAGCCCAGAAACGCGATTTTGCGGCGGTTACCGCGCTCCAAGGTGCCCGACATGAACACGGTCAGCGCCGCGCGCTTGACCAGAGGAGCCAAAGCGCGTTCCCACGCGCCGCCTTCTTCGACGTGGTGCGGCTCGTCCAAAATCAGGGCGTAGCGATGCTGGGAGAACTCTTCGATCAAAAACGAATTGTTGGCGCCGATAGCTTGATAAGTCGTGCAAAAACCGGAAAGTCCGCGACACGGATCGGTCTCGCCCGTCGTTTTACGAATCAAATGGCGATTGCCCAGCAATTCGCGCGAACGGCCCGACGCGAATTCGAGTTCGGCCTGTTCTTGCAAGGAGCGGCGCGGAACGATCCACGCGATGCGCTGCGCGATGTTTGGAATCAAGGTGTTCGCCGCGATGACGGGCAACAAACTTTTGCCGCCGCCGGGCGTAATCGAGCAGATGACCGAACGCACGTTGCCGATTTGCCCGTCTGCCAACGCCAAACACAACTCGCCAAACGCTTCCTGATGCCGCCGAAACACGCGGTTTAGTTTGGCCAGTTCGCGCCGTCTTGAATCGGTTTTGGCCGCGCGAAAAAGAAGCGCCGCATCGCGGGCGTGAGGATATAGAGGCACAAAACCGCGCTGGCTCCCCAGGAGAGGAGCCGAAGCGGAAGAGGCGCTGCGTAGGAATGCGGGTGCGCGGGATGGGGAACTAAACGGGTGTGAACTAAAGAGTAGATGCCCCAAACAAACGAGGCCTGAGTCAACCACCAGCTGGTTTTAGACGCGCACAAAAGACCAAAACTAACGAGGCTCGAAAGCAAAGCGACGATAACCACGCCGACAATCAACGCAGCCCAGTAGGGTGTGCGAGTCAGGGAGGTGTCGCGCCTCAGCAGAAATGTCGCCAGGCTCATAACTAAAGTCCCGATTCCCCACTGAATCGAAACCAACGCTTTGAGTAGCGGCGGCGCAACGCGTTTTGGCGTTGCAGACGGTTCGTTTGGCCCGCCAAACGGCGAGGCAATGGGCGGCCCTTGATTCATCCTTTCTCCCTTGATTTGAAAATCCAATCCCAGCCTTTCGCCGTCGCTTTGCGGCGCAGGAACAAGCGCAACACGCCGCCCTGTGCGTAGGAGCGACACAATTTGGCGACGGCGAAAAACTCGCGGACTGCGATTCCCGCGAGGGCAAACGGCGCCAGCACAACGCCCAGACCCTTCATGTAGTGCTTGCGGTAGAACAGCCACATCGCGGCGTGATGGCGACGGACTGATTTGGCGCGCGTGAAGTCGCTCGACTTGCCGATGTGATGCTGGATTGTGGCTCCGGGAATGTAAACCCGTTTCCAGCCGCGTTCACCCAAACGAAAACACAGGTCGATGTCTTCGCAATACATGAAATAATCTTCGTCCCACGGGCCGTTTGATAGGCACACCGCTTCGAGAGCTTCGCGCTTGCCGCACAAGGCCGAACCTGAAAGCCAATCGACTTGTTGATTTTCGTCCCGCGACAAGCCTTCGCCCAGATAAGCGCGCGACCAGGGATTGTTCGGAAAAGCGCGGCCCAAAAACGAGTTGCGAAAAAGTCCGGCGCCGAAACTTGGAAAGGCGCGCGCAGAAAACTGAAGTTCGCCCGATGGATAGGTCATGCGCGGCCCGACGGCGCCGATGCGCGGGTTTTCATCCAAAGCGCGAACCAAGCTGTCGAGCGCGCCCGCTTCGACAACCGTATCGGGATTGAGAAACAGCACATGACGCCCGCTCGCTGATTTCCAGCCGAGGTTGTTGCCGCTCGAAAAACCGGAATTGTGCGCGTTGCGAATGAGCATCACACCCGGAAATTCGCGTTCGACCATCAGCGCCGAATCATCCAAACGCGAATCGTTGTCCACAACAATCACTTCGATTGTGACTTGGGATGGGTTAAATTCGAGCGACGCCAAACACGCCCGCAGATAATCGCGGGCGTTCCAGTTGAGAATGACGATGCTTAAGTCGGGCATATTTCACAGCGAACGCGAAGCGTAGACGGGTGCTTCCGTCCAGCGCGCGAAGCGCCATCAAGATGATGATGTGCCTTCGGCACGCTGAACGAGGCACTCGTTCACGCTTCGCGTTCACGTTTTGCGGGTTCCTCGACCAGCATCATCGGGATGCCGTCGCGCACCGGGAATTCCAGATCGTCTTTCGGGCAACGCAGAAGCGAGCGGGGTTCATCTTCTTCGAGTTCGCCGCGACACATCGGGCAAACCAATACTTCTTTGAGCAAAGCGGAAATGAGGGCCATCGCGCCTCAGTTTGCCCCAATCATGTTTTCTCTTCCCCCCTCGCCTCTGCTCGACAAAACCCGCGCTCTGGCCCGCGCCGTGAAACCTTTGGGCGGGCGCGCCCTGCTGGTAGGCGGGTTCGTGCGCGATGCGCTACTCGGACAAAGTCCCAAAGATGCCGATGTCGAGGTGTATGGTTTGGAGGCCGATGTTTTGAAAACCGTGCTTCAAACGCTGGGCCGCGTCGATGTCGTGGGCGAAAGTTTTCGCGTGCTCAAGCTCGTGTGGCACGCCAAAAACCCAGAAACGGGTGCGCGCGAACGCTTTGAACTCGATGTGTCGCTCCCGCGCCGCGACCGCAAAATTGGCACGGGCCACAAAGGTTTTGAAGTCGAAGGCGACCCCTTCGCTTCGGTTGAAGACGCCGCACGCCGCCGCGATTTCACGCTCAACGCTATTTTATGTGACCCGCTCACCGGCGAAATTCTCGACCCGTTCGGCGGGCGCGCCGACTTAGACGCGCGCTTGCTACGTGCCGTCGATGCGAGGCATTTCGGCGAAGATTCGCTGCGAGTCTTGCGCGCGATGCAGTTCGCCGCGCGCTTTGAACTGTCAATCGAACCGCAAACCGTGGCGATTTGCCGCGCGATACCCCTGGCCGATTTGCCGCGCGAACGCGTGTGGGGCGAATGGGAAAAGTGGCTGCTCAAGTCGAAGCGCCCGTCAGTTGGTCTGCACGCCGGACGCGAGATCGGCGTGTTTGGGCGCTTGTCTCCCTTTCTGGAAACGGCGCTGGAGCGGCGCGAAAACGAAATCGGCGCCGCGTTAGACCGGGCGGCACTTCAAATCCAAGAATTGGAACTGCCCGAACAAGTCGCGCTGATGCTCGCGGTTCTGGGTTCGTTTTTGGGTTGGCGCGACACCAAACGGTTGCTCGATGATCTGGGCGTGTTCCGCATGAAAGGCGCGCGCGAAGCCGTAGATGTTCGCTCCCTCGTCATCAAACTCGTCGGCGCGCGCAAAACGCCCTCAGATTGGTTTCGTCGCGCGGATTCGCTCCAAGACAAAGATTTCCGTTTTTTCGCGGCGCGCGTGCCGCCCCAACTCGCGCTGAAACTTACGCGCGCGCGCGGTTTCGAGCCAGCCGCCGACTGGTTCGAGCGCCGATTGCGAGAAGCCGATGTCGAGTTCGGCCCACCCAAAGCGCTCTTGCAAGGGCGCCACTTGATCGAGATGGGCTGGAAGCCTGGCCCGCAGTTCGGCACGATCTGCCAACGCGTGTATTTGTTGCAACTGAGCGGCGAAGTTACGAATTTGGAAGAAGCCAAGGGCGTCGCGCAATCGTTGCAAGCGAACGATTCCGGGATGCAGGTGCCCGATTGATCAAGTGACAAAGGTTGCGGTTTTGTAGCGCCAAGGCGTGCCTTGGCGAC
>JAABUM010001800.1_pt1 | contig 30693 bp, 31 predicted proteins | sample 5559161 | NCBI WGS metagenome assembly JAABUM01 (sample SAMN10711868, study PRJNA513369) | rock metagenome | isolation source: Antarctica rocks | place: Antarctica: Victoria Land, Siegfried Peak nord
CGCGCGGCGTTTTCGCCGCGCGCCCGACAATGAGCGAGGGGCACGGTGGCACCGCTGATCGTGCAGCACGATGGCGAATTGATCCTGGCGACCGAGGCGCGCGGGGCGCATTCGGTGGCCGACGGGTTGCGCCGCTTCGCCACCCTGGAGAAGTGTCCCGGCCACTTCCACCACTACCGGATCACCCGGCATTCGCTCTGGCAGGCCGCCGCCGCCGGGATCACCCTGGCACGGATCGGGGCCTTTCTGACGCGCGCCGCCGCCGCCCCGCCGCCCGAAGGGTTGGTCCGCCGGATCGCTGCGACGATGGCGCGGCACGGGCGGCTGCGTCTGGTCCGCGAGTCCGGGCTGCTCTGGCTGCGCGCCGACGATCCGGCGCTGCTCGCACGGCTGTTGCCGGATCTCGGCGACGAGTTCGCGACCGATCCGAGCGCACTCGGCGACATGGGCCTGCCCCTGCGCCCGGCGCAGCGTGGCGCGCTCCATGCCCGCCTGGCCCGGCTCGGCTGGTCCTTGCGCGACGAGGCGGGGTATGCGCCCGGTGCGCCGCTCGCCGTGGATTGGCGGGAAGGTTTGGCGCTGCGCCCATACCAGCGCGCCGCGATCGCGGCCTTCATCGGTGAAGGAACAGTAGAGGGCGGGAGCGGGTTGATCCTCCTGCCGTGCGGCGCGGGGAAGACGCTGGTGGGGCTCGGGGCGATCGTCGCGCTCGGGCGGCAGACGTTGATCCTCTGCCCGAATCGGACGGCGGTCGCGCAGTGGATCGCGGCGGTCGCGCGCTTCACGACCCTCGATGCCGCATCCTATGGTGTCTATGACGCACGCCGCGCCGCGCCGCTGCCGGTGACGGTGACGACCTATCAGCAACTCACGACGCGACGGCGGCGCGCGACCGGCAGCGGCGGCGCGGCGTTCCCGCACCTCGACCGGCTCGGTGCCTGCGACTGGGGGCTGATCGTCTTCGACGAGGCGCACCTGCTCCCCGCCGATGTCTTCCGTCTGACCGCCGACCTCGCCGCCCGTCGTCGCCTCGGCCTGACCGCGACCCCGGTGCGCGAGGACGGGCGCGAGGACGAACTGACGGCGTTGATCGGGCCGATCCGGTACGATGCGCCGTGGACCCAACTGGCGGCGGAGGGGTGGATCGCGCCGGTCGAGTGTGTGGAGGTGCGCGTCCCGCTCGGCGCGACGGATGCGCCGCTCTCCCATCGCGCGGCGGCGACCGCACCGGAGAAGTGGCCGACGGTGCGTCGTCTGGTGCGGCGACATGCGGGGGAGGGGACGCTGATCATCGGCCACTATCTCGACCAGTTGCGCGATCTCGCGGCGCGGCTCGACGCGCCCCTGGTGAGCGGCGAGACGCCCCAGGAGGAACGCGAGCGCCTCTTCGCGCGCTTCCGCGCCGGGGAGCTGCGCCTGCTCCTCCTCTCGCGCGTCGGCAACGCGGCGCTCGATTTGCCGGAGGCGCGTGTGGCGATCGAGGTCTCGGGCAACTTCGGCTCGCGTCAGGAGGAAGCCCAACGCCTCGGTCGACTCCTGCGTCCGAAGTCGGACGGCGCGCCGGCGCACTTCTACGCGGTCGTCGCCGACGACCCGGCGGAGCTCCCCTATGCCGCGCGCCGCCAGCGTTTCCTTGTGCAGCAGGGCTATCGCTACCGCATCGCGCGCGTCGCCCGCTGAGCGCCACCGTCTCCCCCGGCGAGCGCCGTCTACCAGCCGTCTACCATAGGGGCGATGGGTGCGTTACCATAAGCCGGGCGGCGCGACGGCGCGTGGCCGCGCGGTAGGACGCCCGCGCCGTGGGGCGTGACCTGAAGGGGTACTGGAAGGGGTACTGAATGAAAGCGCTGGTTCTCTCCGGCGGTAAGGGGACACGCCTCCGTCCGCTGACGCATACGATGGCGAAGCAGCTCGTGCCGGTGGCGAATCGCCCGGTCCTCCATTACGTGATGCAGCACCTCGCCGACGCCGGCCTGCAAGAGGTCGGCGTGATCATCTCCCCGGAAACGGGCGGCCAAATCCGCGAAGCGCTCGCGGAGAATCCGTGGGGACTGGCTTTCACCTTCATCGAGCAGGCACGGCCGTTGGGGCTGGCGCAGGCGGTGAAGATAGCCCGGCCCTTCCTCGGCGACGAGCCGTTCGTGATGTATCTCGGGGACAACCTGATCGGCTCGGAACTGACCACCTTCGTGCAGACCTTCGCATTGAAGCACGCCGACGCCGCGATCCTGCTGAAAGAGGTCGATAACCCGCAGGCGTTCGGCGTCGCGGAGGTCGATGCCGAGGGGCGCGTCGTCAACCTGATCGAGAAGCCACAGAACCCGCCGAGCAACCTGGCGCTCGTCGGGGCCTACGTCTTCTCGCCCGCGATCCACGACGCGATCGACGCGATCACCCCCTCCTGGCGCGGCGAGCTGGAGATCACCGACGCGATCCGGCTCCTCCTGGAGCGCGGCCACCCGATCCACAGCACCCGGCTGGCGAGCTGGTGGCTCGATACCGGGAAGAAGGATGACCTGCTCGAAGCGAATCGCGTCGTCCTCGACGAGTTCGCGCAGCGCGACATCGCGGGCGCGGTCGACGCCGAGAGCAAGATCTTCGGGCGGGTGACCGTGAGTGCCGGGGCGCAGATCATCGGCAGCACGGTGCGCGGACCGGCGATCATCGGGCGGAACACGATCATCAAGGACTCGTTTATCGGCCCCTTCACCAGCATCGGCAATGACTGTCAGGTGCTCCATTCCAGCATCGAACACACGGTATTGCTCGATGGGGCGCGGATCACCGAAGTCGCGCGCCTCGATGACAGCGTGCTGGGGAAGAACGCGATCGTCAGTAAGCATACGCGGACGAACGCGGGTTTGCGCCTCCTCCTGGGCGATGACTCCGAGGTATTGCTCTAAACAATCTACGTGATCCTGGCACGGTGGCGGCGCGAGCGATAGGGTTGGCCGATGGCGACGACCGCAGAGGACTATGGACCGCCCGGCTGGCGGCGTAGGGTGGCGCTGGTGGCGACGGCGCAACTCCTGTCGATGATGGGTTTCAGCTGCGCGATCTCCTTTCTCCCGCTCTTCATCCAGACCCTGGGGATCGACTCGCCCGCGCGGGCGGTCGCCTGGTCGGGGAGTCTCAATTTCGCGCAGGGGATCATGGTCGCCCTGTGCAACCCCCTCTGGGGGGCGATCGCCGATCGGCACGGTGCGAAGCTGATGGTCTGTCGGGCGCTCCTCGGCGGCGGCGCGGTGCTGGTGGTGATCAGCTTCGTCGGGCGGGTCGAACTCCTCTTCGCCCTCTTCCTCGTGCTTGGCTGCTTCACCGGCGTCAATACGGCGGTGGTGACGCTCGTCTCGGGGCTCGCGCCGCGCAAGAGTCTCGGCGCGGCGATCGGGGCGTGCCAGACCGGGGTCTTCGTCGGAATCTCGATCGGCCCGACCGTTGGCGGCATCCTGGCCGACACCTTCTCGTACCGGATCGGCATCCGGGGCGGGGCGATCCTGCTCCTCCTCTCCGGGGCGTTGGTACTCGTCGGTATCGGCGCACCGGCGCGTCGCCCGCAGAAGGTGGCGCACCGGCCCGGCCTCGTGTAGAACCTGCGCGCGGCGACCGCCTCGCGCACGCTGATGTTGCTGATCGGGCTGATCTTCCTGGTGCAGTTCTCGTTGCAGATGATCTCGCCGGTTCTCCCGATCTACGTGCAGTCGCTCGCGCCCGACGCGACGAGGGTTGCCACCATCGTGGGGATCGTGCTCGGGGTTGGCGGGGCCACGTCCGCGCTCGGGGCGATCTTCTGCGGACGGCTGGCCGATCGCCTCGGGCGGCGGCGATTGCTGGCCTGGACGACGGCGGGCGGCGCTTTCGCACTCGGCGGACAGGCGCTGATCGCCGGGATCGGGCCGCTGATCGCGCTGCGCGGGTTGGCCGGGCTGTTCACCGGCGGCCTCTCGGTCAGCACGAACACCGCGATCGGGACGATGGTGCCGGAAGAGAGTCGCGGCGCGGCGTTCGGCATCTCCGGCAGCGCCTTCTCCCTCGGCAACGCCTTCGGTCCGCTCCTTGGCGGCTTCCTCGCCGGGGGGCTGGGGCCGCGCCCGGTGATCGGCCTGGCGGCGTTGACCCTGCTCGGCGGGTGGGGGATCGTGCAGGCGTTGGGGCGCACCGCCGCGCGTCAGGAGGCCCAGCCCGGGCAGATCGCCTCTGGCGGGGTGTGAATGGCGGCGCAGGGCGAAGTGGATCGCCATCCTTGCTGACGTCTACGCCAATCGCGCCGCCTTACGGGCGATCCTGGCCGATGCCGAGGCACAGGGCGGCACATGGGTGCCGAGTAACGGCGCTGGTGACGCATGGCTCGCCGCGACATATCCCCGACGATTTCAAGGTCGATATGCCGGACGAGCAGTTGCAGACGATGTTCGCGATGTTCGCAGGGAGCGTGGCGCAGTTCGCATTCTTCGGGCACACACATGTGCACGCAACACAACTTGCAGGCGCAGCGGCGGGTTCGTGGGGTATCGCGCCGCGCCGCGTGTCCTACCATATCAAGGCGACGATCGCGGACTTATGATGAGGGCCTGCGAGCAGTCGCGGGCGCATTCTGCGCGGTGATGGCGCAGCAACTATGGGCCGGTTGTTCGCTCGTCGAGCCAGAACTGCGTCTGAGCGTCAGACTAGATGAGAGAGAAGAAGCGGTGCCGCCGACATATTTTCTCGCGACATATCCCTAAAAATTCTCGTCGAAACACAAGGTTTCTTGCAAGGTTTCTTGCAAGGTTTCTTGCTTGGAGCAATCATGCTAATATCCGACCATACAAAGGTGATGGAATAGAGAACAACGGGGAAGGGGTAATGACATGAAATTCGTCCATTTCGACAACTATCGGCTTGGTCTCCTCACCGGTGCCAACGACGAGCGCGTGGTGGATATTACCGAGCTGGTCGGCACGAACGCCGCGAGTCCGCAGCAGCGGCTCGCGGCGCTGATTGAGAATTGGGACGAGGTCGCCCCGGCGCTCGCCACCGCCGCCAGAGAGCACCCGAGCGTCCCGGTGGGCGAGGTGCGGCTGCGTGCCTCGGTGCCGAAGCCGGGCCAACTGGTCTGCGCGGCGGTCAACTATCTCGAGCCCGCGCACCCCGAGCCCGGCCCATTCAATGCCTTCCTCAAGTCGCCGCTGTCGATCATCGGGCATGGCGACACGGTCGAACTACCGGACACGCCGGCCTCCGTCTTCCACTTCGAGCCCGAACTGGCGCTGATCATCGGCAAGTATGCGGCGCACCTCACCCCGGAGACGGCGCTCGATCATGTCTTCGGCTACACGCCATTCATCGACGTCTCGGCGCGTGGCCTGCCCGGCGGATTCTTCCTCGGCAAGAGCTGGCACACCTTCGCCCCGCTCGGCCCGGCGATCGTGACCGCCGACGAGATCGCCGACCCGAACAAGCTGACGGTCGCCTTCGCGGTCAACGGCGAGACGCGCCAGACCTACAGCACCAGCGACATGGCGCGGCACGTTCCGCAACTACTGGCGGAGATCACCAAGGTGATCGCGCTCGAGCCGGGCGATGTGGTCGCCACCGGCGTCCACCACGACGCGCTCTCCCCGATCGGCGGGGGGGACCGGGTCCGCGTGACCATCGCGGGCGTCGGACCGGCGCTGGAAGTCACCGTGCACGACGCGAGCGGACGTAGCTGGTCCTGATGCCGCCGATGGGTCGGTGCACGATCGGGATAGAATGGTGGGCGTGTGGCACAGTAGCCGGCAGACGGTAGGACGAACGGGGGTGCAATGATGGCGGCGCTGACGATCGGCCTGCTGAGTCCTGGCGACATGGGGCATACGATCGGGGCGATGCTGCGCGGGCACGGAGCACGCCTGCTGACCTGCCTCGATGGGCGCAGCGCGCGCACCCGCGCGCTCGCCGCCACGGCGGGTTTCGAGGATGTGCCGACGTTGGAAGAGCTGGTGCGCGAGTGCGATCTCCTGCTGAGCGTGCTGGTCCCGGCACAGGCCGGTGACACCGCGCGGCGGGTGGCGGCGGCGATCGCGCGGGAGGGCACGACGCGCGGGCGCGATCTCCTCTACGCCGATTGCAACGCGATCGCCCCGCGCACGGTGACGGCGATTGGCGAGGCGATCATGGCGACCGGGGCGCGCTTTGCCGACGTGGGAATCATCGGGGCACCGCCGAGCAAACCGGGGATCACGCACTTCTACGCCTCGGGGCCGGGCGCGGCGGAGTTCGCGGCGGTGGAAGGGTACGGGCTCACCGTCCGCCCCCTCGACGGCCCGATCGGGCAGGCGTCCGGCTTCAAGATGTGCTATGGCGCGCTGACGAAGGGGATCCAGGCGCTCGGCACCGAACTCCTGGTCGCGGCGCAGCTCATGGGCTTCGACGAGGCGCTGGCGGCGGAGCAGCGCGAGAGTGTGCCCGCCCTCCGCGCCCACCTCGAACGTGCCGTACCCTCCTTCCCACCGAAGGCGCACCGCTGGGTCGGCGAGATGGAAGAGATCGCGCTCTGCTTCGCCGATCTCGGCCTGACGCCGCGCATCCTCCTGGGGGCCAGTGATCTCTTCGCCTTCGTAGCGGAGACGCCGATCGGCAAGGAGTCGCCGGAATCGCGCGATACCGGGCGCGATCTCGCCGGCGTCGTCCGCGTACTGGCCGATGACCTCGCCGCGAAGGGTGCGGCGCCCGCTGGCACGGAGTCGCGCCAGGGATGACCGCGCCCGACTGGTGGGTCTACCTCCTGCGCTGCGCCGACGACACTTTTTATGTCGGCGTGGCGCGGAATCTGGTGCAGCGTCTCCGCGAGCACAATGGCGAGTTGCGCGGCGGCGCGCGCTACACGCAGGGGCGGCGACCGGTGGCCATACATGCGGCCCATCCCTGCGCGGATCGACGCGCGGCCGCGCAACTCGAATGGCGCACGAAGCGCCTGCCACGGGCGCACAAAATGCTGCTCCCGCTGGCTGAGGGCTGGCTACCCGGCGATGCGGCACTCCTGCTAGCCGCCACGAGCCAGCAGGAACCCTCCACGCCCGCACCCACACCCAAGGGCGCGGATCAGCCGCCCGCGGCCAGCGAGTCCTGAAACTCCTGTCGGATCTGATCGCCACCGCGACTGCGCCAATCTCGGATATAGACGTCCAGATCGGTGAGCGGCGCGCGCCCGGTGACGATCGCGGTGACCCGATCGAGGCCGAGCTGATTCAACCCCGCCGACTTGCTGCTGTTGGTCGGTGAGAAGGCGGTGAGCGCCGGGTTATCGATGCCGAGGGCGGCGATGTCACGCGCCGCACCCTGGAGATACTGCGCGTCGCCCGGATCGCTCGGGTAGTAGAAAACGCGCGGCGGCACGACGACGGTCCCGAGTTCGTTGATCTCCGCCTTGCCGCGCTCGGTCAGGATCCGCGTACCATCCGGTTGCGGGGTATTGTGCACCCCATCCACGCCGAAGGTGAGGAAGTTGTACTCGTCACTGAAGTACGGGGCACTGAAGTAATCCAGTACGCGCAGGAGCGACCGGACCTTTTCGGGGTCTTGCCCGGAGGTCGTCGGGATCGCCGCGATGCTCCCGAAGCCGGACCCGTTGTAGGTGACGCCACGCCCACCGGTGACACCGGACGGCGTGAGCGCCGCGACGTTCGCCGCCGGGTTGACCCGCTTTGCCTCGAAACGGGTGCGGATGTCGCCGTTGAGTTGGAGGAGTTGATCGTAGTAGCCGCCGATCTGCCCGCCGATCAGGGCGTTCGTCGCCTGGGTACGGTTGAAGCTGGCGGCATCGGGGTGATAGGCCCCGGCCTGGTAGAGACGCTGCAAGAAGGTCAGGGCGTCGCGATACTCGGTCGTCTCGATCGCGTGGGTGAGGGTGCCGTCGGCGTTCTTCCGCCAGATGTTGGGGACGCGATACATCCCCTGCACGAAGCCGAAGCTCCAGTCGTTCCCCTGCGCGCCGAGTCCCCAGGTGTCGGCCTTGCCGTTCCCGTCGGGATCGTTCTTGCTCAGCGCCGTGGCGAGCGCCAGGAACGCCTCTGCGCTCTGCGGGTTATCCAGGCTCAGCTTCTGCGCCCAGTCCTGCCGATAGAGGAGGGCCGGTCCGAAGGCGAGGCTGAGACGCGGCACGCCGTAGAGTTTGCCGTTGAGCGCCGAATTGCGCCAGGCCGAGGCGGGATAGGTGGCGAGGTTCGGATAGGCTTTCAGCGCATCGCCGCTGAGATAGCTGGTGAGATCGGTGAAGGCACCCTGCTGCACGGCGCGGTACTGTGCCGGGGCCGAGAGGGGGGAGATCAGGAGCAGATCGGGGAGATTGCCGGCGGCGATCTGTGCGGTGGTGCGCTCGGTGTATTGCGGCAATGGGATCAGGGTGAAATCGACCCCGGTCCCGAGGCGACGCTCCAACTCCTGCCACCAACTGTTCTGGTCGTGCGCCGTGGGCGGCGGCAGCTGCGACGCCTTGGTGACGCTGATCTTCCCGCCACGTCCCGGCACCGCCGCTATCGAACGGAAGGCGATGGGGGGGGTGGTATAGGCATCGGGGACGTTCGGCGCGGGCGACGGGAGCTTGCCGCCACTCGTCGATGTGCCGCGCGTCGCCGAGGGGGACGCCGCCGGGCGAGCGGTAGTGGCGGCTCCGGCCGTTACGGTCGTCGCCGGACGGCTTGCGGTTGCGGCGGGCGCGACGGTCGCGGTGCTGGAGGAGGTCGCGGCGATGCCGGTGGGAGCGGCAGTACTCGTGGTTGGGGCACTCGCCTGCGTGGGGGTAGCGGTGCTGCCCCCACACGCCATGAGCAGACCGCCGAAAGCCAGGCTGCCACCGAATGCGGCGAAGCGCAGGAAATCGCGGCGACGGATCGGGGTGATATCGGGGTCGTGTGTCATGCGGTAGCCTTTCTGCACCACGTACTCGTCGCATTTCGCGACGAGTAGCGCGTCAAAACGCGTGTTCAGGATAGCGTCGTCGCTGCCATGCGCCAGGCGCATGGCAGCGACGACGCTCGCTGTCTGTCAAGTATTGCTAGACAACCGCCAGCGAGGTGTATAGAGCGAAGTGATGGCATACAGCACATATATGATCGCACCACGAAATCAGGAGAGCCGCCACGCCCCTCTCTGCCACCATAGCCCCGAACAGTCGGGCGCTTTTCGGCTATGATGGGCCAGGAGCGGGACGACGATGATGTGGAGAGGGGCGCGATGGCGACGATCGACTTCGGGTTGGTGATTCATCCGACACCGCGCGGCGGCACGGTCGAGGCGATGTTGGCGACGGACGAATATCTGCTGCAGAAGGCTGTGGAGCACGACTTCTCGATCTGGATGATCGACCACTTCCAGTTCGATAGCCAGCCATTGCTGGAATGCTTCGCCACCCTGGCACACATCCTCGGGCGCTATCCGACGCTGCGGAGCGGGACGCTCGTGGTAGGGCAGGGGTATCGCAACCCGGCGCTGACGGCGAAGATCGCGGCGACGTTGCAATTCCTGACCGGGGGCAAATTCATCCTCGGTATCGGCGCGGGCTGGAAAGAAGATGAGTTCCGCTCGTACGGCTATCCCTATCCGTCGGCCAGGGTGCGGATCGCACAGCTGGAAGAGGCGTTGCAGATCATCAAGGGGATGTGGGGGCCGGGGCCGTTCTCCTTCGCGGGCGAGCACTACCAGGTCGCCGAAGCCTACAACGAGCCGCGCCCCGATCCCGCACCGCCGATCATGATCGGCGGGGGCGGTGAGCAGCGTACGCTGCGCCTGGTGGCCCGGTACGCCGACTGGTGGAACGCCGACTATTACACCGCCGCCGACTACGGGCGCAAGCTGGGGATCCTGCGCGGGTACTGCCGCGAGATCGGGCGCGATCCCGAGTCGGTGGTGCCGACGTACTACGCCGGGGCCAGCATCTCGCACGATCCGAGCAAGATCGTCCGCAAGCCGCCATTCGCGTACCGCAGCGACGAGATGTTCGTCCTCAACGGCAATCCCGATGAGGTATCGGCGCAGATCCAGACCTTCATCGATCTGGGCGTGCGACAGATGCAGCTGAACTTCCTCGACTTCCCCGGCACCGAAGGGGTCGATCTCTTCCTGAATGAGGTCTTACCACGTTTCCGCTGAGCGCGCGACGGCGGGGGAGCGCGATGCTCCCCCGCCGCGCTATACTCTTTTCTCAAGATACGCCAACGGGAATTGGCGAACCTTGAAAAGATCGAGGCGGGAGTTGGCGAGGGGTAAGGAGGGCGCATGATCGAGGGTGGCAAGGAGCGCACCGTGCAGGCACAGAAACCCGGCGCAGCGCGTGAGAAGCGCGTGCGGGACGACGCACCGCCGTTGCCGGACTTCTGGCCGGAGTTGGCGGTCGAGGCGCACGCGCAGCTCGCGGTCGATCCGTTGACCGCGTACCTGCGCCGCTTCAGCACGCGCGGTCGGCTCGCGATCGTCGATCGCTTCCGGGCGGTCGCGCGACTCACCGGGCGCGACCCCGCGCAACTCGAAGCGATCCCCTGGGAAAGCCTCGATCACGATCGGGTCGCGCGCCTGCGCGAAGCGTTGCTCAACGGCGGCAGCGCGCCGGCCACGGTAAACCTGACGCTGGTGGCGCTGCGCGGTGTGGCGCGCGCCGCCCGTAACCTCGGCCTGCTCAACGGCGAAGAGTTCGGGCGGATCGAGGCGGTGCCGCGCGCGGGCGGCTCGCGGCTGCCGGCGGGGCGAGCGGCGGCGCGGCGCGAGATCACCGCCTTGCTCGACATCTGCGCCGTCAATCCCGGCCCGGACGGCGTCGCGGGCCGACGTGACGCCGCCGTGTTGACCCTGCTCGCCTATACCGGCCTGCGCCGCAGCGAGGTCGCGGGCCTCACCTTCGCCAGTTGCGTCTTCGGCAACAATCCCCGCCTGCGCGTGCGTGGCAAGGGCGACAAGGAGCGCGAGGTGCCGCTCGCCCCGCAGGTCGTCGCGGCGCTGAACGCTTGGCTCGCGGCGCGCGGGCGACGTCAGGGACCGCTCTTCGCGCGCGTCGATCGGAACGGCAAGGTGCTGGCCGGCGGTCTATCCGATAACGGTATCTGGAAGATCGTCAGCCGCCGCAACGAAGAAGCGGGCCTGCCGCACCTGACGCCGCACGACTTCCGACGCACCTGGGTCGGCGCGCTCCTCGACGAGGACGTCGATCTGGTGACGGTGCAGGCACTGGCCGGCCACGCCGACCCCAAGACGACCGCGCGCTACGACCGACGCGGCGCGGCGGCGAAGAATCGGGCGATCGGCGCCCTCTCACGCGCCGGGGCGGGCGTGGAGGACGACGCGCCGGACGCCTGAACGCCCGCCCTACCTGAATGCGCTATGCAACCAAAGGCGGGCAGAGGGTTTATTTCGGTCTTGCTTTATGTCTAGTCCTCCGGTGGCAAGAGCGAGAGTTGCATCTGCCTCGCATCCTCGCCGCGAGCCCACGCCTGCGCGCTGAGGTGCGCGAAGCGGCTCGGCTCGGGGAGGCGGTGTTTGACGCCGCACCGGAAGACCAGATCGGTCGCTTCATCCAGGGTGAGGCGATTACCGACCGAGATATAGAGCGGCTTGACCCCGTCCTTGGAGCGCAGCGCCATCCCCACGACCTTGCCTTTGTAGACCAGTGGCGCTCGCGCGCCACGCTCCTCCGCGAGCGGTGCGTGAGCGCCGCGCAGGATCGACTTGGCACAGCCGAGTGAAGGGATGCCGCTGAGCAGGCCGAGGTGACAGGCCAGGCCGAAGCCGCGCGGGTGGGCCAAACCGTGCCCGTCCGCGAAGAGGACGTCCGGGCGTACGGTGAGTTTGCCGAGCGCGACCGCGATCGCCGGGAGTTCGCGCCAGGAGAGGAAACCGGGGATATAGGGGAAGGTGATCGTCGCCTCGCCGTAGACCGTCTCGATCGGCTCCAACGAGGGGAAGCGCAGCACCGCGATCGTCGCGCGACCGAGATCGCCGCGCAGATGCACATCGCAGCCCGCCACGATCGTCGGCGGTGCTGGCAGCGGGGTCTCGACGATCTGCTTCGCCCAGCGCCCTTGCAGCGCCGTCACCACCTCGGGGGTCTGGCGTTGGTCGGGCCAATAGACGCGGTTCGTGCGCACGACGGCGGCCATTGTCAGCCCCCCTACCCCGCCGCGCCGAACACGCGCCCGAGCAGCGCGCGTTGGCCGCGCAGATAGGTCGCCGCCACGACCGCCTGCCGTCCCTCGGGTTGGACTTCCAGCAGGCGCAGGAGGCCGTCCCCGGTGGCGACGAGCATACCCCCCGCCCGATCGGCGAGGACCATCCCTGGTGCCGTCTCGACTTCAGAAGGCATAGTCGTCTCCTCGCGCGCGTCGAGCAGGAGCAAGCGTTTCCCGTCGAGGAAGGTGTAGGCACGGGGCCAGGGGTTGAGCGCCCGAATCTGGCGCGCGATCTCGCGTGCCGGGCGCTCCCATACGACGAGGCCGTCCTCGCGCGTGAAGGTGCGCGACGTGGTCGCAAGGGCCTCGTCCTGCGGCAATGGCGCGATCTGCCCGTTCGCCCAGGCCGGGATCGTCCGGAGCAGGAGTTCCGCGCCGAGGGCGATCAGTTGCGGCGTGAGCGAGGCGGTCGTCTCCTCCGCGCGCAGCGGCACCGCCGTTTGCATCAAGATCGGCCCGGTATCCATCCCGCGCTCGGTCAGCATGATCGTCACGCCCGTCTCCTCGTCGCCCGCCAGGATCGCCGCCGCGATCGGCGCGGGTCCGCGATGGCGCGGCAGCAAGGAGGGGTGGACGTTGAGGCAACCGAGGCGCGGGATGTCGAGGACCACCTGCCGCAGGATTTGCCCGTAGGCGGTGATCACGAAGAGATCGGCGGCGACCGCGCGGAGCCGTTCGAGTGCTTCTGCGCCGCGTAAACGTTCCGGCTGGAAGACCGGGACGCCGTGCTCCTCAGCCAGACGCTTCACCGGCGGCGGGGCGAGCTGTCGCCCGCGTCCGGCGGGGCGATCGGGCTGGGTCACCGCCAGCACGACGTCCATCTCCGGCGCGGCGAGGAGCGCCGCAAAGACCGGCAGCACGAGTTCCGGCGTGCCGAGGAAGACGACGCGCACGGGTCGTGCGGACTGGATCGCCGCGAGGTCAGGCGAGATCATCGGTCCCCGCACCGGCTTGAGCGCGGATGAGCGCGAGTTCGGCCAGCCGGACGAAGGTGGGCGTGACGTTCGTGTCGGCCTTCGCCGAGAGTTGGACGAAGCGATCCGCGCCCACATACGTCGCGAAGGCGGTGCCCCAGTCGATCGGCACGGCGGGTGGGAGGTCGGATTTGTTCCCCGCGACGATGAACGGGGTGTCGGGCGCATAGCGCTTCACGCGGTCGACCCAGGTTTGCAACGCTTCGAGGGAGTGCGGCTCGGTCAGGTCGAAGACGAGCAAGGCCGCCTGCGCGCCGAGATAGAAGTTCGGGCGATTCCCCGCCTGCCCCTCGATGTCCCACAACGCCAGCTTCAGCGGCTGCTCACCGAGCCGATATTCCTGCGTGGTGATGTCGATCCCGAGGGTGATGTTACGCGCCTCGCTGAACTTTGCCTTCGCATAGCGGCGGATCAGCGAGGTCTTCCCGACGTTTCCTTCGCCACCAACCACGATCTTCACGGTTCGCAGCGTCGGACTCCCGCTTGCACTCATCGTCGCAATCTCATCCATTCTTCCCGGTAGACACAGCATACACCGCCCGCTAGCGCGGCGCAGAAGCTGCCGCGCGCCGTTCATAGGCGGTCTTCCGCAATCACCGTATTCGTGAGGGTGCCGATCCCCGCAATCGTCACCGCCACGACATCGCCGGGCACGATCGGCCCCACCCCTGCCGGGGTGCCGGTCAGGATAACATCGCCCGGCAGCAGCGTCATCACCCCGGAGATGAATTCGATCAGGAAGGGGACATCGAAGATCAGATGGCTGGTATCGGACGATTGCCGCAATACGCCATTCACCCGCGCCTCGATCGCCAGCGACCCGGCATCGAGATCGGTGACGATGCTCGGGCCGAGCGGGCAGAAGGTATCGAAGCCCTTGGCGCGCACCCACTGGCCGTCATCGTGCTGGAAGTTGCGCGCACTGATGTCGTTCGCGCAGGTGTAGCCGAGGATGTAGGCGCGGGCCTCGTCGCGGCGTACGTGGCGCGCACGCCGACCGATCACCACCGCCAGCTCGGCCTCGTGCTGCACCGGATCGGCCCCCTGCGGGATGATGATCGCCGCGCCCTGCCCGATCAGGCTCGATGGCGGCTTCATGAAGAGGATCGGGGCGGGTGGGGTCGTTCGATCGCTCGGCTTCGCCGCGTGATCGACGTAGTTCAAGCCGACCGCGACGATCTTCCCTGGCGCGACCGGCGGGAGGAGGGTGAAATCGCCGAGTGCCCCGAGCTGCTCGCGTGGCAGGAGCGGTCCGAACAACTCGCCGCCCGCCGCACGAACCTGTCCGCCCTCGACGATCCCGAGGCGTGCCACACCACCATCCTGATAGCGGATGATCTGCATTCCCCGCCCCCTCCCCACCTCAACGCGCGTGCCCGACCGAGCAATACGCATTGTAACATGCGTCCGCGCGGCGGTTGCGCGAGATGGGTTGTGGCGGATCGCGCCGCAAGTGACCACGCACCCGCCGCCAAAACAGCGCCTCGCAGACTTGCAAGGCCAAAACCACTTTGCTATACTGCCACCCGTTGAGCGCGCGGCGCCGATGATCCTCGGTAGCTCAATGGTGGAGCAGGCGGCTGTTAACCGCAAGGTTAGAGGTTCGAGCCCTCTCCGGGGAGTCAAGAGTAGGGGCCGACGTTCTGGGAACGTCGGCCCCTACTCTTTTGCATCTACCTCGATGCAACGTCGGCCACTCGTCAGAACAGAACTTCGACGATATGTCATCTCGCTCGACGCGAGTTTGCACGCAAGGCGTCGGGCAACCTATACTTCCGGGCGAAGTCGGTGCCGGGGTGTAGCGCAGGGGTAGCGCGCGGCGTTTGGGACGCTGAGGTCGCTGGTTCAAATCCAGTCACCCCGACCATTTCCCCTTTTTGGCTTGCTAGCACGGAAAAACGCCCGTTCGTCCGACCCGTAATGTGTCGTACCAGTTACCCTTTTTGGGGATGATTTGGGGCGAAAGGGGCAGGCATGGAACGGACTTTTCTGCGTTATTTGCGCTACCACCGGGCAGAAGGACACAGCGAAGCCACGGTAAAATACCACCGGGATTCTATTGAACGGTCGTTTCTACCGTTCCTGCGGCGTACATTGGCCGAACTGGCCGTTACGGACCTGACCGCCGACGCGGCGCTAGATTGGATTGACGATCACCGCAGCCGGGGGCTAGCACAGAAGACCATAGCCACACGGATTATCAGCCTGAAGGCGTTTAGCCGTTGGCTGGTAGCCGAAGACTGGTTAGTGAAAGACCCGCTGGCAAAGCTGAAGGTACCGAAGGTAGACGACAAGCCGAAGGCGACACTAGCCCCCGCCGACATTGAAACGCTGCTACGGTCCTGCGACCGGGCGAAGCTGACCGGGCGGCGCGATGTGGCGATGCTGCTATTGCTGTTCAGCACCGGCCTTCGGGCTAGTGAAGTGGTCGGGCTGGAAGTGTCGGACATTGATTGGGCTACCGGGCTGATCACCGTTCGCCGTGGCAAAGGCGGGAAGACCCGCGTGCTACCTATCGGCGCAATGGTCGAAAAGGCGTTACAGCGTTACCTATCCCACCCGAAGCGGGCCGATCACCCGCACGTCTTCTTGAACAACCAGGGCGAACCCCTGCCCTACCGGGGGCTAGTCGCGGTATTGCATCGGCTGGAAGTCAGGACCGGGCTGCACTGCAACGCCCATAAGTTCAGGCACAGCGCCGCGATTACCTACCTACGCAATGGGGGTAGGGTTGAAACGCTACGGTCGCTGCTAGGGCATACCACGCTAGCTATGTCCCTGCACTACGCCAGGATAGCGGGGGTAGACCTAGCGGTAGCCCATACCACGGCAGACCCGGCACGCGGGCTGAAGGTGCGGGTATGACGCCCCTAGCCTGACCGCTACCCCGTACCCGTAGCCAACGCTAGTGCCTACTGCCCTGCCCCTGACAAGGCAGGGCATAGCTTCGCTATGCTGCTAGCTGGCTAACGCCAGCGCCTTTACCTAACGGTAGTAGTCTGCAACAGGATAGCCACCGTCATAGATACGCGCCACCGCTACCGACCGCGCTTGGCAACACGCGCAGCCTATCGCTACCGTTCTTCGCCCTTGCCCATTACTGTTGCACCTTCGTCCTGTCCTTCGTCCTAGACGCGTTGTACGCCCTTCTAAGCGCGTCAGCGTGCCGAAGGCATAAGTACGCAGCAACAACGTTACCGATGCGTGCAGCCCTATCAGGCGATCAATAAGCAGGTATGCACGTACCCGCCCCCCTGCCCCCCGCCGCACCGTTCCTAGCGCGGGGCGAAGCATGACGCCTGCTAGGCAGCAACGTTACCAAGCGGTAACAAGCACGGCGACCGTTACCCACCCTATGTCCGTTCGGGCGAAGAAGGACGCGGGGGGTAGGTCCGTGGGGATTATATGGCGTCCTAACGGACTAATCGGTAATTTTTTGCTGTCGCTTCGGGCAACCGTTCGGGGCACGTCCTGTATTGCAGCCCTTTGGGCTGCGGGCTACTGCCCGCAATAACGCGCACGCGTGCCATTAGCCTACGGTGTCGGTCGGCCCGATAGCGGCAAGCTAGGCGAAGGCGAAGCTTTCACCGTGCTAGTTTCGCGGGAAATGTGGGGCATCCTTCGGTCGGGAACCGATGGGCGAATCGTTGAAGTGAAGGTGCTTGATAGCGCCGGGCGACCCATCGCCCGAAAGAAGCTGCCCGCAAACGTGGCACACTGGTTCAACGACGAAATGCCGTTTGCGGCAGCGGATAGCGGAACTGCAATACGGGGGCGAAGCTAGTCTAGCAAATCCCGAATATCTAGAAGTTTGTCGTATAGAATTTCGGGCACGCTACCGTTAGCTGGCAACGGTCCTTCTGCCTGACTTACTTTCGCCCAAATCCCGCTAGAATTTCTGAAGGTTCCCGGCGACTTTTCAGGCTACGCCTACTTCATCGCTTCTAGAAACTGTCTGATAAAGGGTGGCGCGAGGGTGGTAAGGTCGCCGTCTCGCCGCATCGCTCGTTGTCTTCCCGCGTCCGTACTGGCGTAGCCGATGGGGCGTGCGGCAGCAGGCCGTTCTCTGGCCCTTTATCAGACAGTTTCTAGCGCGGCTTTGAACTTGTCCGCTTCTAGCTTCGGCAGCCCGCTATTTAGCTGTAGCATTGCATTGCCGTTCGTGTAGACGTAGGGGGCAAGATCGGGGAAGCGGGCGTACCACGCCTTCATGGCGTCAAGGTCTTTCTGTTCCTTGAAGATCAGGACGTGCCCGCCCTTCGGGGTGATACTGGCTATTGTGAAGTTCATATCTTCTACCGCTACATTGGGCGCTTGCGAATTCGGGTCGCGTTGGTCCGGTTTTATATCCGAAATGGCTAGCCCTTGTGCCTGAAGCTGCTTGGTCACGTCGCTGGCGCTGTACTTCTGGAAAGACGCCGAACCGCCGCACGCGACCAGGAATACCAACAACACTAGCCCGATGCACTTCCGCACACTACCCCCTACAGCGAAGCTATCAAACGCCTATTTTGTACGTTCACCTACTACCGTCAGTGTAAACGGCGGCGGCCCTTGTGTCAACACGGCGCACGGTTGGAAAGGGTTGGGCATCGGTGAAATGCACCGTTGTGTACGAAGTTCCGTTTACGGAACGACAGTTGTTTGTATTACCGACCACAAGTACTTAGGTTGTGGGTTACTTTTTACCCATTGCCAGCACAGCAACCAAAATGCACAATGAATTCAGGCAAGCGAAGCCGAAGACTACGTGTCCTTGTCGGCTGTTCGGCGCGGTCGCCCGCCAGCGTGCTTCTTAGCTACCTTATATGCTTCAGCGTCGGCACGCCGTATCAGCATCACACGCGGGCTTAGCTTCGTTGCGGGCAAACGATCTTCAGCGATGGCAGTATGAACCGACCTAGGAAGAATACCTAGTATTTCCGCTACCTGATTGACGGTTAGCAAATCGTCCACAGTCCCTACCTTATCGGAACAACGGTATATAGCCCATTATACGTGCCGATTCCCCGAAATGTTACACCGACCTTGCATTAGATAACATGTATATGTTATCTTAGCCGTACGCCGCCGAAGAAAAATGAAGCCGTAGAAGCGTAGGGGGAATCCGATGGTAGCCGCCGCACAGACGCACAGCGCCGAAGTAGCCGTGCAGCAATTTCTAACGACGAAGCAGGCTAAGGGCACGGTAGACGTTCGGCATATTCCTTTCTGGCAGATACGCTTTATTGACTGCCTGTTACGCGATCTAACTACGGTCAAATTGCAGACCAGCGTGCTTCACGACGGAAGCCTATTCTTCGAATGTCAGCGCGACCACGGCCTGTCAGGGAACTTCTATCGCAGCCGTGCCGACGTTTGGGTATGTGTAGACCCCGAAACCGGCACCGGCTACCGCTTCAGGCTGTCCGAAGCGCAGGCATGGCTAGCCGACCATGCACAGCCCGAATGGTTGACCACGACGTGCATCCACCGAAAAGACGCGGTTGTTTCTTACGTCGGGTACAAGGTTCCGCTAGTAGCGTTCAGGGCTGGTGTGAAAACCAAGATAATCAAGAAGCCTGCCGCCTAGCTATCCTGTCGCAATCACGAAGCGCAGCCGGGCCGAAAAGCCCGGCTGTTGCCTATTTTGTACCTACTTGGTAATCGCCTACCCGATCTGTACTATGGAATCATAGGTACACGAAAACGAAAAGGGGGCGTGGTGGCAAAGATGGCATTACCGGAAGAAGGTGCGGTGCTGCCTATGGAAGCGCGGCTAGGCGAAGGCGTAAAAATGTCGGTAACGTTGCTGGAATCTGGCAGAAAGGAAGTGTTGCGGCAGATTACCTATACCGACTTCAACGGGTGGGTAGCCCTTGCGAAGGAAGCCGAAAAGTCGGCGTGGATTATCCGTGCTGCCTGTCTGAAGGCGGCGAAGGACAGCAAGGAAAAGTATCACAGTGACGCGGTGGCCGTCATGGCTGAAGCGTTGGGCATGAACGTCGTACACGCACGCAAGACCATTCAGGACTATGAATTAATGCTAGCTGGCGGCGGATACGATAATACGTCTTATCGTATGGAAAGCGTCCCACAGTCCATAGTACGCGAAGCCCGCGAAAACGCCCCGACGCCCGAAGCTGCGATAACCACCATAGCCGACTACCGCGACCGTAAGGAAGCGGGCGCAGCCCCTAGCGTGCGACAGTTCGCCGCAGAACTGAAGGCGAAGAAGCTTCCTGCTGCTAACGACCTGAAGAATCTTAGTGTCGTTGCCGCTGTGCAGGGATACCAAGACCTGTTACCACAGAATCCCATTACCACATGGCTTCCCGATTCGTCAGAAGAACCATCTACAACAGAAGAAGAAGACCGCGCCGCGTACCAAGCGAAGATAGCAGCGCAGCCGAATGTAAACCAGTTTGCACATGACCTAATGGACGTGGAAAGGGTGACGGAAAAGTACAGTCCACAGGAAGTGTTCGCAGCCCGCAGGCAAACTACAAAGGCTATGCGTAGGGACAACCTACGCAGGATGCGAAACCTGGCGGCGTGGTTCGCTGAATACGCTGAAGCATTAGGAAACGCACCGCTATAGTAGTGTTTCTAACCGAAACGAAGCGACCGGCCCGGCACCTACGCCGGGCCTTTGTAGTTTGCCCGCGTGCCTGTGTCATTCACCCGACAGAAGCAGCGCAGTATTAGTGACGGATATTTTACACACGCGAAAGGGACACCAATGGGCGACTTCACCTTACATGCCGTTGTCGGGTTTGTGACCTTGCAAGGCGGCGTAGACCTGCTACGGGCACAGGGCAAGCCCGCTAGCCTGTCGTCGCTGCGGCGCTGGCTGCGGCGGAACGGCGTACCGCTGGCGCGCATCGGGCGCACAATCATGGTAGACCCGGCGAAGCTGACGAATTACAAGCATGGGCGCTAATTGCGTCACAGGTTAGAAGGGGTAACGAACATGGAACTATTCCACACGCGCGGTATCGGGCTGGTAGCCGCCCTGAAGATGCACGGTTTCACGCCTACCAGTGTGACTAAAGACAGCAACGGCAAGGCGCTATGGTTCTACCAGCGTAGCGCCACGCTAACGCAGACAGTCGAAGCGTTCTACGACGGCAGCCTGCTTGTACCGGCCCATGCCTATAACAAGGCGCTATTTGAAGTGAAGATTGCCGACGTTTTTACCGAAGTACGGTAGCACTAAGTTTCAAAAATTGGGGTAAAAAATGACGACAAAGCTAGATGCTATCCGGCTGGTGATCGGTAACGGCGGCTTCGCCGCGCCGCTAGGGTCGGCGCACAAGCGGGCGCTATTGCAGGGCGACGGCGGGCCAGCGGCATTCGCGGTCTTCACCGCTATTGCTGACCGCACCGACTGGCGACCGGCGATTGAAGATCGGGCCAATCCCGCGTTCCTGACCTGTCGCGGGTTCAACGTGCTTTCCATTGAAAATGAAACCGGGCTGTCGCGCAGAACCGTTCAGCGGGCATTAGGGGCGTTGAAGGAAGCTGGCTGGCTGAATCGGCGCGGCGACACTAACCCGGTATGGGCGCTGAACGCCGAACGGCTGCGGGAAGCTTGCGCCGATGCGCCAAAGGTCCGCCCCTATGTGACCCCGGCAGACCACGGCGACGTAGAAGTAGTCTTGACACACTTGCGCCGCACGGCACCAGCAGGGAAGGGCATCAACACCGTTCGGGAACGACAGACGGCGGCGTACCTGTTGCAAACGCACAGTGTTGCCGAAATCTGCGCCGCGCTGGAAGCCGCCGAACAGCCGGTATGGTCGTTGGCCTACGTGGCTAGCGGCTTCAAGATTGCCGCTAAGCAGGCTGCCCCGACCCCCAAGCCCGCCGACGACTGGGGCGACGACGATCTATTCTAGGTGGTCAAAATAGCATAGGTGGGTGGTCAAAGTTGCATAGGCAACCTGTGTAGTTTTGACCACCTTATCAGATAGTTCAGATTAATATCAGCAATTGCACACCAGCGCCCGCACCGCAGGTGTGCGTAGCATTTCTACGCGCCCTAACGGGCTTGCTGCCCGTCGCTGCGGCGACGGGGTTGCAACAGGATATAGAAGGGTAACGAAGAAAGACGAAGGGGGCGGCGGCACCTTCAGCGCCCTTCTAAGCGCCCCCTTCCCGCACAGACACGAAGCCACCGCTAACGCCGTTCGGCGCGGCTGCGATCACTACGGGGCGCATAAGCAGGCAACGGGCGGGCGCGTCTTCTTCCGTAACCATCACTACCTATCCTGTTGCAATCCGAAACCCTGCCGTCGTCTTCCCCACATGCGCCCGGCACGTCAGGGCAGGGCTAACACGCGACAGCGCAGCGCGGATAGCTGCATGTATGCCTACGAATACACCTACGCGACGGCGGGACCAAGACTGCTAAGTACAAACCAGTTCTTCCGTATTAGCGCAGTATATGGTGCAGGGGGATACAAACCAGCACGAAGGGGGTAGACGTGGACGCGCTGAAGATCACCAGCATTATGGATTCCATTACGATTGGCGAAGCGGTGAAGCGCCTGAAGGTATCTGGACAGATGGCGACATACGATTCGGTATGGCGTTTCGTGAAGCTGTCTGGCGCACCTATCGTTCGAGTCGGTCAGGTTATTTTCTTCAGTGAGCGGCTGCTAGAAGGCTACTGCTTCGGCGGCGCAGCATCGGCAACCCGACAGGCACAGGCGAACTACTAACCGCAGGCGTGGTCAGTACAATCATTAGCAGAAGGGTTACAAGAAAATGGACGCGGAACAGGCTTTCGGACGTATCCAGCAGATGCCGGGCGACCTTCGGGATGCTATGAACAGCTTCAACGCGGAACGGCAACGTATCGCCAGTGAATACGGCGCGGCGGCTAGCATTGCCCCGGCAGTCCGAACGTTGACGGCGAACGTTGCCGCCCTTGACGCTGAAATGGCAAGCGTGCAGCCTTCGTCGTCCTGGTATGCGGAAAACGTAGCGCGAAGCGGCAGGCTAAACGCTTCACGACAGACAGAATACGGCGCTTTTCAGGTTGCACTAGCGGCGAACGCGGCGCTATTGCCGTTCCTTGACGACGCGGCGCTTATCGCCCGGCTGGCACAGGCGGTTGATGATGGGCGGGTTGCCGATACTGCCGCTTTGCTGGAAATTTCTAATATCCGTATCCCTAAGCCTACCGCCGATCTTCAGGCGCTACAGGTTCGCGCTTTTGAACTGTCTGCACCGACGCAGGTTCAGCAGACGTGGAACTACGTTGCGGCTGTCAATACCGCCGTCAGCGACTACGAAGCCCTTCGCGCCGAAGCCGCCACATTGCTTGCCCCGCCCAAGACCGCACCCCTTACCGAAGCTGCTTAGTTCGATTTAGGCGTAGCAAGCGGCGGCGGTATTGACAGCCGCTATGCACCGGATTCCTGTTGCAACAAAATGGATAGGGGGCAGTATGGCGAAGGCGGTTCAGCAATCCGACAAAGACACTGCTACACCGAAGACGGCGACGATCAATGTCCCGATTCTAGGCGGGCCGGTCACGGTCAGGGCGCTGGCGTGGGAACAGGCGGGCGTCCTGGCAGACGGCCAGCGCGACCCGCTGAACAAATGCCTTGCGGTAATCGTCGCAGGTGTCGTTAGCCCGCCGCTGACTATTCGTGGCTTGCGGGGAATCATCGCCCTATACGGCGAACGCCCCTTGCTGCGGGTGTTGAATCACATCGTTTTCGTGTCCGGCTTCGGGGATAAAGTTACCGCCCAAGCCCGCCGCATGGGCTAACGCCCCTTCCCTATCCACAGTACACGGCTTTAGCCGCCTTGCCGGGTTCTTCCGGCAGGGCTATTCCTTTTGTTCGGAAGGTAGTTCTTATGTCGGGCGGTAGTATCGCAAGCCTTTTCGTGGACATTGGTGCAAAGACTAGCGAATTCGAATCGGGCATGTCTTCCGTCAGCAGCGGGCTATCGAACTTCGCCAGCAAGGCGGGCAGCCTTGCCAGCAGCGCGGCTAGTGGCTTCGGCTTCGCCGTTGCCGGGCCGGTCTTGCAGGGGCTTGGGGGCGCGTGGCAGTCCGTCACAGACGGTGTAATGGGCACGAACGCCGCCCTTCAGACTTCCGGCACCGCCTGGGGCGTGCTGTTGGGCAGCACCGACAAGGCACAGGCGAAGCTAGAAGAATTGTTCCAATTCGGCGCGAATACCCCTTTTGAATTCAAGGAAGTTGACAAGGCCAGCCGGGTACTTCAGACGTTCGGCGGCGACTTGTTGAACACGACCGGCAACCTGACCATGATCGGTGACGTTGCCAGCGGCACCGGGCAGCCGTTCGGGGAAGTGGCGATGTGGACGGCGCGTATGTACGACGCCTTTCAGTCGGGCCAGCCGTTCGGGGAAGCCGCAGCGCGGTTGCAGGAAATGGGCGCAATGTCGGGCGAAACCCGGCTGAAGCTGGAACAAATGCAGAAGCAGGGCGCTTCACAAGAAGAATTGTGGAACGTCTTGGGGCAATCGTTCAGCCGTTACGGCGGCATGATGGATCAGACCGCGCAGACGTTCGACGGGCGCATGGGCACCATGAAAGATAGCCTGAACATGGTCATTGCGACCGCAGGCAAACCGATCTTTGACGTGGTATCCAACGGGCTAGGGAAGTTCAACGAACTGCTAGCTTCGCCCGCCCTGATTAGCTTTGCGACGAACCTTGCTACGAACGTTGCGGCGGGGCTTACGTCTGCCGGTACGGCCCTTATGGGCATCGTGGCGAAAGCTGAAGGCGTCGTTAGCGGGATTAGTGCCGCCTTCGCGGGGCTGAAGGGCGGCGACTTTCAGGCGACGTTCTTAGGCATCATGGACGTAATCGGCGCGGTCTTCGGGCAAGGCGCTATGGCCCCTGTCGCCGCCTTCGTCGGGCAGGCGATGGGCGCTATCGTCGGCTTCAAGGACGGCGCGGTAGCCGCGTTCGAAGCGGTAGGCGCGTTCGTCACCGGCACGCTTATCCCCGCGTTCGCGGCGATTTGGGCGGCGGTTAGTTCGAACTTCGGTTCGATCATGGCGGTTATCGGCCCGTTCGTGGCAGGCTTCGCCGGTATCCTGCTGGCGGTCGGCGGGGTAAGTCTGGCGTTCGACGCGCTGGCGGCGCTGGCGGTGCCGATAATCACGGCGATCGGTGCCGCCGTGGCCTTCATCGGCGTGCCCCTGCTACTGATCGCGGCTGCCGTGGGGCTGCTGGCGGCAGCGTGGGTGAACGATTGGGGCGGCATACAGGGTATCGTCATGGGGCTTGTCCCTGTGCTGCAACAGCTATGGGACGGTATCGCGGCGGGCGCGGCGGTCGCGCTGCCCTTGCTGGTGGCTGGCTTCCAGACTATCGGCGCGGCGGTCATGGCCGCCATTCCCTACCTGTTGCAATTCGGGGAATTCATCGGGGCGGGCGTGGCTGCGGCGCTTCCGGCGCTAGGGCAGCTTGTCGCGCTGGTCGGCGCGGGGCTGGCGGGGGCGTTCGCGGTAATCCTGCCCCTGGCGCAGCAGCTATGGGCGGCGATGCAGGCGCAGTTACCGGCAGTCCTGGGGCTGTGGACGCAGCTACAAGGCGTATTCATGGCGGCTATCCCGGCTGTGCAGGCTATCGCTACCGTTATCGGCGCGGTGCTGGTGGCGGCTATCGGCGTGGTCATGGGGGTAATAGGCGGGCTTATCGGTGCCGTTACCGGGGCATTGCCTGGGGCGTTTCAGGTTGCCAGCGGGGTTATCACGGTATTTACGGGCGTCTTCCAGACGGTCGGCGCAATCGTCGGCGGCGTGGTCGCTATCGTCAGCGCGCTTATTCACGGCGATTGGTCGGCGGCGTGGGAAGACGCGAAGACGATGGTTACGAACGCTGCAACAGGTATACAGACGCTCACACAGGGCATGTGGACAATCGTACAGGGGGCGTTCAGCGCCGGTATCGGCGCGGTGGTCGGCTTCGTTACCGGCTTCGCCAGCACGGTAGGCGGCTTCTTCCAAGCCCTGTACACGAAGATAACGGGGGATACAACGTCCTTCGGCAGCATGCTACAGGCGGCATGGGCGGCGGCTACCGCTGCGGTTAGCGCGACGGTCAGCGCTTTTGTTACGGCTATCGGTACGTACTTCAGCACGCTAGGCACCGACGTTCAGGCTAGGGTAACGGCCCTACAGACGGCGGTAACAACCGCCTTCGATGCGCTGAAGACCGCCGCGACCAACGCAGTAACCAGCCTGAAGACGGCGGTTGTAAACGACTTCGAAGCTTTGAAGGCGGCGGCTACCGCGTCGGTTGACGGGCTGAAGTCTGCGGTAACGAACGCCTTTGACAGCACGAAGGCGGCGGCTGTCGCGTCGGCGCAGGCAATCAAGGCGGGCGTAGACAACGAATTTACTTCCCTGGTCAGCCTGATTCGCGGCACGATGAATAACTTTAGCACGGCGGTAACGTCGGCCCTGTCGGGGCTGGTCGGCACGGCGGCTGCTGCGGCTAGCAGTATCGGTAGTGCGATCATTTCCGGTATCGGCGGGGCGTTGCGGGCGGGCGCGGGGGAACTGGCAAGTATCGCCAGCAGCGTTGTTGAAGGTGCCCTAAACGCGGCGAAGTCTGCGCTTGGTACCCACAGCCCTTCTAAGGAATTTTGGGCGCTAGGCGACTACGCGATGCAGGGGCTAGCGAACGGGCTTACCGACAACGCGGGGCTAGCCGTGCAGGCGGTAAATACGGCTATGGGTGCCGTGCTGCAACAGGCAGGCAAGCACAGCCTAAGCGGGCTAGGGATGGATATTGCTGTTGCAGGCGGTAACGCTATGGCGCTTCAGGCGGGCGGCTTCGGTTCAATCGGCGCGGCGGGCGGCACGGTGCAGCTAATCAACGTCAACGTTGGGGGTAGCGTCGTCACCGAACGCGACCTGTCGGAATTCATCGTTACGGCGGTCAACCGGGGCATACAGGAAGGGCGGTTCTAATGGCGGCGGTCACGTGACCGCCCCCTTTCTGTATTCTTATGTCAACTCACTGTAAAATACAAGGGGTTTACATTGCGGGGAATGCGGCCCACAAATCCACCGCATTTTTTCAGCTATAGCTAGCTATTTCGGGCATGGCACGTCGGGGGCTGTAAAGTCGCCGGTAGCGGCATAATCCACAGGGGGTGAAGTCATGTGAAGGCGCAGCGAACGCCGACGATTCAGCACCATTGATTGAATGCAGAAGGAAGGTAGCCCACCATGCCGCAGATCATTATCGACGCGAACGACCAAGCAATCTACGCCGCGATTGCCGCAACGCTGGCGATCACCCCGCGCGCCCACCCGGCGTATACGAAGCTGGCCGACGCTTTGGGAACCACACCCTTTGCCGACTACCCGACGCCCGCCGCACCGGCCCGCGTGCTGTTGACCACCATCGCTGACGGCAACCCGCGCGTGCGTGGTTATGCGGGCGATGCGGCGGGCGTGTCCGCCCTGAAGACGGCGGTTGCTGCCCTGCCATAATCCCGCCCTGTCGTAACATCGGCCTGGCACCTGCTACAGCGCCCACGCGGCATTGTGGCACGGTCGCCGGGCCTTTTTTTTATTTGGCCCGATGTAACAAGCGGGATTCGTGCCCCTTCGATTCCGTAACTACGGGGGCTATTCTGTCGCAACCGTTAGCCGCCCGCTGGCGGCGTCCTTCGTCATGCAGCGGCGGCGATAGCAAGCCGCTTGATTGCGCTACGCGCGTGAACCGCGTTCACGCCTATGTGCAGACCTAGCCGCAGCTAGGGCATTCTTGCGCGCAAGCGCGCTGCTGCGATGCAGCGCCTATAGCAACCGTGCCGGTACGGGGGTAGGTAAACCGAAGCGTAAACGGTACTTGCGACAGTACAGCCCTACCCTTCCCGAAATTCCCCCGAAATCGCGTCAAAAGACCTAGCAGCGCGCCCACACACACGCGCCCCGCCGACTAACCCGCAGCGTGCAAACGGCCCGCCAGCCTGCTACACTTCGTACCAGTCGCCCAATAACGGGCGGCGGTCGGAACGGGCAGGCGGTTTAGCCGATCAGGAAGCCATAAAAGCGAATTCTGGAAAAGGTCGCTGGTTCAAATCCAGTCACCCCGACCATTTCCCCTTCTCCATACCGTGCGGGAGTAGCTCAGCGGTAGAGCATCTGCCTTCCAAGCAGAGGGTCGCGCGTTCGAATCGCGTCTTCCGCTCCAAAGGTTCCGAAGAGAGTCTTTTTCCTTTCTGGAATGCGCGTCCCGGTTTCGACCGACCCCCTGCTGCAAACGGTTTGCAAACATCGGAATCAGGTGCCCCGCTCCCCGGCGCGAGCGCGGGCGAGCGCGTCGCCGACCGCTCCCGCCGCCCGGCGGCGTCCCCCTTCCATGGCATGACCGTAGCGGTCGAGGGTGAACGCTGCCGAGTGATGTCCCGCCCGCTCCTGCACGACCTTCACGTTGTGCCCCTCCTCGAGTAGGAGCGACACGTGCAAGTGGCGGAGATCGTGTGGACGGATCGTGGGCACCCCGACCTTCTTCAGAAGGACATGCCAGCGTCGCCCGAAGGTGCTCGGCGAGACGGGGCGCCCGTCGGACATAGTGAAGACGTGATCGGTGCCGATCCAGGCTTCGGCCGCTTGGGCGCGGGCGTGGTCCTGCCGCACGCGGTGGACCCGGAGGAGCGCGATCTCCTCGGGCGAGAGATCGATCCGGCGCGACTTGTCCCCTTTCGGGAACTCCACTTTGACGCCGCCTTCGACCTTGACACGGCTCTCCGCTACGATCAAGTGGCCCTGCTCAAGGTGGACATGCGCCCAGCGCAGCCCGAGCAGCTCTCCACGCCGCAGCCCGGTCCGGATCTTCATGACGAACAACAGGCCGAAATCCTCCCCGTCGAGCGCCGCCTCGAATCGCGCAGCGGTCTCGATGTCCCAGAGCGGGAACTCTTTGATCGCCCCGCGTGGGCGGCTGACCATGTCCGCGACGTTCGACGAGAGCATCTGCCAGCCGACGGCCTGCTTCAGCGCGGCATGGAGCACCGTGTGGTCGAGCGCCACCGTATTCGCGGAGAGCCCTTGGTCGCGCAGGGCAGCATACATACCGGAAAGGTGGAGCGCGTTGAGCTTGCGGAGCGGGATACCGCCGACATGCGGCGCGATGTGCGAGCGGACCGCCTGGGCGTACCGATCGTACGTCCCCTCGCGCAGATGAGGCCGGATTGCGGTCGCCAACCAATGCTCCAGGAACGCCTTGGTCGTCATTGTCGTCGGGTCCAGATCGGCACCGGTGTCACGCGCGTGCAAATGTCGGGTTATCGCCAGTTCCACTTCCTTCTTGGTCGCCCCGTAGACCCAGCGCTGCCGACGCTTGCCGGTCGCCGGGTCGGGTTCCCGCTCGACCACGGCGCACCAGCGCCCGCCACGTTTGAATGGTTTGCCGGCCATTACGATCCCTTGCCTTCCTCGGCCTGTGCCGATTGCTGTTGTCGTCTGTTCACGCCCCTGACTCGTTTCCCGGTCGCCGTCGATGGACCTGCGAAGTCGAAGCGGCGTCCGAGCGGGTAGGTATTGATGTACAGGCCGATCGGCTCGTCCTCGACCGTGCTGTCGGAGGTAATGCGCGTGATCCGGGTCCCCCCCGATGTCGCCAGGACAACGAGGGCTCCCACCCGGGTGGCGGCGCGCGAGTCCCGGCTGTGGTCGACGAGCAGATAGTCACCCGGCAACGCCCACGGGGCACACTCTTCGCCCGCGACGGCGATCGCGGCCGCCCAACGATGGGCACCCAGCAACTCGAGCGGCACCTCGAGGAGTTCGTGCCCCTGATACCCCTCGAGTTCGCCACGGGCGAGCAGCTCGGCCGACACCACCGGGACCGGCCAGCGCCGGACCGCCAGCAGGCAGCGCGCGAGGTACGCGAAGAGCTCGTGGTCACGGGGGGGCAAAAAGATCCCATTGGTACGGCTCGCCTCCGTCACTTGATGGAACAGGTCGATAAAGTTCGCTTGGTGCAGTGCATCCCCTTCCTCGTGGCCATCGGTCAACGCCCCGATCGAGACACCCAACGCCTTGGCAATGCCCAGGAGATCACTGTAGGCCGGCGGCTCGCCGCCCCACGTGAGCCCACGCTCGACCTGTGATAACCACGACGGCGAGCGCCCGATGGCCTTCGCGACATCCTGTAAGCGCAGCCCGGCTTGCCGCCTCGCCTGGCGTACTCGTTCGCCGAATGTCTGGCCCTTGTTCATGCTTACTCCTCTCTTTATGCTATTTCATTATACTGAAATGCAGGCAGCACACCTAGTGGACGAATCCATGAGCCGAGCAACCTCGGTGATAGTGATTATTGGACGGCCCCGTGATAATGCGCGCAGTATTGCTACCATGTATATCACCCACATGTCCTGTGACGGTGGGCTGGTCCCATCTAAATGGGTCCTAGTCCGGACTCGAGCTATGCTGGATAATTCTGAGAGGTCAATAGAACGTGTATCGTTTCACGATAATGCAGCGGGGTGTCGATTGGGCGGGAAAATCGCAGCGGAGACGCATACGCTGCGCGAGGCGGCGCTTCGGCTCGGTGTCGCCGAGTCGACGTTGCGCGGCGCGGTGCGTGAGGGGGTGTTGCCGCTCCAGGTTCTGCGGATCGGTGATCGGACGCTGATTCCCAGGGCACAGTTGGATGCACTCCTCGGTGGCTCACGCCAGGCCGACGAACAGGCTCGACTCTGCGCCGACCTGGATCGTATACAGGAGCTTTTGGAGTTGTCCGTTGCCGTCGTGACGCAGATGCTCGCCCTGCAGGGTGCTCTGGCCACAGTGGCCGCAGAGCTAGCCGGGCGCGCGGCACAAACCCTTGATGATCAACGAGAGCACGTGGACGTGCCCGACGCAAACGTCTCTCGCTGATCCACGCCCAGCTACCACCCGCTGGCACAAAAACCCCAGCACGAATCGTCGATGGTCGCCATACAAGCATGATCGCCCCCGACGCTCTCCTTTCTATTATCCAACGCCTCCCCCTCTTCTCCCTGCGGTTCTTTGAAGCCCAGCCGCGCTACTTCGACCCGCTCAAGCACTACTACGACTTGATGACGCGCTCCGAGAACGCGGACAAGGCCCCCGGCTTCACCGCTGGGGGACGGCACCAACGAGGTGTTGGACGGGCATCATCGCGCCTGTGCCCACGTCATGACGGGGCGGGCTGAGGTGCTGTGCATCGTCATTGACGAGAGTTAGGCCGCCTACTCCCTCCCGCTCACAAGACTCCCGCACGGTCCCTGGTCTCCCAGATGATCAAGACCTCCCGCCCTGGGGTGGACCAGCGTGGGGCGAAGCCATCCGTTGTCACCTCAAAGAGCGTGTCGAAGTGCTCCGTGAGCACTTGGCGAGCGCGGGCGGCCTACTCCGGCGTCAGCGGCCAGAAAGTCCCCTGGTCATTGGCGAAGCGAGCTAAACCGAAGCGCCGATGGAAACTACATGGCTCGTCGGGTATGCTCACCGCCGTAGTCGGGCGCTGGTGAGGAGCGGGAGCATGATCGACCTTGCGGCGGCGCTGGCACGCTGGGAGTTGG